>ERZ795058.896-NODE-896-length-43124-cov-9.811001_pt1 | contig 43124 bp, 42 predicted proteins | sample MGYA00375142_ERZ795058 | MGnify/ENA primary metagenome ERZ795058 (study PRJEB30187, sample SAMN05720210) | activated sludge metagenome | isolation source: anaerobic digester from wastewater treatment plant | place: Japan | collected 2015-04-20 ... | reverse complement strand
CTCCGGACCGATCTACAACCTGCTGTCCGGCGCACTGAAACTCTTCGAACGACGGCATCCGTTCCGGGAAGAAGAACAATGCTGTCTTGAGGAGGGCGTAACGGTGGACGTCATCCAAGTCGGATTGGGAAACTACGGCAGCAGTCTCGCGGAGCACATCCTGCGCCGGAATAAGACCTTGATCGGCGTTGACTTCGATCCGGCCGCACTGACGCGATGGCGCGCGCGGGGCATCTCCGTCCTGTACGGTGATATCGCTGACCCCGAAATTCACGAACGCCTTCCCCTGCACCAGGCCCGCTGGGTGGTGAGCACCGTCCGCTCCTTGGAGTTGAACCTCGGACTGATCGGACTTTTGAGGACTTGGGGCTACAAAGACAAGATTGCCGTGACGGCTTCCTCGGAGGAGGACGCCGTCCGCCTGGAGGAGGCGGGTTCTCATGTGGTATTCCGTCCGTTTATCGATGCTGCCGAACAGGCGGCCGACGCCCTGACGCACGCGATCGACGTTCTGCCTGAAACCGTGGACTGGCCAATCGCCTTCCATGAGGTTCGCGTCCTGTCGGGCTCCGTTTTTGCCGGCAGACGACTGCGAAACATCTCGTTGCGTTCTGATACCGGTGTCTCGATCCTTGCCGTCAGCCGCGCGGGCGGAGTTCATTACGACCCCCGGCCCGATTTCCGGATCTACCCGGGAGACCGCCTCATCCTGATGGGGCCTCCGGATGAACTCCGAACGGCGGAAACCCTCCTCAACCAGATCCAGAGCGACGAAGCCGAAGACCATCCAAAACCGTTCAAGATCGATGAGATTTCAGTGGACTCCATGCCGTCCTGCATTGGAACAACCTTGGCGGAGTCTTCCTTCCGGCAACGTCACGGGGTAACGGTCATCGGCATCCGGCGCGGGGAAGAAAAAATCACCTCTCCCACACCGACAGAAATCATCCAGCCGGACGATCACCTGATCGTCATCGGCAGTTCGAACGCCATCGAGGCCCTGAAAAGGAAACTCACTTAGCGCCGGCCTGAACTTTCTGCGTTTACGACCGCTCCCCCATGTCCCGGGCAACGCCGTCCGCAATCGAAGAACGTTTCGCAGCCCTCTTTACGTGCCCCGCCAAATGTGGTAAAGCCTCGCGAACATCGACAGGGGGCGTTTACCCGGGACAGACAGCACATGAAGCATATTCGGAATTTCAGCATCATTGCCCATATCGACCACGGGAAATCGACCCTAGCCGACCGTCTCATCCAGTACACCGGGGTCGTCGACGCCCGTAACTTCCAGGACCAGATCCTGGACAACATGGACATCGAGCGCGAACGGGGTATCACGATCAAAAGCCAGGCCATCGCCCTCCCGTACCGGGCGGCTGACGGCAGGGATTACACCCTGAACCTGATCGACACGCCGGGACACGTGGACTTCACCTACGAGGTCTCGCGCTCGCTCGCCTCCTGCGAGGGCGTGCTGCTCCTGGTCGACGCCGCACAGGGCGTCCAGGCCCAGACGCTCGCCAACCTCTACCTCGCACTCGAGAACGATCTCGCGATCATCCCCGTCATCAACAAGATCGACCTCCCCTCCGCTGACATCGAACGGGTGAAGGCGCAGATCGATTCGGAGCTCGGGCTCGATCCTGAAACGGCGATCCTCTGCTCCGCCAAGGAGGGAACGGGGATCGAGTCGATCCTGGAGGCCGTCGTCCGGCAGATTCCCCCGCCCGTCGGCGATCCCGAGTCGCCGCTGGCGGCGCTCATCTTCGACGCGAAATACGACGCCTTCCGGGGAACGGTCATCCATTGCCGCCTCTTCGCCGGAACCCTTAAGGCCGGGGACGTCATCCGCTTTCATTACAACGACGCCACCTACCGCGTCGAAGAAGTGGGACGTTTCCGCTTGCAGCGGGAGAAGGCCGACGCCCTCCGGGCCGGCGATGTGGGCTACATCATCGCCGGGGTCAAGACCGTCTCGGACGTTCGGACGGGCGACACGATCACCCACGAGGACCGCCCCTGCGCCGCGCCGCTCCCGGGCTTCAAGGAAATCAAGCCTGTCGTTTTCGCCTCCATCTACCCCATCGCCTCGGACGACTACGAGGATCTCGCCGTCTCGCTCGAAAAGTACAAGTTGAACGACGGCTCGTTCGTCTACGAGAAGGATTCCTCCGCCGCCCTGGGCCAGGGATTCCGCTGCGGATTTCTCGGGCTCCTCCACCTCGACGTCGTGCAGGAGCGCCTGGAGCGGGAGTACGATCTATCCATCATCCTGTCGGTTCCCTCGGTCCGCTACCGTTTCATCATGAAGGACGGCGCCTCCGGCTGGGTGGACAATCCGATGCACTACCCGGATCCCCTCTCCATAATCAAAAGCGAAGAGCCCTTCATCCGCGCCGTCATGATGCTTCCGGACCGCTATCTGGGCACGGTGATGAAACTCTGCATGGAAAAGCGCGGCGTAAACTCGCAGATGAACTATTTGAGCCCGGGCCGGGTAGAGTTGACCTACGAAATGCCGCTCGCCGAGGTGATCTACGACTTCTACGACCGCTTCAAGTCCGTGACCCAGGGCTACGGCTCGTTCGATTACGACCTGATCGACTACCGCGAAAGCAACCTGGTCCTCCTCGACATCCTCGTCAATGGGGAAAAGGTGGACGCCCTTTCCCAGATCGTCCACCGGGAACGGGCGCGGGCGCGCGGGGTACAGGCCTGCGACCGCCTGAAGGACGAGATCCCCCGCCAGATGTTCAAAATCGCGATCCAGGGCGCGATCGGCGGGGAGATCATCTCGCGCTCCACCATCTCCGCCTTCCGCAAGGACGTCACGGCCAAGTGCTACGGCGGCGACATCTCCCGCAAGCGCAAATTGTTGGAAAAGCAGAAAAAGGGCAAGAAACGGATGAAGATGATCGGAAACGTGTCGATCCCCCAGAGCGCCTTTCTGGCCGTCCTCAAATCCGATACGGACTGAAGGTGAGGGTCCCGCCGGATATCGCGATCCCACCCGGCGAGCCCCTCACCCGGATCACCGGAACCATGAACTCGGAAAACCTGCCCGGTCTTTATCTCCACATCCCCTTTTGCCGCGGTAAATGCGCGTACTGCGGCTTCTACTCCCGGACGGATCTTTCCCTCATCCCGGACTTCCTGAAGAGCCTGCGGGCGGAAATGACCCTCTACCGCGAGGCCTTCTCCCGGATCGACACCGTTTACCTGGGCGGTGGAACACCGTCCATTCTGGGGGCGTCGCACCTGGAGGTGATCCTGGACGCGGTGCGACGACAGTTCGTCATCGCCGACGACGCGGAAATCACGGTCGAGCTCAACCCCGGCGACCTCACGGCGAGGGCCCTCCGAACGCTGCGCGCGCTCGGCGTCAATCGCCTCACCCTCGGCTGCCAATCCTTCGACGACGCCGTCCTCGCCTTCCTCGGCCGCCGTCATAGCGCCGGTCAGTGCCGCGACGCGATTCTCGCTGTCCGCGCGGCGGGCTTTGACGATCTCGGCCTCGACTTGATCTACGGCCTTCCCGCTCCCGGAGGCGACCCGGGAACGGCCTTCCGGGGCTGGCTGGCGAGTCTCCAGACCGCCCTTTCCTTTCAACCCGAGCATCTGTCGTGCTACCAGCTCACCCTCGAGGCGGACACGCCGCTCGCGGCGACGCTCGCGCTGTCTCCGCTCTCCCTTCCCGATGACGACCTTTCGGCCCGATACTTCCTGACCACCTCAGAGCGCCTGGAAGCCGCCGGCTACCGGCACTATGAAGTGTCGAATTTCGCCTGCGACGACGATCACCGCGCCCGCCATAACCGCAAATACTGGGATCACACCCCCTACCTCGGCCTCGGTCCCTCCGCCCATTCCTTCGACGGCACCCGGCGCTGGTGGAATCCTCGCGACTTTGACGCCTGGGTCGGGGCCCTGCGGGACGGGATGCGGCCGATCGCCGGAGAAGAAATACTCACGCTGGATCAGTTGCGTCTGGAGGCCCTTTTCCTGGGGCTCAGAACGAGGGAGGGAATTGATATGGAGGCGTACCGGAAGCGGTACGGGTTCGATCTTTGCGCGGAGCGGGGCGACAAGATCGCTCAACTTGCCGCGGCAGGGCTCGTCCGGGCGGACGGGTACCGTTTTTCACCCACACGCCGGGGGCTCGTCTGTGCCGACTTCCTCGCCCGCTTTTTGTCCTGAGATCGGGAAACCTGCCAGACGCGGGACCCGGTCCGTCGACGGTTCATCTGTCCCGCGCTTCCGTTTCGCGGGAAATCAGCCGCGGTACGCTGCGGTGACCTTTTCGGTGGTGGCCTTGAGGCGCAACGCCACCGTCTTGAACATGACCTGGAAGTCGCCGGGCAATTTGTTGAACTCCCGGTCGAAATAGTCCCGATCCAGGATGCCGATGACCGTTTTACCGACCGCGGTGGCGGTGGCGGTGCGTGCAATCTTCGCGATGTAGGCCAACTCGCCGAACAGGTCTCCGGGTTTCAGCACTTCGATGACGACCTTCTGTTCTCCGTCTTTCTTGGAGATCTCCACGGCGCCTTCCTCGACGACGTAAATCCAGTCGCCGTGGCTTCCTTCGGTGAAAATCACCTTTCCGTCCGAATAGGTCTCATATGAGGCCACCTGAAACATGTCTTTCCCCTTTCTCCGGGCCTTCCTCAAGCCCGTCCTTCCAGATGCTCCCGAGCGCCCCTGGTTCAGCGGCGGCGAGGATGCGCTGGATATCCGTGAAGTTTCGGTAGGACCGGAACGGCGTCCCGTTCAGCAGGCATTTTTCGCGCAGAATGCCCTTGGCGAAGACGCCGTCGGCGTGCTGTGCGGGACATACGTCGGAATGACCGTCCCCGACATAGAGTATTAGGTCATGGCGTCGCCGCTGTCGGGCGAGAAGCCCGGTCTTGCACGTCCCGCACTTGCCGCAGCGGACGTTGGCATGCGGGAAGGCGAAGGCGATCCGATCCGCCTCCGGAAACGAAACGGCATTGGCGTAGAATTCGATGTCGGCCAAACCCTCGCGTTCGAGGATGGCCCGAATGTACACATCGAGGCCGTCGGATACGATCATGAAATCATACCCGCGTTCCCGGCAGAAGGATACGAACGCGGGGAAACCGGGGTCGAGGCGTGCCCGCTCGAGTGCGAAGGCGAGAAGGTGATCCCGGGTCAAGCCCCGCATCAGGGCGGCAATCCTCGGGTAGGCGAGACGGGAACCGATCCGGCCCTCGTTGTAGGCCCGATCAATATCCCGCCACTCGGGGGCCGCGAAACGAGCCCCGAGTCCGTCTCCGACATCAACGCTGCAGATCGTCCCGTCGAAGTCGCTCATCAACAGAACCCGGTTCATCTTCCTTCCCACGCGAGCCGTGTCGGGCCGTAGCGGTCCGCCCCCGGCCCGGATCCTTCGTCCCGCATCAGGATTTTCGTGCCCGCCTGCGGATCAGGTCGGCGCCGATGATGATCAGCATGATGGGCAGAAGGTACTTTGCGATCTCGAAGAGGCGGTACCCCCAGTTCTCCGTGATGAGAAAAACCACGCCGGACGCGCCGATGATCCAGCCGCCGAGATCCTTGACGCGCTGGAGCAGGACGCCCAGTGAAATGACGATGAGCAGGATCGGCCAGCTGTGTGAGAAGGTGTAGATCCCCGTCTTGTCGAGGATGATGAGGACGCCGAGGGCGATCAGGACGAGCCCTCCGGTCAGCAGATGCCGCTTGTCTTTGCCGTGCACGCTCTCTGTTCTCCTTTCATGGTCGTTCTTCGCGCTTCGCCTCCGCCCCGACTCATTTTTCGGCCAGCTTCACGAACGGCTTGAACAGGTCGATCGGGATTGGGAAGAGCGTCGTCGAGTTGTTCTCGGAGGCGATCTGGTTGAGCGTCTGGAGATACCGGAGCTGCAGCGACATGGGCTGCGTCTCCATCAGCGCCGCCGCTTCGATCAGCTTCTGGGCGGCCTGGAACTCCCCCTCCGCGTTGATGACCTTGGCTCGCCGTTCCCGCTCCGCCTCCGCCTGCTTGGTGATCGCGCGCTTCATCTCCTCCGGCAGATCGATCTGCTTCACCTCGACCAGCGAGACCTTGATCCCCCAGGAGTCGGTGCTGCGATCGAGGATCTCCTGCAGGTGAAGATTGATCTTCTCCCTCTGGGAGAGGATCTCGTCCAGTTCCACCTGCCCGCAGACGCTCCGGAGCGTCGTCTGGGCGAGCTGGGAGGTTGCATAGAGGAAGTTCTCGACGTCGATCACGGCGGAATTGGCGTCCATGACCCGGAAATAGACCACGGCGTTGACCTTGATGGACACGTTGTCTCGCGTGATGACGTCCTGCGGCGGCACATCCAGGGTGATCGTCCGCATGTCCACCTTGACCATCTTGTCGATGACGGGGATCAGTATGATGAGTCCCGGCCCTTTCTGGTCGATGATGCGGCCCAGACGAAAGATCACGCCCCGTTCGTATTCATTGAGGATCCGAATGGCCGAGGCCAGAAACATCACGACCAAAACGACGATGACGATGACTGTAACAGACATAATTCCCTCCTTGCCCGTAGTTTGACGGTTCGAATGGTCTCTTCCGCACGCCCGTGTCCTAGAGCGGAGCGGATGCGATCAGGGGCCTTCCGGGTGCCGGCCGCGGCGACCGTCGCCCATCTCGCGCGCCTTACGGTTCGCCCGGATGAATTTCTCCCACAAGCAGGCGGAGGCCGTCCACCCGGATCACGCGGATCTTTAGGCCTGGCGCGATCGGTTCATCGCTCCGCGCCCGCCAGTACTCGCCCTTGACGAGAACGGTTCCCGCGTCCGGCCCGACCGCGTTGACCGCCTTCCCCTCCAGCCCGAGCATCCCTTCCATACCCGTGAACCTCCGGCCGCGGTGCGCCTTTACGACGAGACTGATCACGGCCACAAAAAACAGGCAGATGACGATCAGGGTGGGAATCATGACCTGGAAGGACACCCGGAGGGCCGGTTCCGGCGAATCGAAGAGGATGAGCGACCCCATGACGAGTGAAACGATCCCGCCGACGGTGAGAATCCCGTGACTCATGACCTTGACCTCCGCGATGAAGAGGGTGATGCCGAAGAGGATCAAGAGGACCCCCGCGTAGTTCACCGGCAGGGTCTGAAGGGCGAAAAAGGCCAGGATCAGCGAGATCCCGCCCATGACCCCGGGAAGAATGGCGCCGGGATGGGAAAATTCGAAGTAGAGGCCCGCGAGTCCGATCAGCAGCAGAATGTAGGCGATGTTCGGATCGGCGAGCACGGTGAGAATTCCTTGGCGAACGCCCATCTTTTTTTCGACCGTGACCGCCCCTCGGGTCTTCAGCACCCTTTTGCCCGATGCCAGGGTGACCACCTTCCCGTCGATCCGGGCCAGCAGGTGCGCGAGGTCCGGTGCCACCTCATCGATGACGCCGAGCTTCAGGGCTTCTTCCGCGGAAACGGAGGCGCTTTTCCGGACCGCCCGTTCGACCCAGTCCGGATTCCGCCCCCGGCCTTTGGCGATCCCACGGATGTAAGCCACGGCGTCGTTCTCCACCTTGGCCTGCATGATCTTGTCCATGCCCCCGCCCAGGCCGATGCCCACGGGGTGGGCGGCGCCGATGTTTGTTCCGGGTGTCATCGCGGCCACGTGCGCGGCCACCGTGATCATCATGCCGGCCGAAGCGGCCCGGGCGCCCGCGGGCGACACATACACGATGACGGGGATGTCGGCGCCCAGAATACCCTTGACGATATCCCGCATGGCGAGGTCGAGCCCCCCCGGGGTGTCGAGCCGAATCACGAGACCGTCACTGCGCGTACGGGTCGCCTCTTCCAGACTCTGCAGGATGTACTGGGCGACAGGCGGCGTGATGGCGGCGTCCACCCGGATCACGGTGAAAGTGGGTGACCTTCCCGGCACGGCGTCCGCCGTCGCCGACAGCAGCACGAGCATCACCACGACGATCAGGGGCAAGCGCCTTTGTTCGACCGGTCCCATCATATCCCCTCCGCGTCGCCTGCCGGGGCGCCTCTGCCGGGCAACCCGTTTTTTCGTTCCGGAATCGGAAGGTCCAACGCCTTCATGATGATCTGCACGTCCTCCCAGACCTTCTTTTTCGCCACGGGATTCCGGAGGAGATAGGCCGGGTGGTACGTCGGCATGAGCCGGATTCCCTGATAGCTTTGAAAGCGCCCCCGCAGGACGGTGATCGGCGCTTCCGTCTTGAGCAGCGTCCGGGCGGCGACCGATCCCAGGGCACAGATGAAGCGCGGACGAATGGCTTGCAACTGCCGGATCAGAAAGGGTTCGCACGCGGCGACTTCGTCGGGCGCGGGATTGCGGTTTCCCGGCGGTCGACACTTGAGGATGTTGCAGATGTAAACGTCGTCGCGCTTCAAACCCATGGCCTCGATGATTTTCGTCAAGAGCTGCCCGGCGCGGCCGACGAAGGGTCGTCCCTGGAGGTCCTCGTCCGCCCCCGGGGCCTCTCCGATAAAGACGAGTTCCGCGTGTGGATCCCCTTCCCCGAAGACGAGCCGGCGGCGTTTTGCGCCGAGCGGACACCGTTGGCAGTCGCCTAGGGCCTGACGGATCGCCTCCAGGGTCTCGCCGGCGGCGCGGACAGGCACCGTCCTGTCCCGAGGCGGCGTCTTCCGTGAAGCCGTCTCCGGGAACGGCGCGGCCTCCCGCCCGACCCCGGAGTCCCCGGCGGCGACGAGGTAGGATAGGCGACCGCCGCGCGCCTGGTCCTCCCGCAGCCGGGCGTGCAAATGATGAACAAGCTCCTGAAAGGCCTCGCGCACGCGTTCACCTCCCACTGCGGCCACGAAGGTCCCGGATCCGATCCAGGATCCGATCGGCCGCCTCGCGCTTGCCCATCAGGGGAAGCGCCTCCACCCGGCCGTCCGGACTCAGGATGCGGATGACGTTCGTGTCGCCCTGGAAACCAGCCCCCGCTTCCCTCAGATCGTTGGCGACGATCAGGTCCATCTTTTTGGCGCGCATTTTCGTGCGTGCATTTTCGAGCAGATTTTCTGACTCCATGGCGAACCCGACGAGAATCCGCCCGCCCTTCTTCCGACCGATTTCGGCGATGATGTCCGGGTTTCGCTCGAGGCAGAGCCGGAGGTCCCCCGGCCGTTTCTTGATTTTCTGATCCTCGCAGACGGTGGGGCGGTAATCGGCGACGGCGGCGGCCTTGACGATCACCGTGGTCTCATCGAGGCGGCCCAGAACGGCATCCCGCATCTCGCGGGCGCTCTGCACCTGCACGAGTTCCACACCGCCCGGCGGGACCAGGACGGTCGGACCGCTGACCAGAATCACCGTCGCGCCCCGCATCCGGGCCGCGTGGGCGATGGCATAGCCCATCTTACCGGAGGAATAGTTGGTGATGAACCTGACCGGATCGAGCGGCTCGCGGGTCGGGCCCGCCGTGACGAGAACCGTTTCCCCGGAAAAATCCTGGGGGGTGAACAGGGCCTCCGCGGCGTCCAGAAGATCGCCGAGATCGGCCAGCCGGCCCGCGCCCTCCGTCCCGCAGGCCAGGCTCCCCCGGGCCGGTTCGACGACGGCGCAGCCGCGGTGACGGAGCCGGTCCAGGTTCTCCCCGACAATCGGATTCTCCCACATGGCGTCGTTCATGGCGGGGCAGAGGAGCACCGGCGCCCGCGTGGCCAGGAGGGTGGTGGTCAGGAGATCGTCGGCGATCCCACCGGCCGCCTTCCCAATCAGGTTGGCCGTCGCCGGTGCGACGATCAGGACATCCGCCCAGCGTGCCAGGGCGATATGATCGATCTCGTGCGGTGCCTCCGGCGTAAACAGGTCCGTACAGACACGGTTGCCGGAGAGCGTCTCAAGCGTCAGGGGGGCGATGAACTCCTGGGCATGCCGGGTCATGACGACCCTGACGGCCGCCTCCCGGCGAACGATCTCCCGTGTCAGCTCCGCCGCCTTGTACGCGGCGATTCCCCCGGTGATCCCCAGGACAACGTTTTTCCCCTTCCACATGGCGGCAGGCCCCTCGCGACGAAATGCAGCATCTTGACAGGCTCGGATACTATCGGCAAATCCGGATGGTGTCAACCGGAAATGGCGCGCGAACAAACCGCTTGCATGACATCGGGAATGCGGCTATAAAGTCGCGTCCTTTATCGTCCGATTTCCGGACATCCGATCCCCGTACCCGGAGGGTAGCGCCATGCGGAAGAAATCTTCATTTTTCTGGATCTCCCTGATCTGTGCGATCGTCGTAGTCGCCGGCGGTCTATTCTGGTTTTTCAGCACCGCCGGCGAGTGGCAGAAGCCCGAAATCCGGCTTTCCGAGGACCTGCGCAGCCTCGGCCAGCAGGGCGTCCTGACCCTGGAGCTCCGGGACAACCGTGGCCTCAGCGCCGCGAGCGTCCAGATTACCCAGGGCAGCCAGACCCTGCCGGTTGCATCAGTACGGCTTGACGACAAGCCCCTACGCCAACGGACCGTGAACGTCCCGATCGATCCGCTCGCCCTGAAGCTCCGCGAAGGGTCAGCCGTCCTGACGGTCTCCGCCTCCGATCGCTCCCTCTGGAACAACACGACCGTCGTCACCCGCCCGGTGACGATCGAACTGTCGCCTCCCCAAATCTTTCCGAACAATCCCGTCAACATCTTCTTCCCCGGCGGGGCCGGGGTCGTCACCTACCGCCTCTCGAAGCCGGCGGTGCAGACGGGCGTTCAGGTCGACGAGGCCTTCTTCCCCGCCCATCCCGTCCTGATCGCGGGCCGGGCTTCTTACATCTGCTACTTCGCCATCCCGATGGACGCCCAAGAGCGTCTCGTCGACATGCGTATTACCGCCCGGGACGCCGCAGGAAATGCCGCCTCCAGCGCCATACCCCGTACGATGAAATCCCGGAAGTTCCGCTCGGACAAAATGGCCGTGGGCGACGCTTTCCTCCAGCAGAAGATGCCGGAGTTCCAGTCGGCCATTCCGGCCCTGCGGGGCAAGACCGCCATTGAAGTCTTCCGGTACGTGAACGGCACCCTGCGGCTGGAGAATGAGCAGACCATCCGGGACCTCTGCCGGAAGACACAGCCCCGCGCGCTCTGGGAGGGTCCCTTCCTCCGGATGAAGAACGCGGCCCCCATGGCCCTTTTCGGCGACCGGCGGACGTGGGAATACCAGGGCCAGGTCGTCGGGCAGAGCCTGCACCTGGGCGAAGACCTCGCCTCTTTGAACAATTCCGCCATTGAAGCCGCCAACAACGGCATCGTCGTCTTCACCGGTCCCCTGGGAATCTATGGAAACGCCGTCCTGATCGACCACGGCCTGGGACTGTTCAGCCTGTACGGGCACCTGAGCGCCATCGACGCCCGCGTCGGACAGGCCGTCCAGCGGGAAGACGTCATCGGCCGCTCCGGAACCACGGGGCTGGCCGGGGGCGATCATCTCCATTTCAGCATCCTGGTGGGCGGTCAGTTCGTCGATCCTCGGGAATGGTGGGACCCCCACTGGATCGAGGACAACGTGTTGAAGAAACTGCAGGCGGGGTCGCTCTAGCTCTTCGTGATGTCGCGGTGGGTGATGTTGACGAGGTAGTCCTTCTCGGAAAAGTAGCCGCCCAGCTGGTTCGCCATCACGACGGAGCGGTGGTGTCCCCCCGTGCAGCCCAGGGCGATGTTGATCCGGGCCTTCCCCTCCCGCTCGTAGAGGGGAACGATGAAGTCCATCAGATCGAACAGCCGCTGGATGAACCCCTTCGCCTCATCCGTCGCCATGACGTAATTCCGGACGCTGGGATGATGGCCGTCGTGGCGTTTCAGCTCATCGACAAAGTGGGGGTTGGGAAGAAAGCGGACATCGAAGACAACGTCGGCGTCGGCGGGCAGGCCATACCGGTATCCGAAAGAAACCACGTTCACGATGAGGCGCTTCTTGTCCGATGACGCCAGAAAGGCGCGCTGAACGGCGTCCTTGAGCTGGTGAACGTTGAGCGACGAGGTGTCGATCACCCGGTCCGCCATTTCCTTCAACGGGAAGAGCATCTCCCTCTCCAGGCGGATGCCATCCATCACCGAGCCTTTCACGGACACCGGGTGGACGCGGCGGGTTTCGCTGAAGCGATGCAGGAGGATTTCATCGTTCGCGTCGATGAAAATGACTTCGATTCGGTATCCCTGCTGGCGAAGGCGGTTGAAGATGCGCGGGTACTTTTCGAGAAAGCTCTTTTCCCTCAGGTCCATGACCATGGCGACCTGGTCGATCTGTTTGGCCGGATCGGACTGGATCTTCAGAAACTTCGGCAGGAGGACCACGGGCATGTTGTCGACGCAGTAGAAACCGATGTCCTCGAGGGCCTTCAGGGCCGTACTTTTACCGGAACCGGACAGGCCGGAGATGATCACCACGCGAAGATGCTTCATGACGAACCTCCCCCTTGCATTTCCGAGCGGGCGTTCCCGAGAGGACAGGGCCCGTGAACCAGGAAGGCAAAAGCGGACGGAGCGCCCCTGGAAAGGACTACCCACCCGCATGCGCCTCCCCTAGCCGGGACGGAAATCGTCACCCGCGGCAGATCGATCCCCAGGATGGTTTCTCGTTCTCCTCCCCTTGTCTTTCGGTGCGCACCCTCGCGCGGGGAAACAAGCGTGACGACACCAGCGATGTCCGACGATGCCTTGATGGTCTGCGGGTCGACAAACTGCGTGACGTCCGCCACGCCTTGCGTTTTCAGCGCGACAAGTCTGTGGATGGACCGGGGGGCCCGACCCAGGAGGCGATGCCTCAGGCGAACGATTTCGACCCGATCATCGGCGATCCACCATGCACCGCGCTTCGCGAGACACAGCGCACAGGTGGTCTTTCCGCAGCCGCTATCGCCGACGAGCAGGAGCCCCCGGCCGTCGATCTCGATGAGTCCTCCCTGATAAACGACCGTCCGTTCGAGGCGCTCCCTGACGAGGGCGGCGAGACGACTCTGCAAGAGATGCGGATCGAAGCGGGAGGCCGCCGCGATCATCCCGTGTCGCTCGACGAACGCCTTCAAACTCGCCGGGATCTTCCGGGTCTCCGCGCAGAGGATAACGCGGGTGGGATTCTTACGGAAGATCGCGAGCGCGGACCGCGCTCCCACCGACGTCCGCGGCATCAGGCGCCGCAGGTCCCCGCGCGGGAGGATAACCAGGCCCGGAACACCCCCCTCCGGCCCGGCCTCATCGAAACGCAGGATCCGGAAGGGCTCCAGAGAAGACGCCGGCACAACAACGCGGTCGAATCCGCCGGTACCGGCAACACTCACGATTCCCAGACGCTCCCCCCCGTCAACGAGAAGCGCCCTCGGCGTCATGCCGCGACGGACCATCGTCCCCCGCCGAGCGTCAGCAGCGGTCGTCCTTGTCGGCGATAATCCTGTAGAGCTGATCGACCGATCCGGCATCCAGCAGTTGTTGCCGAAAATCGCCGTCCTTCAGCATGCGGGAAATCCTGGCCAGGACTTTCAGGTGCTGTCCGGTGGAATTTTCGGGCGCCATGAGCATAAAGAAGAGATGTACGGGCTTCCCATCCATCGCTTCGAAGTCGATCCCTTCCGGGCTTCGTCCGAAGGCAACGATCATGCCTTCCAGACCTTCCAGCTTGCCGTGCGGAATGGCGATTCCCTCTCCGATGCCCGTACTCCCGAGTTTCTCCCGCTCCAGGAGCACGCGGACCATCTCCGGCTCGCTGAACGTTTCCGGACCGCGGTGAAACTGCGCGACCATTTCCTCGAGGACGGCCGTCTTCCCGCGGGCGCCTAGCTTTGCGATCATATACTCTTTGCGGAGCATCTCCGTGATTTTCATGTCTGCCCACCACCCCTCAGGCGTTCGTTTCGATCAGGACCAGCCGACCGTCGTCGCGTCTGAAAACGATATGGACATGCTCCGACAGAACATCGCGGTAAACGATAAAGGGGTTTCGCGCCGATTCGAGGCGCATGACCGCGTCGTCGAGCGACATGGGCTCCAGGACCATCTTGCGCGTTTCCATGAGGCCGGCGGCGGTCGCATCCTCCGCCTCGTCGAGCAGTGCCGCTCCAGCGGCGGCTTCCTCACGGGCCGCCGCGCCCTTGTGACCCCGATTCTTCTCCTTGCGTTTCTTGAGCTGCCGTTCGATCTTGTCTAGGACGCCGTCGATGGCCAGGCGCATGTCCTTGGCCTCCTCCCGTCCGTTGATGTTCAAGCCGTCGGCGGCCAGGCTGATTTCCGCAACATTCCTGAATTTCTCGATGGACAGGACGATGTGCGCCTCGACGGATCCGTCGATGTATTTTTTCAACTTCGACAGTTTTTCTTCAACATATTCTTTCTGCCACGTCTCGCCTTCGGCATTCCTGAACGTAACGGCAATTTTCATGATCTCAAACCTCCTGGGGATGGCCGGCCGCGAAATCCCGTCGGTTCAACCGCGTCCCGGCTTCATAAAGGGGAGCCGTATAGAGGGGTTGCCGCTAAATGTCAACCCCTTTTTGCAGTCAGAACAGGTTCTTCCGCCGGGAGGAGGGAAGAATGCCCATCATTTCCCGGTACTTGGCGACCGTTCTCCGGGCAATCCCAATCCCACGTGCACTCAGGCGCTTGGCGATCTCGCTGTCGCTCAGCGGTTTCTTGGGGTTTTCAGCGGCGATGAGCATGCGGATATCTTCCTTGACGCTCTTGGAGGCAACGGCCTCCCCGGTGGTGCGGTAGAGGCTGCTGCCGAAGAAGTACTTGAGTTCGAAAATACCGCGAGGGGAATGCATGTATTTGTTGGTGACGACGCGGCTGATGGTGGATTCGTGCATCTCCACGTCGTCGGCCACGTCCCTCAGGATCAGGGGCTTCATGAAATTGACCCCGTTGTCGAAAAACGCCCGCTGGAATCGGACGATGCTTTCCGTCACCTTCAGGATCGTCCGCTGGCGCTGCTGAATGCTCTTGATGAGCCAGGTGGCGGATTGAACGCGGTCCTTGATGTAACGCTTCCCGATCTCGGCGTCGGGGCGATTCCCCTGCCCGGCCATGACTTCGCGGTAGAAATTGCTGATCCGCAGCCGCGGCAGTCCTTCATCATTCAGGATTACCTTGTAATCGTCACCCGACTTGACCACGAAAACATCCGGGGTGATCGGTTGCGTCCGGTCCTCGCTGAAGGGGCTTCCGGGCTTGGGATCCATGTTGCGGATGATTTGGACGGCCTGTATGACGTCATCGAGGTCGACCTTGAGCTTCCGCGCGACCTGGCCGTAGTTCTTCATCTCCAGATCGCGGAGATGACCGGTGATGATCCGTTCGATCAACGGCGTTCCGACACCGGTCATGCGCGCCTGGAGCAGGAGACATTCCCCCAGATTACGGGCGGCGATACCCGGGGGATCGAACTCCTGGACCTTTCCGAGAACCGCCTCGACCGCCGGTTCGTCCACCTTCTCCTGTTCTGCGATCTCCCCGAGTGTCGCCGCCAGATACCCGTTTGGATCGATGTTGCCGATGATCTGCTCTCCGATCCGCATTTCGGTCGGGGTCAGCGGCGACAGCTTCAACTGCCACATCAGGTGATCGGTCAGGTTCGGCTTGGATGACAGCAGGTTGTCCCAGGTGTGTGTTTCGGCGTCGCTCCGGTCATAGGTAACCCCCATCGGACCGTAGTCTTCGAGATAGTTGTCCCAATCGAACTCCGACTTGCCGTCACCCTCGCCGGTCAACTCCTCCGTATGGGCGATCGGCTTAGTCTCTTCCGCGTCGTGGAGACGGGTCTCGTCGACATCCTGGCCGCCCCCCCCTTCATCCGGGTACTCGTCGGACGCCACCTCTTCCAGCAGGGGGTTTTCCTCCAGCTCCTGATTGATCTGATCGACGAGTTCCAGACGTGACAGTTGCAGCAGTTTGATCGCCTGCTGCAGTTGAGGCGTCATGACGAGCTGCTGGGAGAGCTTCAGGTTCTGTCTTAATTCAAACGCCATCACTCAATTTCGTTTGCAGGGGTTTCGCCGGTCGCTTTTCGGGGGACATCGGCGGAGAAGCTGAAATCCTCACCGAAATAGATCTTGCGGGCAATCTCGCTCCGGGCGATCGAATCCGGATCGCCCTCCACGAGAATGGCGCCCTCGTTGACGATGTAGGCGCGGTCGCACACCGTCAGGGTCTCTCGCACGTTGTGGTCGGAAATGATAACCCCGATCCCCTTTCCTTTCAACTTAAAGATGATCTTCTGGATGTCCGCAACGGCCAGGGGATCGATCCCGGCGAAGGGCTCGTCCAGGAGGATGAACTTTGGAGAGGTCACCAGGGCACGGGTAATCTCCACCCGGCGCCGCTCGCCCCCCGACAGGGCATACGCGGGACTGCGTGCCAAGGGCGTCAGGTCCAGTTCGGCGAGCAGTTCGCGTAGCCGGCGGAGGCGCTCCCGACGGTCGATGTCCAGAATTTCCAGGATGGCCAGAATGTTCTCCTCGACGGTCAGTTTTCGGAAGATGGAGGGTTCCTGCGGGAGATAGTTCAGCCCCTTGCGCGCCCGGAGGTACATCGGACAGGCGCTGATGTCCTCTGCCCCGAGAAGGATACGGCCGTCATCGGGCTTGATGAGGCCGACGATCATATAGAATGTCGTCGTCTTGCCGGCACCGTTCGGCCCCAGCAGGCCGACCACCTCGCCGGGCCGGATCGTCAGATCGACGCCGTTTACCACCCGGCGTCCCCCGTAAATCTTCGTGAGTCTTTCCGCGGTCAGGGCCCCCATTACTTCATTTCCGCCTGTCCTTTTTTTCGGAGGGATAAATGGTCGCCGTCACCCGCTTGTTCGGGTCTGCTTCGACGACCCCGCGATTCTCGTTCAGGAAGACGACGATTCTCTGACCCCGGATGACATTTTCTCCTTCCCGCATGACGGCGTTTCCCGTCATGACCACCCGCTGCTCCTCCTGATAAAAAACGGCCTCCTCCCCCGTCACGACCCGGGCGCCCTGGATCACACGGACATGGCCCTCGGCCTCCACCCGCTCGAGATCGCCCAGACCTTTCTCCTCTCCGCCTTTTTCGACTTTTTCCGGGCGGTCCGGGTCCCGGTCGGCCTTGCGGTAAAACAGGATGAGCCGGTCGGCGTGGATCGTCCGGTCTCCCTGAACGGCCACGGCATTTCCGGAGAAAACCACCATCCTCTTTTCGCTGAAGGCTTCCAGGCGGTCGGAGACGATCCGGATGGGCTGGTTCGAGTCGACCCGGATCCCCTTCTTCGCCGCGGGTTCTTCCGCCGCGAGGGACAAGGGCGACAAGACCATCCAGACCAGAAGAAGCGAGAGGATCTTCTTCACGGGGATACCTCGGCCTTCACCTTCGAGAACAGCCTCAGGTCCCGATCGGCCAGAGAAATCTTCATTCCCACCCCCTGCACACGCATCCCCCGCCCCTCCAGGGTGACGGGGTCGTCTGTTAAAATCTTGCGTCCGGCGTGATCGTACCGCAGCCGATCCGTTCGTACGGTCTCTCCTCGGTGGGTCACCAGCGTCACATGCCCGGTCAGCTCCAGATCCCGGGTGTCGGTACGCAACCGGGCCCGGTCTCCCGTCAGGAGGTAGGTGTCGCCGTCCGTGCGGAGCAACCGGATTCGGACATGCTCGAAAAGGGCCAGGTTATCCTTCTTCATATATTTCGCCAGATCGGCTTGGACCTCCCACCTGGAGGCGTCGTCGCTTACTTCCTGAAAGCGGACGTCCCGGATTTCCAGATCCGCACTGCCGGGTCTGATCTGAAGCTGTACCTGCTCCGGGATTCTGGAAAAGGAGTGGATCAGGACGACCGCGCCCACACACACGATCGCGACGGCCGCCCCGGCAAGCGCGAGGCGTTTTCTTTTAAGGATCCCTCCGATCGGCATAGCCATGAGCGCCGCGCACCCCCTGGGTGTTCTATAGCATTCGCCCGGAGGCCTGTAAAGACGAATCGGACCTCAGGCAAACGCGTAGCTCTCGCCGATACCTGGCCAGAGCCCGCGGGCCTGGAGGATGAGTTCGCACACCTCCCGGACCGCCCCCCGGCCCCCCGGCTTCAGGGTGACGTAATCGACTGTTCGAAGAACTTCCTCCGCGGCATCCGCCACGCCGACCGCCAGTCCGACACGCTTCAGCAGGGGAATATCGACGATGTCGTCCCCCACATAAGCCACCTCCGCAGCCGACACGCCGCGACGGGGAAGCAGTTCCTCGAAGACGGCGAGTTTGTCGAAGCTCTGCTGATGCACCTCCTGGATTCCCAGGTCCCGGGCGCGGTGCTCGACCACCCGGGACAGGCGTCCCGTGATGATGACGACATCGACACCGCCGCGCATCAGCATCTTCAGTCCGTGACCGTCCTTGACATCGAAGTGCTTGCTCTCACGCCCTTCGTCGTCCATGATGATCCGCCCATCCGTCAACACGCCGTCCACATCGAGAATCAGCAAGCGGATTTTCGCCGCCAGCGCCAACACCTTCTCCCTGTCCGCATCCGTCATCGTTCACCTCGCGTCCTAGTCCGTTTTGGCTTTGGGACCTTTCTCTTAAAGGATTTTCCCCTGCCCTTCAACCGCACGCCCGGGGCGAGCCGCCCCCGGGGGCGTGTCGGAGGCTTTCCCGTCCCTCGACGCACGCCAGCGGTGCGCGCAGCGGACGGTCCGCGTCAATCAAAAGGTTTCCCTGACGAGGCGATCGATCGCGATGAGGGTCTTGAGGAGTCCGGGCAGCGTGTCGAGCGCCAGGGAATTGGGCCCATCGCACCGGGCCTGAGAGGGGTCCGGATACACCTCGAGAAACAGTCCGTCCACCCCCGCCGCCACCGCCGCCCGGCAGAGGTAGGGCACCATGTCGCGATCGCCGCCCGAGGCGTTTCCGCTCCCCCCGGGAAGCTGGACGCTGTGCGTGGCGTCAAAGACCACGGGATAGCCCAGGGACCGGAGAATGGGCAGCGCGCGGAAGTCGGCCACCAGGTTATGGTACCCGAAGCTGGTTCCGCGTTCCGTCAGAATGATGCGCTCGTTGCCCGCCGCCCGGGCCTTTTCGACCATGGGGGCACAGTCCGAGGGGGCGAGAAACTGGCCCTTCTTGAGGTTGATGACGCCCGCGCGACGCGCCACCTCCATGACAAAGTCCGTCTGGCGGCAGAGAAAGGCCGGCACCTGCAGAACGTCCGCCACCGCGGCGGCGGGGCCGATCTCCTCGAAACGATGGACATCCGTCAGAACGGGAACATCGCACTCCCGCTTGACGGCGGCCAGAATCTCCAGACCCTCCTTGAGACCCGGCCCGCGGAATCCCCCGAGAGAGGTCCGGTTCGCCTTGTCGTAGGAGGCCTTGAAGATCAGGCCGATCTCCAGCGCCCCGGCGAGCGTCTTGAGATAACGGGCGATCTCCAGCGCTTTCGCTTCCGTTTCAAGGACGCAAGGCCCGGCGATCAGGGCCAGGGGGGCTTCCCCCCCCAGAGCGACGCTCCCCACCATGACCTGTTTCGTCTTCATTGTTTTTCACCCATTTTTCTTTCCAGGAGGAGGATCTTCATCCGGGGAATCTTGTTCCCCGCCCGGACGTGTTCGGGGCTCAGCTCATAGGCCTTTTCGAAGGCCTGAAGGGCCTCCTCGTAGGCCCGGTTCCTTTCGTGGAGGAGTCCCAGGCGGTAGAAGACCTCCGCGTTTTCAGGATCATACTTCAGAGAGGTCTGGTAGGCTTCGGCGGCGGCGGCGTTCTTCCCCTGCCGCTCGTACGCATACCCCAGCGCTTCGTGATTCGACGACTTCCGGGGATTCAGGGCAATCAGCTTTCGGTAGGTCTGCACCGCCTCCTCGTAGCGCCCCTCCGCCATGTAGCGATCCGCCAGGACATCGAGGACCTCGCCGGTCGGCCGGGCGACCGCGGCCCGTTCGTACTGGGCGATGGCCTCCTTCTTCCGCCCCAGCTTTTCGTAGGCGTCCGCCAGTTGCCGCCGAAGCTGGGTGTCCCGTTTTCCAAAGCGCAGGGCCTTTTCATAGTTTTCAGCCGCCAGGCCATAATTCTTCGCTTCCGCGTAGGCGAAGCCGAGCTGCGCGTAGACGTCCGCCTTCTGGGGCGACACCCGCGCCAGGCGTTCATACAACGCGGCCGCGGCGGCATAGCGGCCGGAACGGAACTCCAGATCGGCCAGCCCCTTCAGGGCATCGGCATCCTCCGGTTTGAGTTTCAGGACCTGCCGATACTCCCGTGCCGCCTCCCGGTCCATCGTGAGTTTTTCATAGGCAGCCGCCAGGTTGAAGCGGACGATGGTGTTTCCGGGATCGATGGCCAAGGCCTTGCGGTTGTGCGCCACCTCCTCGCGGGGCAGGCCCTTGTTTCCCAAGGCCAGTGCGAGATTGGCATGCGCCAGGACATTGCGCGGCTGGCGCCTGATGATCTCGCGATACACGCGGATGGCCTCCTCGTTCTTACCGGCCTTGAGGTTAGCCCCCGCAAACGCCATCCAGGCGTAATCCGCTTCCGGCGTCCGCTTCAGGACGGCCCGGTAGGCCTCGATGGCCGCAGGGTAATCCTTTGTCATTTCATAGGCCTCCCCCAATCTAAAATAAAGCATCTCCGGATGGGGGTCCAGCGCCAGAGATTTCCGGTAGAGGTCGACCGCCCTGGACCATTGTCGCAGGTTACCGCAGGCAAACGCCATGTGCGCATAAACGGCTGCTTCTCCGGGGGACAGGGCGAGAAGCCTCTCACCCGTGCGGATGACCGCGGCGTCGTTTTTCCCCGCCGCATAAGCCTTGAGGAGTTCCCTCAGGGCGGGCAGATCTTTCGGATTTTGCCGGACCACCTCCGCGTAATGGCCGATGGCCCGTTCGACCTCACCGGACCGCAGGTAGATCCCCCCCAGCATCTTTCGGACGTTCCCGTCGGACGGGTTCATCCGGAGCGCCGTTTCGAGATAGTCGATCCGTTCCTTCAGGCTTTCGCTGGCGCGGGCATGGCGTAGCCAGTCCTGGGGTGTAACGACCGCCTGGACGGGGATGGTGGCAACGGGGGTTCCCCGGTAGTAAATCCTTATCGGCTCGGCGGGCAGGTCTGTCGCCCCAGACGTACGGCCCCGCTCCGCCATGGCCCGATCGACCAGGTCCACCCCCCTCAGGATGCGCCCCTGATCACGCTCGCCGCCGACGCCACCGACATCGACGCTGACGCCGCGGGACAGCAGGTCATCGGACACGACCCCATGAAGGATGAACTCATCCCGGTACGTGACCGTAAACGTCTCCGACGGATTCAGGCGGAAATCCCGCCCGTTAAGCTCTCCGGTCAGGCCGTAAACGCGGGGCGGCCCGCCCAGGGCATAAAAGGACAGGGCATTTCGGACCCGCTTCAAACCGAAGATCGGATCATGTTGGGGATCCCTGATGATGAAACCGAACCAGAATCCGCCCAGCACAAGAACCGGGACGAGCAGCCCGGCCGCGGCGGCGCTCCAGCGCCGCCGGGCCTTCGTTTTCCCGTCAACCCACCGTTCTCCACGGGGAATATCCGGACGCCGCATCAACGCATGACCTCCTTTCGGCGTCGTTCGTCGGTCTGTCTGTTCATGTCCCTGCCCCTCTCGGTCCCGGGCAATCTCCCCTAACCGTCAATCCGCGCCTGAGCGGTTCCTGCCGCAGGCATTCATCCGCGGGGATGAAATCGCCGGTGGATGTCCTTCAGCCGCTCCCGCGTCATGTGGGTATAGATCTGTGTGGTCGATATGTCGGCATGTCCCAGCATGATCTGGACGGAGCGGAGATCGGCGCCGCCCTCGAGCAGATGCGAGGCAAAGGAATGCCGGAACGTGTGGGGATGAACGCGCTTCGCAAGCCCCGCGCGGCGGCTGTAGGTCGCGATAAGCTTCCAGAGGCCCTGCCGGGTGAACGCCTTTCCCCACCGGGTGAGGAAGAGAATGTCGGAAGAGGCCCCCTTCAAAAATAGCGGCCGGGCCTCGTCCACATAAACCCGGGCGGCCTCGTAGGCGGAACGGCCGACGGGGACGATCCGTTCCTTGCTCCCCTTGCCCATGACCGTGAGATAGCCGATCTGCCATTGGATGTTGCCGAGACGCAGCAGGATCAGCTCCGTTACGCGGACCCCGGTGGCGTACATCAGCTCCAGGATGGCCGTATCGCGCAGAGCCGCGGGTCCGTTCGTTCCCGGCCGGGCGAGCAGCAGTTCCATCTCCTGGCGACTCAGGACGTCCGGCAGCCGGAGCCCCGTCTTGGCGCGCTCGATGTGGGCCACAGGATTCTCTGTGATGATTCTCTCTCGCAGGAGGTACCGGTAAAACCCTCGGATGGCCGCAAACCCCCGATTGATTGAGCTCGCGGCCAGCCCGGACCGTTTCAGGTCGGTCAGGTAGTCGAGCAGCCGCTCCGGTTCGATGGTCAGGCCGTCCCCCCCGTTCCGCTCGGACAGGAAGACGCGATAGCGGCCCAGATCGTGCCGATAGGCCGCCAGCGTATGTCGGGAAGCCCCTTTTTCTATAGCAAGATAATTCAGGTAATCCTCGATTTGCGGCAACATGGAGGGGTTTTAACCCATCTCGCGCGGAGACGCAAAGCATTTTTCCGTTCCCGGAGACAAATCTGTTGACATCACTCAAGGCTTGTGCTAATCGCACGACTGTGAATTTAAATATAATTCTTCATGACCGGCGGTCAGAATAAATCGCATCCCACGGGGGGTAGCCGGCCGCGTCAATCGCTGGAAAGAGGGGAAAAGTGATCCTCCTAGAAATAAAGGATCTTCTCGATGCCGAGGTTCTGGTCGGAGAGAATCAGATGGATATGGAGGTCAAAACGGCGTTCGGGGCCGATTTGATGAGCGACGTGCTGGCCTTTGCGCAATCGGGAAGCCTGCTCCTGACCGGATTGACCAATCCGCAGGTGATCCGCACAGCGGATGTTCTCGATATCGCTGCGATCATCATCGTCCGCGGAAAGCGCCCTTCCCCGGATACGGTGCAACTGGCGGGAGATCTGGGGATTCCCATCCTGGTCACCCGCTTCATTCTTTTTGAAACCGCGGGTCGGCTGTACCAGGCCGGGATCCGCGGGTGTCTGGTGAAGGTGGATGGTTCCGTGCACGGCCATGGCTGATGAGCCCCTGATCTACGAGAACCAGTTCAACGTCCAGGGAGGAAATTTCAACGACGCCGGCAAGGTGGCGAGCCATATCAAGGCCATTCTGAAAGGATTCGGCATCCCGAGCGAGGCGGTCCGGAAAACGGCCCTGGTGGCCTATGAATCGGAAATCAACATCGTATCCTATGCCCGCAAAGGGGTCATCCACCTCCGACTGGCCCGCGATCAGGTCGTCATCGAAACCATCGACGAGGGCTTGGGAATCGCGGACATCGAACTCGCCATGCAGGAGGGTTATTCCACCGCGACGGACAAAATCCGCGAAATGGGGTTCGGTGCGGGCATGGGATTGGCCAACATCCGGAATTTTTCGGATATCTTCCAGATCTCCTCGGAGCCCGGCAAGGGAACGTCTCTGAAGATGATCATCAAGTGGCGACCTTAAGGGATTGAAGATGACTGAGACCTCACCGATCGATCTTTCCACACTGGTCCGATTGCTTCAGCTCCAGGTGCGCACCGGCGCCGATCGACTGGATCGCCCCGTCCGGGGAGGCTATGTGGGGGATCTCCTGAGCGACGTGATGGGCAACAGCCATGAAGGGGATCTCTGGATCACCCGTCAGGTGCACCCCAACATTGTGGCCGTGGCGAGCCTGAAGGATCTCGCCGCGATCGTTCTGGTCAACGGCAGCGAACCCGCGCCGGAAACCTTGACCAAGGCCGAGGCGGAAGGGATACCCGTCCTTCTCGCCGAGGAGTCGGCTTTTGCAGTCGCCGGCAAGGTATACGCCCTGATTACCGGAGCGGTACAAATCGCAACGTAACGTACAAGGCCATGGGAATCATGGCCTTTTTTTTGTTTATGACAGATGCCCCAGGTTGGCCGTCATGCTCAAGGAGTTTCGCTGTGACCTCCACATCCATACCTGTCTGTCACCCTGTGCGGATTTGGATCTTTACCCCAGCGCCCTCGTGGGGAAGGCGCTGAAAACGGACTTGGACGTTATCGCCGTCTGCGACCACAATTCGTCGGAAAATGTCCCCTACGTGCTGCGTTGCGCCGCGGGGACGTCGGTGGTGGTCCTCCCTGGGATGGAGGTCACCAGCCGCGAAGAGGTTCACGTCCTGGCTCTTTTTGATACCCTGGATCCGTTAGCGCGATTTCAGGTTGACGTTTACGCCCACCTGAGCGGCTCGAACCGGGAAGAGGTTTTCGGCTGTCAGGCCATCGTGAACGACGTCGACGAAGTGGAGGGATTCAACGATCGCCTGCTCATCGGGGCCACAGACATCCCGCTGGACGGGTTGATCTCCCTGATTCACCACCACGGCGGGCTGGCGGTTGCCTCCCATATCGACCGGGAGGCTTTCGGCGTTCTGGGTCAGCTGGGCTTCATCGATTCGTCCCTCGCCTTCGACGCCCTGGAAGTGACGTTCCGGTTGGGGATCCGGGAGGCCCGCCGTCGTTATCCGGAGTTCGGCGCGTACGCCTTCGTCACATCGTCGGATGCGCATTTCCTGCAAGACGTCGGCCAGGGGATGACCCGGATCCGGATGGCGGCCCCCACGTTGGCGGAACTCAAGCTGGCCTTTCAGCGGCGGGACGGACGTGAGATTCTGGAGTAGATTTTTGCTGGAACTCTCTCACCACATCCTCGATATCGCCGAAAACGCCACCCGGGCCGGATCGAAAACGGTCCGGATCACGCTGACGGAGGATACGCATAGCGATCGGCTTACGCTGGAAGTCGCGGACGACGGTCGGGGCATGTCGGCCGAGGAGCGGGGGCGCGCACTCGACCCCTTCTTCACCACGAAGAAGGTCCGGCGCGTGGGTCTGGGGCTGCCGATGCTGGCCGATGCGGCGCAGCGGACGGGCGGCACATTCACCCTCGACTCCGCGCCAGGTCGGGGAACTCGCCTGGAGGCTTCGTTCGGTCTGTGTCATCTGGACCGGCAGCCGCTGGGAGATGTCGCCGCGTCCCTGGTTTCGTTGATCGCGGGAAATCCCGACGTGGATTTCGTTTACCGCCATCGTCACGACGCGGCGGAGTATGTTCTGGATACGCGCGAGATCCGTCAGGAACTCGACGGTGTCCCCATGAGCCACAGAGACGTGCTCAAGCTGATCCGCGACAACATCGTGGAAGGCCTTGAAGAAATCGGCTCGGAAGGATGACTTCCACCGATCCTATAGAAGGAGGATATGGGTGCATGAAAGCGGAACTTGATGATTTGTCGAAAGAGTTTACCCCGGAACAGATTGCTCAGCTCGATGCCATCATCGCCAAGCATAAGGGCAAGCCGGGGGGGTTGATCCCGGTTCTCGAGGAGGCCCAGGTGACCCTGGAATACCTGCCGCCATCCGTCCAGGCGCGGATCGCCCGGGGGCTGAACCTGCCCTTCAGCCGCGTTTACGGTGTGGTCACCTTCTATTCGTTCTTCACCATGACCCCCCGCGGCCGCCATACGGTGCGGGTCTGCCTCGGGACGGCCTGCTATGTCCGCGGCGGCAAGGCCATCGCGGAAACCCTGGAAAAAACCTTTGGAATCAAGGAGGGCGAAACAACGCCGGACCGGCGGTTCACCTATGAGACGGTGCGCTGCCTGGGGGCCTGCGGCCTGGGTCCGGTGGTCGTGGTGGACGACGACGTCCACGGGCGCGTCAAACCGGCAAAGGTCAAGGACATCCTCGGCCCTTACGTCTAAACCCTATTGAGGAGTGGGAGCGATGGCAAAGCTGAAAATTTCGGACTTGAAGAAGATCAAGGAAAAGGTCCATGCGGAGACGGCCCTGCGTGAGGGAGACCGCCGCGTGCGCGTCACCGTCCACATGGGAACCTGCGGCATCGCCTCGGGGGCCCGCGAGGTTCTCGACGCCCTGATGCGCGAGATCGAAGAATCCGGCGTATCCGATGTGGTCATCACGACGTCGGGGTGCATGGGGCTGTGCAGCCGGGAACCGCTCGTCACGGTCGAGATCATCGGCCGGGAGCCCATCAAATACGAATATGTGAACCCCAACAAGATGCGGCAGATCTTCAAGCGCCACGTCCTCGAGGGGGAGGTCCAGACCCCGTTCGTTCTCGCCCGGGGCGCCGAGATCGTGAAATAACCCGGGGCGGTTGGCGCCGCCTCCGGCCGTGATATGTCAGATTCTCGAATATAGAGGAGGAAATCCATAATGAAGGTGTTTCGCTCACATTTACTGCTCTGCGGAGGAACGGGCTGCCATGCGTCGGGCAGTCTCGAGGTGAAGAAGGCCCTCCTCGCGGAGCTGGATAAGAGAGGTCTGGCCGACGAGATCAAGGTCGTCGAGACCGGCTGCAACGGCTTTTGCGCGATGGGACCGATCATGGTCGTCTATCCCGACGGCGTCATGTACACCCTGATCCAGGCCGCGGACATTCCGGAGCTCGTCGAGGAGCACCTCGTGAAGGGCCGCGTGTTGGAGCGCCTGCTGTATAAGGAACCGGCGACCGGCGAAACCATCCCCACCATGCAGGAGATCCCGTTCTTCGCCCTGCAGGAGCTTCGGGTTCTCCGGAACCGCGGGATCATCGATCCGGAAAAGATCGAGGAGTACATCGCCCGCGACGGGTATGCCGGCATGGCCAAGGCCCTGACCGAAATGTCTTCCGAGGACATCGTCAAGGAGATCCTGGACTCCGGCCTGCGCGGGCGCGGCGGCGCCGGATTTCCGACGGGCCTCAAATGGAAATTTGCCTCGCAGTCGCCGGGAGACATCAAGTACGTCCTCTGCAACGCCGACGAGGGCGACCCCGGGGCCTTCATGGACCGGAGCGTGCTCGAGGCCGATCCCCACGCCGTCCTGGAGGGCATGGCCATCGCCGCCAAGGCCATCGGCGCCCATCACGGTTACATCTACTGCCGCGCCGAATACCCGCTCGCCATCCACCGCCTGAACATCGCCATCACACAGGCCAAGGAAGCCGGCCTTCTGGGCAAGGACATCCTGGGGACCGGGTTCGATTTCGATCTGGAGATCTACCAGGGCGCCGGGGCCTTCGTCTGCGGCGAGGAGACGGCCCTCATGACCTCCATCGAGGGGAAGCGCGGCATGCCGAGACCGCGTCCGCCCTTCCCCGCCGTCGCGGGTTTGTGGCAGCGTCCGTCCGTCCTGAACAACGTCGAGACCCTCGCCAACATCGGCCAGATCATCCTGCGGGGCGCCGCCTGGCACGCCAGCGTCGGCTCCGAGAAAAGCAAGGGGACGAAGGTCTTCGCTCTGACCGGCGACGTGAACAACGTCGGCCTCGTCGAGGTCCCCATGGGCACTCCCTTGGGCAAGATCGTCTTCGACATCGGCGGCGGCATCCCCAAGGGCAAGAAATTCAAGGCCGCGCAGCTGGGCGGACCGTCGGGCGGGATGATCCCCACCCAACACCTGAACGCGCCTGTGGATTACGAGAAAGTGGCCGAGCTCGGCGCCATCATGGGCTCCGGCGGACTCATCGTCATGAACGAGGACTCCTGCGCCGTGGACATGGCCCGGTTTTTCATGGACTTCTGCCAAGACGAGTCCTGCGGAAAGTGCACCCCTTGCCGGGAGGGCACGAAACGGATGCTCGAAATCCTGACGAACATCACCCAGGGCCAGGGAAAGGAGGGCGACATCCCCCTGCTCGAGGAAATGGCGGGGATCATCAAGGACTCCGCCCTGTGCGGCCTCGGCCAGACGGCGCCCAACCCCGTGCTCAGCACGCTCCGCTATTTCCGCCACGAGTACGAGGACCACATCAAGAACCACCACTGCGCGGCGGCGGTTTGTTCGGCGCTGTTCAAATCGCCCTGCCAGCACACCTGCCCCATCGAAATGGACATCCCGGCCTACATTGCCCTGGTCCGGGCTGACCGCTTCGAGGACGCCTACCGGGTACTCCTCAAGACGAATCCCTTCCCGTCCGTCTGCGGCCGGGTCTGCGACCACAAGTGCCAGTCCAAGTGCCGGCGCGGCAAGATGGACGAGCCGGTGGCGATCAAGTTCCTCAAGCGCTTCATCACGGACAACGCCCCTCGGCCGAAGATCACGGCGGTTCCGGTCGACCGGAAGCAAAAAATCGCCGTGGTCGGCGCCGGTCCGGCCGGCCTCACGGCCGCCAGGGATCTCGCCCTCCGGGGCTACAAGGTAAACGTGTTCGAAGAACTTCCGGAAGCGGGCGGCATGCTCCGCTGGGCGATTCCCGCCTACCGTCTGCCCCGGAATATCCTGGCCCGCGAAATCGACGATGTGCGCGCCCTGGGCGTGGACATCCAATGCAACACCCGCGTGGGGAAAGACCTTCCCTGGCGGAAGGTTGCGGCGGAGCATGACGTCATCTACCTCGCCCCCGGCGCTCACGCCAGCCAGAAGATGGACATCCCCGGCGAAGACTTGGGCGGGGTGTGGGGCGGCGTGGAATTTCTGCGGGACTTCAACGCCAACGAAGAGGCCTGGCTCTCGGGCAAGAAAACCCTTGGCGCAAAAGTTGCCGTTGTTGGCGGCGGAAACTCCGCCATCGACGCGGCCCGCGTCGCCGCGCGCCTGGGCGCAGAAGTGACGATCCTCTACCGTCGCGAGCGCAAGGACATGCCCGCCGCCGAAGAGGAGATTCTCGCAGCGGTACATGAAGGCATCAAGATCGAGTACCTGGTGGCCCCCCTCAAGATCCAAGGGAAAGACGGCAAGGTCAGCGCCATCGCCTGCCAACGGATGATGCTTGGCGAATTCGACCGCAGCGGGCGGAAACGACCCATTCCCGTGGAAGGATCCGAATTCACCCTGAGCGTCGATGCGATCGTTGCCGCCATCGGCCAGGTCCCCGACACGTCCTTTGTTCCCGAGGACAGCGGCGTGAGCGTCAACCGGTGGGCCTGCTTGGATCTTGTCCCCGACAGTAAATCCCAGACGACGAACCCCAAGTTCCACGCCGGCGGCGATGCCGTTACCGGCCCGGATACCGTCATCGCCGCGATCGCCGCGGGACACCAGGCGGCCCGGGACATTGACGCGTCGATTCGTCAGTCCGCGGGTGAGCCGGCCTGGGAGGCGCCCGAAGAAGAAAAGATCGACATCCCGCTCGTCATCGACGAGGAGACTCTGGAGTCTCCCCAGACGGCCATGCCGGAAATGGCGCCCTCCGAGCGGCGTCAAGGCTTTGCTGAGGTGGAGCTCGGCTTCACCCGTGAGGCGGCCATCGCGGAGGCCTGTCGCTGTCTGCGCTGCGATATCGAGATCTGAGCGCGACCCGCCGCCGCCCGCGCCCTTGACGCAGTCGGCTTTTGAACCATCGGATTTGACCGGGTTCTTTTGACAAGGACCGGAAGGAGGATAGAGATGAGCAGTGTTCCCCTGAATATCGATGGCCGGGATCTGATCGGCAAACCCGGCCAGACCATCCTTGAAGTCGCCCGCGAAAACGGCATTTTCATTCCGACCCTCTGCCACTTAAAGGACACCACCAACGTCGGCGCCTGCCGCGTCTGTGTGGTCGAGGTCGAAAATGCCCGTTCGCTCGTGGCTTCCTGCTGCATGCCCATCAGTTCCGGCATGGTCGTCCGGACCGATACCCCCAAAGTCCGGGCGTCCCAGCGCATGATCGTGGAGCTCCTCTGGTCGTCCGGAGACCACAACTGCCTCACCTGCGAACAGAACGGCGTCTGCGAACTCCAGGACCTCGTTTACTGGCTGAAGATCGACCATCCCCGTTTCGCCATTCAGTCGCCGGGTCATCCGGTGGAAACCACCAACACCATGATCCAGCGGGACCTCAACAAATGTGTGCTTTGCGGTCGCTGTATCCGCGCCTGCAACGAAATCCAGGTGAACGAGGTCCTCGATTTCTCCATGCGCGGGTCGCACAGCAAGGTCGGACCGGCCTTCGACGCCGACTACATCGATTCCGAATGCGTGTTCTGCGGCGAGTGCGTCAACGTCTGCCCGACGGGTGCCATCACGTTCAAGCAGGCGCGCTTCTCCGGCCGCCCTTGGGAGATGAAGAAGGTCCGTACCACTTGCGCCTACTGCGGCGTTGGCTGCCAGATCGAGCTCAACGTCCATGACGGACGGGTGATCAAGGTCACCGGAAACCGTGAGTTCGGACAGCCCAACCAGGGCAGCCTGTGCGTCAAGGGTCGCTTCGGGATGGACTTCATCCACCATCCGAGCCGGCTGACAACCCCCCTGATCCGCAAGAAAAAGGGCGGTGAACTGACCGAGGCCACCTGGGACGAGGCCCTGGACCTGGTCTCCAAGAAGTTCGAGGCCCTGAAAAAGCAGCACGGCCCGGACAGCATCGCCGGCCTGTGCTCCGCCCGCTGCACCAACGAGGAGAATTACCTCTTCCAGAAATTCATGCGCGCGGTGGTCGGCACCAACAGCGTCGATCATTGCGCCCGTCTCTGACACTCCGTCACGGTGGCCGGTCTGGCCGCCGCATTCGGAAGTGGCGCCATGACGAACTCCATCGAGGAGATCGAACATACGGAGATGATCCTGGCGATCGGGACGAACACGACGGAGAACCATCCCGTGATCGGTGCGAAAGCCAAGCGGGCCGTTCGGCGGCACGGCGCAAAACTCCTGGTCATCGACCCGCGGGAAATCTCGCTCACGAAATATGCCGATCTCTGGCTCCGCCAGAAACCCGGCACGGACGTCGCGGTCTTGAACGGCCTCATGAACGTCATCGTCGCCGAGAAGCTCTACGCAACCGACTACGTCACGGAGCGGACGGAGGGCTTCGAGGCCCTGAAAAAGGTCGTCAAGAAGTACACTCCGGCCTATGTGGAGGACATCACCGGCATCCCGGCGGAAGACCTGAAGAAGGCCGCCCGCCTGTACGCCGGGGCCGGCCGCGCTTCCATCCTGTACGCGATGGGGCTCACCCAGCACACCACCGGCACGGACAACGTCAAATCCGTGGCGAATCTCGCCATGCTCTGCGGAAACATCGGCATCGAGGGCGGAGGCGTCAATCCCCTCCGCGGCCAGAACAACGTCCAGGGCGCCTGCGACATGGGTGGCCTTCCCGTGAGCCTTCCCGCTTACCAGCCCGTCGCCAACGACGAGGCGCGCGGAAGATTCGAGAAGGCCTGGGGTGTCACGCTTCCGCCCCGCCCGGGATTAACGGTCGTAGAAATCATGAACGCCGCCCACAAAGGCGATGTCCGCGGGCTGTACATCATGGGCGAAAACCCCATGCTGTCCGATCCGGACCTTACGCATGTGGAGGCCGCCCTGAAGCACCTCGATTTTCTAGTCGTTCAGGACATCTTCCTGAACGAGACGGCCCAGTTGGCCGATGTCGTCCTGCCCTCGGCCGCCTTCGCGGAAAAGGACGGAACCTTCACCAATACGGAGCGCCGCATCCAGCGGATCCGCAAGGCCGTCGATCCCCCCGGACAGGCCCTGGCCGACTGGGAAATCATTGCCGGAATCGCGGACCGGATGGGCTATCCCATGTCCTACCGGGATGCGGAGGAGATCATGGCGGAGATCGCCCAGGTCACCCCGAGCTATGCCGGAATCACCTATGAGAGGATCGATCGCGAAGGCCTCCAGTGGCCCTGCCCGACCCAGGACCACCCGGGAACGCGCTTCCTCCACAAGGAAAAGTTCACCCGGGGGCTGGGCCTCTTTCACGCCGTCGAGTACATCCCACCGGCGGAGCTTCCCGACCGGGAGTACCCGCTGATCCTGTCCACGGGTCGCGTCCTGTATCACTACCACACAGGCACGATGACTCGCCTGGCCGAAGGCCCCTCGGAGCGCTGTCCGGAAAGCTTGATCGAAATCCATCCGCAGGATGCCAAGGCTTACGGAATCACGGATGGCCAGAGGGTGCGGGTCACGTCGCGCCGCGGCCAAGTGGAAGCCAAGGCCCAGGTGACGGAGAAATCCCCGGCGGGCACGATCTTCATGAATTTCCACTTCCGGGAGGTTGCCGTCAATCTGCTGACAAACGCCGCGCTCGACCCCATCGGGAAGATTCCCGAATACAAGGTCTGCGCGGTCAAGGTCGAGGCGGCGTGAACCGTTCCCGGTAAGGGACGCCAATACACTCAATGATGGAGGAACTAGAAAATGTCTGAGAAGAACCTCGAAAGCAGCCGCTGGTGGATCGCCATCGCGGCGATCGTCATGCAGCTCTCTTTGGGCACGGTTTATGCTTGGTCCGTCTTCAAGAAACCCCTCATGACTACCCACGGCTGGGGAGAAACCGAAACGCAGGTCACCTTCATGATCTGCATCTTTGTCATCGGCCTGTCCGCGGCCTTCGGTGGAACGCTGGTCGACAAAAAGGGACCTAAATTCGTCGCCACGATCGGCGGCATCCTCTTCGGCGTCGGCACGCTCTTGGCGGGTCTGGCCGATCAGATCGGCAGCATCTGGCTGCTGTATCTCGGCTTCGGTCTCATCGCCGGACTCGGAAACGGCTTCGGCTACGTCACCCCCATTGCAACCCTGATCCGCTGGTTCCCGGACAAGCGCGGCCTCGTCACGGGTCTCGCCGTCATGGGCTTCGGCCTGGGAGCCTTCTTCATGGGCAAGATCGCTCCGGCGATGGTCATTTCCATGGGCGTCGCGAACACCTTCTACATCTGGGGCCTCATCTTCCTGGTGCTCGTCACCGGGGCCGCGCAGGCCTACAAGAACCCCCCCCAGGGCTGGCTCCCCGCCGGATTCAAACCGGCAGCATCGAGCGGGGTTACCGCAGCCGATTCCTTCACCTTCGAGCGCGCGGCAAAAACACCGCAGTGGTGGATGTTATGGCTCATGCTCTTCCTCAACATCACCGCGGGACTCGGCCTCATTTCCCAACTTTCCCCCCTGGCTCAGGACGTCATCAAGAAGACCCTCGCCGACATCTCCGCCGCCGAGCTGGCCCTGGCGGGCGGCACCATTCTGGCCATTGCCTCGATCTTCAACGGTCTCGGCCGTCTCCTTTGGGCCTGGATTTCTGACGCGATCGGCCGAAAGAACGTCTTCATCATCATGTTCATCACGCAGGCCGTCCTGTACATCCTGCTGCCCCAGATCGGCGACAAGCTGATCTTCACAATCATCGCCTGTTACCTGCTCGCCTGCTACGGCGGCGGATTCGCGACCATGCCGGCCTTTGCCGCCGATTCCTTCGGGCCGGCGTACATCGGCAAGGTCTACGGGATGATGCTGACGGCCTGGGGCCTGGCCGGTGTGGTCGGACCGCTCGTGTTTGCCCAGTTGAAAGGCATCGCCCTCTATGTGGCGGCCGGCCTGCTGATCGTCGGCTTCCTGCTCGCCGTCGCTTACAAGAAACCCGCGGTCGTCGCGAAGGCCTGACCCCGCTGACAGATCACATCCAAAGCCGGGACGGGCAAGGCGTATGGGTCCTGTTCCGCCCCGGCTTTTTTACCCGAAGTTGCACGTGCTTCACCCCCGTCCCGAGGCCGGCCGAAAGGGAGCCCCGGGCTGCAAAGGACGACCGTCTTGTCCGGTCCTGTAGACGGAACCCTGGCCCGCGGCAGCGCGGTCGGATTCCGCGCCGGCGATCTCGGGGTAAACTGTCCCTTCGCTTCTGGCGCTCGGAACACGGAGATTCGGGAGATGAAACGCCCGGCAGGCCCCCCGCTTCTTCTTGCATGCATCCTTCTGATTGCGCTCTGCCTGAACCTGCCACCACGACTCCCGCGAAATATCGGGATCGTCGCGGCCGATATTTACCGCTGGACGGACGTCGACGGCGTCACACACCTGTCGGACTCGCCGCCCGCCGCGGCGTCCAGCCCGCCAAACGCCGTCACCGTCAGAACCTATTCCGAACCTCAACGGGAACCCGAAGGGGCTCCCGCACCCTCACTGGACGAGCACCGCGGAGAGGCGGTAATCCCCTTCACCAAGAATTCGGGCGGCATCATCGTTGTGGACGCCCTGATCAACCGGAGCGTCCCGGCACGTCTGGTGGTAGACACGGGTGCGAGCGTCATCACCATCACCGAGGCGCTGGCCCGCCGCCTTTCGCATTCGGCCCTGTCCTCCCCCGAGGCCGTAATCATCGAGGGAATCGGCGGAACATTGCAGGGCCGGTCCATCCTCATCCCCAGGCTTGACGTCGGAAACGTCGGGCGCGATCATGTGCCGGCCGTCGTCATGTCCGGCGACAACGGTTTCCGGGGGCCGTTCGACGGCCTTCTGGGGATGAATTTTCTCGGTGAGTTCGAACTGGCCGTAGATTACGAGAACAACTGGATCGTTCTGAAGGAAAAAAACCGTTCAAGCCGATGATGAAGGAGGCCGGTGATGGAAAATATGCAAGATTCAGGTCGATGGCGGAATGCGGTCGGGATGCTGGGGTTGGGAGTCCTCTGCCTGGTCCTGGCCGGATGCGCCGTTTTCGGACGCGACAAGAACTTTCACCCGTACGATCCCGCCGCGCTGACACAGATTGTCCCGGGGAAATCCACCGCCGATGATGTCACCCGCCTCTTCGGCCCCCCCACACAGGTCGTCAAATTGACGGGCGGGAACGCCTATGTCTACTCCCGCAGTCTGAGCAAGGGGACGGGCCTCTGGCTCGTCTTCGTCACGCTCGTCAACTATGACACCCAGTACGATCAGGTGGTCTTTTTCCTCAATCCGCAGAACGTCGTGACCCACTGCGGCAGTGCCCTGCGGTCCGGAGATGCGGCTTATGGCCTCCCGTTTTAAAGGCCTCGCCTGGCTGCTGTCTTCGCTCGTCATCGTGACCGGCTGCCTGTCCTTCCGGGTGGAAAAGGTCACGATCGGTCCGGATGTCCCGTCGGCGGCCGCCGGTCTCACGGAGGGGAGGACGACCCTCGCGGAGATTCTTGCGCAATGCGGGGCACCCCTCGTCGTCGAGGACCTCGGCGGCGAAACGCTCCTGATCTACGAAAAGAAATTCTACCGCGGCGGCCAGATCACCCTGGGCATCCCCATGAGCGACGTGACCGGAACCAACATCAACGTGAACACCTACGGTCGGCTCTGGCGTTACGATACCGTCGGGATGATACTGGACCGGGAAATGACCCTGCGGCGCCTGTTCTCGATCCGGGGATCGGCCACTCCCCTTTGGCGGAGCTTCTGGGAGGATTCCGCCCCCGCCCAGACCGAGGCGCCCCCGCCGCAGTAAACATCACAGGACAAGCCGCACCCTGATGAGACCGTCTGGCAAAGGTTCTTCGACCATGCCCATCTTGCGGCACAGGCTGACCATCTTTCGGTTCCGGCGCTCGATGATTCCGTAGAACTCCTTAAGCCCCTTCTCGACGGCGATGCCGACAAGTGTATCGAGGAGCTTGTAGGCCAGACCCTTACCCTGGAAGTCGTCGTGAACGAGGATCGCAAACTCCCCGCGAGCGGCGACGGTCTCGGAGATCAGGCTGCCGATTCCGATCAGGCGCCGTCTTTCCCCCTCGCGAAGTTCGGCCACGATCGACATCTCCCGTTCATAATCGATATTGCAAAACTTGACGTGCAGGTCATGGCTGATGGTCCGGATGGTCTGGTAAAACCGTCCGCGCAGCGACTCTTCCGAGAGCGTCTGAAACATATCCTGCTCTAGGGGTTCGTCTTCGGGACGGATGGGCCTCAGAACGATCGGGGTTCGGTCGGAGAGGGACCAGTTCGCGACGTAACGTGTGGGATAGGGCGTGATCACCAGATGGGGATAGGGCGCGCCCGCGTCCGGGAGAGGCTCGTCTGTCAGAATGATCCTCGCATCCAAGACCCGTGCAATCCCGTCACTGACGGCGACGGGATTGATGTCGATCTCGCCGATCTCCGGAAAATCAACGACGAGATTCGAAAAGCTGACGATGAGACCTTCGATCTGACGCAAATCGGCGGGCGTCTTCCCCCGGTACCCCTGAAGCATCCGGTAAACGTTGGTGTCTTCCATCAACCTGCGGGCGAGGCTCTGATTCAAAGGGGGCAAGCCGAGCGAAAAGTCGCGGAAGATCTCGACGCCCACTCCCCCCATGCCGAACAGAATGATCGCGCCGAAAGTCGGGTCCCGTCTCGCCCCTAAGATGATTTCGTAGTCGATCAGTTCCACCATCTTCTGAACGGCGATGCCCCTGATTTCCGCGTGAGGCGCCCGCGCCCGGAAACGCTGCAGGAGCTTACCGTACTCTTTCCGCAGCTTCTCGTCCGAATCGACGCCGGTGACGACGCCCCCGACATCCTGACGGTAGATGACGTCGGGCGAAACGATCTTGAGCACAACCGGATAACCCACGCGACGGGCGATCTCCACCGCCTCCTCGGGGGAGGCCACAAGCTGCGTGTCCACCAGGGGGATGCCGTAGTTCCGAATGAACTTCATGGCGTCGTCTTCCGTCAGAACGGAGACGCCTTTCCGGCGGACGTTCCGGATCAGGGTTTTCAGGTGATGCTTCGGTGGCGCATCGTCGATGGACAGCTCCGACGGCGTTTCATGAAGTAGTTCGAGGTTGCGTTCATATTCGTACATGTACAGATAGGTCCGGACGGCCTCTTCCGCCGTTTCATAGGCGGGAACGCCGGCCTTCCCCATCCGGTCTCGCCCCAGCCGGACCCCCTGGCCGCCCAGCCAGGTCGTGATCACGGGTTTGCGAACCGACTGCGCCAACGGCACAAGCACCTCGGCCAGTTCTTCGTCCCGCGCGGCCTCCTGGGGCGTATAGATCACAAGGACGCCGTCCACCTGCGGATCGGCCTGCAACAGGGACAGGGCCTGTTCATACCGACCGACATCGGCATTGCGCTGCAGAGGCAAGGGATTGTCCCGCGAAACGTGAGCGGGGAGAACCCCCGCCAATCCCCGCTGCGTCTCCGGTGCGAGCAATGCCAGCTGTCCGCCGGAACGGAGGAGGCGATTGGCCGCCATGAGGCCGACGCCCCTCGCGTTGCCCATGATAGCCAGACGTGGTCCCTTCGGTTGGTAGGCCGAACAGAGAACGGCGGCGGCGTTGAACAGATCCTGCGCTTCCTTCACCCGCACCGCACCGGTCCGGCGGATCACCGCATCGCAGACGCGGTCCGGATCGGCGAGGATCGCCGTGTGGGAGCGTCCGTTTTCCGCACCAATTTCCAAAAGCGGCGGTTTGAGAATGATGATCGGCTTGGTCCGGGCGAAGCCGCGAATCGCGCTGACCAGTTTCCGAGGTTGTCCGAGCTGGTCCTCCAGGTAGAGGATAATGCTGCGAGTCTGGGCATCGTTGCCGAGATAATCGATCAAGTCCCCGAGATCCACGTCGATGGCGGATCCCAACGATACCACCGTGCTGAAACCGACATGGGCGCTCAAGGCCCAGTCCAGAAGGGAGCGGCCGAATCCGTGGGCGTGCGCAAGAAAGGCCAGTTTTCCCGGCGGTGGCGTATCCTTCAGGAAGCTGGCGTTGAGCTCAATGCCCGGCCGGATCACCCCCAGGCAGTTAGGACCGATGATCCGCATCCCGAAGCGGCGTTGCAGGGCCCGGATTTCGTCTTCCCGTCGCTCCCCATCCGGTCCGGATTCCCGGAATCCCGCGGAAATGATGACGAGCCCCTGCACGCCGGCCTGGCCGCACTCCTTCACGATGGCCGGAACCAGAGGGGCGGGTGTGGCAATCACGGCCATGTCGACCGGCTCGGGAATGTCTCTCACGGTCGGGCAGCAATCACGCCCAAGGGTGCGTTCCTTTCCCGGATTCACCGGATAGATCCTTCTGCCAGTCGCCCCGAGAAGATTCTCCAGGATTCTCCGTCCCAGGGTTCCCTCACGCTCGCTGGCCCCGATCACGGCAATCACCTCCGGCGATAAAAGCCGCGCCAGATCCCCCATCATATCCTCCTGTCGCTCACTTCACGCGCCGTATCCGGCGGACGAGGTCGCTTACGGCAACGTCCTCGCAGGTTTTGTAAACGGACTCCGCGGCCTGTTTGAACGGCAGGCGATCCGGCGTGACGAGAACCATCCCGGCGGCTTCGAGCTCTCCCAGCATGGCTGCCTCCTTTTCCCGGACGAAACGTCGCTCCCACCAGGCCGCTTCGCGTCCCGCTTCGAGGATCGCCCGCTGCTGCTCGGCACCCAGGCCGTCGAATTTTTTTGCATCCATTATCAATAGGGCCGGGGAATAGGCATGGCGGGTCAGCGTCAGATAACGGTTGACCTTGTAGATCTTCTCGGTGCGGACGATCGCGATGGGATTTTCCTGTCCGTCCACCGTTTTGTTTTTCAAGGCACGATAGACCTTCCCCCAGGGCATGGGAACCGCCTTCGCCCCCAGCTGGCGCCAGAACGCCTGATGGATTTCGTTTTCCATCGTCCGAATGGTCAGTCCCCGCACATCTTCCGGTGTGACGACGGCCCGCCGGCTGTTGGTCAGATGACGGAAGCCGTTCTCCCAGAAGGCGATGCCGCGAATGCCCGCCCCTCTCAGGTCTTCCATCAGCATGGCCCCGATGCGGCCGTCCAGAACGCGGTCGGCGTGAGCGGTATTGCGAAAAAGATAGGGGAGGTCGCAGACCCGCATCCTCGGAACGATGGCGCCGACCGGACCGGTGGAAATCACAACGAGGTCGATTTTACCCTTCTGCATCGCAGACAGGATCTCCCGCTCCCCATCCCCCTTCCGGCCGCTCGGATAAATGTCGATAAGGATCTGCCCCTGGGTCTTGAGCGCAACCAGACGGCCGAACTCCTGGGCGCCCAGATGATAGGCGCCGTCGACGGAAACGACATGCGCCAATTTCAGGGTCGTCACCTCGGCGGTCGCGACGCCGGGATGAAACGGCAGGGCGAGGATGCCGAGCCCGAACAGCACCGCGAGTCTCCAGGCAGTTCTCATCTTCAACCTCCTTTTCAAAGCTTCCGGCAGTTGATCATCCCGTTCAAATACGGTATAGATCGGCATCACGCCTATGGGAGAATCCGATGGCAGAAATCAAGAGCACCCTGGATCTGATCATGGAACGAACGAAACACATGCAACTTTCCCCGGAGGAAAAGGCGGAAATCCGGCTCAGGGAAACGTCCGGGACCGTGCGGGGCTGGCTGCAGAAGTTCGCTGACGGCCTCCTTTCTCCGGAGACGCTGGAATCCCTGTATGCCGAGGCGTCCGGAAAATCCCCTGAGGTACGGAACCTCATGCGGGCGGCACTGATCGAGCGTATCTCACTGGACGGCGAAAACATGGAAACGCTCGCCCTGATTGAACGGCTGCTCGACGTCCCGGCGTCACCCCTGAAGGACCTGGTCCGCTCCTTCCGGAACAAGCGGAAGCGCCTGGATCGGCAGGGGCGGGATGCCGCCCGCGCGGCCCTGGCGGATTACGGCATCACCGGCGGGGCCGTGGTTCCGAACCCATCGCTCGATCCCGCCCGGCCGGACGCCCTGGCCAAGCTCGAAGCGGCCTTTCTGAAGAAACGGGAGGCCCTGTCCGCCAGGCTATAGGTACTGGAACCAGTACGCCTCGATCGCGCGGAAGTTCTCGCGAACCGCCTCGCGCCCGACCACGATGTCCCCATGCCCGGTCAGAAGGTACTCGACCTCCAGCACGGCGATCTTCTTGATGCTCGCCTTGAGTTGGCTGCCGTTCCCGCCGGGCAGATCGGTACGTCCGATTCCTTCCCGAAAAACGACGTCACCGGCGAACAGCGCCTTCCTGGCGGGCCAGTAAAGACAGATCGACCCCGGCGAATGTCCCGGCGTATGGATGATCTCGAAATCCTCGGCGCCGATCCTCAGATCGCCTTCCTGCAAAAAAAAATCCGGATCGGGACCCTCGAAATACGATCCGGACCACGATTTGACCAGACGGTATTCCGCCTCGTTCATCGTCACCAGGGTCGGCTTGGAGAAGAGTTCCGCGGCCTCAAGATGATCCGGATGCCCGTGCGTCACGATCACCACATCGATATCCGCCGGTGTCAGCTTCAGCGAGGCCAGGTTCCGCTCCACGTGCTGGAAGAGGTGGCGGTGTCCGGGATCGATCAGGATCTTTTTCTCCCCGTCGATCAGGAAGGTGTTGCAGTTATTTTCCCGGTAGTCCTGCCAGATGAAGGCGTGGAGTCCCTTGCACACATCCATTGCATGATCCTTTCTCGTCGCGACCGGAAGCGCCCGGTCCGGCGGGGCCAATTCGGGATTGAACCGATTCCCCGCGCGTCGCTCTTTTTCAAAACGCGATCCCCAGCCCGATTTCCGGCTCGAACATGCCGGCCGCCGTGGAAAGGGTATCGCGTGTCGCCCCCTGCTGCCAGAGGCTCGGTAGAATCTTCCAAACACTCATGGTGTTCGTTTCCCCGAACGGCTGGGTGAGGTTGCGCCCCGTTGTTAGGCCCTCGTACTGGCTGAGGTAAACGCTGATGCTATCGGACAGACGAAAGCGGAAAAGCGGGCCGTCGTCCGCCGGCATTTCCACACCCGTCCCGATGCCCGGCCCGGCTTCATCCGCAGGCGGCTGAACGAGCTTACGCCCCACGATCTTGCCCTGATGAACGAGACGGGGGGCTGACGGCGCCAGCTCCGCCTTGACCCGGAAGGGTTCCATCTGCGCGACCGTCGGCGCAGCGAACAGCCAGAATACGGCCACCACCAAGATGAACGGGACGGGCTTCATCGGTCCCCCCTTATAACACCGGAGGCCGGGGGCAGGACCAGCAACCGGTCCACATACAGCGGACGATCCCGCCGAAGGTTGTTCAGCCGGCAAAGCGTGTCCACGTCGGTGCCAAAACGTCGGGCGATCTGCTCCAGCCCTTCCCCCTTCCGGACTTTATAAACGGAAGCGGCCTTCCCCTTTCGTTCCGACCGGGCGGCCGCCTGCGGCGCCGGGACCACGTCGGATTCCGCCGAACGGCCCGGCAGGATGAGCTTCTGCCCCGCCAGCAGGCGCTGCCCGCGGCTCCAGTCATTGGCCTCCTTGAGTTGGGCGAGCGTCACGCCGTGGCGGCCGGCGATGGCGGTCAGCGTGTCGCCTCTCCGCACAACATATATATGCCGCCGGAATGCCTTGGCCTCGGCCTTGGGTTCGGTCTTGGTCCTGGCCTTGGCCTCGCCCTCCCGCCGGGGCTGGGGCAGGACCAGCAACCGGTCCACATACAGCGGACGATCCCGCCGAAGGTTGTTCAGCCGGCAAAGCGTGTCCACGTCGGTGCCAAAACGTCGGGCGATCTGCTCCAGCCCTTCCCCCTTCCGGACTTTATAAACGGAAGCGGCCTTCCCCTTTCGTTCCGACCGGGCGGCCGCCTGCGGCGCCGGGACCACGTCGGATTCCGCCGAACGGCCCGGCAGGATGAGCTTCTGCCCCGCCAGCAGGCGCTGCCCGCGGCTCCAGTCATTGGCCTCCTTGAGTTGGGCGAGCGTCACGCCGTGGCGGCCGGCGATGGCGGTCAGCGTGTCGCCTCTCCGCACAACATATATATGCCGCCGGAATGCCTTGGCCTCGGCCTTGGGTTCGGTCTTGGTCCTGGCCTTGGCCTCGCCCTCCCGCCGGGGCTGGGGCAGTGCGGCGGTTGTGCTGGCGCCCGACGGGTCGAGGGTGCCCGTCGCCGCAAGCGGACCCTTCTCGATCCGTTCCGTGGGGGCCTTGTCCGAAGTTGGCGGTCCGATCGACGCATCCGTCCCCTTCGATGCGGATTGGTCGTCGTTCGCACCCACTGTCGAAGATGCAACCTCTGTCGGTACCCCCTCGCCGGAGGAAGAGAGAACCTTGACAATCGCCCGCGCCAGCGCCTCGGCCATACGCCGCTGGTAGGAGGGTTTCTTCAACAGACGCTCCTCATTCGGGTTTGAAATGTAGCCCGTCTCGACGAGGATGGAGGGAATCTCCGGGGACTTCAGGACCAGGAAGGGGGCCTGTTGAACGGTATCGAACTTCAGTGGACCGACTGCCCGCACGCTCTGAAGGGTGGCGACACCGAAGGCCCGTGACCGGTTGATCGTGTGGGTCTGAAACATGTCCAGGATGATCGGATCGGATTCGTCGTTGCCGTTGCCGTTGGCGACACCCCCGATGACATCCGCCAGGTTCTCTTTCTTTGCCAGCAGACGCGCGGCCTCGTTGCTCGCACCGCCCATGGAAAGGCAGTAAACGGAGATTCCCTGGGCCTGCCGGCTTTTTTCCGCATCCGCATGAACGCTGATGAAAAGATCGGCGCCGTATTCCTTCGCAATCCGCATTCGTTTCTTGAAGGGGACGTAGTAGTCCCCCGTTCGGGTCAGGTAGGCATGGTAGCCCTTGCGGCGGTTTAACGTGTCGCGCAATTTCTTGCTGATGGCCAACACCACATCCTTTTCGAGGGTCTTGTGTTTGCCGACGGCCCCCGGCGCTTCACCGCCATGTCCAGGGTCGATGACGACGATCCGCTTCTTTTTCAGGACACGGACCTGTTCGCGCGCCTGCGTCGCCTCCTTCGCCGCCTCCGGAAGTTCGATATCCACCACGACGCGGTACGGCTTGTCCTCGATGGCCTTCAGGGGGAAGACGGTGGTCTCCGTGTGCGCGGCGAGTACCAGTTCCACCCGGATGACCTGTTGCGGACGGATGCTGAGGAGAATTTTCTTGATTCCCGGCTTATTCAGGATTTGAATCCACTTCTTCTTTGCCTCGGGCGGCGCCATGGACGGAAACTCGAGAATGATCTTCTCGGGCAACTCTTTCACCGTGTACTGCGGCTCATCCCGCGTATCGATGACGATGCGCGTGTGATCGGGGGCGACCCAATGCCGGATGTTGATAATCTCGTTCAGCGCCGCGGCGTCGGCGGGGAAGAGCAGCAGGAGGACGAGCGCGATAAGCCCCACGCCGTTGCCGATGGGATTAAATGCCTTCATAAGGTTGTTTATCTATCAGGTTTAGCGCACGAATTCAACTTTTTGTCACTCGGGCAGCCTGGGTGACTGTCCCTGAATTCTGATTGACAAGCGAGATAAAACGTGGCAAGGACAACTCCCGTTGTGACGGGCGATTAGCTCAGTTGGATAGAGCGTTGGTCTCCGGAACCAAAGGCCGCGCGTTCGAGTCGCGCATCGCCCACCATAGGAAAATCAAGGGGTTGGGAGCTTTTCCCGACCCCTTTTT
>ERZ795058.892-NODE-892-length-43295-cov-4.393987_pt1 | contig 43295 bp, 26 predicted proteins | sample MGYA00375142_ERZ795058 | MGnify/ENA primary metagenome ERZ795058 (study PRJEB30187, sample SAMN05720210) | activated sludge metagenome | isolation source: anaerobic digester from wastewater treatment plant | place: Japan | collected 2015-04-20 ... | reverse complement strand
CTGGGCCATGGCAATAAAGGGTACCAGGCTTAAAAACAGTGCCAAAAACAAGGCAATTTTTTTCATCAAAATCCTCCATTGGCAATACACTTAGCTTCAGTCAATGGTTTAACTGTTGACATGCATACCATGAAGGCTAAAATTTATCTGCCGTATCAAATTTTCGTTGGGGAGTCGCCAAGCGGTAAGGCATCAGCCTTTGGAGCTGACACTCGCAGGTTCGAATCCTGCCTCCCCAGCCAAAAATGGAGACATATGGAAATCTCAGCACTCATTCTTGCGGCAGGCGCCGGAGTCAGGATGAAATCCAAGACACCCAAGGTGTTACATCAAATCCTTGGAAGGCCAATGATATCCTATGTGCTCGATTGCGTCAGGTCGCTTGGCATAGAAAAGATTGGCGTGGTGGTAGGGGTTGGAGCAAAAGAGGTAATGGAGGAACTTGGAGATTCGTATTCCTACATTCCCCAGCCATCCCAGCTCGGAACAGGTGACGCTGTCATAAAAGCCAGAACAACCTTTGAAGGTCAAAGCGGCTATTTGTTTGTTCTGTGCGGCGATACGCCACTCCTTAGGCCAGCAACCTTAAAATCAATGATAGACCTGGCGGAGGCGGAGAAACCATCCTGTGTAATGCTCACTGCAAAGGTCCCGGACCCAACCGGATACGGAAGGATCATAAGGGACAACTGGGGTGCTATAAAAGACATAGTCGAGGAAAGGGACGCCAAACCTGAAGAAAAGATGATTGCCGAAGTGAATGCAGGTGTTTATCTTTTCAAAATGGAAGACCTCTGGCCAGCCCTCGACAAAATCACACCAGACAATGACCAGAAAGAATATTATCTGACTGATGTTATAGAAATCCTCTACCAGCAGGAAAAAACAAACGTAAGCGTCAGGTCCACCGATCTTGATGAATACAGAGGAATCAACAATAGATGGCAGCTTGCAGAAATCACAGGCAATCTTTTAATCAAAAGGTTAAAAGATTTAGCAATGTCTGGAGTCACCATAATTGATCCAGGCTCCACATACATTGAAACAAGCGTAGAGATAGCACCAGATGTAATAATCTACCCCCAAACCTACCTGGCTGGCAAAATGAGTATTGGAGAAGGCTGTGAAATCGGTCCGTTCGTATTTCTCAATGGCAAAAAAGATGGCATAACAATAGGCGACAATGTCAAAGTAGGGCCTTTCGTAAGGATGCGCCCACTTGTCGAAGTTGAGGATGGTGCAACAATAGGGTGTTTCATCGACCTCAAAAAATCAAAGATAGGCAAAGGATCAAAGGTCCCTCACCTTACATATTTGGGTGACTGTGAAGTAGGTGAAAAAACAAACATTGGCGCAGGAACAATAACGTGCAATTATGATGGCACAAACAAATCCAAAACAAAGATTGGAAAAGGCGTCTTTATCGGTTCAGATACAATGCTGGTGGCGCCAGTTGAAATAGGCGATGGTGCATACACTGGCGCCGGTTCTGTAATCACAAAAAATGTTCCTGAAGATTCACTTGCAATTGAAAGAAGTCCTATGGTCATAAAAGAAGGTTGGGCCAAAAAGAAAAAAGAGCAAAATGGAGAGGGAAAATGATAAAGATATTCTCTGGTTCTGCCAATGAGATGCTTGCCAATGAAGTTTGCGAACATGTTGATGTTCCTCTTTCCAAAATGAACGTAATGAAGTTCGCAGACGGTGAAATAAAGTGCTGGCCAGGAGAAAATGTCAGAGGTTACGATGTTTTTGTTATTCAACCGACAAACCCGCCAGCAGACAACCTAATGGAACTGCTGATAATGATTGATGCCCTGAAGAGAGCATCAGCAAACTCGGTCAATGTAATTATCCCCTACTACGGCTATGCAAGACAGGACAGGAAATCACAGGCCAGAGAGCCAATAACAGCCAAGCTGGTTGCTGACATATTGACAGTTGCAGGTGCCACAAGAACAATGACCATTGATCTGCATGCAAACCAGATCCAGGGATTTTTTGATATCCCATTTGACAATCTCACTGCAATGATGATTTTTAAAGATTACTTTGAAAGCATTGGCATCAGAAACCCCGTTGCAGTTTCAGATATTGGTGGCGTTACCAGAGCAAATCTTTTTGCAAACAGCATGAGCGGCACAGTAGCAGTGTTTGCAAAAACACGCCCGAAACCAGATGTTGTTGAATCACTCTACTTTATCGGCGATGTAAAAGACAAAGATGTAATATTTGTTGATGACATTGTCCAGACTGGCGGCACCATGGTAACGGCAGCATACGAAGCCCATAAAAATGGTGCAAAAAGGATCTTTGCCTGTGCAACACATGGCCTTCTTGGTGGTAATGCCGTAGAAAAAATAAACCAATCACCAATAATAGAACTTGTAATAACCAACACTATAGCAATTCCACAAGAAAAACGGGCAGGAAAAATTAAGGTCCTCTCCGTTGCACCCTTGATTGCCGAGGCAATTATCCGTATAAGAGACCATCGTTCGATCTCGGAACTGTTCAATGTTCCGGTGAGCGAACGAAGAATCCCAGGACTATAAGAAGGAGTAAGACATGCAGAGAGTATCACTTAAAGCTGAGGAAAGAGGAGACACCAAGGGCCACAATGCACAACTCAGGGCCCAGGGGACCATCCCAGCCGTGATTTATGGTAAAGGCATGCAAGGCTCCAAGCCCGTCCAGGTAAACGAGAAAGAGTTTGTTCTTCTCTCGAGGAAAGGGCTTTCGACGCTTTTGTTTGACCTAGACATAAACGGCACAAAGAGGACCGCCCTTGTGAAGGAATGCCAGATGCACGTAATCACAAGAAGGGTCCAACACATTGACTTCTACACCGTAAAACTCGACGAACCAATCGAAGTCACACTGCCAGTAAGACTCATTGGCGATGCAAAGGGTGTAAAAGTCGGCGGAAGACTTGAGCAGAGACTTTACAAGATAAAAGTTCAAGCACTTCCAGAAAAGATACCAAACGAAATCGTGGTTGATGTAGCAGAATTCGACCTCGGGACCCTGCTTCACGTCAGAAGCCTAGCAGCACCTGAAGGAATAGCCTTTACCACCTCGCCAGATGCAATGATCCTAACAATCAAGGCACCAAAAGCCGCGGCAGAAGCAGAAACACCAGCTGCTGGCGAAACAGCAGCAACACCACCGGCCGCTACTCCTCAACAGTGAGATGATCTGGAAACTGAACGGAGATTTTCTGGCCATCAGACTTGATCCAGGCGATGATTTGCTTGAATGTGTAGGGGAAGCTGTAAACTCTTCTGGTATTGGTTCAGGTTTTATAACTTCATGTGTTGGAGCATTGAAAAAAGCCAGATTCACTTCGATCCTTTCAACTCCCGAGGGCTTCAAGTACGCCCCGATGAGGGAAGTTGAGGGAGCAGTCGAGCTCCTTCTTGCATCAGGAAACATCGAGCCAAAAGAGGCTGGCGGAACAAAGGTCCACATCCATGCAATGCTTTGCATAGATGACCATGAGTTCACTGGAGGTCATCTGGACGATCATGGCAACATCATTGGTGTTACCGCTGAAATACTGGTCGCAAAGTTCCCAGGTATTATCAGGGAAACTCCAAAAGGGCCTTCTGCGCCAATAAAATTCAACTAAAGACCCATCTCCAAAACAAACAAAAAAGGCGCCTACAAGGAGCGCCTTTTTTGTTTGTTTACCTATTTTATCGGCGGAATTCTCTTGTTTACTAGCCCAAGTTGGGAACACAGGCTGGAAAGACCTACAAGTGCGGACATGAAAGCACCCTGGCCCTCTTTGTAGAAGCCCCTGTCCCTGCTGTAAACTGGAGGAATAAAACCCTGGTAGTACAACTGGGCATCATAAGCCGGCTCAGCACAACCATACACCAGACCAGATTCTGATATTTGTGGCCACATCGAGTCCCAGGCGCCTATTACATGGTACATCGAGCCATTGAGCGCGCTTTCCTTTGTAACCTTCTTCTTGTCCGGCAAAACAGCCATTGTGGCAGGTGCATCTTCGTCAAAATACATCTCTGACAGCTTGCCCTCGCCAACTCTTCTGGATACTTTTTCACCCTGCCATTTTGAAATGGCACCGATCAATATGGAATTTGCAACAGTATCATAATCAGATACCTGCCCTGAGAGGTCGTCCATCCACAAACCATTTTGCTGCTGCCTCATGACTATCTGGTCACCCAAAGGTTCCTTTGTGATCAATTCTGAAATCTTTTTGTAGAAGTCTTTGTCTTCACCAAGTATTGATGAGGCCTCAAGGATTGAGCCCAAAACAAAAGCATTGCCCCTTACCCAGTTTATTGGATTAATTTTGAGTGAAGCATTTGCCAGTGTAAAATGCCTGAAAAGGCCCTTTTCATCGGCCAGATGTTTCTTGTGTGCCTCATACTGGCCAAGCGCAAATTCCGCGTACTCGCCGTCAAACAGCTTCTGGGCATAGCACAAAAGAGGGACCACAGCGTAAAGCGTGTCCGCTTTGATGAGTTTGGCTGTACCCTGGAGCTTTGGCGATTTAATTTCTTTGCACAGGAGTGCACCCTTCTCGGACACGCCAAACGGTTTGGACATTACCCAGTCAGCAATTCCCCTTGCCATGTCTTTGTACTTGGAATCATTTGTGGCATCAAAAAGCTCAAAGAGAACTTCGCCACATAATGAATCAGTAATGTCGTCTCTTGGCACGTCCTTTGCTATCCACGAATCAGCCCAAGCCTTCACGTAATCTATGCCACTGCTGTTTTTCAAAAACACCGAGGCCTCAAGAACACCCTTCAAGAATATGGCATCGTTTATTGAATGTCCCAAACTGGCAGCCGGGATTTTAAGGCTTGCGTCAAGCATGCGTGGAAGGTCTTGATCATATTTGCTCTGCTTAAATCTCCTGCATTCAGTCTCAAGGGAAAGGATGTATGCCTTCTGCTCGTCAGGAATTTCTTTTAGCGGCCTGTCTACAAGGGCCTTCATCAAAGAACTCCCATCGCAGGCAGGCGTAGCAAATCCAAGCAGTTCCCCAACCGTCGGGACGATGTCGACCTGGAGGCATTCATACTGATAAACAAAACCCTTTTTGACATCAGGGCCGATCATTACGCAATAGGTGTGCCTGCAACCCTCACACGAATCGCCATGCGATTTAAAACCATCCCTAACACCCTCGGTATGCCTGCCATGATCGGTAGTTATTATGAGGGTTGTTTTGTCTTTGTAGTTTGGATTAAACTGTATCTGCTGCCATATTTTCCATATGAGCTCATCGGCATGAGAAATGGATTCTGTGTACTTCTTGTAATCACCTGAGTGTCCTACAGCATCGACATGGGGTAATACTGCGTAAACAAGCTTTGGCTTGGTGGTCAGAAGAAGCTCCGCAAGTTTCGAGGCAATCTCATCATCGCCATAGCCAAGATCATAAAATGGGGTCTCATAGTTTCTTCCAAAACCTGGGAATGTTGAATAGTTCAGGTGCCAGCAGTTACCTTTACCGGGCAGGATGCAAACATCCTCCGGTGGCGCATCAAACTGGCGCCTGTAATACTCGAACATCGTTGGCGTTGAGGGCCTTATCCTGCCATTGTTCGGCTCATATTGCCATGCACCGGTGATGCACTGTGCATGCCCAGGGGCAGTATAAGTGCAGGTTTCATTGTACATCTTGGTGAAGATGGCACCATTTGGCCTGATATCATTCCAGATATGGCTTAAGTACTTGCCCTCTGAACCAAGTCCGTCCACAAACCTCAACCCATCAGTGTTGATGACAATCACGTTTTCTGTGACATACTTTTTGGGGCTAAAAGATGTCTGTCCAGATTCTATGTGGTGGAGGAAAAATGGCATTGTGGCAATAATAACTGCAAGCGCTACAAGCAATAGTTTTTTCATTTGCAGCCTCCTTTTCCATCTGTTACGAGAGTCATAACGTAATTGTCTGTAGAAACAAAAAAAGCCCACCAGCAAAGTGGGCTTTTAGAAAATTAGTGGCAAGAGCGATCATCCACACTTGCTGTATCCGCAAGACTTGCAGATCACGCACCCTTCGGCAAACTCAAGCATGGCCCCGCAATCAGGACATTGAGGATTTAAGCCAAGAATATTGCCCGAAAGCGAAGTGGAGTGGCCATTTTTTGGGGGTTCTGAATTGCCTCCAAAATCAAGTGTCTCCCAGGACAAAACCCGCTCAAGGGCCTGTGAGATGGCATCTGGACAGGAAAGAACGGCACCATTCTGGCCCCAAGTTGGAGATGGGCACCTGAGTCCCCTTATCTGTCCGATGACTGCTTTCGTATCAACACCTGCCCTCAGGGCAAGCGAAATGAGCCTTGCTATTCCGTCTGACTGCGCCGCGGCACAACCACCAGACTTGCCCATCGTTGCAAATACTTCACAAATTCCCTTTTCATCATGATTTATTGTTACAAAAAGATTTCCGCAACCAGTTCTTATTCTGAAGGTGACACCCTTCGTCATTTCAGGGCGTTCCCTTGGAGCAATTGGCCCTGTTTCAACATTTTCGGCCTTTGCTTCCTTGTTTACTTCCTTGATGCTCAAGACCTGTTCCGATCTTGAACCATCGCGATATATAGTTACTCCCTTGCAGCCAAGTTTGTATGCAAGGACAAAAACTTCTTTTACATCTTCCCTGGTGGCATTGTTGGGGAAGTTGACTGTCTTTGAAACTGCATTGTCTGTTGCCATCTGGAAAGCGGCCTGCATCCTGACGTGCCAGTACGGCGAGATGTCATGGGCACAAACAAATACTCTCTTGATGTCCGGTGGGAGTTGGTCAATGTGGGCGATGGTGCCCTCGGAAGATATTTGTGCAAGCAGTTCATCAGAGACAAGGCCCCTCTTTTCAAGCTCTTGCTGGAAAATTGTATTGGTTTCAAAGAATTGCTTGCCATCCATGATGTTGCGGACATAGGAGATGGCAAAAACCGGCTCTATTCCTGAAGAAACCCCGGCTATCATGCTTATGGTCCCAGTTGGGGCAATGGTAGTTATTGTGGCATTTCTAACTGGTGGTTCGTCGCCTTGCGCGTATGTTGAGATATGGAAATTGGGGAAAGGGCCTCTGGTTTCGGCAAGCTCTCTTGAAGCTTCCCTGCCTTTGTCTTGCACAAATGCCATGATCTTGTTTGCCAGATCAACCGCTTCCTGCGAGTTATATGATATGCCAAGCAGGAAGAGCATGTCAGCAAACCCCATCACCCCAAGGCCAATCTTGCGGTTTTCACGGCACATTTTTGTTATCGACTCAAGCGGATACCTGTTTACATCGATAACATTGTCGAGGAAGTGCACAGACTTCTTGATGAGTTTTGCCAGCTTGTCCCAGTCGATTTGCCCATCAATCACGACAGTGGCAAGATTGAGGGAACCAAGATTGCATGCCTCATAAGGAAGCAAAGGTTGTTCACCGCAGGGGTTCGTGGACTCTATTTCACCCAATGTTGGCGTTGGGTTGTCCTTGTTGAGCCTGTCAAGGAAGATTATTCCTGGCTCACCATTTTTCCATGCCATATCAACTATGAGGTCAAAAACCTCTTTTGCCCTAAGCCTCTCAACAACAGCTTTGCCCCTTGGGTTTAATAATGGGTATTCTTCGTCAGCATCCACCGCCCTCATGAAATCCTCGGTGATGCCAACCGATATGTTGAAATTGCTTATTGTTTTATCTTCGGACTTACATTTGATGAACTCGAGGATGTCAGGATGGTCAATCCTCAGGATGCCCATGTTGGCGCCCCTGCGTGTTCCACCCTGTTTTATCGCCTCGGTGGCAGCATCAAAGACCTTCAGAAAAGATACTGGTCCCGATGAGACACCGTTTGTTGATTTCACGATGTCATTTTTCGGCCTGAGCCTTGAGAAGGAAAATCCAGTACCACCACCTGATTTGTGGATCATGGCAGTATGCTTGATAGCCTCGAAGATTGATTCTATCGAATCCTCAACCGGCAAAACAAAGCACGCGGAAAGCTGGCCCAATTCTCTGCCAGCATTCATGAGTGTTGGCGAGTTGGGCAAAAACTCAAGATTCACCATCATCTCAAGGAATGATTTATATGTTTCCTCAACCTGTTCAGGAGTTGCACCATGGGCCCTATCTCCATCGGCTATGGCCCTGGCCACCCTCTGGAGCATGCCAAGTGGTGTTTCGATAACTTTGCCATCCATATCTTTTGCCAGATAGCGTTTTTCAAGGACAACCTTGGCGTTATCGGAGATTTTTGGTTCCTGCATGTGGATCACTCCTTTCCGTCAGTCTTACACTTCGGGCAAATGCCATGTATCTCCATGGCAACATGGTTGATCTGGAAACCTGATTTGTCCTGTATTTCATTTATTTCGGCAAACTTCTCGGGTTGCATCATTTCCTTTATTACACCACACTTATCACACACTATATGGATATGGCCATCAGTCCTTCCATCATATCTGGCCTGGCCAAACCCAAGTTCAAGTTTTTGGACAAGACCTTCTCTGGTAAGAATGCCCAGGTTCCTGTAAACGGTACCGAGGCTCAGGTTTTTGATTTGTCTTCGAGCTTTCGCATAAACCCAATCAGCAGTTGGATGAGTATCAGTGTTTCTTAATATATCCAGAATCACCCTTCTTTGTTTCGTAAGTCTCATGTTGTCGGACAAACCATAATCTCTTCTGGTCATTCTTCCCCCTGAAAGATGGCCTGGCGCACGCTAGGCTTTTTTATTGTTAAAAAAATAACACCAAATTATTACACAATAGGGAATCCGGTGCAAGATGACTCCCTGCCAATTATAATTGTAGTATCAGTTGGAACAGCCCGGGAAGGTAACTATTGCGGTGTTTGTGAACTGGTCCCATTCAACACTTCCGCCAAGTGCCGTTGAAACAAATCTGAGAGGAACCATTATGTTCCCTTTTATATTAACTGGAGCGGTGCTCATTGCAAGGGTCTTCTCAAGATTTGGGTAAACGAGTCTTGCCTTGTCAATTCCCTTTTTTAAAAGCACTTTTTTGGGCCCCATGATATATGAAGCCTCTCCAATTGAATTATTCCAGCCAACCTCCGCACCAATGATTTCGCCAAGGAGTCTGAAGGGAATCATCATGTTTCCAGAAACAATTGTTGGTGCTGTTTTGGCTGTTAATGTCTTTTCTGAAAGTGTTTTGCCAGGAGTACAGCCATCCATCTCAATTTCTCTTACAAGAACAGGCTTTTCACCAGCAACGAAATATGCTTTGACGGGTTTTACAAGCATCATGTAAAGCATTCCATTGCCAAAATCCTGGCCAGATGGATCCATTATCCTAAGCCTTGCCGAGACCGGATCTTCACCAGAAAAATCGCTTGGAACAAAAAACCTCATCTGACAACGCAGGGATGAACCCTGGATGACAGGGTCTGGCGATCCGCCCTCTTCAGAGAAGCAATAGTCGTTAATGCACCCCTGCCCTGCCCAGACATGCTCTGAAGTCGTTTCATCTGGTTCCAGCATTCCCCTGTAAAGACCGTCAAGCAGTACTTTGTCCTCAAAATGCCAATCAACAACCATTCCTGGGGAGACGAGAACCAGCTCAGAATCTATTGTTTTCTCACCCACCTGCGCAAACGTACTGGGGAGAAAAGTTATCAAAAGTGCCAAGAAGATTGTTCCAATCTTCTTCATTTATACTTAACCCCAATATATCTGGAGGCCACTATAAAATCCCCATAACCAACGGCGCCATCTCCATCCAGATCATATTTCATCTCTTTAGTGCTAAGGCTAGAAAAAATCTTCAACAGATCTTCCTCCTCAATTACGCCATTGGAGTTGTAATCCATGATAAAATAAGCATTCCTCAGAAATACCTTAAAGAAAAAGGTTTGGTTCTCAGATTCCACAGAGACACTTTTTTCAACAAGTCTCTCCCCCAATTTGTCTTTTGGATAAGAAAGAACCAGCGAAATGTCTTTGCCCTCATCAGGATTTAGCTTGACACTTTTCTCCCCGAAAACCTGGGGATCACAATCGAGCATCACTGGATTGCTTCCTTTATTGAACATTCTAACCCTAAGGCATGTCTTATGCAAATCCCCAGTCACCGCCCAGTTCTTGTCCATAGAGAAAAAGACGTTTTCTTTTGGTGTTATTGTTATTCTGACCTTCAATGTGGGACCGAGCTTTGAAAGAACCTCAACTGTTACAATTTTTGTATAGTTTTTGTCAAAAGGGAGCGTTGAAGGATCAGTTTTTGGAGAAGCGACCGTATGGCCAGATTCAATTGAGTAGCAAGCATTTTCATGCCATTCTGTTTTGCCAGGATTCAAGATTTCGACTGCATAATGGTTGTTTTTGTCGCCACTGTTGAAGCGATGCCTGTAAGTAACTGAATCATCAATTTTGTAAACCAAGAGGCCCTCGGACGGTATTCCACCCCAGAAAGCGTCTGTGCCTTCTTTCTTCCTGTATTCCAGCGCAAGATATTCCTTGGTTCCTTCAATAGGAACGACAAGGTAGCTCCCATTTGCGTTGGTGGTTATCGGTGGAATGTCGTATTCACCGCTTTGGCCAACAACAATGGGGCGGAGGAAACCCATTCTTTCTCTGTGGAAACCGCTCATCCCAAGTCCTTTGTGCCTGGCGGCCATGATATCAAAACAGGTCACCGGGTAGCCGCAATCACCTTCCTTGAAAGGCCCTCCGCAATCGTAGTCATAAAGGTCCGCCAAACCCATTATGTGACCAAATTCATGCGCCATGACCTGGCTTGCAGTGCTGTTGACCGATTGCTCTTCACAAACAAGGACGTAAAGAAATTCTATTGTCTTCCCATCTATGGTCACGGAACTCATGGACATGTGCGGCCAGAAACCGTCATTTTTTGGGAAATTGGTATATCCTTCACACCCACCTGACACAACAATACAAACACACGGGGGTTGCGACCAGCTCTTGATATATTCATCAAAATCAAGCCCACTTTTTGCAGCTTCGTGCATCAATGTGTCAATCATCTCATGGCATCTGATGTCAAAAGATTCCTCGTTGTCCTGCGCGTAATATGTTATTGGCTTAGGCATCCTTACCCAGCCACCCTTAAGAAAAGACCCCTGCGAAACCTTTATGGTGCCGGATGATACCTCTTTATAAAACCTGTTAAGGCTCTGGCCACTCTCTGAGAAAAGCTCATCGCACATATTTGAAAATTCACTTTTGTGCGGAGCATCAGAAAAGTCAGCTGCGACAACAATTAACTTTAAGTCGGAAACTTCCTGAGCCAAAGTGCCAAAACCATCTGGCAGTAATGGCAAAACAATCAGCAAGGCCAGTGTTAAAATAAAAAACTTCTTCATGAAAGGGATTATAACGCCCCGTAGTTTAAAATTCTTGCACGAATTGGCAGGCCATTTTTTGGGTGCTTCATACTGGACAATAAACCCGCCAAAATCTATACTTACTTCCGGTTGTAAACAAAACCAAAGGGGGTGTGCGTTGTTTACCATTCTTGAGAAAAGGGACCTTGCAGACAAAATTTGTGAATACGTCTTCGAGGCTCCGCTTGTCGCGAAAAAAGCCAGGCCGGGACAATTTGTGATACTGAGGCTCGACGAAGAAGGCGAGAGAATACCAATAACTCTTGCCGACACGGACCCAAAGACTGGGCGAATCAAAATAGTCGTCCAGGCAATCGGGACAACCACAAACAGACTGCACTGTTTTGAAAAGGGTGATGCCATAACGGACATTATTGGTCCTCTTGGCACTCCAACCCATCTGGACGGATTCAAAAAGGCTATTTGCGTTGGCGGTGGCGTTGGTATAGCCTGCATCCACCCAATCGCAAAAGAACTCAAGGCCATGGGTGTCCAGGTCACATCAATCATTGGCTCAAGATGCAAAGACCTTGTATTCTTTGAGGACGAAATGAGGGCCGCATCACATGAACTCATCGTCACAACAGACGATGGCTCGTACGGCAAGAAAGGCCTCGTAACAGGGCCGCTGGCCGAGCTTTTGCAGGGTGTCGACAAGGCAGACGTGGTATTCAGCGTTGGCCCAGTGATCATGATGCGCGAAGTTGCAAAAGCAACAAAACCTTATGAAGTCAAAACCTATGTTTCACTAAACCCCATCATGGTCGATGGAACAGGTATGTGTGGAGCTTGTAGGGTAAGCGTTGGCGGGGTCACAAAATTCGGGTGCGTCGATGGACCGGACTTCGACGGACACCAGGTTGATTTTGACCTTCTGATGAAGCGCCTTGCAATGTTCAAGGAGATGGAACAGCAGTCGCTTGGGCTTTGGCAAAAGGAGGGCTGCAAATGCCACAAATAAACTTCAAAAGGGTGCCAACGTCCGAGAGAGACCCAAAAGAAAGGGCAAGAAATTTTGAAGAGGTAAACCTTGGCTATACGGCTGAGCAGGCAATCGAAGAAGCAAAGCGCTGCCTTCAGTGCAAAAACAGGCCTTGCGTAGCTGGTTGTCCAGTTGAGGTCTACATACCAGAATTTATAAAATTGATATCAGAAGGCGACTTCAAGGGCGCCATCGCCAAGAACAAGGAAAAGAACAACCTCCCAGGCATTTGCGGCAGGGTTTGCCCGCAGGAGTCCCAGTGCGAGGCAAAATGCACGCTTGGAGTGAAGGGTGATCCTGTTTCTATTGGAAAACTTGAAAGGTTTGTTGCCGACCAGGAGATAAGAGATGGCGTAAAAGCACCCGAAGCGCCAGTCAAAAACGGGCTCAAGGTTGCAGTTGTCGGTGCTGGTCCATCCAGCCTTACATGCGCCGCCGATCTCGCCAGGATGGGCTATGAAGTGACTATATTCGAGGCACTACACAAGCCAGGCGGGGTCCTATCTTACGGGATTCCTCCATTCAGACTCCCCAGAAACATTATTGAAACCGAGGTCAATTACGTCAAAAACCTCGGAGTACAGATAAAAATGGATGTCCTGATCGGCAAATCTACCACCATAAAAGAGCTGTTTGATGGAGGCTACAAGGCAGTATTCATAGGGTCGGGGGCAGGACTCCCATCCTTCCTGAACATCCCTGGCGAGAATTCTAACGGGGTATTTTCCGCCAATGAGTACCTGACTAGGGTCAACCTTATGAAAGCCTACAAATTCCCAAATTTTGACACCCCAGTGTGGCTGGGCAAAAGGGTTGCTGTCGTAGGTTGTGGAAACGTTGCAATGGACTCGGTAAGGACAGCCCTGAGGCTTGGTGCTGAAAAAGCAATGATTGTATACCGCAGGACATCCAACGAAATGACAGCCAGGGTTGAAGAATACCACCATGCCCAGGAAGAAGGGGTAGAATTCAACTGGCTCACAAACCCACTCGAAATCCTTGCTGACGAAAAAGGCAAAGTCACAGGCATGAAATGTGTCAAAATGAGGCTCTGTGAGCCGGATGCTTCTGGAAGGTGCCGCCCGGAGCCGATACCAGGCTCCGAGTTCACCGTGGAACTCGATACAGTCATAATTGCACTCGGAACTTCGCCAAACCCGCTCATAGCCCAAACAACCCCGGAACTGAAAACTGCCAAGCATGGCAATCTTATCGTTGACGACAAGTACCAGACGACCATGCCAGGTGTGTTCGGTGGCGGAGATGCAGTAACAGGGTCTGCAACCGTCATACAGGCAATGGGCGCTGGAAAAATCGCCGCACGTTCAATCGACGAATATATAAAAGCAAACGTCAAATAGGAGAAAATGAAGCTCTGCGAGCTTTGGCTTGAAGACAAAGATAATTCTGTGGTCTGCACCGCCTGCATAAGGCGGTGCAGAATCGCAATTGGCAGGACAGGCGCCTGCGCAACAAGGAAAAATGAAGGTGGCAAACTCTACTCTCTGACTTATGGACACATCTCCTCAATTGCGCTCGACCCTATCGAAAAAAAGCCCCTTTTTCATTTTTTCCCTGGATCACACGTTTACTCAATCGGTGGGTGGGGGTGTAATTTCGGCTGCGGAATGTGCCAGAATTATGAAATAGCCCACATTGTCCCAGGCCTTAGGGACGAAGACGCAGTATCACCCGAAAAACTGATCAGCGACGCTTTGGCAAAAAACGCCGACGGGATGGCGTTCACATACAATGAGCCAGCCATTTGGCCAGAGTTTGTGAGGGACGTTTTCAAGTTGGCAAAAAAGCACGATCTCTATACAGTCCTTGTCACAAACGGATCATCGACCAAGGAATCAATTGACTATTACGGGCCATATTGCGATGCCTACAGAGTGGACATCAAGGGAATGACCGACATAACACTGGGACGCATAGGCATCAAGGGTGTTGACCCATCAGAAATCCTTGAAGGCACCGTATGGGCACGGGATAGGTGGGGCATGCACGTTGAATGCGTGACCAACATCATCCCAACTGTCAATGACAGTGAAAGCGAGCTGAGAGCCATAGCTACCTGGATAAGAGACAACCTCGGCCCGAAGGTACCCTGGCACGTAACAAGGTTTTATCCAGCGCTCCGTTTCAGACACCTCATGCCAACAAACTTGCCTTCACTGGAGATGGCTGAAAAAATAGGCAAACAAGTTGGCCTTTCCTATGTTTACATTGGCAATGTCCACACCCAGAGGGGTGAGAATACGTATTGCCCAAGGTGCCAGGCCCTGATAATAGAGCGCGAGGGATACAAAATAAAACAGGACCTCTCCGCAATGGGAAGATGCACAAGGTGTGGGGAGCTGTTAGGAATAGTCACAAGTGACACAAGAAAATCTTACAGAAGCTAGGATTATTCTAGCATCAGGGTCACCAAGAAGAATAGAACTATTAAAACTGCTTGGTGTTCCTTTTGTTGCAATAAATGCCGACGTTGAAGAAAAGAATTTCTCCAGCGCGGAATTTACGATCAAACACAACTCTCAAAAGAAGGCCTTGGCTGTATTTGCAAATCACCCTGACAAAATTGTCATCGCTTGCGACACGGTGGTATGTATTGGCGAAAAGGTTTATGGGAAACCCGCAGACAAGAAACAGGCAAAGGAATATCTCCGGGAACTTTCCGGAAAAACACACTCAGTGTTGTCTTGTGTAACAATCATAGGGCAAGAGTTTTCTCCGCTCTCAAAAACCCAGGAATCAAAGGTAACATTCAAGAATTTCGGCGAGGAAACAATCGAATCATACATCAGAGACGTCAACACGCTGGACAAAGCCGGTGCTTATGGCATCCAGGAGAAGGGATGGCTTCTCGTCAGCGGAATTGACGGGCCACTGGACAATGTCATGGGACTTCCGCTATCATGTGTGGTGGAGCTGATGTCACTTGCTTCGGACAGAGGGTTGATGTAGAATACATGGCCACCATGCCAAGAAAAGCCATTCCGGATGATGCCGTCACAATCAAGGGAACAATAGACGGCGTGAACGTGATCGTCGATGAAAAATATGACTTGGTGAGGCTGTTCTCAAAACTGGAACAAAAAATCAAGTCAGCAAAAAGTTTTTTCTCTGGAAACCAGATCATGGTTTCGCTAAAGGAAAGGGCATTCACAAAAGACGAATTCGACTACTTCAGGTCATCGCTAAAACTAAAGTATGGCGTCGACGTTGCTCCGCTCATTCCTGTACAGGGCGAAGAAGAAAAACCAAAAATTGAGGAAGATAAACTCTTCAAGACAGGCCCGCAGCTCTGCAATACCAAAGTCATTTCCCACACTCTCAGGGCTGGGCAGTCAGTCGAATATGAAGGTGATATAGTTGTTGCTGGAGACGTGAACCCAGGGGCCGAGGTTGTTGCAACAGGCAATGTTTTCGTCATGGGCGCAGTCAGGGGAAGGGTTTGTGCCGGCTGCAAAGGAAATAGAGAATCCTACATCATTGCAATGGATTTTGAGCCGGTCCAACTAAGAATTGCAGACAAAGTGGCGGTTTCACCATCGGCCCAGGGCCTAAAGAGGGAGCTCAGAACTCAAAAAGCCTTCATTGAAGGTGATTCGATAGTTGTAGTAAGCGTCCGCTAGGGCAAATAAACTATCCTTATTCTCTTCTCCTGGGCAAACCACTCGACAGTCGCACCCAGAACTTCCGAGAAAAATCTCAATGGGACAAAACTGGTTCCACTTTTTATTGTCAGACCTGGAACAAGTTCAACTGTTCTGACTCCCGTTTCATCTTTTATTGTGGCCTTTGCCTCGCCAGAACGCAAAGAAATCTCAACCTTTTTCGATTCAAATTTCAGCGTGGTTGTTTTTGTGGCCTGATCCCACAGGACCTGACCACCAAAAGTTTCTGCAACAAACCTCAATGGAACAAGGGTTCTTCCGGATACAATCATTGGAGGAGCTTGGAGGAGCTTGGTTTTACCATCAACAACTGCAAACGGGGTCCCAACCATCAATTCAATCACAATTGGCTGTTTCTCGACAACAACAATCGCTTTCACTTTGATTTCAATGAGCCCGCCGTTTGTCTCAACAACTATCGTACCTTCAATTGTATGTTTGCCTGGTTCTTCAAATTTGGGTATTTCGGCTTTGTTGATCGATACATTGATATTGGTGTCTCCACCGAATTCCTCAGGCGTAATTGACAGCCATGATTGGGCGCTTTTGGCAGTCCCAGAGATAACTGACTCGCCAAGGTTTTTGACTTCGAAAGTTATGATCTTGTCGAGATTCTCCCCAAAATTCAGCTCTGCTGGTTCAACGTTAAGAAGTGGCGGAAGCATGTGTGTTCTAGCTTTGACCCCAATTGTTGCATCACCACCGTTCGAGGTTATTGAAATAATGCATGATTCATCAACCCCTGGTCTCATTTTTTCCGTATCCACCGTGCATTTTATTGTGGCAGGCGCATTATCAAAGGTCGATGGTTCAACAGAGAGCCACTCACAATCAACGGCAACCTTGCCAGAAAGCTTTTCATCACCCTCGTTCTTGATGTCAAAATACAGCTCACGTCCTGACTTGCGCGGTATCTCGCCAAGATCAAAACCAAGTTTCTCGACCAGGAGCTTTGCAGGTTTGGTTGGCGGAGGTTCAGGAGGGTCTGGAACAGTCGTTTTTTCTTCCACTTTGAAGAAAAGGAATGCTGGCGAATTGAGGATTGAACTGCCGGAGGAAAGGCCATCTTTCCCAGACGCGATATAAAGAAGATATGTTCCATCAGGCAATTTGCCCGATGGTGTAAAAATCGCTTTTTCACCATCAAGCTTCGGCACAACTTGGTAGTTCTTGCCCTTTGAATCCACGAAGGTAACTTTCCCGATTTTTTCAAGCTTTTTGCCAGTGGGGAAAGATATCGTCACAGAAGATGGGGAAGTATCAAGCTTCAGGCCAAGCGATGGCTCAAATGAGCTTGCTTGCAGGCACCCGGGACGCCATGATGCCACCTGAAAAATATTTTTTTTAGCAAAAGATTCAAGCACAAAAGATGCAAAGACCTCATCTTCTGGTATGGAAAGCAGGTCGTAAGTAGCTTCAAATCTGGTCACCGAAAAGTTTGAGAATTTTATCGGAGTCCCAGTAGGTTTTGGCACCACATCTCTGGTTACCCAAGGATAATGCCTTCCATCAGTTTTTGTGTCTAGACGGCCAACCAGAAATGTGTAATTGACATCCGGAGGGAGGTATTCCCAGGCAACAACCCAGGCGGTCAGACTAAGTTTGCTTTTCTCTATCTTGCCCATTAAATGCACAAGGAAAGGGCTGGTTTGCGAAAGCTGGTCGGATATTTTCTGCCTGTAGCGGTCTTTGCAGTTGGGATCACCACCAACATAGTAGTCCTGGCCATTAAAGATCGCTATTGGAGTGGCATTCACCCCATACTCTGCCATTCTCGAATTGCCACCATAGCACGAAAGCGAATCTTTGTAGTGGTGGGCAAAAATCACCATATCGGATAGATCATTTTCAGATTCCAGCTCCTTGAGCGCCTTCTCCGCAACAGGGCAATAGCTGCAGTTTACAGACGTTGCCAGTTCTACAATACAGGTTTTTTTGAACGGAAATGGTGCCGATGAAATACCGCCAGCAAAACAAAAAGATTGTGAAATTGCCAACACCACAAGGAAAGCAGACAAACGTCTCATGGATGAATTATCCATTTGTTTCGGGAACCTTTCAAGCCTTGACCAGGTAGGGTGCAATGATAACCTTTAACAGGAGGTTCGATTGATATGAAAAAAATGGCATTCCTGGTACTGGCAGCAATCATGCTGACTTCATGCGGGCAAGGTGTCCCAACCGACAAGCTTTACAGCAATGGAACCAAGGCCACATACCAGATTTTTATAGATGATATAAATGTTGGAAAAATGATTTACACGTTCAAAGAAGGCGTCTATGAAGGGCAAAAAAGCCTTACAATAGAGAGTGATGCCAATTATACCTATAAAGATCCACGCCAACCCCAGGATTTCGAAATAAAATCGAAAACTACCTCAATAGTTAATGCCAACTCATGGAAGCCACTTTATTCCTACTTTAAGATGGAATGGAAAGGCACAATGAATGGATTCAACGAGACCGAATCAAAATATGGAGAGAAAAATGTCAGCTGGACAAACAAATATCCAAACGGTTCATATAGCAAAGAAGTAAAATTCTATGAAGAATTCCACGATGAAGATTCTGTAATGTGGTTTACGCCAACGCTTGGCTATGAAAAAGACAAACAAAGGCTGTTCACATACTTTGCCAACCGAACAGCAGAACCAACACAGGGCATGATATGGATGGGTGGAACAACAAAGCTGGAAGTCAGGGGCAAGAAATACAATGCCTGGGCCGCTGGAATAAGGTGCAACGAGATCGTTGAAAGGGTATGGTATGATATGGAAACCAACAGATTAATAAGATATGAGCAAGACATGGGTTTCCTGGCATACCCAGATTCAAACCCCAAGAAACCGGCTGGCTGGGAACCGCCAAAGACGACCTTCACCCTCGTTCTAGATAGCTGGGAGACAAAATGAGACAAACCCTCAAAACAAGCTGGGGTCCAATGGTGGCAGTGTTTCGCCATGGAAAGCTCAACGGGCTTGGTTTTGGAAAGGGTGACTGTGACGCATTCGAGGATTGCGCAAAAAACCTCGAGGTTCAGCTTGAAGAATATTTTACTCTCAAAAGAAAATCATTCGACATCCAGATAGATCCTGATGGCACCGATTTCCAGAAAGCAATATGGAACGCATGCCGCGAGATACCGTATGGCAGTGTTCTTGCCTATTCCGGGCTCGCGGCAAAAATTGGCAGGCCAAACTCACAGAGGGCCTGCGGCAATGCGCTTGGCCAAAACCCAATCCTGATTGTTGTTCCTTGCCACAGGGTAGTGGCAAAACATGGGATCGGCGGGTTTGGGGGGAAACCAGGCGATCTTACAATGAAAATCAGGCTTTTGGAGCTTGAGAAGCCTGGAATTTCTTCCAATCTTCATCAAATTTCCTGATTCCAATATCAGTTAGTGGGTTTTTGAAGCACTGCTCCAGCACTGTAAACGGGATGGTTGCAATGTCGCAACCAAGCATTGCCGCTCCGTAGACATGCGCAGGATGACGGATTGATGCTGCAATTATCTGAGAAACGTAGCCATTCGTCCTGACCATCGAGACAATATCCTTTAGAACAGACATTCCATCAAGCCCAGAATCATCTATCCTGCCAACAAACGGCGAAATAAACGTTGCTCCGGCCTCACAGGCAAGCATCGCCTGAACTGGGGTGAAAACCAGAGTGCAATTCGTAGAGATTCCCCTTGAGCTGAGCTCTTTTATTGCCGATGTTCCTTCAGAAGTCATCGGTATTTTGATGGTTATCCTGTCCCTGAAATCATCACTGTCGGACCACCCGGTAATCTCCATTGCCTGATTGATCATGCCCTTTGCATCATGAACAGTGACTTCTGCTGAAACTGGACCCGGCACCATCCCTGCAATTTTAAGAATGGTGTCTTTGAAGCTGGCACCTGATTCCCTGCTCATCAGAGTTGGATTTGTTGTCACACCTGAAACAACACCAAAAGAAAGGGCCCTCTTTATCTCTTCTACCGAAGCTGTATCAAGAAATATCTGCATGTTAAACCTCCTTTGACATTATATCTAAGTTGACTGGCATTTGAAGCAAAGATAGAATTCCCTCAAAAGGAGGCGTTATGAAAAAGTTTACTATCGCCCTCACAGTAATCATCGCCATCAATTTCGTACCACAGGGGAGTTTTGGGGCTTCAAACAATGCTTCATGGTCAATGGCTGGTTGCACACCAGACAGAAGACACGCCAGCTCAGCAAAAATCCAGCCACCACTTGATTATTCATGGGACACGGGGCAAGAAGGCTCAATATGGGCAGTACCACCACTTGCATCAGGATCTGCATGCTACCTCGGAATGTCGAAGCCACCGGAAAAGGGCATTTACCAGACGAGCATTCAGAAAAGAGTGCTCTCCTCTGGCTCAATAGCATGGGAATACAAGGAAGCATGGTGGCCATGGGCGCTTTACAAAGGTGATCTGATTTGCCAGGGTTACTCCAATGAAAAACAGTACAGCTGGGTACGCAGGATAAATGGCGAATCGAGGGCCACGGTTTGGGAAATAGAATGGCTAAGGTACACTATAGGCGCTATTATCGATGGAGACATAATTTATTCACTTTCATACTCAGATGTGAAAGACGACAACGATAAGGACCAGAGGATATTTTTCTTCCAGGCCCATTCTGCGGAAAACGGCAAGCTGATATGGAAGAAATCCTATGAATACAACATCACTATGGTTCCCTGGTTCTGTGTCCAGGGTGATTATCTTTATGGTTCAATCTTCAAAACAATATACAAACTCGACAAAAACACCGGCGCCGAGATATGGAAAATCCAAAACAATGAAAGAATAGGGAGAGGTTCATACATAGTCGGAACCGAAAAAGGTATCTTTGTCAATACCGTTTATGACAGACTCAATTACATTTCGCTTGAAGATGGAAAAACAATCTGGAGCAAGAGGTTGTCTGACTATGAATCAAGCGACCCCGACAATTGCGGGATGCCATCAGGAACACCATCAATTCTTGGCAACAGGGTCTATATAGTATCGAGGGGGAGCAAGGACAAAAACCAGCCGAAAGTGGTCTATTGCCTCGATCTTGAAACAGGCAAGACAATCTGGCAAGTAGCACTACAAGGTACATCCACAATCGAAGGTTCTGACATAGGGCATACAACAACTGTGGCAAACGGTGTTCTTTACACCATGACCGAAGACAATTCTGGACTAAACACAAAACTTAGGGCTTTCGATCCAGAAAATGGCATGCTACTCTGGCAAGATAGTATTCCAGGTGTCCCAAATCCTTCAGAAATGACGGTTGTTAGTGGTTACCTTGTGATAGGCATGGAAGTGCACCGTCTGGAACATAAAGAAACTGATCCTGTTAAAAGTGATTTTTCCTATCGTTGCTACACAAATATAGGTGTAAAACCACCTGTTCTTTATGTGGAAGAAAATGAGCTCAATTTTGGCTACACAAACGAGAAAAAGGCCATTACGAAAAAGATCGCGATCCAAAATGATGGATCAGGCGAGCTGTCTGGGGTATTGACTTCCGATGACGACTGGCTCCTTGTCAGCCCAACACAATTTTCTGGCAACAGCACAGAGATAACCGTCATAGCAGACATAGCCAAATTAAAGCCAGGAATCTACAAATCATCCATCAACATAAAATCAAACGGAGGGAAAAAGACCATTCCTGTTCTGGTGGCCTTTGGTGGCGGACAGGAACCTCAGACAAAAAGTGAAAGGGTTGTCATCCGTTGCAGCGAAACACAAGCTTTCAAAAAGATAGTAAAGCTAAGTGGTTACAATCATGGTGATGTGATAGTTAAAGCACCATGGCTCATTGTTAATCCAATCGTTTTTGATGGCGAAGATGTATCAATAGCTTTCATAATCAATAAAAACCTCCTAAGCAAGACAAACAACACTGGTATGGCACAAATAAAATCCAACGCATTCAAAATCGATCTTTCCTTTGAGGTCGTCGGATTTTCTGATCCAATGACAATAATCATGTGGATTGGAAAAGATGAAACACTCGTGAATGGCAAAAAAGTCAAACTGGAGGCCCCACCAATGATTACCTCTGGGGTAACAGTTGTTCCAATAAGGTTTGTGGCCGAATCATTTGGGGTAGAGCTCAAATATGAAGCATCAACCAAAGTCATTTCCTTTGTGACTGAAGCTGGAAAGAAAGTCGAATTGAAGATTGGTTCAAAAACAGCCGTCGTTGATGGCGCACCTGTTCAGCTCCAGGCAGCACCACAGATCGTAAAGGGAAAAACGATGATTCCATTACGGTTTGTAAGCGAGGCCCTTGGTGCGAATGTAAATTATAGCGCATCCAACAAACAGATAACACTCACAAAACCAGGCTGTAAATAATAAAAATGGACCTCTCAGAACGTCTCCAGAGGATTGTTGGTGCACCCAAATCACAGGCCAAAAAATCCAGCATTCCTCTGGAGGAGCTTATCAGCGGTGAGTGGTCTCAAAAAGGCCAGAGCAAAGTTTTTGTGGCATTCTCCTCAAGAACCTGGACAACAAAACAAAGGACCTATTCAAGGCTCAAAAATTTCGTCGGTCTTGGGGCTGACATATCTCCAGAGAGAGTTTTGTTTCTAGACACCGAAACCACCGGTCTTGCTGGTGGAACAGGAACCTATGCTTTTATGGTCGGCCTCGGTTTTCTGGACTCTGGAAAATTCCAGACTGTCCAGCTTTTCATGCCAAAATTTTCCGATGAGCCACACATGCTCTCTATATTGAGGGAATATTTCGACGGAAAAACCCACATCGTAACTTTCAACGGAAAAACATTCGATATACCACTCCTTGAAACAAGATACCTCATGATGAGGGAGAGGAACCCTTTTTCAGAATTCGATCACCTGGACCTTCTGCACACATCAAGAATAATATGGAAAAAAAGGCTCCAGTCCTGCTCACTTCAGAGCCTTGAGTGCAACCTTTTTAGAAAAATTAGAGAGGGCGATATTCCAGGGGAATTGATACCAGAGGTTTATTTCGATTACATAAGAACAAACAACCCGACAGACATGGCCAGAGTGTTCGAGCACAACCAGCAGGACGTCGTGAGCATGATGTCTTTACTGGAAATGATTGGCTCAATCTTTGAAACACCAGACAGCCCATTTTTTGAAGACCCAATAGAACAGCTTTCAGTTGGCCAATACCTATGGAAAAAAGGCTTTTCTTGTGAAGGAATGGAATACATGCAAAGGGCTACTGACACACCAAACAAGAAACTGCGAGACGAAGCGATGTTTGCACTCGGAAGGCTTTGCAAAAAACAGGGCGAGTTTGAAAAAGCCGCAAAACATTTTGAAAATGTTTGTCATGACCCATACCAGGTGATTGAAGCTCTGGTTGAGCAGGCAAAACACTTCGAACACAGAACAAAAGACATCGGCAGGGCGCTTGAAGCAACCGAGAAAGCAATGTCCGTTGCAAGGCAGATAAAATTGCTCTCTGAAAATGAAATGGCGGCGCCAACAATCGATGGTTTGAGGCACCGCCATGAGAGACTGGTAAGGAAAAAATCCAGATTAGATGATCACTAGGATCAGGGAGGGTTTGTTCCCTTTGCCCTGAGGATATATATACTCGAATCGTAACTGGTCACCAGAACTTCATTTCCAATAATGATGGGTGAGGCAAGAATGCTGCCCCTTGTTGTAAAAGTGTCCAGCACTTTCCCATTCTTCTTGTCTATGACATAAAAATTCTTGTCGTGACCGCCAACCATTACCATGTTTCTGACGATTACTGGCGAGGAATTGAGCGGTTTATCCGAGATGCTGACTTTGTAGACTTCTTTGCCGGTCTTCCAGTTCAAACAAATAAGGCCCCCCTTTGTTTCGCCAAAATAGAGGTTTTCTTCGTCAAGCGCTGGAGTTGACTCAATGCCATAATCTGAAATTGGCCCCTGGTATTCCCAAAGCTTTTTCCCATCTTTTGTCTGGAAGCAGAACATCTTTGAATTTTTGCCGCCAATCCAGACCCTGGGCCCGAAGACAACCGGAGATGCAATCGTTGGCTTGCCCAAGTCAGCATCCCATATCTTCTTGCCTGTTTTCTGGTCAATGCAGAAAAGCTTTCCCTCAAAATTGGCAAAATATATCCTACCATCCGAGATGGCAGGGGAGCTGTATATTTTCCCTTTGGTAGCAAACTCCCAAACTTTCTTGCCATCTTTGATATTAAGGCAATAGAGTTTCCCATCAAAAGCACCAAAATAAACTTTGTCATCAACTATTTTTGGCCCGCCATGAACCCTTCCATTCTTCACATTCTCATCGGTAATATTTGGTGGTGCAGAGATGTTTGGGCTAGTCTTGAACACCCATAATTGTGAATCTGAAAGACCATCATAACAGTAAACCTCACCATCAAGGGTACCAAAAACCACAACATAATCATTGGCCGCAATTGGAGTTATAATTGGTTTTATCTGGTCGCCATTCCTCCATTTGGGTTCGCCTGTAATAAAATCAAAGCATGAGATGAAGCCCATCTCACAACCAAAATATATCCTGTTCCTTACAACGGCAGGATTGCCAAGAAGCCTGTTCATATTTGGTGCTGAAAAAGAGACCCAGCGATATTCTACGGCCTTCTTGTTTTTTTCATCATATTTCTTCCCCAAAGGCAACTTTATGTCGGCATCCACCAACCCAAGATTGTCCGGGGTGCCCTTAAACATAAACCATTCCTTTACAGGTTCCGCTTTAGGAAAGGGCTTTTCTGCAAATGGATCCACTTTTACGGGAGGAGCATTGTTGGTTGTTTCATTCTGATTATCCGCAACAGATTTGTTGTTTCCAGAATCATCTACCTTAACGATCCTGGTCGTTTCATTGCAACCACACCCTGCACAAAAGAAAAAAACCAGCATTATCAAAACAAAAGTTCTTTTCATACATCTCCTTACTTGCCAAAAAACAAAAATGTTCCACATATTGTAACCAGTTTCTATCAGTTGTGTCAAAATAAAAGTAAGGAGGTCTACAGATGGACTATTTTCTCACCGATGAACAGAAAATGATAAAAAACCTCGCCAAAAAGATCGCCGAGGAAAAAATCAGGCCAGTTAGGGCTGAACTCGACGAAAAGGGCATATTCCCAATGGAAATCATCAAGGAATTCGCCAAGGCAGACCTGATGAGGACATACATTCCAAAAGAATACGATGGTCTCGGGCTTGGAGTGCTTGAACTCTGTCTCATCATCGAGGAGCTTGCAAGAGTTGACGGTGGCGTGGCGGTTTCTTTCGCAGTAAATGCCCTTGGTTCATTCCCGATCGTCATAATGGGCAACGAGCAGCAGAAAAAGAAATACCTTACAAAGGCCGCTGCTGGCGAATGGTTGACAGCATTTGCATTAACAGAGGCAAATGCCGGCTCTGATGCATCCAATATTGCAACAACAGCAGTCAAGGATGGCGACCATTGGGTGCTCAATGGTACCAAGCAGTTCATAACCAACGGCAGGGTGGCAGATTTTACAACAGTCATAGCACAAGCTGACAAATCCAAGGGGGTAAGGGGCCTCATGGCCTTCATAGTCGAGAAGGGCACGCCAGGCTTCACTTATGGCAAAGACGAGCACAAGATGGGCATTCGTTCCTCAGTCACAACCGAACTCGTATTCCAGGATTGTAGGGTCCCTGCCGAAAACGTTATTGGCGCAGAAGGGCAAGGCTTCCTTGTTGCAATGAAGACCCTTGACAAGTCACGCCCAGGTATTGGAGCACAAGGGCTTGGAATAGCATGGGGTGCCTACGAGGCAGCACTTCTCTACGCAAAGCAGAGGGTGCAGTTTGGCCAGCCGATCATCAACTTCCAGGGAATCAGTTTCATGCTTGCCGATATGGCAACCCAGATTGAAGCTGGAAGAAACATGCTCTACAACGTGGCAAGGTGGATTGATTCAGGGGCAACAAAATATTCAAAAGAATCAGCAATGGTAAAGCTCTATTGCACAGACCTGGCCATGAAGGTGACTGTGGATGCAGTCCAGGTATTTGGTGGGTATGGCTACATGAAAGAGTATCCCGTTGAAAAAATGATGCGCGATGCCAAGATAACCCAGATATATGAGGGCACTAATCAAATACAGAGGTCAGTCATCGCCTCCAATATTGTCAAAGATGTGTGAGCCTGATTAATAAAGAACGAACCCAAAACCCCGCAGTTTCATTGCGGGGTTTTTCTTTTTTGACAGGGAAGGTATAATGCCAAAGGAGGAAAAAATGGATCAAAACAAAGAAAAGGTGATGGAGCTTCTTGAAATACTTAAAGACAAGGTAGATGCAATGTCCGAATATGAGATTGAATCGCTGGATGCAATTATGGAATTGCTGGAAAGCAAAAAAGACCTCATTGAAGACAAATCAGAAGAACTCCTGGAAGGGATTGAAGAAATAAGGGACCAGTTCGATGACGATGATGACAGTGGAAAGTCTGTAGAAGGATTGGGTAATTGGGCCACCGAAATCTCGCAAACATCCAAAAAAATCCTGCTGGAAAACGTCATGGATGAATCACTGGACAAGGCAATCAGTATCATGAGGGAAAACACAAGAAAACTCTATATATCTTTTGAAGAAACAGCACAAGCACTCATGGATCTGGTGCACCAGCAGGATTAATATTTGGAAATAAGCATTTGTCAGATTGGAATGATTTTGAAAAAATGGCTTATAAAATAGCATTCCATTATAAATTTCTAGACGCTAATTTTGTTTTAATGGTCTAGCTAAATTTTTTCTGGTTTCACAATTTATCCAAATCCAATCAGATATATAAACCAAATATAGCTTGTATTTTTTGATTGGACTATAAATAGTCATACATTATTATTCACAATTGGTCCATTTATATGGCAAGGTGATTTCCTATAATAAAAAACCGAAACCCCCGCCGGAAGGGGGTTAGGGTTTTGGGGACAAGTCCCCGGAAAGAAAAGGAGGGTGGCCCAAATTGGGCGAGTCCATCTTAAACCCTTGAGCCACCCTGTCAACAAATTTTGGTTCCACTTAGCAAAAAATGCAAAGAAGCCCTCAGTTAAAATATGTTTTTTACTTTTGCATCTTAATAAATTTATCTTTTAATGATCAAAAAACAGTTTACGCAAAAGAACACAGTAGAAATCAACCCTATTTTTTAAAATTTGCTGGAACGATCTGTAATAATTCGTGAAGCTTTAATCAAAATGGGTACAAACTTAACTTTAAGCTTATCACAAACCAAATATCGTTGAGTTTAAGGTTGTAGACAATATACTTCCTTCACAATGACCGGACCTATACATTTACAACAACCTAGAAGGGGGCTTTAATGAAGAAATTTTTATCATTAACACTTTGTTTTGCGATCCTGATGGGGCTAGTGCCAGGTATATTTGTACCAGGAAAAGCAAGTGCCATCTCTGATTTTGGTGTTGTTCCAATTGGTGGACCACCAAAACTTGGTACCTTCGTGTCCCCCTCCTGGCTAGCATCAGAAGGCAACAGAGTTTACGTCGTCGAGCAGGCAGCATTCAGAACACAAGCCATAATGAAGAATGGGCAATCCCAGTTCGCTTTTGGTCTTCATGGAAACCATGAGGAACAGATAAGCGATCCAGGTGGAATATTTGCCTATAGAGAAAAGATATACTGGATTGACAGGTCGCAGGGCAAAATTCTCGTAAGGGGCAACAAGGTAGATTCACCATACGAAGGCGAATTCACGCCATTTGGTACCGATGGCAGGAAGCTCCTTAAGAGACCGGAGGGCATCTGGATAGACCAAAACAGGATCTATATAGCCAACTCCGGCGCATCAAATGTTGTTGTACTGGACCTTAACGGCAAATTCATCAACACAATCGGTTCCAAGGGAATTGAAGATGGTAAGCTTTCCAGCCCAGCCGGTGTTTGCGTTGTAGCATCCAAATTGTTTGTAACCGATCCACAAAATGGCAGGATAGTGATTTATGATCTTGACGGAAAATTCATTCAGAATATATCTTCTTCCCACCCATTTGGAATAACGGCCCTCGAAAGCAAGATCTTTGTAACCGATGCCGTAGAAGGTAAAATAACAATCCTTAATGCCGATGGTGCCACGGTTTCCTCATTTGGCTCCCCAGGATCAGGACAAGGACAGCTTGGCAACCCAATCGGAATCACAATTCTTGATGGCAAGATTTATGTTGCATCAAACACAAACAACCGCGTAGATGTCTTTGAGCAAGATGGAAAATACGCAGGCATTTTGGGCCTTCCAGTCGAACAGGCTGCCTCCTCCTTCGGCAGACCAGCAGGCGTGGCCTATAATGGCGAAAACATCGCGGTTGCGGATTTTGCAAGAAAAAAAGTCATAATCATGACCAAAGATGGCAAATTCATATCAGAATTTGGTTCATTTGGCACAGGTGAGAGGCAGTTTGCCAATCCAGTAGGCGTGGATTACAAGAATGACAACATTTACGTGGCAGATGCCGGAAATAATTGCATCAAACAATTCACTGTAGATGGAACTTTCAAAAAGATAATCGGCTCAGCAGGAAACGGCAATGGAAAGTTGAATTCACCCTCTGACGTTGTCGTCGTTTCATCAGTCAACAAGATGTTTGTCGCCGACTCTGGAAACAACCTTGTTCAGGTGTTCTCGCTTTCCGGCGAGTTTATCAACCAATTTGGTGGGTATGGCCAAGCCCCAGGCCAGTTCAGCAACCCAACCGGAATTTCATCAGACGGCAGAAAACTCATAGTCGCAGATTCCGGCAACTGCAGAATCCAGGAATTCACACTCGATGGAAAACCAGTCAAACAGTACGGTTTCAAGGGTAGAGGAAAAGAACAGCTTTTCTTCCCGCAGGACTGCTCTTATGATCAGTCAGGAAAGATCTACGTTTCAGATACCTACAACGACAGAGTAGTTGTTTTTGACAATGCCTCTGGAAGATCATGGATATATGGAAGATCAGGCGGGCCAGGGAGAGCCATCTTCTTCTCAAAATCAGGTGAAGAAAACGAAGATACAAATGATCCAGATATCAAAAAAGCTGCTGGTTTCTTCTCTTTCCCAAGCGGTCTTGCATGCATCGAGGACAAGGTAATCGTCTCCGACACACAAAACCTCAGGCTCCAGTCTGTGCCATATAGCGCAATTTTCGATTTCCCAAGAGTAGACACAGAATCATTCGTTCCACAGACAAGCAACGTTGTGTGGTTTACAGTTGCACCAAAAATACTCGATTTCGGTGTAATGCCAGTTGGAGAGCAAGGGCAGAGAAGAATTGAAGTCCGTAACTGGACTGGTGGTGCACTCACCGGCAAGATCGAAATCAGTCAGGAAATCCCATTTCTATCAGTAGACCCACCAACATTTGTTGGTGATGTGAACTTCATCACTGTAAAAATAGACACAACAGGCATGACTGCTGGTCAAGCCATGAAAGCAGTCATTAAAATAGCTACAAACAAAGGCGATCAGAGCATTGAGGCAGTAGTCCTCCCATCTGATGGTTTTGGCTACTCGCTTCCCACTGAACAGGGTTACTTTGTCGAGATGGAATGCAACAATCCGGCGAGTCTCGAGATAACCATAAACCCACAAAATGGTTTTGATCGTAACGTGAGCTTCAGCTACGCAATGCCACTCAAAAAGTGCCTCACCCATCCATCCGGAAAAGCTATCGAAAATTTGAGTTGTGATCCAAAAAATTTCGAATTATCTAATGTCACTGTTGAATTTAAACCCTCATCCGTCAAGATAAGGGAGAACAACAAAACAACAATGACACTGATTCCAAAGGGCAATGTCACCCCTGGTATCTATGAAATTGCAGTGACAATGAATGGCGCAGGTGCAGCAAATAAGGAGGTCAAGTTCACTTTTATCCTTCTTGTAAACCCGTGTACAAATCCGGCAACCGACAAGCAGGTACCAAGGGCCCTGCTCACAGAAACCTTTACGGCTGTCTGGTGCCAGTACTGTCCATTCCACAGGGAAGGCCAATATAGAATGGCTGAAGAGTATGGTTATGCAGAAATAATTCCTCTTGCATACTATTGCGACGCACCAAATGACAATTCTGGAATGACCCAGGAATCACATCATTATCGTTATCGCTGGTACACACAGGAAGGCCTCCCAACCACAATGTTTAACGGTGTATGGAACTTCTCCGAAGGTGACAAACCATTTGAACGCCAGGCCCCACCACCAGACAGGCTTCCAGACAGGAAAATGTCAGGAACATCATTCAGCTATCTTCGTTTCAAACAGAGAACCGAAACCTACAGACACATGACTTCGCCACTTTCGTTGTTCCTTCAGGCAACAGTCGATGGTGATGAGGGTGACGCCTACCTCGAAATCAACACCTTGAGCGATGTTTCAGCATACAAAGATTTGAATGTGTATTTTGTGCTTGTGGAAAACAACGTTCTTTTCGAGGCAACAAATGGCGAGAGAGAGCACAGCCTCACAGTAATGAAGTTCCTCTATGAGAAAGGGCAAAAAAAATCACCAAAGGATGAGGCACTCGGAGATCCAATTAGCCTTGCACCAGGAACAATAACAAAACGTCGCATACACTTTGAAATGCCAGGCAAGAATTATGACTGGAAGACCCTCACAAAAAATTGTTACGTAGTCGCCTGGATACAAGACAACACAAAGAAAGAAATCCTCCAGAGCACAATGGTCGATCTCGCTCAGCCACTCCTCACCTCTTACACATTCAAGCAGGTCAACGGTCAGCAAACCTCAGTCCAGGCAGGTTCTAGGGCAAACTTCAAGTATATCCTTACAAATACCGGAAACATATTCATGGATTTCGGCATCCAGATGACACATCTTGGCGGCCAGAACTGGGAGAACTCGCTGCTGGTTGACAAAGTTCCATCACCAAATGGTGGCAGGATAACACTTGACCCAATGCAGTCATCACTCATAGAACTCTCAGTAGAAGTCCCGCCAGGAACCTCTGAAGGCACCGAAAGTCTCTTCCGTGTTGAAGTCTCTGACGATCTTTCTGGACAATCTTCTTCTTCAGATCTCAAACTAATGGTAGAGCCAGCCAAACCACCAAGCTTTGAAATTTCTTCAAGCACAAAATTCGTTGAAGTGGAACCATCCACAGAAACATCATTCAATCTCACAATAAACCCAATCAACGAGTACAACAATCCAGTCACACTCCAGCTTGCACAGGAATCCCAGAAATACTTCCAGGCAAAATTTGATCCGCCAAATGGCGTTCCGCCATTTGAAACAAAAGTAACAATCAAGTCTTCCGAGCAGCTCGAATACTTCGAAGATGGCTATAAAATCAAAATCCTCGCCACAGGTTCTGACGCCAGGGGTGAGAAGATTGAAAAAGACATTACCATTAGGGCAACCGCAAAACTGCTCAGCCTGACACTCAAACCAGAGCGCAAAGTTATAACGTCCTGCGCAATCAATGAAATCTGCCGCCAGACTGAGGTAAAGATCAATCTTGAGCCATCCGATATCCAGCTCAAAGAAGCCAGGCTTGATTTTGTTTATGATGGCAGGTACCTCGAAGTGACAAACGTTTCTCTCGGACAGATGATGACCCGTTTCGGCGAGATTGCAGACATGCAATATGACATCAAACCTGACAGGGTCAACATCAGGATCAAGAGGGAAAAAGGCGTTGTGGCAGATCAGAACGAAAACACTATTGTCGCAATAACCCTTAAATCAACCGGTGACAAAATAGAGATCGACAACGTCAGAATAGGACTAGAAAATGTCACTCTGCTTTCCGCGTCCGGAAGCAAGGCACTTACAAAATCGGTGGATGAAACACTCTCTATTCGCAAAAACGCAAGACCACCTGTTATTCACCTCATTACCCCAATCCAGAAGGACTCCCCGTGGCCAGACGAAGCCGAATCCAAGAGAAGGTCAGAACAGGGACAAATCAACTATCGCGATATAACCACAACCGAGAAATCGCTCAAAATCTCAGGTAAGTGCGAATCTGAAGAAGGTGTAAAACAACTCACCCTTTTCGTTGGTGGAAACAAAGTCCAGCTGGCAAGCGACGGAACATTTGATTACACAATGAATCTCAAGGAAGGGTTCAACAACATCGTCATAGTCTGTCAGAACTTCACCGGTGAGAGCGATGGAATAATGGTAATTGCTGTTCTAGACACAACCCCACCAGACCTTATCATCGACAGGCCAAGTGAGGACCAGTTTTCTATGGACTACTCCATGACAACCGGCCAAAACTTTGTTGAGTTCAGGGGGTTCACTGAAGAAAAGGCAAAAGTCACTGTTGCAGGTCGTCAGGTCCAAGTCAGGAAAGATCCAATAACGGATGATGAAACAAAGAGGTTCTTCTTCACAGAGAAGGTCCAGCTTGCACAGGGGCTCAACGAGATAGAAGTCTCGGCATGCGATGAGAACGGTAATTGCAGGCAGTACACATACAAAGTAACCTATGATCCAAAAGCTGGGAACGGAAAAACCACCAAGATAGAACTCTGGCTTGGCAAAGCATCAATGCTTGTTAATGGAGAAACTGTAAAACTTGTAACTGCGCCAACAGCGTCCTCTCCACCACTTCCAAAAGACCTCGCAGGATCAACTTTCATGCCAATAGCCGAAGTTGCAAAAGCACTCGATGTCGAAGTCGGATGGAACGGCAAGGACAAAAAAGTCACACTCACCCAAAAACTTGACAATGGCAAGAAAAAGGTTATTGAGCTCTGGATCGGCAAGAAAACTGCAAAAATTGATGGCAAGGAAGTTTTCATCGATTCAGCAAAGAAGCTCTATCCGACAATCGTCAGCGGCAAAACACTCCTCCCATTGAGGTTTGTTGGCGATGCCCTCGGTGCACTTGTCGAGTACGAATCCAAAGCCAAGAAGATAACACTAACTTACCCAAAACCATAAAAAATTATCAATCACCGACACAATAAAAAAGCCGCCCTTTTAGGGCGGCTTTTTTATTTCTCAAATTTCTAAAAACTGGCCTCTTTCTTTATTCAGTCACCAAACTAAACTCAATTTTGTTATCTTTAAAAAGGAGGTTTTAATTGAAAAAACTAACATCAATTTTATTGGTAATCGCCCTTTTTATGGGTTTTCCTCCAAGAAAAATTATCGCCGAGGAAGAAGAAATAGTCCTTTTTGACAATTTCACAACTTCATCTCCAAACTTCAAAAATGGTCCCTCAAAACCAACAGTATTTAGCACGTCCCAATCATACAAGATCATTGGCATTGGCACGGTACATTTCAATAACGGCAAAGGCTCCAAAAATTATGGATCGATATCACTCAAACATGAAGACGGAACCGTATACGGCCCTTGGCAATCATACGCCCCGCCAGACGTGAAAGGTTCAGAAAAGATCTTCTGGATAGTCGAACCAAATGTTGTCATTAAACCCGGAAAATATGAGGTTGTTGATTCTGATAAAGATACGTGGTCATGGACCGATGAGTCTGGTGGGTGTGGACTTGCGCTCGTTGCTGCAAACAAAGTCAAGGAACAACCCCCTTCCGGAGGTCCTGGGGGCAAAGCCAAGACAATAGTGCTGACGATTGGCAAACCAACCATGATTGTAAACGGGAAATCGGTGGAAATTGAAAAGGGGAAAAACACTGGCCCAATAATCATAAAAGGCAGGACAATGCTCCCGATCAGGTCTCTAATCGAGACACTGGGTGGGACAATCGACTGGAACAGCAAAGAACAAAAAATAACACTGAAGCTCGAGGAAATATCAATCGAACTCTGGATTGGCAAGAATACAGCTAGGGTCTCAGGCCATGAAATAACAATTGACCAGCCACCTGTAATAGTTGGTGGCAGGACAATGGTGCCGCTCAGATTTGTCTCAGAAAATCTCGGATGTTCAATCATTTGGGACGCCAAAGCAAAAACAATCACTATCAAGTTTTTTGGAAAACTCATTCCTGCAAATGGTGGCTCGGTGGGTTCTGATGATGGATTGGCATCAGTTGCTTTTCCACCTCATTTTGCATCAGCAAATACAAGCGCCTCGATAACAATGGTTTCACCACCAAAAGACAATTTCTCAGGGCAGTACAAGGTTGAGGTTTCAGCTGAAAAATCCGGAACTTTCAGTGTTGCGATCAAGGCAAGTTTCAAGTTTAACCAGAAAAAGGACCGTGTCCTGGCAGAATCCCTTGACGAGCAGACAGGGCAATGGGTCAAGTGCGGTGATTCGCTTGATTATGACCCAGATACCGGTGTTCTTTACTTCAACGACAATTTTGGGCAATCCTCAAAAACAATAACGACTTTCTCCACATCAGGCACCATGCAGGCTGCCCCACCACAAAACGCGAGGGTGTATAGGGCAGAGCACCAGCAAAACTGGCTCGACAGCGGTGTGAACACGGTATTACCTGACTCAAATTTCCGGATCACATACTTCAGGGCCGGGAGGCCATGCCTTGGTTGCCTCGAGGACAGGGTTCCCGATGATTCTGCCTGGGAAATCAGAGGCAGCGGAGGGCAAAACAATGATCCGACAACAGACAACTATATCGAGGACCTGGACAAAGCATTGAACGAGGCATACGAAAGGCTGACAGAATTTGATGGTGACAGTCTTTTCCAGCCGCTTCAAACACCATTTGACGTGATAGTAATGGACTGTGGAAGAGGGGTGCAGGGTGAGACCGCAATCGGCGGCGGGACCAGGAGAAGAATGTATATAAGCTGCAACGATCTGGATGATTACGAAAACATGAAGCTGGTTGCAACACATGAGCTTATACATGTTTTTCAGGGCCAGCGTTACACAAACGGAAGGGCAGGCACAAACAGATGGTTTGTGGAAGCCGTTGCCACGGGGCTCTCTGCTTACATAACAAACGTTTCAGAAGGAGCAAAAAGAGATTATTATACTGGCGGGAGAAGCGGCTTCATGGACTATGAAAACTATCTCTGGACAACATTCTATTCAAATAATGCAAGAAGTTACTATACATGTGGCCTTTTTGTAGAATGGATGCTGAATGTGTATGGAGATTCAGCAATCACAAACATTTATTCCAGAGCAGAAGAGCTTGACCTTGACAGACTTTCAGGGTTCTTTTCCGGGGCTGGCACAAACCTTGAAGATGCCTTCTTCACTTACTGTCACAACCTGATGGTCAATCCGCTGGGTGGATGGGGAATGAATGCCACCATAAAAGCAAACATAGTAAGGGGAGGAACAATAAAGCCAAACAACAAGTTTTCCCCACAGACAAAACTGGTAACTTTTGAGGGTGACGTAGATGTCATGTCAGCACAAAGGGTTTTTCTCTCCACATCTGCACAAATAACCCAAACTGGCTTGCTAGTCATCGATTCAAGCGAAACAAAAGACGGTCTGAGGACCATCTCTTATGATCTGGTGAGTAGCAGATCTGATGATTACGCCAATTCAGGTGGACCAATAGACAGGTACGAAAGCACCCTTCCATACAGAAAAACCTTGAGCGTAATGTATTTTGGCAGCTCTTCCAGTTCCACAAGAAAAGGGTTTGACCAGATGATCATAAACCAGGGAAATAGAAGGAGGATGCATGCAAAAATCCAGTATTACCTGCTCCTGGAACCAATAAAGACAAAGTTTGAGAGGGGAATAGTCGAGTGGACAACAAACGAGCTTGGAAATATCCCCGAAAGTTACATAAAAGGCTACAATATTTTTCTGAATGGAATAAAAGTGTCCGGAAAAGACCCGATCAAGCCAGTCAAAGGGACCATTTCTTTTAAGCACTCTGAAATATTGAGAAACCTTGATGATAGGGTGCAGATACAGGTTGTTGACAAATACGGCAACACCTGGCCATACATCCAGGAAAGCAAACAGGCAAAGATCAAGATAACCGATACAAAAACAGATATTTCAAGTGACACCTTTACCCTTTATTTCACGCTCTCCGTCGAGAACCTCCCAAAAGGCGTTACACCAACATACGTCATACACCTTGAGGACGCCCCAAAACCGCTTGAATTCACAACATCAAGAATCCAGCTCAACCTCCAGAGGGTTTGCCCGGGCAATCCTTTTGCAGAAGCCGAGGATTACAACATAAGGATCCAGGCAATTAACTCGTCGACCAGGCAAACCATCGCGGAAGAGAAGTTCAAATATACGAAATGCCCCATAAAAGTAGGTAACGATGCCCCATAAAAAGTAAAACACAGGATGCAGTTTGAAGTGCCGAAGTTCTTCGGCACTTCAAAACAAAACACCTCACAGAAAACAAACCATCCATGCCAACACGAGAATAGGTAGGCAAAAGAACAGCAATATTCACTAGACACTGGTAATCCCCAAAATACCTCCCTGAAATAGAAAAAGCCCCGGGCAAAACCCGGGGCTTTTTGCTTTTGTTTTTACTACTTTACAACAGGATTACCTTGAGAAACTGAAGGTAGCAGCTCTTGTTGTATCGTTGTAGTCAACTGTACCGCCAAGTGCTTCAATGAATCCCCTCATTGGGACCATTGTGCTGTTGTAGTTGACCTTTCTGGATTTTGTTGCGGCAGATCCAATGTATGGCGCCTGGGCCATGACTTCGGTCTTGATCTCCCTTGTACCATCAGGATGGATTGTCTGGAGCTGGTAGTCCTTCTTCCCAACAACTGTTTCGAATATCATCACATCACCATTGGTTCTCTTGATGGTTATTGTAATTTTTCTGGTTGCACCATCGTAAGCAACACTTCCGCCTTTCTCTGGAGTTGCCCCCAAGAGATTTTCGGCAAGATCACGAAGACCGACGAATGTGCTGTTCTGGTAGAGCTCTGGAGAAGTCTTGAGTGTTATAGTTCTTGGCACATTGTTTTCAGTTATGGTAACAGTTTTGACATCGGCCTGGTTGTTTGTCGGTATTCTCATTTGTATCCTAGACTCAGTTGCGCCATAGATTGTGACTGCAAGTGTGGCCTCGTTGCGGCTGGTTGAGTTGTCTTTTGCCTTGACCATGAAGGTGTTGTTGCCTGGATTGACGATGACGTTTGCTGCCCAGTTGCCGTTGGCATTCATGGTTGCCGGAACACCGTTGATCGTCACTTCAGACACACCTGATTCGTCCTCAACCTTGACTTCAACTGTTGACGGGCCAATCGGTGAGTTTCCACCATTTATGGTTGGCTTCACAAGTGTGATTCTTGGTGGTGTGTTGTCCGGGATGCCTATGGTAACAGTTGCCGTTGCAGTCATTCCTGCCGCAGACACTGTTATGAGTCCTGCCTGTCCTGGTGAACCAAGAGCAGTAAACAAACCGCTCTCTGATATTGCACCAAGCGTTTGTGGTGTTACTGTCCAGTTGAATTTGATTCCTGGTATTTGCTGGCCAGTCTGTCCATAAGCAACGGCCGTGAACTGCTGGGTTGTATTCGGTGCAATAATTACTGACTTCGGTGTGAGGTCAATCCTTGTCACCTGGACGATGTTGACGATTGCTGTTCCAGACTTGTCGCCGGACTGGGCGATGATTACGCACATGCCTGGCTTTGAGGCAATGAACACGCCATTGGTGCTGATTGTGCCATAGTCAGGCGGATTGACCGACCATGAAATCGGGGCACCGGAGATTTCAAAGCCATTCTTGTCTTTGACGATAGCTTTAAATGCCTGGGTTTCACCCATGTTCATTGTGATATTGGCTGGGGAAATGGTCACTGTTTCAATCTGGCCTGATGCCATGACTGTTATTGTGGAGGTCCCGCAAACACCGGCTGAGCAGGCCTTTACAGTTCCAGTGCCTGCAATGGCACCAGCGGTAAATTTGCCGTTTGCATCAAAGATTCCGAGACCGGCTGGTTCTACAGACCAGGCTATTGGAACATTCATCGGGTTTCCAAGGTCATCGTAGGCCTGGGCCATGAATTCCTTTGTGCTGCCCATTGCAACAGTTGCTGTTTGCGGGGTAACAATAATTCTCTCTGGTCTGTTGACAACATTGACTGTTGTCATGCCTTCCTTGCCGTGGGCCCTTGCCCAGACATGGCAGGTTGTGCCAGCAGTTGTTGGCGCACTGTATACGCCAGACGGGGTAATTGTTCCACAATCCGCGGCCCAGGTGAATGTTACGCCCTGAAGCTCCTTGCCAGCTGTGTCAAATGCCTTTGCTCCAAATATCTGCTGTGAGCCAGGTGCAAGCGCGATGCTTGGGCCAGGGTTCAAAATGATTTTGTCGACCTGGACCTGCGGGCCGGTGTTGATTCTGACACACAAACAAATTGTTTTATCATCTTGCAGATAAACTTTTACTTCAGTTGCACCTGGTGTGGGAGAAAGGTTGAGGACAACTGATGCAAGACCCTGATCGTTTGTCTGCACAAGCGAGGAGGAACTGAATTTTGAAGGTGGATTGACTGCTGCATTGATAATTTCAAAACCAACATAAACTCCAGGAACACCGTTCGAGCCTGATGAGAGCTGTGCGACTATCGAGATTGCCTGTCCTGCTGTTGCGGCAGTGTCCTTGCAGGAGCATGGCGGCTCGCCAGCAATAGGCGCGGGAACTTGGGGGGATATGATTTTCAACTCCATGGATTTCAAATCATTATCGGCCGTAATCTCGTAAGGATCTGAAAGGATTGGAGTCTGTTCCTGGGAAGTCTGTACAAACAATTGATATGACCCAGCCTTCTTGGGATTTTGAACAGCACCCTTTTTCTTTTCATCAAATTGCCTGCCAGGTCTATTGAGTGTCATTACAACATCCGGGGTCAGGATGTTGTTGTCTGGGTCAACAGCTATATCTACTGGGGTAGTAAAAACAAGCTGAGAACCATAATCTCCCTTTGTTACTCTAATTTGCGGTGAAGTTCTCAGAGCAACTGCTTTACTTATCTGGTAAGATTCTGGAAGAACTGGTGCCATGGTTCTTGCTTCTGTGATGCCAGTTGATATTGCCTCGACAAGGGATTCACCGGCAACTTCTTCGAATGTATCATAATCGGCTGTTATAATGTCACCGTCTTTTACAACATGCGAAGAAAACCTTATTTCGCCACTTTCAAAGTTGATCGTGTAATCCGAACCGGCCCTTAAAAGATAAGGATTTGCTGGATCAATTTTTGGTGCCCTCCAGAGCCTGAAGCAGTAATGAAGTGGATCTATAACAGGGTTAATAGCGGGAGCATGCAACAATTTTCCAATCCCTCTCTGGACATCAACATATACATCCTCGTCTTTGTGGCCCACAGTAGTGCACGGATCAGCACCAGGTCCCATGGCCTGCTTGCCATCTGCATACTTGTAGTTGGCAAGAATGATTTCATATGGCTTGAGTGCCCTGCGGAACCTGATGAGTCCGGTTGCAAGATCAATTTCGTAATCTGCGCATTTGAACTCGACAAGTTCAGTTTCCTGACCACCCCTGCCTCTCCAGAGTGTTACGAATGAGGCTTTGTATGGAAAGGCAAGTGTTCCTTCTGTGATAACCGTCCCCCTGTCAATGTATTCAGTAGAAGATCCGTTGATCTCTGCCAGAAGTGCAGATGATGGGAAGTATGTTTCGTTGCGAGATTTATAGATTCTGTAGGATTTCGCATAAGGAACGGCACGCCAAGATATCTTGACGGCATTTTGAGTTCCCTGCGCAAAATTCACTTCCATTGAATCTGAAGGTTCGCCTTCACCATACATGTTCACTGCAGCAACCCTAATAAACCATTTGCCACTCCCTGTCAGATGTGTTGAACCACCTGGAAGCGTCATCGGTTCTGCCTTAATGTATGCTGGTGGTTGTGGTGGCTCAAGTGTTGGAAGAATAACAAGGGAATTGGAATCCAGTTTTGCAGTTTTTGTGCCAGCCTGGGCATACGGAACAATGATTTTGTTCTCAATGCGGGCCCAGCCACGTGTAAGCGTCCTGCCGAGGAGGGGGAAATTGTTGCCAACCGATTTGTTGCCAAAAGATGTTACTCCGACAGGAACAAGCCTTATGTCATTAAGGCTAACAGAACCACTGCCATCGACATCATCATAAATATATTCGCCAGGTTCAAAGGTATTGTCTATTCTGATATTTTCAGTATGTGAGCAGTGCGTTGTAAAAAAACGAGTTGAATCATCTGGGCTTACCAAACTCATCGGGAATGTGGTCGATGAAAGCGGAATAGCGTCCAGTTCTCCAGTTTTTACAATTGAACCTGCCGAATAGGATACAAGCACTGACCCCTGATTTATCTCGACACTGGTGAGGCGGACATCCCCCGGGGTTACATCATTCGAACCATCCATATCACGATACATCCATCCATCCAGAACCGGATTAGGATTGGGTGGAGTGGGTGGAGTGGGTGGAAAAGTGGAAGGACATGCATTTCCTGCCATTGGGGTTGATATTTCTGTATTGTTAGAGCCTCTTATAAAATCTGCTCCAGTATAGTTCACAAAATTTGTACCAATAGCAGTTCTGTCAAGTGTTATTAATTCAGCTTTCGTGATCTGGGATGTGTTGAATGGAACAAGTTGATTGTTCACATCAGCCTCTCCAGTTGAGGTAATACCAATAATTGAAGTTGGCATATAAGCTGCAACCGACCACGATGACAACCTGATATCCCCAGGAACAGGGGTTGTTCCCAGTGTTGTGCGCCCTGTGCCATTTTTGTATATGGGTTCTCCCGGATCGTAAACAGGATCGGAACTCAAAAAAACCTCTTCTTCACCGGAGATGATTTTAAAATCCATCAGTCTTGTGCCAACATCTCTGTCCCCTGAAACAACATTTGATAATATGGAGTAATATGTCATGGCACCATTGCTCATTATCGCAACGGTGCTAAGCCTTACATCTCCAGCATCAACGAGATAATTTGAGTTGCAATCCTGGTAAATGGCCTCCCCTGGATCATACGATCCGGGAGTCTGGCCATTGTCTGCATGCCTTGTATTTGTGCCACTAAAGGTCTGCAATGTGGCAGTAGAGATTCGGCCACCAGCATCCGGATCATTGAAGGCAACAGTGGTCAGGGGTGGGAAATAGACGATGCCTGTTAGCATGCTGTCACCAAATGAAACGGTGCCTGACTGGTCCCTGTCGTCAAACAGATAGTCACCCTCGTTGTATATTCCATCCTCATTGACATCGACCATAGTCAACCTGATCAGTGACAACGGCTGTAAAGGGAAACTGGGTGATGTGGTATTGCAATCACCACAATCGCCATCTCCTGAGGCAACAATGGAGTTTTGTTTTGCATCTTCTCCGGTAACATCAGGCCAACCAGGAGTAGCAGGAACACCACCACCAATAACACCTTTTACAACCATCAATCTTCTGTCGCCTGGTGATATGCGGCCGTTGTGGTCCCTGTCTTCGTAGACCCATTCGCCTGGATCAAACGTTCCATTATTGTTTCTTGGGTCCCCGGTTGGGAAGCTTCTATCGAAGAACTTCACATCTGCCTGTTTTGGCATCATTGTGTAGTCTTCATTGGCTTCATAAGTGTAGGAGGCCCTGATCATGTCTCCCTCGCGCAATGGGTTTGTAAATGTTATATCACCAGTTGCGAAATTGAGCTTGTAGTCGGCTCCAATCTGAAGTTTGGGATTAATGGAGATCACCGAGGAAGACACATACTCCGGAACCGTAGTCTCGTTTGGGAGAGTGACGGTTATGGAGTCCTTGTTTGCCTCCAACGGCCTCGTGACATTAAAACCAATCTGATATGAGGCCATCTTTCCGGCCGTCCTCGGATACGGTACAACCTTGACTTTGCTGACATCAGCAAAGGTTGGTACCACTGGTATCGAGAGGAACAGCAAAGCAACCAAAGCTAGAGAAAGCAGACGTTTCATAGCATTTGCTCCTTTCTTAAACGCACTTTTCGTGCGAACCATCGCAAACTCGTCTGTTATTACATTATATTTCATTGTCTGGTTCAATCTCATCTAGACCTATGTTGTACTCCTGAATCTTTGTGTACAACGAACGCCTCGGTATCCCAAGGAGCTCCGCAGCTTTTGTGCGGTTGCCTTTGGTCTCCTTCAGCGCCCTCTTTATTAATCCGGCTTCAAGCTCCTCAACAGCCTCATGGAGCTTTGGCATGGCACCTTTGTTCTGAAACATCGGTTCTCTTGCCTTATAAGAAGTAATCGTGTGCGGTAAATATTCTGGAAGAATTAATGGCGAATTGGCGATGATGACTGCCCTGGCAATTGCATTTTCAAGCTCGCGGACGTTTCCCGGCCAATCATAATCACCAAGGAATTTCATTGCTTGTGGTGAGACGCCAGCAATGATTTTATTATATTTTGAGCAATATTTTTTTATGAAATGATCAACAAGGTCCTGGATGTCTTCCTTACGTTCACGAAGTGGTGGGAGGGTTATTGTCACTACATTCAGCCTGTAATAGAGGTCTTCTCTGAAACGCTTTTCCCTGACCAGTGTTTCGAGGTCCTGGTTTGTGGCCGCGATTACCCTGGCCTCTGAGATGAGGACTTCTTTTCCTCCAACCCTGTCATAAGTTCTGTCCTGGAGAACTCTTAGGACTTTCGCCTGAAGCGGAAGGCTCATGTCTCCAACTTCGTCGAGGAATATGGTTCCATCAGCGGCCTGTTCAAATTTTCCCTTGTGGACAGAAACGGCATCAGTAAAAGCACCCTTTTCATGACCAAAAAGTTCTGATTCAAGAAGGCCCTCAGGAATGGCAGCGCAGTTAACCGCAACAAAGGGTTTGTCTCTGCGGTTCGAGTTCATGAAGATAGCCCTGGCAACAACATCTTTTCCTGTGCCAGATTCACCCCTTATGAGGACTGTGGCGTCAGATTCAGCAATTCTGCCGATTGACTTGTAGACCTGTTGCATTGCAGGAGAACTGCCGATCAGTTCTTCGAGCCTGAAGCTTGCAGTCATTCCTGTCTTGAGAGAGAATACTTCCGCCGTCAACTCCCTGAGCTGGAGGGCTTTGCGGATTTGCATCCTCATCTCTTCAATATCGAACGGTTTTGTTATGTAATCGTAGGCGCCCTGTTTCATTGCCTCGATGGCGATGTCAGATGACCCATAGGCCGTCATAAGAATTACAGGCACGTCTATTCCAGATTCTTTCATTTTCTTGAATGTCTTGATGCCATCCATAACCGGCATCCTGACATCCATTACGATAGCATCAGGGAGGCTTTTCTTTGTTTTTTCAAGGGCCTCTTTTCCGTCAGATGCAAATATGACAGACCAGCCCTCTTCTTCGCAGATTTCTTTAAGAAGATCCCTTATTCCCTCTTCA
>ERZ795058.890-NODE-890-length-43320-cov-6.182480_pt1 | contig 43320 bp, 39 predicted proteins | sample MGYA00375142_ERZ795058 | MGnify/ENA primary metagenome ERZ795058 (study PRJEB30187, sample SAMN05720210) | activated sludge metagenome | isolation source: anaerobic digester from wastewater treatment plant | place: Japan | collected 2015-04-20 ... | reverse complement strand
CCAGAAAACGCGGAGTGAGGCCGAGCCGGCGCGCCGCTTCGCCCAGCATCAGTCCGAGATGACCGCCCCCCAGCACGCCGATCACGCGGGCGGATTCGCTCATGAGGATTCCCGCGGGTCGAGGTGGTCGAGCACCTCCTGCGTCTGCCGGCGGCGGTAGGCCTCGAGCGCCTCGCGGATCGAGGGGTGATGCGTGGCCAGCGTGGCGGCGGCATGCAGCGCGGCGTTGGCCGCCCCGGCCTCGCCGATGGCGAAGGTGGCCACCGGGATCCCCCGGGGCATCTGCACGATCGAGAGCAGCGAATCCAGGCCGTTGAGCGCGCGCGACTGGATCGGCACGCCGAAGACCGGCAGTACCGTCTTGGCGGCCAGCATCCCCGGCAGATGGGCCGCGCCCCCCGCGCCGGCGATGATCGCCTCCAATCCGCGGCCCGCCGCGCTCTCGGCATACTGGAACAGGCGATCGGGGGTGCGGTGCGCCGAGACGATCGACACTTCGTGCGGAACGCCAAGCTGCGTCAGGATCGCGGCGGCATGCTCCATCGTCGGCCAGTCCGAGCGGGAGCCCATCACGATGCCGACGAGGGGGGCGGAGGGAGCGTTCATTGCGCGGGGTTTCTCTAGAGAATCGGGCGGCTGCGGCGCGGGGCGCGGCGAAGGTCCATCTTATCGGATGCGCCGTCTCAGTCAACGACGAGACGCAAACCTGCGCACGACGAAGATCGCGCCCCTCGTCCCACCCGCTTCGGCCCTCGTTCTCGTAAGCGCCTCCGAAGGCCCCCTTCGATAATTCGGCTCTCGCCCTCGATGTAAATGGTACAAAAGCCAAGCCTTGAGCAACGTCCCTCACCCGGGCTGCCCGGGCGAATCGAAAAAGTATTCCTAGCGCGTTGACGGGGATATCATTTAATCTAAACCGAGTGGTTCCCGAATTTCATCAGGCTTCGAATCCGTCCCCTGATTGTCTTGATTTCCGGGCAAGTCAGTTTGTGTCCTGAAGGATCGGTCTGCCTTTCGCTGGGATGAGGTGGTTCGTCCGCGGCGGCAACGGTGTTGCGCGCCCGGCTGATCGCCCCCTCTTCGGCGCCGCCCGGGTAAAGGAGGGCGAGATGGACCCCCACATGTTGCATCATACCGAATACATGGCCCATGGCTTCTGCCTGCTGTGGGAGCGGCCGTTGGTCTGGCTGCACGTCGTCGCCGATTCCTTCATCGCGCTCTCGTATTATTCCATCCCGTTGATGCTGCTGTGGTTGGCGCGCCGGCGGACCGATCTGGTCTATCACTGGATGTTTCTGATGTTCGCCGCGTTCATTTTCGCCTGCGGCACGACGCATGTGCTCAGCATCGTCACGCTGTGGAAGCCGTGGTACTGGCTCGACGGCCTCGTCAAGGCCGCCACCGCGGCGATCTCGTTCACCACGGCCGTGCTGCTGCTGCCGGTGGTTCCGCGCACCATCCGGATCCCCGGCACGCGCCAGTTGACGCAGGCCAATGAGCAACTGCAGCAGAAGATCGCCGAACTGAATCAAACGCAGGCGCAGCTTCAGCGCTACGCGATCGAACTGGAACGCAGCAACCAGGAACTGGGCGAGTTCGCCTATGTGGCGTCGCACGACCTGCAGGAACCCTTGCGCATGGTGACGAGCTACCTGCAACTGCTCGAAGCGCGCTATCGCAACCAGCTCAGCGACGAGGCCGATGAGTTCATCCACTTCGCCGTCGATGGCGCCAGCCGGATGCAGGGGCTGATCAACGACCTGCTCGCCTATTCGCGGGTCACCACGCGGGCGCGGGCCTTCAGCCCGGTGGAGATGAACGAGGTCCTGCGCCGCGCGCAGCACAACATGCAGGTGGCGATCGCCGAAACCGGCGCGCGCATCGACGCCGACGACCTCCCGCGCGTCAACGGCGACTCGACCCATCTCGTGCAGTTGCTGCAGAACCTGCTGTCCAACGCGATCAAGTTCCGCGGCAAGCAGCCGCCGCGGGTCGAACTCCGCGCGCGCCGCGAGGACGACCACTGGCGCTTCAGCCTGCGCGATAACGGCATCGGCTTCGATGCGCGTTACGCCGAACAGGCCTTCATGATCTTCAAACGCCTCCATTCCAACCGCGAAATTCCAGGGACGGGCATCGGGCTCGCCATCTGCCGCAAGATCGTCGAGCGTCATGGCGGCCGCATCTGGGTGGAGTCGGTTCCCGGCGAGGGCACCTGCTTCCACTTCACGCTGCCGGCGATCACCGTCAAACCATTCGATCCGGGCGATAGCGAGTAAACTCCATGGTCACCACACCCGAGGCCAACATGCACATCCTGCTGGTGGAGGATAATCCGGGCGATATCCGGCTGGTGCGCGAAGCCCTCGCGATGGCCAGGCTTCAGTGCCAACTGCACGTGGCGACCGACGGCGACGAGGCGATCGACTTTCTGCGGCGCCGCGGCCGCCACGCTCAGGCGCCGCGGCCCCACCTGGTTCTGCTGGACCTGAATCTGCCGGGACGCCACGGCCGCGAAGTCCTGCGCGAGGCCAAGCTCAATCCCGAGCTGCGGTCGATCCCCGTGATCGTGCTCACCACCTCGCAGTCCGAGGACGATGTGGTCTATGCCTACGACCTCTACGCCAATTGCTACATCGCGAAACCGTCAAACCTTGATGAGTTCATGGGGATCGTCAAAATGATCGATAATTTCTGGTTCTCGATGGTGATCCTGCCCCATGGCGAAGGGACCTGAGGGACCCTGAAGAATCGTCTCTCGCTCAAGAATACATCTCTGGTCGCTCGTCCGCGTCCTCGCAATTGCCCCCAAAGGCCTGCCCCGGAATCGGTTCTCGGCGCTCGTCCCTCGCCCTCGGCTCTCGAAAAACCGCCATTTTGCCCCCTCGTTGTCAACCGCAGGTTCACGAGCAGCCCGTGTGGGAATTGGGTCTTCTCTCACGGCTGATTCAATTTCACCAAAAGCCATCCTCGCGAGCCGCCCCGGCGGGGCCGCATTTGAAGCGCCCGAGGTGAAGCGCAGTGGAACCTGGGGACGCTCACGCGGAAGACCCCCGTCCCCGAGGGGGCGAAGCTCAGCATGCGTTGCTCACTTCTCCCATCCCTTCCGTCCCATCCAGCCCGCCCCCTCATTTCCCCGACCACCGGACCGCGCCCGCCACCGCCGCAGGTCGCGCGCGGCCACGCCCAACCCAACTAAATGGAACGGCAGCGCGCACAGCAGCGTCACGTAAAACGACGCCGGGCGGTAGACGAGCGTCACGTCGCTCCGGCCGGCGGGAACCGGTACGCCGCGCAACACTTCGTGAACCCGGATGACCTCGGCGGCGGTCCCGTTCACCTCGGCCGACCAGCCGGGGGTCCAGATCTCGCGCAGCACGAGCAGCGCCGGCCGCGGCGCCTCGACGCGCAGGCGCAGTGTGTGATTGCCCCGTTCCAGCAGCGCGACGCCGTCGCCCTCGGCGACCCCCGGCAGCGGCCGCGGCGGCGCGGTTGATGGCGCGGGCTGCGCGGCCGCAGGCTCCCACAACGCGAAGCGCGGCGTCGCCGCGCGAAATTCGAAAATCGGCGCCCAGTCCGAGTGCGCGCCGTACGCCAGCCGCCACGGTTCTTCTTCCTCCGGCGGCGGTGCGATGCGATAGGCTTGGCCCGCCAGATGAAACACCAGCCCCGGCTGCGCGAGCTCCCACGCCAGCCGGCGCACGTGCAACGGCCGGCCAAACTCGATCCGGCCCCGGTAATTGGCCGTTGCCAGCCGGTCGTCCAGCGCGGGCGCGGCGATGTGGGTCGACCACAGATCGTTGACGGTCGCGCTGAAGTCGTCGCGCCGCAGCAGTTCGGGTCGGCTGGGCGCATGCAGCCACGCCGTTTCAACGCCATTCCGCACCGGGAATGCGAAGCGGCCCTCCTCGGCTTCCACCAGCAGTCGCGCGACTTCCGCGCCGATCGGCAGGGTCGCCGGGTCGGCGCCCGCGCCGTCGAGCAGCGACACGAACAGCCACGCGACGATCGGCTCGCTCGTCCCCCGGTCCTCCCAATCCACCACCGGTTGCGTCGCCGCCTGGGGCCGCAGCGTCTGGGGCGTGCTGGTCAGGCGGCGCTCGTAAGGATGCCCCGCCAGGTAGCGCAGGTTGAGGATCTGGAACAGGCGCGGGTCGGGGCGGTCGATTGTCAGGTTGCGATAGGGATCGTTGATCGGCGAGCGCCCCGCGGTGCGCAGGAACAGCTCCAGATAGTCCAGCGTGATCAGCGGATTGAAGCCGTGAATATCCTCCAGCCCATACAGGGTGGCCAGATTGGGCATCAGCGTTGCGGCGCGGAACCGGCTGTCCATCTCGGTATCGTGCAGCCGCAGCGGATCGTAGCCCGCGACGCGGAACGGCCTTCCCGCCCGCGCGGCGGCCTCATGCTGGCGGGTCAGCCAGGCGATCGATTCGGGCACGCGCCGGTCTTCGGCGGTTTCATAGGGCGGCGCGACGCGCGGGACGAAATGCTGCAGCAACCCCGCCAGCAGCACGGCCATCAGGCACGCCGCGGCGCGCCGGCGCATCGCCGGCAGCAACAGCACGATCCCCGCCGCCGGCAGCGCCACGGCGGCCTCCAGCCAGGGCTGGAGCTCGGGCGGGACGGCCTTGGGCGCGCGCAGCCACGCCGCCAGCCAGTCCTCGGCGAACGGCGCGGACCCCTCGGATGCGGCCCGGCCCCAGGCGCGCCACGTAAAGACGACGATGCAGACCAGGCCCACCGTCAGCGCCAGCACGCCGACGCGCCGCCGGCGACCGTGCGCGGCCGGGTCGCCCTCGCGCCACAGATCGGCCAGCGCCAGCGCCAGCAACAGGCCGAGCCCCGCCGCCGCCAGCACCAGCGCGCGCGCCGGCCCGGCCAGCAGGTTGAACCCGGGGACCCAGGGCATGACGAACTGGATGCCGATGTGTCGGCCCAGCGCGAACCCGATGCCGAGCAGGACGAGCGCGGCGCCGCTCCAGGTGCGCGGATCGCGCCACGCCGCGCGACGCGCCGCCCAGCCCACGATCAGCGCCAGCGCGACGGGTCCGATGTAAAGCGATTTGTCGATGAACTCCGGGTAGACGGCCCCGCCCGTTCCGCCGAGCAGCGCGCGCGGGATCTCGCCCCAGCCCAGCGAGTTGGCCAGATTATCCATCGCGCTGGTCGTGCTGCGGATCGAATCGCGCGCGCGCAGCACGCCGGGAATCCAGGTCGGCGCGGCCAGCGCGAAGGCCAGGCCGAAATGACCGACCCGCGCGGCCGCGTCGCCGGCAACGGCCCGCCAGCCCCGCGCCCGGCGCAGCGGCCCCGCCGCCAGCGGAATCCAGACGGCGGCCATCGCCACCACGCCGTAGAACATCAGGTGCGGCGACGCGATCGTCAGCACCATCGCCCACGCCAGCGTCGTCAGCCAGCGGTGGCGCGCCCCCACGCCCGCGCCGGCCCAGAGGATCCACGGCAGCCAACAACTGGCGTGGAAGATCGTCGGGTTGATGATCCGGCCGGCCATGTGGCCGCCCGCGGCGAACAGCATCGCCCCGGCCAGCGCCGGCCACGGCGCGATGCCCGCCGCGCGCAGGAAACCCATGCCCCCCGCGAACGCGACCAGGTAATGCAGATAATTAAACAGGCCGTAGTACGCGCGCCAGTCCGCCAGGAAATAAAACGGCCAGCGCAACGGATAGAGCAACGCGGCCTGCAGGTCGTTGAACAGCGGCGTGCCCGCGAGCAGGCACGGGTTCCACAGCGGCAGGCCGTCGTCCCAGCGGAAAACGTAGTACGGGGCATAGAACAGCGTATTGTCGGCCCCCATCGGCACGCGGCCGAGCGCCAGCGGCCAGTAGAACAGGAGACTCAACGCGACGAGGCCCAGCCACGGCGCCCACGCCGGCAACGCGCGGCTCATCGCAGGGTGATGACGGATCGGACCGGCCATGGCTTTGCCCCTGAACACCCTAAACTTTCCCCGGCACGGAATCGACGATTGTGTGCGGGCCGGGCGCAGGGGAGACACGCGCGCGTCCTCACCCCGGTTGCGGGGCGACGCCGGCCATGCCAGAATGGGACAGATCGACCACCACACAAGGAGACGCCGGCATGGCCCACGAACTGGAATTCATCGTGCTCGACGCGGCCGCGCTCGCCGAAGCGCTCAAGAGTCTGCCGGGCTGGGAGAGCGACGGCCAGGCGATCAAGAAGCAGTACGAGTTCCCTTCGTTCATGGAGGGGATTCAATTCGTCAATCGCGTCGCTGAAACCGCCGAGCGCTTCAACCACCACCCCGACATCATCATCAATTACAAGAAAGTTACCGTTCGCTTCTGGACGCACAAGAAAAACGCCGTCACCCGGGCCGATGTGCTGGTGGCCGGCGAAGTGGAGCGCGTGGCATAGACCAGTCGTCTCAACCCATTGCCGGCCAGCCGGAGGCCGAAGCCGCGGGCGCGCCCGCCGCCACCCCCGGTTCGAACCCGCCGCCGCCGCCCGCGCGGCGGACCTTGAGAAGAATTTTATGTCCTTTGCTGGTCGTTGTCGTGCTGACGGCCGCCGGCGGCTGGCTGCGCGCCCGCGAAATCGAGCGGCGCGGCCCGCTCGCCCCGCCCGACCAGAAGCTCGATTTCGACGCCTGGTATTACTACGTCTCGGCGGGCCAGGCGCTGCTGGAGGGGCGCGGCCTGACGCCGGCCTACAACGAACGCGACCCGCCGCCGGTTTACCTCGTGCCGCCGCCGCTGCAGGCGCTCTTCACGGCCGCGGTCTATGCCGTGCGCGGGGCCTTCGATCCCGCCGCGCTGGTCTGGACCCAGCTCGGGTTGAGCCTGCTGGCCGGAGGCCTGGTTTACTGGCTGCTGGCGCGCTGGCACGGTGTCGCCGCCGCGCTGTGCGGCGTGGCGATCTGGATGCTCTATCCCGAGTTCATCTACTGGGTCGCCACGCCGATGACCGAGGCGAACTACCTCGTTCTGCTGCTGCTCGTGCTGGCGCTGCTGGCGGCGTGGTGCGACCGGCGCGCGACCGGCTGGGCACTGGCGGCGGCCGCCGCCCTCGGCATCGCCAACCTGCAACGCCCCAACGGCTTGGGCTGGGGGCTGGCGGTGGCCGCGTTCGCCCTCTGGCGGCTGCGCGGCGACGAACGGCGCTGGCTGCAGGCGACGATTTTCGCCGCGGCGCCGTTTCTCGTCCTGCTGCCGTGGCTCGCGCGCAACGTGCTGGTGACCGGCGATCCGGTCCTCGTCAGCTCCAACGGCGGCGTCCTGCTCTATGCGGTCAATCACCCGGGCTACGATCCGCTCGTCTGGCCCGATTACGGCGTCTACCCGGCGGCGGAGTGGCACGCGCAACCGATTCTGGACCGGTTCAACAGCGCCGAATTCGACGGCCGCCGCACGTACTATCAGCTCTCGAAGCTCTACGCCCGCGAAGTGCGCGCCTATGTCCTCGCCGAGCCGCTGCACTTCCTGCGCAACTACGTCATCAAGCTCTGGCAGCGCTTCGCGCTCGTGCCGCGGGTGCTGGCCGAGGTCGATCCGTGGCTTGGCGAGCGGACCGCCGCGCTCCTGTATCATGGCCTGACACTGCTGGGGCTGGCCGGCCTGATCGGCCGGCGGCGGGAGTGGCGCAATCCGCGCCACGTCCTGCTCGCGATTTCATTCGGCTGGTTCGCGGCCTTCGCCGCCCTGATGCACTGGCTCGGGTCGGGGCGCATGACCATCACGCTGCGCCTGTTCCTGATGCTGTTCGCCGCCGTCTTCCTGGGCGCCTGCCTGAACGGTCTTACTCAAAAACTCGCCTCGCGTCCCTCACGCTGAAACCATCTCTCGTCCCTCGTCCTCGGCTCTCGAAACCCGCGATCCTTTCCCTTCGTCCCCCCTCATTTCGTGCTCATTCGTGGCTTTCGTGATCCCGTGTCCATCCCGCCTGCCCGGCTAGGCGCGCTCAATGTACTTGCCGTCCTCGGTCGAAATGCGGATCTTCTCGCCGGTCTTGACGAACATCGGCACCTGCACGATCAGGCCCGTTTCGATCTTCGCGTCCTTGGTCACGTTCGTCGCGGTATTGCCGCGCACCGCGTCGTCGATCGTTTCGATCACGGTGAAGTCCATCTTCGGCGGCAATTGCAGCCCGATCACCTGCCCCTCATACAGCGTCACCTGCACGTCGGTGTTCTCGATCAGGTACTGCGCGGCGTCGCCCACCACGCTGGCCGGCACCGGCATCTGCTCATAGGTCTGCAGGTCCATGAAAATGAACTGATCATTCTCCTGGTAAACGTATTGCATCGTCTGGTTGATGATGTCGGCCTGCTCCATGGTCGTGCCGGCGCGGACCGTCTGATCAATCACCTTGCCGGTCCGGAGCCCCTTGAGCTTGAACTTGACGAAGGCGCCCCCCTTGCCGGGCTTGTGGTGCGCCCGTTCCACGACGTTATACAGTTCGCCGTCGATCAGCAGTTTGGTGCCCGGACGGGCGTCGTTGGCGTCAATCGCAACCATGGGTGGTTCCTCGGCGCAGCATGTCTGTGGGTCGCCCGGCTGGGCACAAAGGCCACATTTTCCGTTACGCCCCGGCGTGGAGGCAAGCGGAAAGATCGGCGATCCTCGGCCCTTGCGCGCGGACCGGGGCTCGACCATGATGGATGGCATCTCCCCGCCGGACGCCGCGCGAGACAGGGCATGAACGATCCCACACCCGCCGAGATGTTCCCCGATCCCGAGGCCACGCTGGGCGCCGCCGCGGCCACCCGCGACCGCCTGGCCGAAGGCGAACTGCTGCTGGAGGTCAACGACCTGCGGACCCACTTCATCACGCGCGACGCCACCCGCCGCGCCGTCGACGGCGTCAGTTTCCGCATCCGCCAGGGGCGCACCCTGGGGATGGTCGGCGAGAGCGGTTGCGGCAAATCGGTCACCTCGCTCTCGATCCTGCGGCTGGTGCCGTCGCCCCCCGGCCGCATCGTCGGGGGCGAAATCCGCTTCAAGGGCCGCAACCTGCTGACCCGCACCGAGAAACAGATGCGCCGCATCCGCGGCAACGAAATTTCGATGATCTTCCAGGAGCCGATGACCGCGCTCAATCCGGTCTTCACCGTCGGCTCGCAGGTCGCCGAGGTCTTCCGCGTCCATCGCGGCCTCTCGCGCCGCGACGCCTTCGACGAGGCCGTGCGCATGCTCCAGCAGGTCCGCATCCCCGACGCCGAACGCCGCGCGCGCGAATACCCGCACCAGCTCAGCGGCGGCATGCGCCAGCGCGTCATGATCGCCATGGCGCTCGGCTGCGCGCCCGATCTGCTCATCGCCGACGAACCGACGACCGCCCTCGATGTGACCGTCCAGGCGCAGATCCTCAACCTGATGGAGGACCTCCAGCGGAAGACCGGCACTTCGATCCTGATGATCACGCACGACCTGGGCGTCATCGCCGAAACGAGCGACGAGGTCGCCGTGATGTACGCCGGCCAGATCGTCGAATTCGCCGCCACCGAGGAGCTGTTCGCTTCGCCGCTCCACCCCTACACGCAGGGCCTGATGCGTTCGGTGCCGCGCCTGGAATGGGTCCGCGCGGGCCAGTCCATCGAACCGATTCCGGGCAATGTGCCCGACCCGGCGCATTTCCCGCCCGGCTGCCGGTTTCATCCGCGCTGTCCGTTCGCGGCGCCGGTCTGCGTCGCCCAGACCCCCGAGCTTGAGGAGTCGGCCGGCGGCCACAGCGTGCGTTGCCTGCGCTGGCGTGAAATCCTGAATAATCCGAAATCCGCCCGCGCCTCCGCCTCCGTCGCCCACGAACAGGGCAGCTGATCCTCCAACGTTCGTCGCCCGTCCCTCGTCCTCGACCCTCGAGAACCTTCCATATGGTCCCGTTGTGTCCCGCCGATTGATCATGAGGGAAGCCAAGTGCTCCGCCACCACCGGTGTGGGATCGCCACCGGTGTGGACCGGCGCCCTCGCCGGTCATTCCTCCCGCCTCCCGGCAGGGATGTCCAGAAAGTAGCCGGTGGTTGAGCGCAGCGACACCACCGGTCACCCGGCGCCCTATTCCCCGCTCCGGCAGGGATGCCGGATGCCGCCTCGAAGAGGCGCAATTTTCATAGCCCCAGGTGGAGCACCGCGGAACCTGGGGATCGCGGAAAATCCTCGTCCTCTGAAAAGGGCGAATCTCACGCCATGGAAGTGGGAACCCTGTTTTTTCCCCGATCAGGGCGGCGCCGGCGGCGCCGCGAAGCCGGCCTTCACGCCTCGCGGAGCCGATAGGCCATCGGCCGGGAGGGTCCGGGCGGCGGCGCCGCGCGACGCGGAACGACAACCCACCCCCCCGCGGCCGCGCGCCGCGTCGCCTCGTCATACTCCGGCTGCAGGAGCGGCAGGTGTCCCTCCTGATTGTCGCAAACTCCGAATGGCAGGGCCCACGGGTCGAGCGCGGCGGCGCGCCAATCGGCCCGCGACAGACGGTCGGCCGGCAGGAGCGGATTCCGCCACAGCGGCGACACCCGGCCCCGCTCCACGACCAGCGGCTCCTCGATCAAGGCTCCTCCCGTTTCGGTGGCATCCCGCACCAGCCGCGCGACTTCCCCGCCGCAGTCAAGGGCTCCGCGGATCAACTCGACATCGCGACGCGCCGACCAGCGTCGCCGTGCGGCATCGCGCGCCACCTCCTCCAGCGCGCGGGGATCGTCGCAGCCGACGATCAGGCCAACCCCCTCGCCCGGCCAGTGCCCGATGAGCATCTCCACCCGGGGCTGGCCGTCGCGGCCGCGAATCGCGTCGGGCCACGCCAGGAAGGTATAATGCGCGGGTCGGGACGCCCACGCCGCCTCGCTTGCGGGCTCCATCGGCCAGAGCAGCTCCTGCAGGCCGGCGGCCAGATGCGCCGCTTCCTGGGGAAAAATCCCCGCGACGGCCAATGGATCGGCGCTGGCGCCCCCCACCCAGCCGCGGACGAAAACGTAGGTTGTCTGGCGCAGTTGACGCTGGAACGATTTGAACACGCCGATCGGCAGCTCGGGCCGCGGGCCGATCGCCAGCGGGCCGTCGGGCCCCATCCGGCCGTTCAGATCCAACTCGCCGGGCCACGGCCGCTGAATCGGATGCAGCGGCAACCCCCAGATGTTGGGACGCTCGGCCCGTTTCGACATCTCGCGCAGATCGTCGCGGTCGAGCCCGCCGTGCAATTCCCTCCCGGCCAGCAGTTCCGCCAGCAGACGCGGCAGGACGCGGTGGTCCTCCAGCCTGGCCGGCGGGTCGTCGGCCGCCGCAGCGGGGATGGTTCGGTTCACGTCGCCGGTATCGCGCTCGATCATTCCCAATCCCACCCCGGTTGCGGTTTCGGCGGCGTTGCGCCATGATGTGCGGCGCCCGTCCTCCTGCCTGGGGACGGGCCGCCCGCAGTCGATTTCGACTCTATCGCGATGCCGGGAACAAAATCCAGCCCTCCACCCCGATCGATGGACGCGCCGCCGACCGCCGTGCCCCCCGAAGCCGTTGCCGCCATCCGGCAACGGATCCTGCGCTGGTTCGACGAGGAACACCGCGATCTGCCCTGGCGCTCGCGCCGTTCGGAGTACGGCACCGTCGTCTCGGAATTCATGCTGCAACAGACGCAGGTCGCGACGGTCGTCCCCTATTTCAATGCCTTTCTGGAGCAGTTTCCCTCGTTCGAGGCCCTGGCCGAGGCCTCCGAGGAGGACGTCCTGCGCGCCTGGTCCGGGCTGGGCTACTACCGCCGGGCGCGTATGCTGAAGCGGGTGGCCGAGTCGGTCGTCCGCCGCCATGGCGGCAAGTTGCCGCGCACCCGCGAGGAACTGGCCGAGTTGCCCGGCTTCGGCGAGTATACCGTCGGGGCGGTCGGGTCCATCGCGCTGGGGCTGCCGCTGCCGCTCGTGGACGGCAACGTCCGCCGCGTGATCGGCCGGCTGTTTGCCCTGGAGGAAGACCTCACGCGTGCCGTGGGCCGGAAAAAACTGTGGGCGTTGAGCCGCGCGCTGGTCGACCCGGTTCGCCCCGGCGACTTCAACGAGGGACTGATGGAACTGGGCGCCACGGTGTGCGTCCCGCGCGAGCCGCTCTGTCTGGTCTGTCCGTTGTTTGAGTCGTGCGCGGCGCGCGCCAGCGGTCTGCCCGAGGCCTATCCGCGGCCGACGCCCGGCATGCGCATCCGGCAGGTGCGCGAAGTGGCGGTCGTGCTGGTGCGCAAGGGCCGCGTGCTGGCGCTCCAGCGCGGCGAAACGGGCGCCTTCGCCGGCATGTGGGAGTTGCCCCGGCTCGACAGCCGCGAGATTGGGATCCCCGAGAACCTGACGCCCGATACGGTGCTCTTTGAACTGGCTCGGCTCCGCATCGGCCAGGCCGCGCCGGAGTTCCTCGGGTCGACCCGTTCCACCTTCACGCACCATGTGATCACGACGGAGCTGTATCGGGTCGAGCTGGCGGCGGAGCGCGGGCCGGTCCGGCGCCAGCACCACGTCGCCCACCGCTGGCTTGTGCCGCGCTCGCTGCACGAGCTGCCCGCGAGCCGGTCGCAGCATAAGCTGTTCGAGCTGGTGGTGGAATCGTTCAAGAGCGGCGGGGCCGATTAAATACCTGGGAGCAGTTTTCCCTTCTCTTGTCTCAATTTGAGAAACGTGCACCTGTGCGCATGCCGCATTTTGAGGCATCGGCGCCCCCGGCGGTCCGTCCCATACTCTGATTTCCCCTAAATCCGGCCCCTTCTTGTCGGTTTTCCCTGTCTTCTCGCAAAGGCCCGATTCTTGCACTGGATCGCGCCCGAAGGCTAACCCCCTCTCGCAGAGTGTGGGTTGTCGGCCGAGCCTGTCGAGGCGCCGCCTCGTGGCTCGGTTTCGCACACTCTGTTCCCTGATCGGGCCGCTGTCATCCTCCCTCTCGGCAGCGGCCCTCTTTTTTTATCCTCTCCCCAATTTCCTGTCCGACCCGGCGGGCCGACGCTGCAATATGTAGTTGGAAAATCCGACCGGCGATGGAATCCTTTTTCATCTCACACAGGAGGGCACCGCCATGGGCTTCATTCAGGAGTTCAAGGAGTTCGCCGTCAAGGGCAATGCCATCGACATGGCCGTCGGCATTATCATCGGCGCGGCGTTCAACAAGATCGTCAATTCGCTGGTTAACGACATCGTGATGCCCCCCCTGGGCTACCTCGCCGGCCGTGTGGAATTCAAGGACCTGGGCTATGTGATCCGCCCGGCGATGACCGATCCGACCGGCGCCGAACTGCCCGAGGTCGCCATCCGCTATGGCCAGTTCATCAATACGATCATCGAATTCCTGATCATCTCCTTTACGGTGTTCATCGTGGTCAAAGGAATGAACCGCCTGATTCGCAAGCGGGAGGCGGAAGCCGCGGTCGAGGAGGCCAAGGCGAGCTGAGGTCATGACCGGGCGGGTTTTACGGCAGGGATGGCACAGACGATCGGCTCTCGCCGATCCCCGGGCGGACGTCGCCAATCGCCGCCGCTACCGCGCCAGCGTGCAGGCGCTCAGCATTGACTCGGCGAGCACGACCAGCACGCCCGGTTCGGGCGCCCGTGAGGCGATGGCGAAGCCCTCCACATCGGCGGCGTGGGCCAGCGCGGTAAAATTGCTCGCCCGCCGGCGATGCCACCACCAACCGTCCCGAGCCATCGATGAACGCCCAGTCAGGCGCTCCATCGCCGTCCGCATCGCCCGCGGCCAGGCTGTTCGCCCGCCACCCGCCGGAGTCTTCCCGCGCGGTGGCCGTCCACGCGATCTTGCCCGCTTCGTCGAAAAAACACGGTCGTTTCGTCGCTCTGGGCGGCGATCTGCACGGCGCCCCCTGTCGTCCGGCACGCCGACATCCCCGCGTAATATGCCCCTCTGGGCCGCAGCGGGGCCAGCGGGTTTCCCTGGGCGTCATACACTCGGACGGCACCGCCCGCTTCCGTCGCGAGAATCCGCGCCGGGTGTCCCTCGCTGGCCGGAACAATCGCCTGGTCCCAGACGTTGCCCAACCGGACACTCCACAGCTTCTGGCCGTCGGCCGACCACGCCTGCAATCCGCCCATGCCATTCATGCCGACGACCATTTCGTCGGTTCCGTCGCCGTCGTAGTCGCCCCAGTGGGCGCCGTTGACGCCAAACTTCGCGCCAACCTTCCACAACGACTTGCCGGTGGAATCGACCACGGTGACAGCGCGGCCCCAGTTGCCATCGCCGAGCAGGCGCGGCCCGCCGGCTGCATTGCGGCCGCACTCGATCAGTTCTCCTCGGCGGATGCATGGGGATCTTCGCGGAGCGACACTCCCGCGCTCTGCCGATCGCGACGCCGTCCGGCTGGCGCCGCGATATCGGACCGAACTGGTTCGCTTTCACCTTGCCTCAGCCTCCCCGCCGCGCTACACTGGTGCTGGATTCCGGACCGGTTTGGTCCTCGATAAGGCGACCCCGCACCATGCTCCGCCTCACCAAAGCCGCCGATTACGGCATCATCCTGCTGACCTACATGGGCTGGAAGTCCGCCGAGCCGCACAACGCCCGCGACCTCTCCCGCGCCGCGCATCTCCCCCTGCCGATGGTCAGCAAGATCCTCAAGTCCCTCGCCCGCGCCGGCATTCTGGAATCGCAACGCGGCACCAAGGGGGGCTATCGCCTGGCCCGGCCCCCCGCCCGGATCTCCGTGGCCGAGATCATCACCGCCCTCGAGGGCCCCATCGCGCTGACCGAGTGCGTCGGCGAGGTCGAGTCCAATTGCAGCGTCGAGCGGCTCTGCCCGATCCGCGTCAGTTGGCACCGGATCAACCACGCGATCCGCGATGCGCTGGCCGAGATCACCCTGGACGAGATGATGGGCCCGATGTTTCCGCGCCCCGCCGACCGCACCGCCGCGGCCGGCGCGCCAACCCTGTCCCTGACCGCCGCGGCCGAGGCGGACTGAATCCCAACCTGAGCCCGTGGAAGGCCCCCGCACGATGAGCGAAGCAACCACCAGCACGACCATCCTGGATGAATTGACCCGCCGCCAGTACCAGCATGGCTGGGCCACGGAAATTGAGGCCGATTCCCTCCCCCCCGGGCTCGACGAGGCGGTCGTCCGCGCGATTTCCGCCCGCAAGCACGAGCCCGAATGGCTGACCGAGTGGCGGCTCGGGGCCTACCGTCACTGGACCGGCATGCAGGAACCCCACTGGCCCAATGTGCATTACCCGAAGATCGACTATCAGGCGATCTCCTATTACTCGGCGCCGAAGAAAAAGTCCGACGCGCCCAAGAGCCTGGACGAGGTGGACCCCAAGCTGCTCGAGACCTACGAGAAGCTGGGCATTCCGCTGCACGAACGCGAGCTGCTGGCGGGCGTCGCCGTCGACGCGGTCTTCGACAGCGTGTCGGTGGCCACCACGTTCAAGGAGAAGCTGGGCGAGCTGGGGATCATCTTCTGCTCGTTTTCCGACGCGGTGCGCGACCATCCCGAGCTGGTCCGGCAATATCTGGGCTCGGTCGTGCCGCGGACCGACAATTTCTACGCCGCCCTCAATTCAGCCGTGTTCAGCGATGGCTCGTTCGTCTACGTCCCCCGCGGCGTGCGCTGTCCGATGGAGCTGTCGACCTATTTCCGGATCAATGCCCAGAACACCGGGCAGTTCGAGCGGACGCTGATCATCGCCGACGAAGGGGCTTACGTGAGCTACCTGGAGGGCTGCACCGCCCCTCAGCGCGACGAGAATCAGTTGCACGCGGCCGTCGTGGAACTGATTGCGCTGGAGGGCGCGCAGATCAAATACTCCACCGTCCAGAACTGGTATCCGGGCGATGAGGAGGGGCGCGGCGGGATCTACAACTTCGTGACCAAGCGCGGCCTGTGCAAGGGCGCCCATTCCAAGATTTCCTGGACCCAGGTGGAAACCGGCTCGGCCATCACCTGGAAATACCCCAGTTGCATCCTGCAGGGCGACCATTCGGTCGGCGAGTTCTATTCGGTCGCCCTGACGAACAACCGCCAGCAGGCCGACACCGGCACCAAGATGATCCATATCGGCCGTGACACGCGCAGCACGATCGTCTCGAAGGGGATCTCGGCCGGACGCGGGCAGAACACCTACCGCGGCCTGGTCCAGATCCACAAGAAGGCGGAGAACGCCCGCAACTATTCGCAGTGCGACTCGATGCTGATCGGCGACCGCTGCGGCGCGCACACCTTCCCCTACATCGACGTGCGCAACCCGACCGGCCAGGTCGAGCACGAGGCTTCGACCTCCAAGATCGGCGAGGACCAGATCTTCTACCTGAACCAGCGGGGCATCTCGACCGAAGATGCCGTCTCGATGATCGTCAACGGGTTCTGCAAGGAGGTGTTCCGCGAGCTCCCGATGGAATTCGCCGTCGAGGCGCAGAAATTCCTCGGCGTCAGCCTGGAGGGGAGTGTTGGGTGACGTTTGGGGTCCGACAATGCTAGGCTATGGGGATTTCGCGTCCGGGCCCAACCCCGCGACGCCCCCCATTCCCCTCCCGAGACCGATGTTCGATGCCCGTTCAATGGCTTGGAATCGCGCTATGGCTAGGCTTCATCCTCTTCATCCTGTTGATGCTCGCGCTCGATCTGGGCGTGTTTCACCGGCACGATCGCGTTATCCGCGTGCGCGAGGCGCTGGGATGGAGCGCCTTCTGGATCTGCCTCGCCCTGATTTTCAACGTCCTGCTCTACTTCTACTGGGACGACCTGCATCCGTTCGGCTCATGGGGCGCGCAGTACACCCCCCGCGAGGCGGCGCTGATGTTCCTGGCCGGCTACGTCGTGGAGAAGGCCCTCAGCGTCGACAACCTGTTCGTCATCCTGATGATCTTCAGTTACTTCCGCACGCCGCGGGTCTACCAGCACCGCGTCCTTTACTACGGGATCCTGGGCGCGCTCGTCTTCCGCTTCATCTTCATCATGCTGGGGGCGGTCATCCTGCACCGCTTTTTCTGGATGACGATCGTCTTCGGCCTGTTTCTGATCTATTCGGGCGTCAAGATGATGCTGGTCAAGGATCACGAGATCGAGCCGGAGAAGAACCCGGTCATCCGCCTGTTCAAGCGCCTCGTGCCGGTGACGCAGGATTACCGCGGCAAGCATTTCTTCACGCGCATCGACGCACGGCTGTTCGCGACGCCGCTCTTCGTCAGCCTGCTCGTCGTCGAGGTCAGCGACATCATCTTCGCCGTCGATTCGATCCCGGCGATCTTCGCCATCACGCACGACCCGTTCCTGGTCTTCACGTCGAACGCGTTCGCCATCCTCGGCCTGCGCTCGCTCTACTTCGCCCTGGATGGCATGGTGCAGCTCTTCCGCTTCCTCAGCTACGGCCTGTCGCTGATCCTGATCTTCATCGGCGGCAAGATGCTCTACAACTACGTGGAACAGGAAGTTATGACCGATTGGGGCCATTTCCCGATCGGCGTCTCGCTCGGGATCATCGGCATCCTGCTGGCGGGTTCGGTGGCGGCGTCGCTCCTGATCCCGGCGCCGAAGCCGGCGTCGCTCGCGCCCGAGCCCGAGAAACAACGCTCGTTGCGAACTGAATCGGAGTAAACATCGGCATATGGCGTTACTTGAAATCAGAAACCTGCACGCCAGCGTGGATGGCAAGCAGATCCTCAAGGGGATCAACCTGACGGTCAACGGCGGCGAAGTCCACGCGATCATGGGACCGAACGGCTCGGGCAAGAGCACGCTGGCCAACGTCCTGGCGGGGCGCGAAGTCTTCAACGTCACCCAGGGCGAGGTGTTCTACGACGGGCGGAACCTGCTCGAAATGGACGCCGCCGAGCGCGCCTGCGCCGGCATTTTCCTCGCCTTCCAATACCCGGTCGAAATCCCCGGCGTCGGCAATCTCTACTTCCTGCGCACGGCCTACAACGCCATCCGGCGCTATCGCGGCGAAGAGGAGATCGACGCGGCCGACTTCCTGAAGCTGGTGCGCGAAAAGGCCGCGCTGCTCGAAATGGACGAACGGCTGCTCAATCGCTCGCTGAACGAGGGCTTTTCGGGCGGCGAGAAAAAGCGCAACGAAATCTTCCAGATGGCGGTGCTCGCCCCCCGCCTCGCGATTCTCGACGAGACCGACTCCGGCCTCGACATCGACGCGCTGCGCATCGTCGCCGACGGCGTCAACTCGCAGCGCGGTCCCGATCGCGGCGTGATCGTCGTGACCCACTACCAGCGCCTGCTCAACCATATCGTCCCCGACTTCGTGCACGTGCTGGCCGACGGCCGCGTCGTTCGCTCGGGCGGCAAGGAACTCGCCCTCGAACTGGAGGACAAAGGCTACGCCTGGGTCGAGCAGCCCGCCGGCGTTTAGCCCGACTTTGAATTGCGTGACGGATCGATGCAGGACATGACACCGATGGCGACAAACCCTCCCGGACTGACAGGCCAGGACTACTTCCTCCAGGCGACGGCGCTTGCCGCCCAGGGCCGGGGACAGGAACCGGCCTGGCTGGGCGAGCTGCGCCGCGCCGGCGCCGACGCCTTCGCCCGCCTCGGCTTCCCCACCCGCCGCATGGAAGGCTGGCGCTTCACGTCGCTCGACCCGCTGCTGGATCAGGCCTTCGCCCCCGCCCCCGCCGCCGACGGCGAGCGGGCCATCGCCGACAAAATCCAGCCGTATCTGCTGGGCGATCTGCCGGCCCATCGGCTGGTCTTCGTCAACGGCCGCCTGCTGCCGGCGCTCTCCGACATCGCGGGCCTGCCCGCCGGGGTCGTGCTGACCAGCTTGCGCGAAGCGCTGCGCGAGCGGCCGGAGGAGGTCAGGAGTCGGCTCGGCCGGCTCGCGCCCCACGCCGAGCACGCCTTCATCGCGCTCAATCTGGCGCTGCATGAGGACGGCGTCTACCTCCATGTCCCGCGCGGGCGGCAGATCGACGCCCCGATTCATCTCATCTTCTTCTCGTCGGGCGAGCCGGCCTTCCATGCGCACATCCGCAACCTGCTCGTGCTCGACGCCGGCGCGCGCGCCACGCTGATCGAAAGCTACGCCGGCGCGGAAGACCATGCCTGCTTCAACACGTCGGTCGCCGAAACCTGGCTGGAGCCCGACGCCTGGTTCGATCATTACAAGCTGCAGGAGGAGACGCGCGAGACGATTCACGTCGCGACGCATCATGTCCACCAGGCGCGCGCCAGCACCTTCGCCACCCACACGATTTCGATCGGCGGCGGCCTGATCCGCAACGAAATCAATCCCGTTCTGGATGGCGAGGGCATCGAATCGACGCTCAACGGCCTCTACATCCTGGATGGCGCGCAGCACCTCGACAACCACACCCGGTTCGACCACGCCCGGCCCAACTGCCGCAGCACCCAGCTCTACAAGGGCATCCTCGACGACCGGGCCAGCGCCGTCTTTACCGGCCGCATCCTCGTGCGCGAGGACGCGCAGAAGACCGACGCTTTTCAGCAGAACCGGGGGCTGCTGCTGTCGCCGCAGGCCAGTCTCAATACGCAGCCGCAGCTCGAAATCTTCGCCGACGACGTCCGCTGCACGCACGGCGCCACGATCGGCCAGTTGGATCCCGAGGCGCTCTTCTATCTGACGACGCGCGGCATCGACCTTCAGGCGGCGCGCGGCTTGCTCACCTACGCCTTCGCCAACGAGATCATCGAGCAGATCCGGATCGAGCCGATCCATCATCGGCTCGAACGCGAGATCATCCGCCGGTTCCGCGGCGAAGAGCAGGGAGGTGTCGCCGCATGAGCTCAGCCGTTCCCCTGGACGCCTTGCGCGACACGCATGCCCCCCGCGTCGAGCCGCTCGATGTCGAGCGCGTGCGCCAGGACTTCCCGATCCTGCAGCGCAAGATCCGCGGCAAGCCGCTGGTCTACCTCGACAACGCCGCCAGCAGCCAGCGGCCGCGCGTCGTCATCGAGGCGATCCGCAAGCTCTACGAGCAGGATTACGCCAACATCCACCGCGGCGTCCACACGCTCAGCCAGGTGGCGACCGAAGCCTACGAGAACAGCCGCGACAAGGTGCGCCAGTTCATCGGCGCCGCCGACCGGCGCGAGATCGTCTTCACGCGCGGAACGACCGAGTCGATCAATCTGGTCGCCAACAGCTTCGCCCGGCCGCGGCTCCAGCCCGGCGACGAAATCCTGATCACCGCCATGGAGCATCACGCCAACATCGTCCCCTGGCAGCTCGTCTGCGAGCAGACGGGAGCGCGGCTGCGCGTCGCGCCGATCAGCGACGAGGGCATCCTGCGCATGGAGGAATTCGCCCGCCTGCTCACGCCGCGGACCCGCCTCGTGGCGGCCGTCCATGTCTCCAACGCGCTGGGGACGATCAACCCGATCCGCCGGATGATCGAACTGGCGCATGCCGCGGGCATCCCGATTCTGATCGACGGCGCGCAGGCCGCCCCGCATCTGCGGGTCAACGTCCAGCAGCTCGATTGCGACTTCTACGCCTTCTCCGGCCACAAGATGTGCGGCCCGACCGGCATCGGCGTGCTCTACGGCAAACTGGCGCACCTGGAGGCCATGCCCCCGTGGCAGGGGGGCGGCGACATGATCAACGTCGTCACGTTCGAGAAGACGACCTACAACGACCCGCCGCAGCGCTTTGAGGCCGGCACCCCCAACATCGAGGGGGGGATCGCCCTCGCCCCCGCCATCGATTATCTGCTCGGCCTCGGCATGGACCGGATCGCCGCCTGGGAGAACGAGCTGCTGGCCTACGCCACCCAGTGCGCCGCCGATATCCCCGGCCTGCGCATCATCGGCACCGCCCCCTGCAAGGCGAGCGTCCTCTCGTTCGTCCTCGACTGCGCGCACCCGCACGACATCGGAACGATCCTGGACCAGGAAGGGGTCGCCATCCGCACCGGTCACCACTGCGCGCAGCCGGTCATGCAGCGTTTCAACGTGCCGGCGACGGCCCGCGCCTCGTTCTCGTTCTACAACACGCGCGAGGAGGTCGACGCGCTCTTCCGCGGCCTGCGCAAGGTGCTCGAGGTGTTTGGCTGATGGCCGATCTGGACGATCTCTACCGCGAGATGATCCTCGACCATTCGCGCAATCCGCGGAATTTCCGGTCCAACGAGGCCGCCGCCGGCATCGCCCACGGCAACAACCCGCTCTGCGGCGACCGCGTTTCGGTCTTCGTCGACCTCGACGGCGACTCCATCCGCGACATTTCCTTCCAGGGGAGCGGCTGCGCGATCTGCACCGCCTCCGCCTCGCTGATGACCCAGGCGCTCAAGGGCGCGACGCGTCGGCGCGCCCAGTTCCTCTTCGAGAACGTCCACCACATGCTGACCGACGGCAAGCTGCCCCACCCCGAAGTCGAACTGGGCAAACTGCATGTGCTGGAGGGCGTGCGCGAGTTCCCGATCCGCGTCAAGTGCGCGACGCTGCCGTGGCATACCTTCCATTCGGCACTGACTCGCGGCAGCGAGATCGTCAGCACGGAGTAACGCATCATGTTCAACATCAGCAAGCTGTTCGGCCGCGGCGAGGACGAACCGGCGCGCGATCTGGAAAACGAACCCCCCGCGCCGGCCCCCGCGCCCGCCGCGACGCCGACGGACGAAACCGGCCCGGCCCCCGGTCCGGACTCGGCCGCCGCCTCGGCGCCGGCCGACCCCTACCATGCCGACACCGAAGCGCTGCGCGAGGCGATCATTCAGGTCATCCGGACGGTCTACGACCCCGAAATCCCGGTCAACATCTACGATCTGGGCCTGATCTACAACATCGACGTCGATCCCACGGGCTTCTGCCACATCCGGATGACGCTGACCGCGCCCAACTGCCCCGCCGCCGGCTATCTGCCCGGCGAAGTGGAGCAGAAGGCCGCCCTCGTCGAGGGGATCCGCGGCGTGACCGTCGACGTCGTCTGGGAGCCGCAATGGAATCAATCCATGATGTCCGACGCCGCGCGCCTGGAATTGGGTATCTATTGAGCTTTCCAATAATTCGGCTCTCGGCTCTCGTCCCTCGTCCTCGGCTCTCGATAGCTTTCACTTCCGCCCACTCATTGTGAATCCGAGCCCTGGCGCGTCACATGAGGGACTGTTCCACCTTGTCGGGGCGCTCCCTCTGCTCCCCCCCTCCCCCGCGAGGCGAACCTTGATTTTTGGCCGGTTCGGTTCATCATGAGGGATATGTTCGCCACGACTTCGCCGCGCCGCCGAAAGGTTGCCCGTGTCGCCGCCCGCCTTGAAAACGCACCTGCGCATCGGTTCCCGCGGCAGCGAACTGGCCCGCTGGCAGGCCGATTACATCGCCGAACGCCTGCGCGCCCTCGGCTGCACCGTCGAGATCATCCTGATCAAAACCCGCGGCGATCTGGACCAGCGCACGGCCTTCGGCGGGATGAATGCCAAGGGCATCTTCACCAAGGAAATCGAGGATGCCCTGCTGGCCGGCACAATCGATCTGGCGGTCCACAGTCTGAAGGATCTGCCCACGCAACTTCCGCCCGGTCTGGAACTGGTCGCCGTCCCCGAGCGTGAATCGCCGCTCGACGGCTGGGTCAGCCGCCACGGGACGGCGCTGGCCGATCTGCCGCCCGGCGCGCGCGTGGCCACCGGCAGCCTGCGCCGCCAGGCCCAGATCCTGGCCCTCCGCCCCGACCTGGAAGTGGTCCCGATCCGCGGCAACGTCCACACCCGCCTCCAGAAGATCCGCGACGGCCTCGCCGACGCCACGCTGCTGGCCCAGGCCGGCGTGCACCGGCTCGGCCTGAGCGACGTCCTGACCTCCGTCTTTTCCCCCGATCAGCTCACGCCCGCGATGGGTCAGGGCGCGCTCGGCATCGAGGCTCGCGCGGGGGAATTCACCGACATCTGGCCGCAACTGGAACACATCCCGACCCGGCTGGCCGCCGAGGCCGAACGCGCCTTCATCGGCGCCATCGGCGGCGGCTGCAAAACTCCCGCCGGCGTCCTCGCCCAGCCGCGCGAGGGGGGCGGCTGGCGCGTCACCGCCGTGCTGGCATCGCCCGACGGGCGTCATCTGCTGCGGCGCGGGGCGGTCTGCGACCACGATGACGAACTCGGCCCGTTGGCGCTGGCGCTGGCGCGTTCGATGCTCGCCGAGGCGTCGCCCGAAATCCGCGCCACGCTCAGCCCGGCCGAGCCCCCCGCCGGTGCGCCATGACCTCGCCGGCCGACACGGCTTCCGCCCCCGCGCCGGCCGCCGGCCCGCTTGTGCTCGTGACCCGTCCCGACGGCGAGAACCGGGCGCTCGGCGATGCAATCCGCGCCGCCGGCTTCGACTCCCGCCTGACCCCCGTAATTCAATTCGCTGATTGCCCGGCCGCCGACGATCCCGCCCTCGCCGACCGCATCCGCCGGCTCGACCGGGCGCGCGGCTGGCTGATTCTCCCCAGTCCGACGGCCATCGGACGACTCGCCCAGGCGCTGCGCCGCCGCGGCGTCGATCCGCGCGAGCTCGCGGGCCTCCGGCTGGCCGTCGTCGGGGCCGGCTCCAACCGCCGGCTGCGCGAGCACTGGGGCCGCGAGGCCGACTTCGTTCCGACCCTGCCGACCGCCGCCGAGCTCGCCGCCGGCCTGCCCGCCGAACCGCGCCAGCCAATCCTGATCGTCGGCTCGCGCCAGTCGCGCCCCGAAGTTCCCCGGGGCTTGCGCCGGCGCGGACGGCTGGTTGAGTCCATCGTGCTGTACGAAACATTGCCGTGCCCCGAAGGGTTAAGCGCCCTGCGCGAGGCCCTCGGCGAGTCGGCGCGCCAGGCACGGCCGCCCGTTCTGGTGGTGGCCTCGCCCTCGGCCGTCGAGGCGATTTTCGGCTTTTTCGGCGCGGCCGCGCGCCTGCCGCGCGCCGGCTGGATCACCATCGGCCCGACAACGCACGCCCGCCTGCTGCGCCGCACCGCCGAGCTGGAGGAGCCCCCGCCGACCGTCCAATCCGAGTCGCCCGCCCCCGAGGCGATCGTTCAGGCGATCCGACGCATCCAGGGCCGGCTCGGCTCCCGGGCCGCTCTCCCGCCGCGAGCCGGTGATCCCCGCCCATGAAACCGCTCCCCGTCCGCGAGAAAGAGTACCGCCAGGGGCTCTACAAACTCGAACGGACCGCCATTATCCCGTTCAAATGGGTGATCCTCGTCGTCACGCTGGTCCTCTGGGTGTGGATCATCAAGCGCCCGCCCAGCACGATCGTCTTCATGCTCTTCGTCCTCTACTTCCTGTTCAACTCCGCGCAGACCTACTTCTTCTATTTCAGCGAAGTCGCCAATCATCAGATCCGGCCGCTGGTCCTCTTCTCGTATCTGGTCGACGTCGTCTTTGTCAGCATGCTGATCTATCTGGACCTGGCGACGACCAGCTTCGGCGTCGAAACGCACCATGATTTCTACGTGCTCTATTTCCTGCTGGTCATGCGCGGCTTCGCGCTGTTCAAGACGATCGCCGAAACGATTTTCGTCAACCTGCTGATCTCGATTCTCTATTTCATTACGTTTTACGTCCCCGGCTACGATCTGGACGCGAATTTCGCCGTCTCGCTGGTCCTGATCTGGCTCGTCATCCTCATGTCGTGGTTCATCGTGATGATCATCACGCGCCAGAAGACCGAATTGCTCGAGGCGAACGACCGGCTGCTGCGCGCCGACAACCTGGCCCGCGTCGGCGAACTGGCCGCCGGCGTCGCGCACGAGATCAACAACCCGATCGGCATCATCGCCGCCACCACCGACTATCTCAAACGCGTCCTGCCCGCCGACAGCGAGGCGGCCGAGGAGATCGAGGCGATCCACCGCGAGGCGATGCGCTGCAAACGCATCGTCCAGGAAATGCTGACCTACGCCAATCCCCGGCCGAGCGGGACGACGCCGCTCGACCTCAAGGAGCTCAACGAGGAAGTCCTGCGCTTCGTCTTCCCGCGCCGCCAGACCGAGAAGCTCCTCATCGTCACGGAATACACGCCCGAGCCGACCATCGTCAGCGTCGACCCCAATCAGTTGAAACAGGCCCTGCTCAATCTGTACCTCAACGCCCGGCAGGCGATTCCGGAAGGGCGCGTCGGCCGGATCGTCATCCGCATCCTGAACCAGCCGCGCGCCGGCCGCGCCCGGATCGAAATCGAGGATAACGGCATCGGCATCCCCGAGGACGATCTGGACAACATCTTCGAGCCGTTCTTCACCCGCAAGGCCCACGGCACCGGCCTCGGCCTCGCCGTCACGCAACGCATCATCGAGAACAGCGGCGGCTCGATCTCGGTCCGCCCCGCCCCCGAGCAGGGCACCGTCTTCATGGTCGATCTCCCCCTCGCCGAACGCTGAGCGGTGGCCGTGGTGGGTTAATGGAAGTGGGCCGCAGTTCTCCCCACTCCGCGCTGGTCATCGTCCGGCGCGGCTCGTATGATACTGGCGCGGCTCGAAACGCGCGCCGCCCGCTACCCTTGCCCACGCCCACGCTTTCAACCCCATGGAAACACTGCTGATCAAATACGTGATCAACGGCGGGCCGGTGATGTTCCTGCTCGTCCCGTGTTCGCTGCTGATGCTGGGCGCGGTGATCCAGGGGCTGATCCGGCTCCGGTCGGGGCGCGTGCTGCCGGGGTGGGTCACGCGCCAGGCCGAGTCGGTCAAGTCGCCCGACATGCGCCGCCGCTTCGTGATCGGCCTGTCCGAGTCGCGCGCGCCGCTGGCCCGCGCCGTCTGGCTGACCCTGCGGCTGCACAACGTCGCGCAGACGCGCCGGCCGCCGCAGCAGGAACTGCTGATTTCAATGGAAGAGGCGTCGGCCGAAGTCGGCGACGAGATGCGCGACGGCCTCGCCCTCCTCGCCACGATCTACACCATCGCGCCGCTGCTCGGTCTGCTCGGGACGATTCTGGGCATGATGAACACGTTCTATGTCTTCGCGCAGTCGACCGAGCGCTCGGTCAAGCTCCTCTCGATCGGCATCCAGGAGGCGCTGGTGACCACCCTCTGGGGTCTGGGTATCGCCATTCCGGCCTATGTCGCGGCGCAGTGGCTCGAACGGATCATCGCCGACTACGAACGGCGCCGGCTGCCCGAAGCGGTCTCCCGCGTGCTCGAAGCGATCTACGGCCCCCCGCGCGACGAGGAAGAGCCCGCCGCGACGCCGCGACCGGTTCCCGCGCCGGTGGTTGCGGCCGGCCCCGCGCGTCCGGTAGTATCGCCGCCCGAGCCGCGAGCTCCCGCTCGGCCCGCCGCCGAGCCGCGACCGGCAACGCGGCCAGGCGCGCCCTCCCCCGCCGCGGCCCGTCCCGCCGCGCAGCCCGGCGGCATTGCGGCCCGCCCCGCCGCGGTGCCCGGACAGGCCCGGCCGGTCGCGCGACCGGCGGCCCCGGCGCAACCGGCGACGGGTCCGGCCCCCGCCGCGCCCCGACCCGATGAGGCGGGCCGGTGAGCGCGCGCGTCCCGATCCACCGCCGCCGCCGCCTGCAGGCCGGCGTCAACCTCACGCCGATGCTCGACGTCATCTTCAATCTGATTTTCTTTTTCATCCTCGCGACGACCATTCGCGAGGAAACCTTCGAAATGTCGATTCAGTTGCCCGAGTCCTCGACGGTCACCGCGGCCGCCGGCGAGACGATCCCGCACGTGGCGGTCAGCGCGGCCGGCGACATCTTCTACGGCGACCGCCGCGTCGTGGAGGAGGAACTCGAGCTCGAAATGCGCGCGCTGGCCGGCGAGGGGCAGCGCGCCGTCCTCGTCCGCGGCGACACGGCCGTCAACCTCGGCCGCGTGATCGAGGTCTTTGACATCTGCCGCCGGGCCGGTCTGGTCGAGGCCCAGCTCGAAACCCGCCCCCCCGCGCCAACCTCCCCCTGACCTCCCCCGAATTCGTCCCTCGTCTCTCGTCCTGCTCCTCGCCCAAAGCGGCCCCCCGCAGAATTCGGCTCTCGTCGCTCGTCCTCGACTCTCGAAATCCCTCTATCTTCTTCTATTCCCGTGGTGGCCCCCAGCTCACTGCTGACCCCCTGCACCCGGTCTGTCCTCGGCGTCTCCGCGTCTCTGCGTGAGAACTGATTCCGTCCGGAGAAGAAGCCGGCTTCACAGACAGACTCGCTCGCCGGAACAAGAAGCTCACGCCGAGACGCGGAGAATCGGTTTGCCAGAAAATCCGGTTTTCGTCGCTCGTCCTCGGCTGACGAAGCCCCCGGAATTTTCCATTCGGCCTCGAATTCCAAGCGTATCTCCCCGTCGAATAAAAGATATGAGGATCATAATATGTTAATATTCCTTGCCTTGCGCCGCGTTTCGTTCTCTAATGGTCGCCCGGCGACGGTGCGGGCTCAAGTCACTTCGCCTCGCTCAACCGGCGCGTGGCGGTGGCGGCGCGCGTTCGACCGGCCGCTTGCTCTCCCCCGCGCTGCGTCCCCCCAAGGCGGCCTCAACCACTTCCCCGGCGCTACCCTCTCCGAAGGACCCTCACCATGGATCAGATGCTCACTCTGCCCGGCGACGACATCCGCCAGCTCATGTGGCGCTTCAGCGATCGATTCGACTACCAGATGCTGATCCAGGCGACGCGGGCGGTGGCCCGCGGGCCGGTGGCGCGACTCGTGGCCGAAGGGGCCCGCAACACGCACGAGTGGACCGAGGCCAAGCGCGGCCTGCTGTCGGCGTTCGACGACGCCGGCATCACCGCCGCCGGCATCGATCCGGAATTCGGCGGCTACCTGGCCGGGCCGAAAAACTTCGTGCTGGCGATGCTGGCGTTCGAACTGGCGTGGGTCGATGCCGGCGCGGCGACATGCAGCCTGGCCGGCGACCTGGCGCTCGCGCCGATCCACCAGCGCGGCACGCCGGAACAGAAAGCGGCCTACATGAGCGCCGTCGTGCCGGGCGCGGCGCGGCGCCAGCGCGGCGCGTTCGCGCTGACCGAGCCGATCCCGTTTGTCGGCGTCGATACGGGCGTCCTGGGCGGAAAGATGCGGATCCATGACTGGCCGGCGGATGTGGAGCCAACCCTTGAAGTCGAAAAGCGCGGCCGGTTCATCACCAACATGGGTTTCGCCACGTTCGTCACCGCGGCGGTCGAGTCGGACGACCCGCGCATCAAGGGGAGCTGCATGGTGATTCTGGAGGAGACCGACCCCGGCCTGTTCGACCGCGGCCTCCCGACGCGCAAGCTCGTCCACCAGCTCTCCTCGACGCGCGACCCCATTCTCAACCTGCGCGTGCCGGCCAGCCGGATCATCGGCGGTTACACGGTGCGCGACGGAGTCCTCATTCCCAACTACACCCACGGCGAGGTGATCGAGGCGGTCTTCCGCCGGACGCGCGTCACGGTGGCGCTGATGACGGCGGCCAAGCTGCTCTCGGCGATCGAACCGATCATCCGCTACCACCGGACGCGATTCCGCGGCGGCGACGCCGGCGAGCCCGGATCGGTCCGCCACGAGATGGGTCTGCAACAGAAGGAAGACGCGCTGCACCGGCTGATCGATGTCTGGGCGACGGGGGAATCGGCCGCGTCGCTTGGCTTCGAGGCCGCGCGCCTGTTCGACCAGTTCGATCCGCTGGAGGCGCGCAAGCTGGAGCTCTTCGCGGCCCGGGGCCTGACCGGGCGCCACCAGCTCAAGGAGATGCGCCGGCTCAATGAAGCGGCGCTGGAGCTGATCGAGCTGGAAGGGCTGCCGGAGGCCGAACGCGACGCCGCCCGGTTCGACCAGCTCCAGCAGGACGAACTCGTCCAGTTCGCCCGGCTCGACGCGCTGACCAACGTGCTCTGCCCCGCGGCCAAACTGTGGAACACCGGCCACGGCGCCAACATGATGCGCGAGGCCGTCAGCCTGATGGGCGGCTACGGCATCACGGAGGATTGCCCCGGCTTCCTCGGCCAGAAGTGGATGGACGCCCAGCTTGAGGCGACCTACGAAGGGCCGGAGGCGGTCCAGCGCCGCCAGTTGACCGTCACGATGACGAACGAGGTCTTCCTGGCCCAGTTCCGCCAGTGGATCGGCGAGCTGCGCCGGATCGGCTCGCAGACGCCCGATTCCGGCGCCTGTGGCCTGGCCACGGCCATGCAGATGTGGCTGTGGACGCTCAATCACCTGCGCCGGGCCAGGGACGCCGAGGGGCAGTTGCTCTATCAAAGCCGGCGCCAGGGGGTCACCTTCCCGCTGGCCGACGCGCTGTGCTGGCTGCTGGCCACGCGCAGCCTGATCCTGGACGTGGAGGAGCTGAAGGCCAGGGCCGGGGAGAATCCGGTGCTGGCCGAGAACGCCGCCGGGATCGCGCGATTCTACACCGACCTGTGCCATGTCCAGGCGGCGCGCGCCTGCGGCGAAGTCGGCCGCATCTGCGCCGAACTGGTCTATGGCTACAACGCCCATCCGGCGTGGGACGCCGCAAGCTGCGATGCCTGTTACGACATGGGCGAGCTGGACGAAATGGAGAGCGTCATGCCGGGGATCGGCGGGACGGCCGTCGCGTATGCCGACGTGAAGGTGAAAGGCGAGGTCCACCCGCCGAAGGCCGGGCCGTGCGTCCGCTTCGACGGCATGAACCGATTCCTGCGGCTGCGCCTGCGGATGGACGGCTGCCTGACCGGTTCGCGCCTGGCCAAGGACCGCCTGGCGCACAACCTGGCGCGGATCATGATCCCCGAGGCCCTGGATTATCCGCGGTAGGGGGACGGAACGGGCCTTGGGGGGCGATCACGAGGACGAAGCGACGATTTTGGAGTGAGCTTCTCACGACGCCTTTCTGCGTCCCCCTGAAAGGATGAAAATGCCCTCCCTCCCGAAACATGAATTTTCGTACGATCACGAGCACGAAGGACGAATGACGCGGATTGAGGGAATGCACCCATGAACGCTTTGGCCAGCCCAACCCCCGCCGTCGAACGCCAGACGATGGAGGTCGACATCGTTTGCGTCGGCTTCGGCCCGGCGATGGGGGGATTTCTAACGACGCTGGCGAACAAGCTGAGCGACCCGCGGACGGCGGCGGCGCTGGAGAGCCGCGCGATGCCCGGCCTGCCGCTGCAGGTGGTCTGCTACGAGCGCGCCGACGACATCGGCTTCGGCGTTTCGGGCGTCGCGACGCGCGGCCGCGCCATCCGCGCCAGCCTGCCCGACCTGGACCTGAACCAGCTCGGCATGGCGGCGCCGGTGACGAACGAAAAACTGGTCTACCTGCTCGATCCGCACGGCGCGAGCCGCCGGCCGCGATTGATGCGCCTGGCCGATCGCGCGCTGCGGCGGCTGCCGCGGGTGCGCCGCGACTGGGCGTTCGAGCTGCCTTATATTCCCCCCTTCCTGCGCAAGGACGATGGGTTCGTCATGTCGCTGGGGCAGTTCAACCAGTGGGTCGGCGCCCGCCTGATGGGGACGGGCGCGGTCCAGATCTGGCCGGCGACGCCGGTCGCCGCGGCGCTGACCGCCGAGGGGCGGGTCCATGGCGTGCGGCTGATCGATCAGGGGGTCGATCGGCGCGGCCGGCCCGAGCCGGGCTACCTGCCGGGCATGGATATTGTCTCGCGGCTGACGGTCGTCGGCGACGGGCCGGTCGGCGCGGTCGGCCAGCAACTCGACCGCGAACTGGGCCTGCCGCCGGACCATGAGCGGAACGACTGGGCCGTCGGGATGAAAATGGTGGTCGACCTGCCGGAGTCCTGCGCGCTCGAACCGGGGACGGTGATCCACACGCTCGGCTATCCGGAACCCGAATTGTTCGGGTTCCTCTATGTTATGCCGGACCGGGTCGCGTCGCTGGGGATCTTTGTCCCCTCGTGGTTCGACAGTCCGGTGCGGACATCCTACCGCTACCTGCAGCACTGGATGCGCCACCCGTACCTCTGGCGGCATCTGGAGGGGGGCCGGCTGCGCTCGTGGGGGGCGAAAAGCTTGCAGGAATCGGGCCGGCGCGGCGAGCCGTGGCTCGCGGGCGACGGCTTCGCCCGGATCGGCGAGGGCTCCGGGTCGACCAACGTGCTCACCGGCTCGGGCGTCGATGAGGCATGGGCCACCGGCTGCCAACTGGCCGAGGCCGTCGCCGAGCTGTGGCGGGCGGGCAAGGAGTGCACGCGCGCCAATCTGGAAGCGGCGTATGTCGCGCGCCGGCGGCGAAGCTGGGTCGACGAAGAATCGCGCATCGCCGAACGCGCGCGCGACGGCTTCCAGCGCGGATTCATTCCCGGCTTGCTCGGCATGGCGCTGACCGGGCTGACCCGCGGCCGGCTGGCCTGGCCCGGGCGGTCCGTGCCGCCGCACGAGGGGATTGCCGCGCTGGAGGAATTCCACGCCGGCCGCATCCCGCCCGACCGGATCGCCCGCATCCGGCGCGAGTGCCGCGCGTCGGGCCGGCCGCTGCACGACGCCTTGATGGACGCCGCCGGCTGGCCGCCGGTGGAATATGACGGGCGGCTCCTCGTCTCGCACCAGGACGCGCTGCTGCTCGGCGGCAAGGTGCAGGCGCCGGCCGGCTATGCGGATCACGTCGTGTTTCCTTTTCCGGAACTGTGCGCGGAGTGCGGCGCACCGGTCTGCGTGGAAATCTGCTCGGGCCAGGCGATCACGCCCAACCCCGGCGGCGGGGCGCCGCTGTTTGACCGCGAGAAATGCGTCCACTGCGGCGCCTGCCTGTGGAACTGTTCGCAATCCTTCCCCGAGGATCCGCACCGCGGTTTGCTGGTCTTTCGCGCCGGCGCCGGCGGCCTGCACAGCGCGGAAAATTAAGCAGGGATCACGAAAGATACGAAAAGCGCGAAAGAAAACGGGAAAATTCCATTTTTAATACTCAAAGGCAATGTGCCGTTGCGCCGTTGCAGGGCGCTGACCCGAGTCCATTATGACGCATCGCCGCATCGTTCAATGAATGCAGATTTCGAGTTTTTTCGTGTTTTTAATGATCCAGATTCTTAACAGGAGACTTATTCGTGAGTGGATACCATGTCGTCGTCTGCGGGAGCGTTGTTCCCGATCCGTTGCATCCCCTGGAGCCGGTGACGGGACCCAACGGCCCGGAATTGAAAAACGAAATGATCCTGCCGGCGGTGTTCGACCCGTGGGCCGCGCACGCGCTTTATGAGGCGGCGCACCTGGTCCAGTCGGTTCCCGGCAGCCGCCTGTGGCTGGTCAGCATCGGCCCCCGGGCAAAACTGCAGCAGGTGATGATGACGATCGGCCAGAAGGTCGTGCTGCAACTGGTGGCACTGGACGGTCCGGCCGGAGGTTTCGTGGACGCGGCGGCAACGGCCGAAGCGCTCGCCGACGCCATCGCGGCCATCGACGGGCTGGATCGCGCCCGGCTGGTCTTGTGCGGCGGCTGGGCGTCGGCGAGCCGCGGCGCCGGCGCCGTGCTGCAGATGGTGGGCGAACACCTCGGGATCGTCGACCAGTTTCAGGGCGTCGATGAGCTCGCGGTCCAGCCCGACGGCGCGCTGCGCGTTGTCGAACGCGCCGACGGCGGACTGAATCAGGTTTCGCTCTGCGCCGGCCCGCCCGTCCTGCTCGGCTGGGCCACGGGCAATCGCCCCGAACCGCCGAACAACCCGCAGATCGGGATGCAAAACATGCGCGGCGTCATGCCCGCCCTGCAGAAGGCCCGGCCCGCGCAACTCGGCATGGACGGCCTGAGGTATTGCTGCGCGCAGGCGCCGCGCCGGCGCCGTGAAACGCGCATCGTGAAAGACATGCCGGTCGACGAAATTGCTCGCGAAATTGTTGCCTGGATTCGTGGTTGAGTCGGGCGGAGCCATCCGCCTCGAACCTGGATGAAATTGTATTGGAAAAAGGGTATAAGTAATGGAAAACGTTTTGTTTCTGGCCTGCATCGAGCCCGATGGGTCGCTGGGAAAGACGGCGCGTGAAACGCTGGCGATTGCGCGCCAGGCCGCCGCGGAGCTCGGCGCGGAGTTTTGCGCCGGGCTCATCGGCGAGCACTGCGAGCCGGGCAGCCGGACCGCCGCCGCCGCCGGTTGCGCCGCACTGTATCTCGTCGAGGGGAGCGCGTTCGGCATTTCGCGCTACGCAACCGACAGCGCCGCGGCCGAGGCGATTGCCCGCGCCGCGCGGCCGACGCTCGTCTTCGCGCCCGCCGTCAGCCGCGTCAGCCGGTTCATCGCCGGTCTGGCCCAGCGTCTGGGCGGCCGCGTCGATACACAGATCACCGGTCTCGCAGTCCACGACGGCCAACTTGTCGTCGATCGCTGGTTCTATCGCCAGCGGATCGAGGCGACGCTGACACGGACGACGCGTCCCTGGCTGCTGACGGTCGCGCCGGGCACGATGCCGGCATTTGACGGCGACGCGGCGCCCACGCGCATCGAACGGATCGCGGTCGACCTGCCCGAGTCGCTCCAGCGGACCCGCGTCGAGGGCGTCCAGGCGCCGCCCGGCGCCGGCCAGACCGTCCGCCCCGATGCCGAGTTGCTGTTCGTCGCCGGCGCCGGCTGGACGAAGCCCCAGCGCGACGGCCAGTCGCACGTGGAGCAAGCGGCGCAACTGATTCTCGGCTTTCTCGACCGGACGCAGGCGTCGCTCGGCGGCAGCAAGTCGCTCGTCGACGTCGGCGGCGAGGGACAACCGGTCCTCCCGTTCCTGACGCACCTGAACCAGGTCGGCCAGACCGGCGCGACCCCCCGCCACCCGAAGGGCTTGGCCACCTGCTGCCACGGCGAGGAGCCGCACGTCGTCGGCTGGCGTTTCATCAACGAGCGCCGGGCGATCAACCTGGACCCGAACTGCGGGTGGGCGCGCGGCAAGGCCGATGTGCTGTATGTCGCCGATGCCTTCGCCGTGATGCGGAAGGTGAACGAACTGCTGGGCGGCTGAACGCGCGCGCCGCCTCCGCCTCGCGACGGCCGGTTCGTTAACGATTGCCTCATGGAAATCCGTCGGATCGGTCGGATCCGACGGATTTCGTGTTGAATACGGAGCTTGTCCCTCGCCCTCCCTAAAGACCTTTTCCAAATTCGGCTCTCGGCTCTCGTCCCTCGTCCCTCGTCCTCGGCCCTCGAAACATGAACCCCCCGGTTCATAAAAACCTTCCTTTCCAACGGCGCGGGCATCTGCTGGAATGGCGCGCGGAGGTGCGCGGTGCAGCCGGTTCGCGTCGAAAACCTCGTCAAGCAGTATGGCGCGCTGCGGGCGCTGGACGGCGTCTCGCTTGCGGTCGAGGCGGGGGAGCTGTTCTTCCTACTGGGGCCGTCGGGTTGCGGCAAGACGACGCTGCTGCGCGCGATCGCCGGCTTCGTCCCGCCCGACGCGGGGCGGATCGAAATCGGCGGGCGCGACGCCACGCGCATGCCCCCCCAGGCGCGCAACACCGGCATGGTCTTCCAGTCCTACGCGCTGTGGCCGCATCTGACCGTGCGCGAGAACGTGGCGTTCGGGCTCCGGTTGCAAGCGTTGCCGCGCGCCGAACGCGACGCGCGCGTCGACGAGGCCCTGGCGGTCGTGCGCATCGCCGACCAGGCCGGGAAGAAACCGAACCAGCTTTCGGGCGGCCAGCAGCAGCGCGTGGCGCTGGCCCGTGCGCTGGTGATCCGGCCGGCCTGCCTGCTGCTTGATGAACCGCTGTCGAACCTGGATGCGAAGCTGCGCGCCGAGATGCGCGGCGAGATCCGCCGCATCTGCAAGGCGAGCGGGCTGACGGCGATTTACGTCACGCACGACCAGAAGGAGGCGCTGGCGATCGCCGACCGCATCGCGGTGATGCGCGCGGGACAGATCGAACAGCTCGGCCCCCCGCGCCGGCTGTATCACCATCCGGTCAACCGGTTCGTGGCGGATTTTCTGGGTCACACCAACTTTCTGCGCGGGCGGGTGACGGGCGCGGCGGCCGGTGATCGCGTGGTCGTCGCGACGCCGGTCGGGCCGCTGCACGCCCGCGCCGACGGCGCGCCGCCCGCGGGCGAGGTGCTGCTCGGCATCCGCCCCGAGGCGCTGAGCCGCCGCCACGCGGCCGAGGTCAATGTCTTCGAGGCGCGGGTGACTGCTGTGTCCTACCTCGGCGAGGTGACGCAGTATGACCTGGCGACCGAGGGCGGCGAGCCGCGGGCGCTGGCGGCGCTCGAACTCAATGCGGGGGAAGAAGTCCTCGCGGAAGGCGCCCGCGTCCGCTGGCACGTCGCGCCGGAGCATGTCATGCTCCTGCCGGCTGAAGATTGACGCCGCGCCGCCGCGGCGGAACAATCGGGGGAATCGCCGGCATTCCCCCCGCGGAAAGGGGTCCCCATGCCGATTTCCAAGCCTGTGACAGACGCTCGGCGCCGACGCGCCGGAGCCGCCTTTCGCGCCGGCCGCTGGATCGCCCTGGCGGCGCTCCTGCCGGCCCTGATCCTCCTGGGCTGCGGCCCCCGAACCGAGCCGGGAACATCGACTGCGGCGGCGCCCACGGGCGGCACGGCTACGCCCCGGCCGACGGCAGCAGCGACCCGCCTGGTGATCGTCTCGCCGCACAACGAGTTCATCCGCCAGGAGTTTGAACGCGGCTTCCAGCGCTGGTACGCCGAGCGCCGCGGCGGCGCGCCGGCCGTCGAATTCGAATGGCAGGATCGCGGCGGGACGTATCAGATGGTCGAGGCCATCGCCGGCGCCTATCAGGCCCTCGACGACAAGGACGACGGGATGGGCGTCGACCTGGTCTGGGGGGGCGGCATCGAGGCGATGGAGCAGCTCAAGGCCGCCGGCGCGACGACCGCCGCCGCGCTCCCCCAGCCGGTGCTCGACAGCCTGCCGGCCGAGATCGCCGGCGTGCGGCTGTATGATCCCGACGGCCATTGGTACGGCGCCGTCCTCTCCAGCTTCGGGATCATCTACAACAAGGAGGTGCTGCGGACGCTGGGCGTCGCGGCGCCGGCGACGTGGTCGGATCTGAGCAACCCGGCGCTGTTCGGCCACATCGTGCTGGCCGATCCCTCCAAGTCGGGCAGCGCGCGGGTGGCGTTCGAAGTCATTCTGCAGAAACACGGCTGGGCGGAAGGCTGGGCCCTGCTGATGGAAATCGCCGGGAACACGCGCGAATTCACCGACAGCGCCTCCAATGTGCCGAGCGAAGTGGCGCAGGGCAGCGCCGCCGCCGGCATGTCGATCGATTTCTATGCCTTCAGCCAGATCGAATCGACCGGCGCGGAGATGCTGGGCTATGTCAGCCCGGTCAACGCCACGGCGCTGACGCCCGACCCGATCTGCATGCTGCGCGGCGGACCCAACCCGGCCGCCGCGGAGGCATTCATGGAGTTTGTCCTGACCAAGCCGGGCCAGTCGCTCTGGCTGCTCAAGCCCGGCACGCCGGGCGGACCCGCCGAGCACGGGCTCTGGCGGATGCCGATTCTGCCGGCGGCGTATGAGCATCCCGCCGACCAGCGGCTGATCGACTTCAATCCGTATGCCTCGGAGACGACGTTCAACCTCGACATGGATCTCTCCACGCGCCGCTCGCCGCTGCTCGGTCCGCTGTTCATGGCGGCGTTCCTGCGCAACAGCGAGCTGCTGCGCCAGGCCTGGCGCAAGGTGATGACGCTGCCGGCCGACGCGCCGCTGCGGCGGCAATTCAACGCCGTCCCTTTTTCGGAGGAAGAGGCGCTGGACCTGGCGCGGCGCTACCAGGCGAGCCCGCGCGAAGCGAGCCAGCTTGAAATCGACTGGCAGCGGCGCTTCCGCGCGCGCTACGAGCAAGTGCTGAACGCGGAATAGCGAAAGCCGCAGCCCTTTGCGTTTCCGCCGGCCTGGCCCGCGCCGGGTGAGCCCATGACCTGCACGGCGCCGGCCTCCGTACCATTTTCGCATATCTCCATCTTACGGCCTGTTTCTCTCATTACCCGGGTGGGTAAGCTGATTGTCGTTCGCCGGTTTGGCTGGCTCGTCTTTTGTTTGCAGAGTCGGGCGGCGGCGGCTGATAATTGGAGCCTCTCTTGATCGGGCGGAGTCGAGCTCTTCCCGGCGACGCGCTCGCCGGCGGCGCGCCTTCTTCCTCCGATCCCTTTGGCGAGGATCCCGGCTGCCCCCGATCGGTATCAGTTGCAGGAGGCGGAGAGACCATGCTGACAGGCGAATTGACGCAGGCCCCCGCGGGGCGCATCCCGCGCGGGCGCGCGCTCATCGATGCGATTCTGGAGCGGGCCGACGTCCGCATCGACGGCGGCCGGCCGTGGGACATCCAGGTTCACGACCCGCGATTCTTCAACCGCGTCCTGGCCGAGGGCTCCATCGGCCTGGGCGAATCCTACATGGACCGCTGGTGGGACTGCGCGGCGCTGGACGAATTGATCGCGCGGATCCTGCGGCTCGATCTCTCGCGCCGCGTGCAGCGCAACCTGCGCAACGCGGCGACGGTCCTCTGGGCCCGCGTCGCGAACCGCCAGACCAGGACGCGGTCGCGCGAGGTCGCCCGGCGCCATTACGACCTGGGCAATGATTTTTATGCCGCCATGCTCGACCCGTACATGCAGTACAGTTGCGGCTACTGGAAGGAGGCGGAAAACCTGGCGGCGGCGCAGGAGGCCAAGCTCGAGCTGATCGGCCGCAAGCTGGCGCTCAAGGCGGGCGAACGGCTGCTGGACATCGGCTGCGGCTGGGGCGGGCTGCTGCGCTTCGCCGCCGAGCGGTTCGGCGTGGAGGCCGTCGGCGTGACGATCTCGGAACGCCAGGCCGAGCTGGCGCGCGCACGCTGCGCCGGGCTGCCCGTCGAGATCCGGCTGCAGGACTATCGCGACCTGCGTGAACCGTTCGACAAAATCGTTTCGGTGGGCATGTTCGAGCACGTCGGGCATCGCAACTACCGGTTGTTTTTCGAGGTCGCCCGCCGCTGCCTCAAGCGCGAAGGGCTGCTGCTGCTCCATACGATCGGTGGCAATCGCTCGGAAAGCTGCATCGATCCGTGGATCGACCGCTACATCTTCCCCAATGCGATGCTGCCCTCGGCGCGGCAGATCGCGACGGCCGCCGAGGGGCTGTTCGTGATGGAGGACTGGCATAACTTCGGCCCGTATTACGACAGGACGCTGATGGCGTGGTTCGACAATTTCAATGATAATTGGCCGCGCTTCCGCGAGCAGTATGGCGACCGCTTCCACCGCATGTGGGAATTTTATCTGAAGAGCTGCGCCGGCGGCTTCCGCGCGCGCGTCAATCAGCTGTGGCAGATCGTCTACTCGCCCTGCGGCGTGGAGGGGGGCTATACGCCCGTCAGGTGAGCCCTGCTGGCGAACAAACCCTGTTCGTCCCTCGTCCTCATCCTCGTGATCGCCTCGTGCTCGTCATCCGTCGGATCGATCGGATCCGACGGATCCGACGGATTTTGAATCCGCGGCCGGGCGTCGGCAGCGACCAGGTTCCCTCACCCCCGCAGCGACCGGAGCCAGTCCAGCGCCAGCCGCGTGAGCCATTGCAGCGATTCGGGCGCGGCCGCGGCCATGAGCCACGCGACGCTGAACGCGATCAGCGCGAGCCGGAACGGATGGCGCTGCGCCAGCCGCGGCAGGCCCCAGCGATGCTCACACTGGCGATGGTAAGTTTCGTGCGCATCGAGCCGGGCGACGATCGTGCCGTAGAGCGTCTGCATCTCGCGGCGCAGGTCGTCGAGCCGCTCGCGCAGGTGTGCGTGGTGCTCGTCGAGCCGCTGGTTAAGCTGGCGCAGGAGCTGGTCGTCCACGGCCGGTCCCCTTCCCATCAGTCGTCGACGCGGCGGGCGGCGGTGAGCTCGCCGAACAGGCGCACGGCGCGGCGGGCGGCGGCGTGGTTCAGCGCGCGCGCTCCCGCGTCTATCTCCGGCGTCAGCAGCGTGAACGGCCGCACGCCGCGATGCGCCCCGCCGGCGGCGATCTCGTTGAAGACGCGCAACAGCGCGACCGCCCCAGCCCGCCGGCCCGGCGCGTAGGCCGCGTAGAAACAGAGGATGAACAGCAGCCGGGCGCTTTCGTAAAACTGCGAGGAGCGCAGCAGCCAGAGCAGCGCCTGCGCCTGCTCGCGCCGGTTGCGGAAGAGGCGAAAGCTCGCCTGGGCGCGTTTCAGTTCGCCGCGCGGACCCGCCTCCAGCGTTTCGCGCACGGCGTGGGGATGATTGGCCAGCGCCTTGTAGCCGATTTCATTGAAGCCCTCGGGCCCGGCGATGATCTGTTCGCCATGCGCCGATTCGACCACCGCGATCGCCTCGGCCAGACAGCGAAAGAACGGCTCGGCAATGACCGGGGCGGTCTCCGCGCGGAATTCCTCCAGCCAGCCCATGCTCGTTCTCCTTCCGGGTGTAATTGCAGACGGCGGCTATGCGTTTCAGGTCGCCGCGGCCGTTCCGACCGCGTGGATGCGCACGTAAACCTCAAAGTCGACGCAGGTCACATCCTCGATCCAGCCGACCAGCGCATCCAGGCCGAGCGCCGCGTCGGTGACAAGGACGGCGGCGCCGGTCGAGCTCAGCAGCGCGCGGGGCGCGGCGATCCGGTCGATGGCGATTCGCGGCGCGGCGAGCCGCGCGCCGATGACCTCGGCGACTTCCGCCACGGCGCCGGCCGCTTCAAACGAAAGCCAATGGAAAGAAATCCGCTTCGGGATTGCCCCGGCCGGGGCGGCGCCGGCCGGCAGCGAGAAGCTGGCCGGTTGCAGGCCGTCCGCCGCCTTCCCGATCAGCTCGATCACCGTCGGCGTCAGGCCCGCGTCGCCCGCCGGCGCGATCCGCAGGTGACTCGTCGCCCGGCCCCGTCGGCCGCGCGGGTCGACGACCGAGGCGTCATGGAGATGCAGTTCGGCGTCTTCGGTGCGGGACGTCGGCTCCAGCCGCAGCAGCCGGATCGGCTCGCCGCCGACCAACAAGGCGGATTCGGCCGCGGCCTGGGCGATCAGCGCGCCCAGCGTCTCGGCGCCGGTCAGCCGGCGGGCATACCGATACCCCGCCGCCGCCAGGCGCGCCTGCTCGCCGGCAAAACTCGCCAGGTCGAGCCGGCTCGCGTCCAACCCCAGCAGCCGGGGATGGGTCAGCAGGCACTGGATCACGTCGGCGGGATTTTCCATCAGGGTTCCGTCGGGAAGTTCCAGCCCCTCGACGGCGGCGCAGATCCGGCGAGCAAACCACCCCGCCGGATCAGTCGGCCAGCGCGAGAGCCGCACGGCCTGCGCCGCGACGCCGCCCAGGTCCCAGTCGTCGGCGGTCCAGTCGCCGGCCGGCGCCGGCCGGTCGTCGCCGAACACCATCGTGACCGCATGGCAGGGATGGTCGGCGGCCAGGAAGACGAAGCCTTCGGGCGGGCGCAGCCGCACTTCGGTTCCGGCGGTCCAGGCATGCACCCCCTCGCGGGTGACGGGCGATCCGGCGTGGCCCAGCGTTTGGCCGCCGGTCGAGACCGCGTGATAGAGAATCAGTTCGCCGCCCACCTGGGCGTAGCCCGCGGGCGGGAAACCATCGAGCGACTCGACGGCGACGATCGTGGCGTCGGCGGCCAGGTCGGCCGCCAGGCGCGTGGCGACGCCGGTCCGCAGCGGCAGCAGTTCCGCCCGGCTTGCCCGGCCGAAGATCCACGGCAGCGGGCGACCGACGGCGGGGCCCTCGCCCCCCGCCAGCGCGGCGTGCAGCAGGCGGCCCACGGGTCGGCTCGCCCGCGCGTGCAGCGGATCGGCGAGCCGCACGCGGAGGCTGGCGGGCTGGACTTGAAATTCGACGACGACGCCCCGCAGCAGCGTGACGCGATCGCCCGGATTGAGGCTGAAGTCCGGCGGCGCCTCTGGGTCGAGCCACGCCAGCGCGAGGTCGGCCCGCGCCCCAAGGAGCGCCGCCGGCGCCGCCGCCGCGCGCAGCCCGCCGGCCGTGGTCGGGGTCTCGATCACGTCCACTTCCGCATCAGTCGCAATCCACCCGCCCGGCGGGCCGGTTTCGGGCAGTCGCTCGCGGAACTGAACCCGGCCCAGGCGGCAGGGCCACGGCGCGGCGCCGACCGACACCGGCCGGCTGGCGCCGCGCCACGCCCCGCCGGGCGTTTCGATTTCCAGGAGCCAGACCGGGCGCTGGCGTGGGTGCGCGCTGCGTTCAACTACAAGAGGCGCGGCGGGTCTCATCGCACGGCATCCTTCGCGAGCAGGATCGCCGGCAGCGCCAGCCGGCAGCGGCTGCCGCCGCGCGCCGATTGCTCCAGCGGCTCGCCGGAAAGCTGCAGCGCGACGGGCTGCGCGTCGGCGCCGACCAGCGTGAACGCGGAAAGCCCCCAGCCGGCGTGCTCGCCCAGCCAGAGGACGAAATCGGCGGCCCTGCGGGGCGACACGCCGGCGAGGACCAGGCGGACCCGAGTCGCCGGCTCGGCCAGGACGGCCGCGTGCGGTGCGCCATCGCGGGTCAATTCCACAGCGATTCCCGGATCGACGGCGATCGAATCGAGCTGGACCGACCCCTGATCCAGCAGAAAGCCGGCGCGGGGCCGGAAGAGGACCATCCCCGGCGCGAGCGCGAGCGACGGCGGCCGCGTGACGTTCAGGGAATCCGGCCCGCGGGTGGAAACCCGCCCGAGCCACTGGGCGTGGTTCCCGGCGTCATCGGCGGCGAACAGCAGGTCGCCGGGCGCGAATTCGTGCGCGGCCACCGCGATGTGAATCGAGCCCGGTTCCACGGCCGCCGGCAGAAGGGTTTCCGCCGCGCGGCCGGTCGTGAAAATCCCGGCGGTCATGGCCTGTTCCTTTCGGGGTTAGAAATCGGCGAGCGATTCGGCATCGAAGACCCGCCCCTCGCCGCCGTGCGTGCCGGCGGCGGCATGGTCGCGCGCGAGCGGGCGCGCCCCGGCCAGGCCGGCGAGGCCGTCGGCGATGGCCGCCAGCGCCCGCCGCGCCAGCGCCGCCAGCGCGGCATGCTCGGCCGGCAGGGCGTCGCGGTGGCGCACAAAGAGCCGTTCGATCGCCAGGTCGATGCACCAGCGGCGGAGCAGGTCGGGCGGATCGGCCACGGGCGTGGCGTAGCGCCCGGCGAGCGCGCGATCGATCTCGCCCGCCGCGTCGGTCAGCGCCGCCTCGATGACCGGTTCATCCGCGGCGCCGTCGCCGTCGTCGTCGGCCACCAGCAGCAACAGTTCCGGCCCCAGCCGGTCGGCCAGCTCGTTCAACGTTGCGTAAGCCATCTCGCATTCCCCTTTTTCATTGGACTTTCGGACGGGAGGGAAGCCCCGGGGTCCGGCGGGCAAACCCCGGGGCCTGCGGCATCAGGCAACGGCCTCCTTCCACAGGAACGCCGCGTCGGGCGCGATGACGCGCTGATCGTAATAGCGCTGCACGCGGACGACGTCGGCCTTGCGCTTTTCCTCGCGCCACAGCTCGACGCGGTGGCCGCTGAGCGCGCCGGGCGCGCCGGTCCAGGCGAAGGTGTAGGCCAGGGCGACCTGCTTGAGCGCCGGCCGCGCGGGGACATAGGCCAGCAGGGCGTCGTTGCCCCAGACGTAGCGCATTTCCGGCGGCTGGCCGGGGGCGGCGGTGTTGCGGAAGGCCCGCGCCACCAGGACGCGCTCGACGTCGAAGATCTGCGCCAGCAGCTCCGCGTCGACCGCGCCGACCGACCCATGAACCACCCGCTCGACCACCTTCGGGTGCAGCCGCAGCTGCGCGTAGACCGGGTACGGCAGCACGAGCACGTTGGGCAGGGCCTGCACGGCGGCCATCACGGTCGCCTTGGCCGCCTCCACGGCCGCCAGCGGATCGGAGTCGGGGTCCGACCACTGCGTCTCGTCGGCGAGCGTTTCGTTCTGCGTGATCAGCGTGGGGTCGGTCAGCAGGCCGGCCAGTTCGAGCTCCTTGTTGAGGTCGATCTTGACGCGCAGGAACTCGGTCCGGTCGATGTTGGGCTGGATCACCGGATCGGCGTTCTCCCGTTCCTCGTCGGGGATCACCGAAGCCAGCGCGTGATCCTCGCAGTAGTAGCTTTCGCTGGAGAGGGCGAAGCCGACCTCGTGGGCTTCGGCGCCGGGAGCGCGCCGGTCGTCGCTCGAGCGGAACGCCTCGCGGTCCGGGTCGAGGACGAAATACCGGTCGGACTGCTTGCGGACCGGCACGACCGGCGCCAGGTCGTCGGCGATGAAGGCGGGGTTGCGGTAGGCGACCGAGAGATTGGTCAGCGCCGCGTCGATGTGGACTTCGTGCACTTCGGGCATGGCGGTCACTCCTTTGCTTCAGAGAGGTGAGGGATTGAGCGCGGCGGGCGCTCAAATAGTGCGTTCGTGCAGCGCGATGAAGACCTCGACGAGGTCGTTCTCGTTGTCGGCGGCGGTCTCGGCGAACCCCAGGCAGTTCACCTTCGCCCCGGTGTCTTCATCGACCTCTTTCACGCGGCCGCTGGTGTCGGCGATGTTGACGGGCGCACCGACGCGGATCGGCGCCGCCGCCAGGACGCGCGCGATGCCGGCCTTGCGCACGGCGATGTTCGCCCCCCGCAGCGGCTGGCTGTGCACCGAGACGCCCAGGATG
>ERZ795058.863-NODE-863-length-44117-cov-16.549680_pt1 | contig 44117 bp, 36 predicted proteins | sample MGYA00375142_ERZ795058 | MGnify/ENA primary metagenome ERZ795058 (study PRJEB30187, sample SAMN05720210) | activated sludge metagenome | isolation source: anaerobic digester from wastewater treatment plant | place: Japan | collected 2015-04-20 ... | reverse complement strand
CCATGAACCCGGCAATGTGGATGCCTTTGAGTCTGGTTCCGGAAGGACGCTCGGTACGGCTGCGCCGCGTGCAGGCTGGCGAAGGTCTGGCCGCACGGTTGACTGCGATGGGGCTGTTGCCCGGGGCGCAGGTGCAGGTGTGCCATAACGACCGTAACGGACCGGTGATTCTCGGGGTCAACGGGAGTCGGCTGATGTTGGGACGCGGGATGGCGGAGAAGGTGTCGGTAGAGGATGACGGGGAAACGCAGTCATGATCTCGGGAAGACAGAGACTCGTGCAAAACCCCTCGTGGCATGGGCGTCCCGCCCATGAAACACGGGCAAGATGCCCGTGCCACGCCTGCAAGCAAGAGGGGTTGCAAAAATCTCGACAGACCGGTTCTCTTTTTTTTTGCAGTGAAAGTTTGTCAAAGCGAACATTTGTTGTGTCGCCGTAATTCGGGGCGCGGGAAGCGAGCTGAATGAAGAAAACGATCATGGTGGCGTTGGTCGGTAATCCGAACTCCGGCAAGACGACGCTGTTCAACAATATCACGGGCTCCCGTCAGCACGTCGGGAACTATCCCGGCGTGACGGTCGAGAAGAAGGAGGGCACCTGCCGCCATGGAGAGCGGGAACTGAAGGTTGTGGATCTGCCGGGCACCTACAGCCTGACCGCATATTCCGTTGAGGAGTTGGTGGCGCGCAACTTCATCATCGATGAGAAGCCGGACGTGGTCATCAATGTGGTAGATGCCTCGAACCTTGAGCGCAACCTTTATCTCGGAGTCCAACTTTTGGAACTCGGCGTTCCCGTCGTCTTTGCCTTCAACATGAGCGATGTGGCCAAGTTGCGGGGACTGGACTTCGATCTCGACGCGCTCTCTTCGTTGCTCGGGGCACCGATTATCCCGACGGTCGGCAACAAGAACGTCGGCATGCGGGAGTTGCTGGATGCGGCGGTACGCGTCGCCGATACGGGCCAGCCCGTTGACGCGCCCAAAATCAACTACGGCGACGACATCGAGCGCGCTATCGCCGCTGTCCGACAGCAGGTGCAGCACCACGCCGACTTCGTCAACGACACGGAAGCCCGCTGGACGGCCGTGAAGCTCCTCGAAAACGACCCGGAGGTGGCCAAGCACTTTTTTTCACTGGAGGTGCTGGAGACGGTCAGCGCCGAACAGGCGCGGATCGAGAAGCTTTTGGGCGATACGGCGGAGATGATCATTGCCGACCGCCGCTACGCCTTTATCTCCAACGTGTGCCGCAAGGCCGTGCGTTCAACGGTCGAGACGCGGCGCACGCGCTCGGATCGCATCGACGCAATTGTTATCCATCGCTTTTGGGGACTGCCGATCTTTCTGGGGCTGATGTATCTGGTCTTTTGGCTTACTTTTACCGTGGGCACTCCGCCCATGGATTGGATCGAGGGGTTCTTCGGGTGGCTGGGCGAGTTTGTCGGCGGCTGGTGGCCGGAGGGATCGGAGAGCCTGCTCAAGTCGTTGCTGGTGGACGGCATCATCAGCGGCGTCGGCGGGGTACTTGTGTTTCTGCCGAACATCCTGCTGCTGTTTCTGGCGATTGCCGTGCTGGAGGACTCCGGCTACATGGCGCGGGCGGCCTTTATGATGGATCGGCTCATGAACAAGATCGGTCTGCACGGCAAGAGCTTTATTCCCATGCTGACGGGCTTCGGCTGTTCGATCCCCGGCATTATGGCTACGCGTACGCTGGAGAGCCGGCGCGACCGGCTGACCACGATGCTGGTGCTGCCGCTGATGAGCTGCGGCGCGCGGCTGCCGATCTACGCGTTGATCATTCCGGCCTTCTTCCCGGAAGCCTGGCACGCGCCCATGCTGTGGATCATCTACATGATCGGCATCGTGCTGGCCATCGTCTGCGCCAAGTTGCTGCGCTCGACGCTCTTCAAGGGGGAGTCGGTGCCATTCGTGATGGAGCTGCCGCCTTACCGTTTGCCCACACTCAAGAGCGTCTTGATTCACATGTGGGAGCGCGGCGGTGTTTATCTCAAGAAGGCCGGCACGATCATTCTGGCGATCTCGGTGCTCCTGTGGGTGATGACCAGCTTCCCGAAGCCGAAGGACGTGGACCCCAATCTCTCCGCCGAGGATCAGCAGGCCGCCGAACTTTCGTACTCCATCGCTGGGCGGATCGGCCACGCCATGGAGCCGCTCATCAAGCCGCTGGGATTCGACTGGCGCATCGGCACGGCCATGATCGGCGCATTCGCGGCGAAAGAGGTCTTTGTGGCGCAGATGGGCATCGTCTACTCCGTGGGCGAGGCCGACGAGGAGTCGGAGCCGTTGCGCGACAAGCTGAGGGCCAACTACTCGCCGCTGGCGGGCTTCTGCATCATGCTCTTCATGCTGATCTCCGCGCCGTGCATGGCGACGATCGCGGTCACCAAGCGCGAAAGCAACTCGTGGAAGTGGGCTTTGTTCCAGTTGGTCGGTCTGACGCTGCTGGCCTACGGGGTGACGCTGGTGGTGTATCAGGTGGGCTCGGCGCTCGGGATCGGGGTGTAGGAGGATGGCGATGTGGGAAAATGTGATTGTGGCTGTGATTGTCGGTGCCGCAGTTTGGTTTGCCGGGCATGCGGCGTGGCGTAGCATGCGGGACAAGGCCAATCGCGGGTGCCAAGGATGTAACGGTTGCGGCGGTCAGCCGCATACGAAAGGAGCGTGCCATGGCATCGACGCATGAGGCTGTGTTGGCGCGGATCGAGGAGCTTTACCGGATGTTGTTCGCGCACAGCGGATACGGCGAGATGGAGATCGAGATTCGCTTTTTGCGCAAGCATGAAAAAGAAGTGTTGATCAAGTGCGGCAAGCAGTACCGCTTTATCGTGCCCTGCGACACCCCGGCGGCGGACGCGGTTCGCCCGCCGGAAAGAATTAAGGAAACATCGGGTGAGGCCGGCCACGCGGGGCGGCCATAACCAGAAAGGGTAATTTGACATGATTGACATGATTGTTGTGTCGCGCGTGGCGCGGCGGCGAAATTTGGAGTGCGGTGACAAGAGCCGCGCTGTGCGCGGGTCGCGGCACCGCTTTCTCTCCGCGCTGTGCGCGGAGCCACACTTAGTCCCCACACTTAGTCGGATACACTTAGTCTCTACACTTAGTCGATTGCGCCAGCGACGAAGTGTTTGGACGAAGTGTAAGGTCGAGCGTCTGCTCGTCCGCGGGCAAGCAGACGCTTGCCCATCCCGGCGCTCCGCGAGTCCGGGTGCCGCATGCGTTCATGGCGCAACGGTTCGCGTGCATGGGCGGCTCCGCCCATGAAACACGGGCAAGATGCCCGTGCCACGTCTCTGCGTCTCTGCGCCTCTGCGTTAAAAATTTTTCAACGCTCAACTTTATGCGGGCGCGGGGCGTCCGCCGGAACTAAGGGGATAGAGGTTTAAGGAAACATCGGTGTGAGGCCGGCCCCGCGAGGCGCGGGGCGGCCATGACCAGAAAGGGGTTGGATATCGCGTGAGGTATCGGTTGCGGGAGCGGTTCCCGCGCCATGGAATCTGCAAGACATACCGGGCGGGCTGACCGAGGCGGGAGCCGTCCAAGAAAAAACGGGCATCAGAAGATGCTCCATTGAGTGAAGGAAAAAAACAGAATGAGTACGATGATGAAGAGAAACACAAGTGGTTTCACCCTGATTGAGCTGCTGATCGTGATCGGTCTGCTCGGAGCGCTGGTCGCGCTGATCCTGCCAAAGCTGACGGCCGACCGCGAGGAAGCCATGGGCGACGTGTGCGACTACAACCAGGCCGGCACCGTGCGCGTGCTGAGCCAGTACGCGGACATGTTCGGCGCCTACCCCTCCGGCATGCACAACGGCATGCAGACGGCATCGGGATCGCCGGACGCGATGGAAGGCATCCCGGAGGCACAGGAAGCCCACATGGTCACCCAAATCGCGGACACGCGTCTGACGCTCGACGCCAACCAGGCGAAATCGCTGGTGGATGCGGGCATCACAAAGATTGCCTACGGCACGGGCTATCAAACCGTCAATGTGGCGCAGGATGTCGTCGTGGCTGCGGCGTGCGCCGCCGATGGCTCCAACCCTTGGAATGACGACTCCGATCCTCCGCAGGAGATCACGTTCAACGGTGTCGCGCTCAGTGACTGGGCTCGGGCCACGGGAGGGAACTCTCCTGTCTGGAACGAGCAGGGTGGCGCAGGCCCGGTGGTCTGCCTCTGGATCACGCCGACCATCGACTGGTCGAAGGGCGACGGCGGCAACAGCGACTGGACCAAGGGCGCGGTCGAGTACGGCATCAGCCTGGAAGGCAAGTGCCCGATCCCGACGTCGTCCACCAGCCAAGGCGGCGCAGACGTCGAGGTGAGCTTCGCCTACTACATGGCGTACTTCAAGGTGTTCAACGACGGCACCCCCGCGCGCATGATCGGCAGCACCTGCCCGGAGTGCGGCGTGCTGAATCCGTAACCTGAATGCAAAACCTGCGGTTGCGGGGGCTCACACTCCCGCAACCGTTTTGAAACTAGGGCTATGAAGGTCTTCTGCCACCATATCTATGAGTACCAGAAGGGGGTGCGCAATCTGGTGTTGCACACGCTCCCCGCCTCTGACCGGCTGGAGGTCGAGCGCAAGCTCAAGGCCTGCGGCATTGCCAGTCTGATTTATCCGCTCGGGAAAACGCGCATCAATGTGTTCTTCGGGGATAAAGACTGCGTGGATGTCGTGCGGCGCATCGGCAAGTCCCGTCTGTGCGATTACACGCCGGAAGAGGATTTCATGCTGGGCATCATGCTCGGTTACGACCGCTTGCGCCAGTGTAAGCGGTATCTGGAACGCAGTAACCTGAAGAGGGCGGCTGCGGAGAAGTGGCCCATGATCGAGAAGGAAAAAGCGGGATGAAGGGGGAAGGAACAGAAGGCGGCTTCACTCTCATGGAGATGCTGATCGTGATTGGTCTGCTCGGGGCGCTGGTCGCTTTGATCCTGCCGCGGCTGACCGTGCAGAAAACCTGGGCTGTCGACGAGGCCATGTCGCCAGCCGAGATGATGGAGATCCGCCGCGCCTACGCGGCGTTTCAGGCCGACTGTATCCCGACGGCGGCCGACCGCGACCAGATCAGCCGCTACGGTCTGGCGGTGCTGATGACGACCAACATCGCCTGGGCGGCGGGGTGGTCGTTTCCGCTGGCCTTCGATCCCAACCGCGGCAAGGGCTGGCGCGGCCCGTATCTGCAGCGGGAAGGCACCCGCCGCGTCTATCTCGATGAAGAGGGGCAGCCCTTGACAGGCTCGGGGCCGACCGCCGAAATCCCGGTCATTCACGATCCGCGCCATGCCGCGGATGTCGCCGACGCGGAAGAGCGTTTTTACCGCGTGCAGATGCGCACCAACACCCTTTATCTGGTTTACGTCGGTGCTGACGCGGTGTTCGGTTCCGATGATGACGTCGCCCAGCCCTTGGAGGCGCCGTGAGTTTGTCTCTCCATAGAACCGGTGCCAGATCCGGCATGACGCTCATTGAGCTGGTGGTCGTGCTGGCGTTGCTGGCTGGGCTGGCGGCCATGGTGCTGACCGGCGCCGGCGACCTCGGCAACCGCGGGCGCTACGACGAGACTGCCCTGCGCATGCGGCGGATCCGCGAGGCGGTGGTCGGCAACGGCGTCGAGCCCGGGCGTTTCGTGCGCGACATGGGACGGCTACCGATGGTGCATGACGATACCGACGGCGTGCGGCTAGAGGAGTTGTGGCGCGACGCGGGCGGCATCGGCTACGGCACGGTGACGAGCAATCTGGCGTCCGGGGTCTGGCAGTGGCCGGAGTGGACCCGGTTCAGCGGTCATTTACCGGGGACGGTCGAACTCGTGTGCGGCTGGAACGGACCCTACCTGATGATGAACGACCCCGCCACGGCCGAGAGCTACGACGGCTTCGGGAATGTCTGGCAGGTCTCGGGCGGCGCGATCGGCGATGTGATTACGAACGTGGTCAGCCTTGGCTCGGACAATGCCGTCGGCGGGACGTTATGGGATGAGGAAGATCAGGTGCTCGATCTCGACGCATTGCTGCCGGACACCGAACTGACCGTCCTGATCAAGGCGCGGAACAGCACCAATGCGCAGGACGTCGCCTGGCGTCCCGTGGAGCCCGTGGGGGCGGCTGCGACGTGGACGAACACGCCTCCCTACCGCTTGCACAAATTGCACGTCGCGCTGTTTGCGCCGGAGGTCGGCGCCGATGCCGCCGCGATACGGCGTACGCTGCTGCCGGCTGTTGCGACCGATGTGGCCGGGGCGGTGACGTTCACCGGCCTGACGCCCACGCGGTGCCGGGTCTTCGCCTACGGATACCTCGGGAATCCACCCGAATCCGCATCGCTGCAGACGAGCGGCCGGGAGCCTGAGCCGGTGACGCTGAACCCCGGCCAGAACATCATCACGTTGTATTTGAGGGAACCCTAGATGAAACTTTTTGGAAACGGCAGGTCGCTGATTGTCGCCGTCTACGACGGGCTGGCGTGGCGGGCGTATGCCATGCGGCAGGTGCGCGGGGAGTGGACCTGCGACGGACGCGCGGAAGAGGCGGCGCGCGGCGGGCGTCGGGTGCCGAAGGCGCTCATCGATTTCGTCGCGCAATCCGGGGCGAAACGCATGCGGGTGTTGCTCGCCGGAGATGTACACGCTCTGGACGCGCACGCGCTCGCCTCGGCTCTCCCCGAAGACGCGACGGACGAGGAGTTGCATACAGCTCTGGCCTACGAGGCGCAGGGCGAGGCGGGGCTGGAGGCGGAGGGGCACCGCTTGGCGGCGGCGCGGGCCGACCTCTACGAGATGGGGGGCGAGCGCACGGCGCTGCTGGCGGCCAGTTTTGAGATCGATCAGATGGAGCGGTTTGCCTCGGACGCTGAAGCTGAGGGCGTACGCTTCGAAGGCGCGGGATCGCTGGAGTTGGCCGTCCTTGCCGAACATGCCCGCCGCACGCCGAACCGGCGCTTGCTGCTGGTGCGCGAACGCACGAGTTTCTACGCCGTTCCCGCGAATGACCCGCAGCCGTTTTTGACGGCGGCTCTGCCGCTGGGGCTGGACGCGGCAACGGACCCGACCGCGAAGGAGCGGGCCGGCCGTGCGCGGGAGCGGCTGAGTCTGCATGACGCCGTTCCCATGACCGTGATCCTGTGCGGCGCGGGTGAGCATTTGCGCGAGCGCATGGCACCGTATCTGGGTGCATGCGAGGATGTGGACTATCTGGAGCTGCGGGACATCGAAGAGGACGCGCTGCGCGCCGCGGCGGGCGGCCGTGTGGGCGGCGTCATGGAAGTTTGCCCGTGGATCGGTCTGCCGCCGCCCCCGCGCGATCCGCATCGGTATGGGACCGTGCTCCTGTTCATCATTCTTGCAGTTGCGCTGGGGTGGGCCGGTATGAGTAAACACGACAAGACCCAAGACCTGTGTGTCATGCGGGCGAAACTTACAGCCTGGGAGTCTTTGGAAGGCGAGCGCAAAAAGGCCGCAAGCAAGACGCAGGCGCTGCGGGATCGCCAGAACGCCGTCTTGCAGAAGAAAGCGCTGCTGGAAAGCCGGCGCTGTCTGCCGCACGGCTTGCTGCCGCTGCTACAGACGCTGGCGGAGCGTATGCCCGCCTACTCCTGTCTGCTCTCTGTGAAGCAGCGCAGCGATGCGGCCGGCTTCGATGTGGTTGGCCTCACGCGGTGGCAGGACGGCTTGCCCCAACTGGACGCCGCGCTGCGCGACATGGGCGAGCGCGCCGGCATGCGGCGCGAGTTCGGCGGCCTGGAATCGGTTGAAGGTCGGCACGCGCAGCACTTCAAATTCACGGTGTCGCCAAGGGAGAAAAGGCTGTGATCAGAGCACTACGACGAGCCTTGCGCCAGTGGAAGCGTGAGTTCCTGACTTTCTGGGGACGTTTCACCGCGTTTCACCGGATCGTGATCGGCATCCTGCTTGCCATGGGCGTGGTTTTCGCGGCGCGCACGCGGGCGCTGGACCCGCTCGACAAGGAACTGGCGGCGGCACGCAAAAAATTGTCCGACAAGAACGTTCCTGCTCGGGTGCCGTCGCCCTTGGAGGATGATGAGATCCAGCAGGAGATGCTCCGTGCGGAGAACCTTGAGCGCAGTCTCGAAAACCAGCTCGGCGAGCTGGCCGCTATCGAGTTGGCGACCGACCTGCGGCTGGACGTCAGCAAGGCGGACGCCCATGCCGTCCTGCTGGCGATGGCTGGGCGCCACGGGCTGCGCGTCTTGAAAAACGCCGCCGACGAGCCGCCGACGGACGGGGCGGTTCCGACGGTGGCCTCCGCGTATGAGTTGGCGGGGCGCTTTACGTCGATCTACGGTTTTCTGGCTGATGTGCAGCGCGAGCCGGTCCTTTGGGAATTGCGCGATGTCTCGCTTGGGCTGCTACATGAAGACGATATGTTCAGCGCTTCCGCCGCCCCGCTGTTGGTTCTCCGTTTCACGCTGGTGCTGCACCTCTACCCCGGAGGCGTGGGATGAGCGGCAAGCGTAGCATCGATCTTTCCAAGGTGGTTGTTTCCGAAGCGGCTTTGGCCAAGGTTCCCGCAAGGCTGGCCAAGCGCTATGGCTTGCTCCCAGTGGGGCTGGACGACGGCACCCTGAGCGTGGTGCTGGCGGATCCTGACAACCCGCTGGGCGCGATGGAACTTGAAAGTCGCCTTGGGTTGCGCATCGAGACGTTCGCCGCCTCGCGTCCGGAATCGGTCGCCCGCGCGATCGAGCGCTACTATGCGGGCGCGGACGGCGACGAAGCGTCGACCGCGCTGGCCGCGCTCGAACGGCTGGTCAACCGCGCGATCCAGATTCACTGCTCTGACATCCATCTCGATCCTGAAGAGGGCGTGGGCATCGCGCGCATGCGGGTGGACGGCATGATGCGTGTGGTCAGCGAATATCCGCCAGAGTTTATGGCCGATCTGGTCTCTGCCGTCAAAGTCGCCGCACGCATGGACATCGCGGAACGGCGCGCGCCGCAGGACGGCCAGATCGTCATGGAAAGCCTGGGCGAGTCGATCGCCATGCGTGTGGCGGTCGTGCCGACCATGCACGGGGAGAAGGTCACGCTGCGTATCCTGGCCACCGCCGCCGTGGCGGCGGAACTTGATCGGCTCGACGCCCTGGGCATGAGCGACCGTCATTACAGCATGATGCACACGGCGCTGGAACAGCCCTACGGCGTGATCCTTTTGTCCGGTCCGACCGGCAGCGGCAAAACCACCACCCTCTACGCTGCCTTGCGCTATCTGCGCGAACCGGGCACGAAGCACATCCTGACGATCGAGAACCCGGTCGAAATTCCGCTGGAAGGCGTCAATCAGATCCAGATCGACGGCGACCGCATTACTTTCGCAAAAGCGTTGCGCAGTGTGCTGCGGCACGATCCCGACATCATCATGGTGGGCGAGATCCGCGATCCGGAGACGGCCGACATCGCCGTCAAAAGCGCCCTGACCGGCCACCTCGTGCTGGCCACTCTGCATGCCAACACCTCGGTATCTGTCATCACCCGCTTGCTGAACCTCGGGGTTTCACGCGAACTGACGGCTTCGACCCTGCGGCTGGTCGTAGCTCAGCGGCTGGTGCGCCGGCCCTGTCCGCACTGCGTGGTGCAGGAACCGGCGACCGAGGCGATCTGCGCCGAGTTCGGCTGGGATCCCGCCGCGCCGCCGTCGGTTTCCCGCGCATGCGGTTGTGCGCTTTGCGGGCAACTGGGGTACGCCGGACGGTTCGGGCTTTATGAAATGGTGCCGGTGGACCGCGACCTGCGCGACTTGATTGTCACGGGGGCGGCTGAGGACCGCATGGCCGATTTCGCCTTCGGGCAGCGCAAGCTGGCGACGCTGGCGCAGGATGGTGCCGAAAAAGTGAAAGCCGGGATGACCACGCCTGAAGAGGTGCGGCGCGTGACGTTTATCGGGGAGGGTGAAGTCTGATGGCGGCTTTCCGATACACGGTGTTGCGTGACGGTGCGCGGCGCGAAGGCGTCATTGAAGCGGAATCCGAGCGCGCGGCGGTCGAACGTCTGAGAGCGGACGGGGGCAGGGTGGTGGCGCTGTCGCCAGCACCCGCCGGGGCGGTGCCGCAGTCATCGTCATCGCCCCGTTGGGTCGAAGTCATTGCGGATCGTTTGCTGATCCGCTCCCATAGTGTCGAGCTGACCCTGCGGCAGCTCGGGTCTTTGTTGCGCTCTGGCGTTCCCATCCTGACCGCGCTCACCGCGCTCGCACGCACTTCGCCGCCCCGTCTGAGCCTTGCGCTCACGCGCACCGCCGGTGTCATCCGCGAGGGCAAATCCTTCAGCAAGGCGCTGACTCTGCATCTGCCTGGCATTGACCGCGTGACGCTTGGTTTGCTGAGCGTTGGGGAGGCCAACGGCACGCTCGACAGCATGGCCGTGCATGCCGCCGGCCTGAAGGAACGTTCGCGTAAAACGCGCGAGCAGATTCTGCAGGCGTTCAGCTACCCGGCCGTCGTGATGCTCGTGGCGATGGGCGTGGGTGCCTACATGGTAAAGAGCGTCTTTCCGGTGGTCATGAAGTTCATTGCATCCAGTCGGCGCGCCACGGAGATGCCCTTGCCGACGCGCATGGTCATCGGCCTCGACGCTTTTTTGAGCACGTACGGCATCTATGTACTCATCGCGCCTTTTGCGCTGGCGGTGCTGATTATCGCCCTGCGGGCTTCGGAGCGCACGGGCGAGATGGTGGATCGGGCCGCGCTGCGGCTGCCGCTGCTGGGCGGCGCGTTCAAGTTCCACGCCAACTCGATGTGGTGCCTGACGCTCGGCTCGCTGCTGGCCAGCGGGCTCGATGTGCTGGCCGCCGTGGACCTCGTGCGCGACACGATGAGCAACCGGTTCTATGCCGTGCAATTTGAGCGCGTGCGGGTGATGTTGCGCGAGGGCTCCAGCCTGAGCAAGTGCATCGAGGCGACGGAGCTTCAACGGTTGACACCCCTGGCGCACACGCTGGTCAGCGTCAGCGAAGAGGGCGGCCACATGGATGCCAGCCTGCTTGAGGTCGCGCGTTTCTCCGAAGACCAGCTCAACCGCCGCGTGGCGCTGCTGAGCAAACTGGTCGAACCCGCCATGTTTGTGTTTGTCGGTGGATTTGTCGGCTTGGTCTATTTTGGGTTTTTCATGGCGGTGCTGACAGCAACGCAGTCAGCCCGCTAGCTAAAAGTAAGGAGTGTAAGGATTGACATGATCAACATGACTGACAAGTATTTTTTGCCGGTACTGCCGGTACTGCCGGTACTGCCGGTACTGCCGGTACTGCCGGTACTGCGGGTACTGCGGGGAGGGACGAGCGTCTGCTCGTCCGCGGGCAAGCAGACGCTTGCCCCTCCCGGCGCTCCGCGAGCCCGGGCACATTACACGTTCACAGCGCAGCGGTTTGCGTGCATGGGCGGTCCCGCCCATGAAACACGGGCAAGATGCCCGTGCCACACCTCTGCGTCTCTGCGTCTCTGCGTTAAAAAACTTTCAACGCTCAACGCTCAACTTTCAACGCTCAACTTTCTGCGGGCGGGGACGCCCGCGCTCCCGACTGCGCACACACAAAACACGCGCTCGGCTCGCATGCTCCCTGTCACTAACCGATTGCGGGTTGCTGTGCTGGTCGCCCTCTTTGGGCTATCCCGCATGGCCTTGGCAACGGATGCCGCCGTGGCGACCAACACCCCGGCGGAACCGCTTCAGGAGGCCGAAATTGCGACGGCCGACGCGGTTGCCCTGCCGGCGGAACCCAAGATTCCGGTCGGCGATCCCTTTGCTATGCGAGGCCTTGCAGAGGGCGACGGATTCGTCAGCGCCGGCCCTGCGGCGATCCCGCCGGGCATTCGTGTTGTCGCGATTCTGGCGGTTGCCGGCAAGTCGCCGGTCGGCGCGTTGGAGATTCCAGGCTCCACAGTTCTGCACTTCGTTCGTGAGGGGGATGTGGTCCAAGTGGATCGCGCTGCAGGGAGCGAGGCCAAGGATGCGGTGGGCTCGCAGTTGTACCTGCTGGTGAAGTCTATCACGAAAAGCCAGATTGAAATCGCGCCGCGCACGCGCCCGCATGATGTGAGGATTTACAGATGAGTCGTTATAGAGTGATGGCCGTTGGCCATAAGTTGGCGGGTGCGCTGCAATCGCGCGGGTGCATCTGGATTCTGAGCATGGCGGCGACCCTGTCGGGGCCGTTGGCCTCCTTGACGGTGGCGCAGGCGCAATCCGAACCGGTCGCGATCGAATCCGTGTTTGTGCGCGACATGGCGTTGCGTGACTTCGCCGAGCTGATGACGCGCGGATGCGAGTCGGAATGGAAAGTGCTGGTCAGCGAGCAGGCGGGCGACAAGCGCATCAGCTTCTATCTCTCCGACACCGGCATCGAGGAGACGCTACGCTCGATCTGTGCCACTCACGGCCTCTGGTATCGCCAGTCGCCCCGCTCGGATATCGTGCAGATCATCACGATGGAGGAGTATCAGAAGGGTCTGAACCTGTACGCCGACGAAACCGTCGAGGTTGTTCCGCTCATGTATCCGATGCCGGAAGAGATCGGCGATGCGCTGGCACGATTGTTCCAGGATCGGGTGGTCTGGGATCCGCCGCCCGAGGATATCGCCGACGACATGTTTAACATCGAGAGCGCCCTCGACCGCATGGAGACCATCTCCGACCGTGCCACGCTGGTCGATACCGAGAACATGGACGGAATGGGCACGGGCACGGGCCGGGACGGCTCCCGAGGGTACGGCAGTTCGTATAGCCGCCGGGGCGATTCGTGGGGTCGATCGGGGCGGTACGGCCGCAGTTATGGGTCGGATCGGTACGGCCGCAGTTCGGGGTCAGGCCGGTACGGCAGCGGCTCCGGCAGGTCGGGGGAGGAGCAGACCGTCGAAGAAGTGGTCAAACAACAGCGTCTTGCCGTGGAGGCACAGCAGGCGGCACGGGGCATCCCCGAGGAGATGGGCGGGCGCAACGACCGGCCGGGGTTGGTTTACATCGCCGCCGCGCGGTCGGCCAACGCTCTGGTCCTGCGTTCTAGCGATGCGGCCTCGATCGAAACGATCAAGAGTGTCATCCATGATCTGGACAAACCGAAACCCCAAATCCTGCTCGAGGTCAAGGTGCTCGACATTCAGTTCGGGGATGAGGATGCGCGCGGCGTGGACTGGTTGTTCCAGCGTGAACTGGGCTCGAAAGACTTTATGCTGAGCGGTGGCCGCGCCACCGGCATTTCGACAGAGCCCGGCAGCCTGATCAGCTCGTCCGATCCCCTCACACTGGTGCCGCAAGGCACGGGGCTGGATCCCATGGCCACAGTTTTCAGCCTCGTCAGCGACGACGTCCGGGCGCGGCTGCAGTTTCTGGAGGACAAGCGCCGCATCCGGGCCTTGGCGACGCCGAGCCTGCTCGTGGCCGACAACGAAGCCTCCCGCATCTTCATCGGCAGTGAGGTGACCGTGCTGGAGAAGGTCGAGCCGGAAACAAGTTTCATCGGCACGGAAAGGCCCCAGCCGGTGACGACGTACACGGTCACCTCGCCGCGCAAGCGGATCGGAACCACGTTGCTGATCACCCCAAAAATCCATGCCGACCGCACCGTCACGATCCGGCTGTTGCAGGAGGAGACGCAGCTCGGGCCGCAGCGGACCGTCGAGTACGGACAGACGGCGACCGACCAGTTCGCCGCGCAGGACATCGAAGAGCGCTCCGTCACCACCACAGTCCTCGCCAAAGACGGCCACGTTGTCGCGATCGGCGGCCTGATCCGTGATCGTCACGAGGAGCGCGAGACCGGCATCCCCGTTTTGATGCACATTCCGATCTTGGGGCACCTCTTCAAGCGCACGATTCTGGACGAGACGCGCGGCGAGTTGCTGGTGCTGATCCGGCCCCGCGTCCTGCTGGCGCCGGGCGAAGGCCAGGCCGCCTCCCGTGAAACCATTGAGCGGGTTAATCGGAGGGTCGAGGAATTTGAGCGCAAGTGGAAAAAGTTTGACGCCCAGGCCGAGGCGCCGGCTGCGGAGGCACCCGATGGCAATTGACCTGAATCGTTGGCTTGAGGAGCTGGCCGCCCAGGGCGGCAGCGACTTGCACCTGGCGGCGGACAACCCGCCGGTCATCCGTCTGCACGGCCGTCTCGAAAGGCTTGGCGAGCGGGACGCACCTTTGAGCGCCGAAGCGATCACCGAAGCGATTGCCGGTGTGGTCGACGCGGAGGCGATGGCGCGTCTGCGGAAAACCGGCGAGCTTGATTCTGCCTTCGAGCTGAAAGACGGCACGCGCCTGCGCATCAACGCCTACCGTCAGCAGGGCGACTTCGCCGCCGCGATCCGCCTGCTGCCCAACCGCTTCTTCGAGCTGGAAGAGCTGGGTCTCGACGTGGGGCTCCTGCGGCGCATCTGCGCCATGCAGTCCGGTCTGGTGCTCGTCACCGGGGCAACCAGCAGCGGCAAATCCACCACCATCGCCAGTATCGTGAATGAGATCAACAAGACCCAGGCCCTCCATATCCACACCATCGAGGATCCGGTCGAGTACCGGCACGTCAGCCAGCAATCCTTTGTGACGCAGCGTGAAGTCGGGCGCGACACCGAGAGCTTTGCCGAGGCCTTGCGGCGCAGCCTGCGTCAGGACCCCGATGTGATTGTCGTGGGCGAAATGCGCGATCTTGAAACCATGACCGCCGCCTTGACGCTGGCCGAGACCGGGCACCTGACGTTTGCGACGCTGCACACGTCCGACGCCGTGCAGTCGGTCTCGCGCATCATCAGCGCGTATCCCGCCATGCACCAGGCGCAGGTTCGCGTGCAGCTTGCCTCGACGCTGCGCGTGGTCATGAGCCAGAAACTCGTGCCGTGGGCCAACGGCAAAGGCCGTTCGCTGGCGGCCGAGATTCTGGTCGCCACCCCGAGCGTGTGCGCCATGATCCGCGAAGAGAAGACCCACCAGATGCGCACAGCGATGCAGACTGGGGGGGAGCATGGCATGCAGACCCTCAACCAGTCCCTGCTCTCGCTCCTGAACCGCCGCATCATTGATCGCGCCACCGCGCTGGAATACAGCGAAGACAAGGCGCTCTTGCTTGAGGAACTCGAACATCACACCGGTCAAACGACGAAACGAAAAGGCATACGATGAAACGATGCCAAAGAAGAGAAACAACTAAAAAGGAAAACGACGTGGTGCTAGTAAGTGAAATGAATGGACGTAGACGGGACATAACACTGGCGGTTCTTATGGCGGTTGTTGCGACGACCGCAACGGGTGTGCTTGCCGAGAGAGAAGAGGAACTCTTGGATGTTCTCGACTTCGACATTACTGCCGCATGGGACAGCCGCTATGTTGGCGAGGGGCGCGACAACCTTGGCGGCGACAGTCTGGCGAGTACAACGATTGAGGCCGCTTACGAAAGCCTCTCGGTCAATGTGTGGTATGCGACCAGCCCAGACACGGACTACCGGGAGTTGAACATCAAGCCGGGCTATACCTTTGAATGGAACGATTGGGAGGCTTGCGTCTTCTACAAGTTCCGGCGTTTTTTGAGCGACAAAGAGAGTGTCAACGAAGCTGGCGCAGATCTCTCGTACTCGGGACTGCCCGCTGGGCTCGCCGCCGGAGTTGAAGGCTGCTACTCCTTCGATGCCGAAGGCGTGTTCTTCGTGACATACATCAACAGGGCGTGCGAGGTCGCGGATTGGTTGACCCTCACACCCGCCGCGTTGATGGGGTGGAACGCAAACTACGCGGCCGACGGCCACGACGGTGCGAACCACCTTGCGCTGGTGCTAGAGGCGGCCGTGCCGCTCAAGGCGGGGCTCGAACTGTCAGGGAATATCGCCTATTCGTTTGCGATCAATGATAATGCCGACAAATACGCTGACGATGAGGGGCTACGCAGCATGTTCTACGGAGGAGTTGCTTTACGCGCTTCATTCTAGCACGAGCAGTTCCCGCAGGGCGTCGCGGATCATGGCGAGCATGAACTCGATGAACGGGGTGCAGGTTGCCGCCTTGTTGCTGGCATTCAGTGCGGCGTAGTAGTCGGCCTGATGCTGGCTGGTGAGGGTTTCGACGGAGACAGCGGCGAAGAGGGGGTTCCAGCGGCTGAGGATAAGGGTCTGCCAGAGGCGCCCCATGCGGCCGTTGCCGTCCTGGAAAGGATGGATGAATTCGAACTCGTAGTGGAAGACGCAACTGGCGATGAGCGGGTGTTCCGGCGTGTCTCTGAGCCAGGCCAGAAGACCGGCGATCAGGGCGGGCACGCGGTCGGCGGGAGGCGCGAGGTGGATGATTGCCGCGCCGCGCTGGATACCGACACCGCCGGAGCGGAAACGCCCCGGCTCGTCGATCAGACCGGCCATGAGGACGCCGTGTGCGGCCAACAGGTCGTCGCGTGAATGGGGCGACCACTCGAACATGCGCTCGTAGGCGGCAAAGGCGTTGCGGACTTCGTGGATTTCGCGGGGCGCGCCCAGAACGCGCTTGCCTTCGAGCACCGCCGTGACCTGTTCGACACTGAGGGTGTTGCCTTCGATGGCGCAGGAGGCCTGAACGGTGCGGATACGGTTACCGCGCCGCAGGCGGGGAGCGATGGAACCGTGACCGGCCCGCAGTCGGCCCAGTGCTCCGCCGATCTCCTCAACCAGGCGGAGCATGGTCGGCGTGAGGCTGTAGGGCGGTTGGTAAGAATCAGTAGCCATAGTGTGAAATCAAAACGCTTGATGCTCAATTGCGGAGATGCAGATACCTGAAGAGTATGAGGTTTCAGGATTTGACGCAAGGGGGATTTTCGCGTCTTGCTTGTCAGATACGCGCGAATATGCTAATTACCCTACCTCATTTTGTGAACCGGATGGACGGTGTAGGACTTTGAGAGGATAATGTGACAGAGCGGGACGCTTTAATCGCTATGAACCGGGTGACCGGCCTGGGCGCCATCACGGCCAAGCGGATGGCGGAGCGGTTCGGATCGCTGGCTGCGGCCTTCGAGGCCTCGGAGAGCGACCTGCGGACCGTGGCGGGCATCGGCCTGGACAAGGCGCAGCAGTTCTGGTCCGACCTACGGCAGGCGCGTGCCGACGATGAGCTGGCGCGCGCGGCCAAGAAGGGCGTGAAGCTGGTCACCTGGGACGACCCCGGTTACCCGGCCTTGCTCAAGCAGATCGCCGACCCGCCGCTGGTTCTGTATGTCGCGGGCGCCGTGGAGGCGTTGGACCGCCCGACGGTGGCGATTATCGGTACGCGCCGCCCGACGATCTACGGGCGTGATTGCGCGCGCCGCTTCGGCTATCAGCTCGCCAGCGCGGGCTACATGGTCGTGAGCGGGCTGGCGCTGGGCATCGACACCGAGGCGCATACCGGCGCGGTGCAGGCCAAAGGCGTGAGCGTGGCGGTTCTGGGCGGGGCGCTCGACTGCCTGTTTCCCAAAGAGAACGCGAAGCTGGCGCGGGCGATGATCGAGCGCGGCGGCGCGGTGGTGTCGGAGTACCCGTTTGGACGCCAGCCGGACCGCCAGACCTTTCCGATGCGCAACCGCATCGTCAGCGGGCTGAGCAAGGGGGTGCTGGTCGTGGAAGCGCCGTTCAACAGCGGCACGATGATCACGGTGAACCAGGCACTCGACCAGAACCGCAGTGTGATGGCGGTGCCGGGACGGATCGATTCGCCGGTGTCGCAAGGCTGCCACAAACTGCTGCGTGAAGGCGCGCGGCTGGTGACCTGCGCCGATGATGTGATCGAAGAACTTCAGGATTTGATGGCCGGTATGCGTCAGGCGCCCGCAGCGCGTCCGGCGGAACCGGCGCATCCGCCCGAATCGGTGTTGACGCCCGAGGAGCGCGCCGTATTGGCGCAGCTCGGTGCCGACGGGGTGCCGGTGGATGAGGTGGTACGTACGAGTGGGTTGGATGCCGGCAAAGTGAACGCCCTGCTGGTCGGGCTGCAGATCAAGCGACATGTCCGGGTCTTGCCGGGCGGACGGGTGGCGCGCCGTTCGACATGAGCGGCCCTTGATTTTTTTAGGTATTCAGGTAAGGAAAAGAATATGGGAAAGAAGCTGGTCATTGTAGAGTCGCCTGCCAAGGCGAAGACCATCGGGAAAATCCTAGGCTCCGGCTATGTGGTAAAGTCGTCGGTCGGTCATATCCGTGACTTGCCGGAACGGACGCTGGGCGTGGATATCGATGCTGGATTTGTGCCGAAATATGTGTTGTCGAAAGGCAAGGCCAAGGTCGTCGCCGAATTGAAAAAGGCGGCTCAATCGTGTGAGGCGATCTATCTTGCGCCCGACCCGGATCGTGAGGGAGAAGCGATCGCGTGGCACCTTCAGGAAACGCTGGCGGACAGCGCGAAAGACAAGCCGGTGCACCGTATCCAGTACAACGAGATCACGCCGCGCGCCGTGCGGGCGGCGTTTGAAAACCCCGGTGTGATCGATATGCAGCGCGTCGACGCGCAGCAGGCGCGCCGTGTGCTGGACCGCATCGTGGGCTATAAGGTGAGTCCGATGCTCTGGCAGCGCCTCAAGAAGGGGTTGAGTGCGGGGCGTGTACAGTCGGTGGCGCTGCGCCTGGTGGCAGAGCGCGAGCGCGAAATTCAAGCGTTTCAGCCCGAGGTCTACTGGGTCATGGGTGCCACGGTGCGGCGCGAAGAGGAGCCGCTCGACCCGTTCACGGTGCGGCTTGCCCGCGTGGATGGTGAGAAGCCGTCGATTGGCAATGAGCAGACCGCCAAGGCGCTGCTGGACGATCTCGAAGGCTGTGCCCTGCGTGTCAGCGCGGTGCGGCGGCGCGAAAGCGCGCGGCGACCGTTGCCGCCCTTTATCACGTCGACCTTGCAGCAGGCGGCCTCGAGCGTGTGCGGCTATTCGCCCAACAGGACCATGAGTGTCGCGCAGAAACTGTATGAAGGCGTGGAACTGGGCGGGGGAGGGCCGGTCGGCTTGATCACCTACATGCGTACCGACTCGGTCAATATCGCACGGGATGCGCAGGCCGCCGCACGCGACTTCATCATCGACAAATACGGCGAAGCCTACTATCCGGAAAAGCCGAACACTTACAGGAGCCGCGCCAGTGCGCAGGAGGCTCACGAAGCGATCCGCCCGACCGATGTGACCCGCACGCCGACGAGCCTTAAAGGCATTTTGGACGGTCCCGAGTTGCGTCTCTACGAGTTGATCTGGAAGCGTTTCGTCGCGAGTCAGATGGCAGCGGCGCGCATTGAACAGAAGACGGCAGAGGTCGAGCCGGTCAAGGCGGGGCTTGCCCATCGTTACCTCTTCACCGCGACCTCATCAGAGGTTCTTTTCGACGGTTTCCTCAAGGTCATGGCGCTGGATATCCGCAAGAAGAAGCCGGAGGAGGACGAGGCGGAGGAGGAGAGCGACGAGGTTGACCGTCTGCCGCCGCTGGCCGAAGGCGACCGCCTGGTGGCGCTTGATTGGCTGTGCGACCGCAAGGAGACCAAGCCGCCAGCCCGTTACAGCGAAGCCTCGTTGATTCGTGCGTTGGAGGCGAACGGCGTCGGGCGGCCTTCTACCTATGCATCGATCATCGAGACGCTGAATTCGCGCGATTACACCATCCGTGAAAAGCGCCAACTCGTGCCGACGCCGCTCGGACTGGAAGTCAGCGACCTGTTGGTCGGTAAACTGGGGAGGCTCTTCGATGTCGGGTTCACGGCGCGCATGGAGGAGCAGCTCGACCAGATTGAGGAGGGCAGTGTCGAGTGGACCGCGATGCTGACCGACTTTTACAAAAAGTTTCAGCAGTGGATGGAGCGGGCCAAAATGCCGCCCGCTGACACCGACAAGGTCAGCGCAGTGCTGGAGATGCTGGCGCAGGTCACGGACTGGGTACCCCCCGTGCAGCGTGGCAGACGCACCTACAGCGATGAGCACTTCGTAGCGTCCGTCAAAGAGCAGCTCGAGGCTGGCGTGAAGGCGGTCACCGACAGACAACTTATTGCGCTGGTCAAGATCGTCTTGCGTTACCGCGAGCAGATCCACCAGACCGATCAAAGGCTGATCGACATGGGCTTTGGGGATGAGGTGGCCAAGGACCGGGCGGCTCCGAGCCATGAAGAGGCGAAGCGCCGTTTTGAGGTGCTCAAGGATCTGGCTTTCTCGGAGAGTCAGGCGGAATTCGTCGATTCGTTGCGCCAGCAGGCGGAGTCAGGGCGCAGGCTGACCGGGCGGCAGTTCGCGGCGATTGACCGCATCATTGTGCAGAATGCGGCGCAGATCGAGGATTTTGACACGATCAAGGATGAACTGGGGTTGATCGTCGGTGAAGATGAACTGCAGCCGGACACCGAAAGCCCGCTGCTGTTGGAGATGTTGCGCCGTGTCACCACTTGGCAGGAGCCGGTGACGCGCGGCAAAAGGACGTTTGACGACCATGTCTTCTTTACCAGTCTTGAGGAGCAATACGGGCGCAAGAAATCGCTCTCGCCCCGCCAGCGCTATGCCCTGAAGCGCATGGTCTTCCGTTACAAGAATCAGATTCCCGAGTTCGAGAAGTGGGCTGAAAAGCTGGGTCTGAGCAAACAAAGCAAAGGCAAGAGCGAAAAGGGTAGCAAGAGCAGTAAGCGCGCCCCGCGCACTGCCGCCAAGGCGTGATGGTCAAGTTCATTAGTTCATTAGTGCTTTAGTTCATTAGTTGTTTCCTCACACGAAGGCACAAAGGGCACTAAGGTTTTTTGGGGGCATCGCTCTTCCAGACAAACTAACGCACTAATTAACTAATTAACTAATTAACTTGGGTTGCGGGCTTCGCCCGCGTTAGCTATGGACTCCAACGAGTATGTGGACCTGGAGGTCCGGATGGGCGACGGACCGCCGGAGCCGTTGCCGAACCGTTCCGATGCGGCGGACGATGCGGAGGTCGTGCGCTTCGTCACCTTTCTGCGGGCTGAGCGTAATGCGTCGGACCATACGGTGGCCGGTTATGTGCAGGACATCGGGCAGTTTGCGGCGTTTGTGTGGCCGGATGCCGACACGAAACCGCCGTTCGACTGGCGCAAGCCGACGCGTGACCGTGCGCGTGACTTTCTGGTGGCCTTCCACCGCGCCGGCTGGGCGCCGTCGACTACGCGTCGCAAACTCTCCTCGTTGCGTACCTTCTATCGCTTTCTGGAGCGCGAGGAGGTCGTGCCGACCAATCCCTTCGCAGGCCTGCGCGGGCCGCGCCTGGGACGTCGCTTGCCGTCGGTGCTGGGGGTCAAGGAGGTGGAGGCGTTGCTGGCGGCACCGCTGGTCGCGTTGGAAGCGACGCATGCGCGACACGGTGCCGTAACGTCCGCCGCCGAATATGCGGCGTTGCGTGACGCCGCCATATTTGAAACGCTCTATAGTACCGGTTGCCGCATCAGCGAGATCGCCGCGCTGCGCTGGGGTGATATCCGGTTTGATCAGGGCACAACGATTGTCGAGGGCAAGGGGCGCAAGCAGCGGCTTTGCGTGCTGGGCGGTCCGGCCTGCCGTGCGCTGCAAGCGTTGCGGGAACAGGCGGGGTTGTTGTGGTCTGGGGCAGACGCCGACGACGCGCCTCTGTTTCTCAACGCCAGAGGTGGCGCACTCACGCCGCGTTCCATCGAACGCCAGATGAAGAAATGGCTTACGGCCGCAGGGCTGCCCCCGGACATCACGCCCCATCAGTTGCGTCACAGTTTTGCCACGCATCTGCTGGACGCGGGCGCTGATCTACGTAGCGTTCAGGAGATGCTCGGTCACGCCAGCCTGTCGACCACGCAGATCTACACGCATGTCTCGATCGAGCGGCTCAAGGACGAATACGGCAAAGCGCATCCGCGTGCCCGCGCGTAGAGGAGTTGACATTTAGGATTTAGGAGCTAGGAGTTTGATCCGTCCAATCCGTCTGATCGTCCCGATCCGTCTGATCCCCCTTACAGCCTCACAGCCTTACAGCCTCACTGCCTATCGCGGGCTTTGCCCGCGGATGGTCACAGCTCAAGGAAGCAGAGCACGCCATACGCTGTCTCGGCGATTTGGGCGTCGGCTGTCTCCGCTGCCCAAAAGCCGCCGCCCTCCGGGGCGCTCTTCTGGGAAGAGATCAGCCATGCGGCCAGATGTGAGCGCCAGTCAAGGACCGTCTGACCGCGTATCAAGCGACCGCCCGCCGTGCGGTTGATCAGACGCGCGAGCCGCCACGCAGCCCGTGAACGGTTAAGCGGGGGCGGCCAGAGGGTTGCGGCGCGGGCCACCAGTTCAGTTGAATCGGCATCCGGCGCGGGCGGCTCGCCGAGTCCGGCTTGCGCCAAAACCTCCTGCCAGAACCGCCGGTCGTCGGCGGATGCGTCGTCGATGGACGGCGCGCGCCGAGCCAGGTCTTGCAGGTAGGTGCGTCGTTCGGGTGTTTCGGGCAGCGAGAGCGTCAGCGCCAGCAGCCGCCAGGCGTGTGCGCTGAGGGACGGCAGGTGATTGGTGGCGGACTGGCCCAGCCAAAGCGCGGCCAGAGAACGTGCTGCGTGATCATCGGGGTGCGGGGCGGCTGTGAGCGCAGTCAACGCGAGCGCGGTCAACTCGACGCGCTGGGTGGTTCCCCATGAGCCGTCCGGGTTTTGCTGGTTGCAAAGCCAGCGCGCCGCTTGACGCATCGCGCGGCCGGCCTCATTGCCCAGCGAGATGTCGAGCGACGAGCCGGGCTGGCGTAGCGGTGTTACAGCGAAATTGGCGTGCGCTACGCTGGCCACGCACAGCAACGCCGCAAGAACAACGACAGGCAGTGTGAGTGGAATGCGTTTCTGGTGAAAAGGGGGGCAGGAAGTCGGGAGCGCGGGCGTCCCCGCCCGCAACAGCGTGTCAGGTAAAAGCATCGACAGTGAACGGTGCATCCGGTATCCTCCTTAATTCCTTGAAGAGAGTAGCGAATGTCGGTGCCGAAGGAAAGCCCGAGTCAGGAGTGAGTGAGAAATTAGGAGTTAGGATTTAGGAGTTAGGAGTTGAAGTCAGAAGCCGGAAATCGGGAGCCTGAAACCAGAAACCCGAAACCAGAAACCCGAAACCAGAAACCCGAAACCCGAGTGAAGCGTGGACGCGGACTCAGTCTGTTGTCCGGCGGATTGGACAGCAGGCTTGCGGTGTGCGTGTTGCGCGAGCAGGGACTTGACGTGGAAGGGGTGGTCTTTACCAGCCCCTTCTTTAAGATGGACACGGCGCGTGAAGCGGCGCATCAGTTGAACGTGCCGCTGCATGTGGTGGATTTCACGCGCGACATTCTCGACCTGTTGGAGCATCCGCCGCATGGTTTTGGTACGGCGCTCAACCCGTGTATCGATTGCCGTGCGCGCATGATCCAGCGCGCGGGCGAGATGATGGAGCAGGGGGGCTTCGATTTCGTGGCGACGGGCGAGGTGCTGGGCCAGCGGCCGATGTCGCAGAACCGGCACTCGCTGGCGATCACGGAGCGGGATGCCGCGTTGGGCGGAAGATTGCTCCGCCCCTTGAGCGCCCTGCTGCTGGAGCCCACCGTTCCCGAACAGGCGGGCATTGTGGATCGTAGCCGGTTGCTGGGGTTGAGTGGACGGACGCGCAAACCGCAACGTGAGTTGGCACAGCGTTATGGATTGACCCGCTACCCGGCACCGGCCGGCGGTTGCCTGCTGACCGAAAAAGGGTTTTGCCGCAAGCTGTCGGATCTACGCGCCAACGAGGGGCTTGGTGATGAGCGGCTGGTCTGGCTGCTGTTGCGCGGACGTCACTTCCGCCTTCCGGGCGGCGCCAAGTGTGTGGTAGGCCGCGATGCGGCGGACAATGCGGCACTCAAATCTTTGCGCGCGGCGTCGGACATGCTGTTGCACACGGTGGACGTGCCCGGCCCTACGGTGCTGGTGCCCGGCGGAGCGGGCGACGAGGATGCGTCGCTGGCGGCCCATATCTGCGCAGCGTATGCTGATCACGGCACACGCGAGAGCGTCACGGTCAGAATCGTGCAGGACGACGCAACCGAAGAGCACCGTGCCGTCCCATTGGCTAGAGAACAGGCGCAAGCGTGGATGCTGTAAGCGGCAGCCTCAGCTACCTGCTCCGGTGAACATCTGCACCAAGAGATAGGCGATAACCAGCACCAGCGCGACGATCACCGCTACCCAGAGCTTGTTGCTGTTGGATTTCTTGCCGAACTCTTTCGGCGTTTCGAGGGTGCGTTTCGGCTGAATGATAATGGTCGTTCGTGGCGCAGCAGCGAATTCGGCTTTCTCCAACTGCGGCACGTCGTCGCCTTCGATCATCATCGGCACTTCCCCTAGCAAGATGATGTCGTTGCGGGAGAGCGCTTTTTCCTTGATCGTGACGTTGTTGATTTTCGTTCCGTTTGTGGAACCTAGGTCGCGGATCAAGAATCCGTCGTCACTCTTCTCGATTTCGCAATGCGTGCCTGAAATCGAGCCGTCTTGAACGACCCAGTCATTCCCCTCGCGACGACCAATACGCGTCAACGGCAGAGTCAACGTGAAGCGCTGCCCCTTCAGAGAACCATCCAAAACTGTCAAACATGCCATAGCAAAACACCTTACTAGTGAAATACGCTCACTAGCCTAGACACCTCCGGCACACAAGTCAAGGGTACGATTTAGTTTATTGCGACTGAATCGTGTTTCCTGAAAAATCTCAGTACGAACCGGCATACCCCATTTGCCGGAGCAACCAGAAATTTTTCATCCAATCCTTCTCGATTTTGACCCAAAGTTCTATCGTGACCTTCACGCCGAACATGTCCGAAAGTTCCGGCTCCGCACATTGCCGGACGTATTTGAGATTCCGGCCCTTGGTGCCGATCACGATCCCTTTCTGAGACGGGCGCGCCACGTAAAGCGTCACGGACACATTCCACGCCCTCGGCGTTTCCTCGATCTGCTCGACCTTGACGCCCAATTCATGCGGCAGTTCCTCATGGAGCCGGGTGAGAAACTTTTCGCGGACCACATCGGCGATGGCCAGTTTGCGCGGATAGTCGGTCACCACATCTTCCGGGAAGAGATAAGCGTCCGCAGGTTGGGCGAGGGCGTACAGTTGATCGACGAGCCCGACTGTGCCGGCGGGATGCAGCGCTGAGGTCGTCACCCAAAACACCTCGCGTGTGTGCTGTTTTTCAGCTTGGATGGTCTGCCACAGGTCGTGGAAGGTCTTCTCGTAGAATGGTTCTTGGTCGCTCTTGTTCAATGCAAAGATAACCGGTTGTTCGGCAAACAGGGCACGCCGCATCCAGCCGTCGTCTTCCAAATGCGGCTGACAACTGCCATCAAAGACCACGAGCAGGAGATCGACACCCGCCGAGGCCTGCCGCGCCATGCGGTTCATCAGCGTGCCCAGCGTGCTTTCAGACTTATGCAGGCCCGGAGTGTCCAGAAAAACGAGTTGTCCGCGGCCCTCCGTCAAGATGCCGCGAATGGTGTTGCGTGTGGTCTGTACCACAGGGCTGACGATGCTGACCTTCTCGCCGACCATGCGGTTGATCAGGGTTGATTTGCCGGAATTGGTCCGGCCGACGACACCGATTACAGCGCAACGCCGTCGCGGGCGGGGAGGACTTTCGGTCATGGCACGGTCTCGCCGTTACGCCCCGAGTTGCTGATTTCCCCGCCGAAGTAACGCAGCTGGCCGGTGGCGTCCATCACGGCACGCCAAAGGTCGCTGTTGAGGTTTACCTTCTGGCGCTCCATGGTGGACAGCCGGATGGGAACAAGCGTATACCAGTCGTCTTGGTTGCCCACCACGCAGTCGGTACGCCCCGCCATCGCGGCATGCACGGCGTTACGCGCTAACATATAGCAGCGGATCGCGTCCGTTCCTTTAGCGGGCACGCTGCGGATGGTGTAACTCGGATCGAAGTACTTGACCGACACCTCGCGATTGCACGCTTTGAAATGCTGCGTGATGCGCCGTCTCAGGTGCTCGCCGATGTCCTTTTTCAGGATGTTCCCCGAAGGATCGCGGCGCTCAGGCTCAGCGGCGACGTGGCATTGTCCCGCGCCTTCCGCAACCACGATCACCGCATGGTCCTTGCCAAGGTCGAAACGATTGGAGAGCGCCACGAGTAGGCCGTTCGGGCCGTCGATCTCAAAATCCAGTTCCGGCACCAGGCAGAAGTTCACGACCGGGTTGGCCAGCGTGGCATAGGCCGCGATGAAACCCGAGTCCCGTCCCATCAGGCGCACGAGTCCGATACCGTTGAAGGTGCCCTTCGCCTCGGTGTGAGCCGCCTGAATGATCTGCGTCGCCTCTCCAACCGCCGTCTCAAAGCCAAAGCTACGCCCTACGAAAAGCAGGTCGTTGTCAATCGTCTTGGGGATGCCGATCACGCTGATGGAGAGCTTGCGACGCCGACACTCCTCCGCAACGTCATGCGCACACCGCAACGAGCCATCGCCGCCGATGCAAAAGAGGATGTTGATGTTCATGCGCGCCAGCGTGTCAACAATCTCGCCTGTGTCCTGCTGGCCGCGCGAAGAGCCGAGCATCGTACCGCCGTGCTCGTGGATCGTATCGACCTTATCGGTGTCCAGCATAATCGGGTTATAGCCGAAGCGCGGGATCAACCCGGCGTAGCCGTAACGGATGCCGTAGATCGTCTTGATGCCGTAGTCGAACGTCAAGATCTCGACCAGCCCTTTGATGACATGGTTCAGGCCGGGGCAGAGGCCACCGGCCGTCACGATACCGACGCGGCTCCATGAGGGGTCGTGGAAAATTTTCCGGTGCGGACCTGCTCGCTCAAAGGATGGTGTGACCCCGAGATGCTTGGTGGCGTCATGCAGGTGCTTGATGTTCTCGGTGATCAGGATACGCTCGGCCGGATCGATGAACTCTCTTCTACGGATCGGGGAGTCGATCTTACATTCACCCAAGGTCCCCACGTCCAGCGAATAGTCCTGAGGGTTTGCGACAATTTTTTCAATCAGCGTCATAGGCTTCTCTCGTATCTGTAAAGAACCATCAGGATAACAGAATTTCCGCATGAAGGTCAATTGACACCGGCCGGAATATTTGGTTAACTCACCCCGATTTTTCGCCGCATTGGACCATAGCTCAGTCGGTAGAGCACGACACTTTTAATGTTGGGGTCGTGGGTTCGATTCCCACTGGTCCAACCATTTTCAAGACGCAGAGCAGCCGCTAAAACCAAAGGTTTTGGCGGCTTTTTTGTTTTTGGGGCATGACGATTCTCAGTGATCCGTCTGCGTCCACATTTCCCTCATCCGTACCCAACCGCTGTGTGTCAGCGCGTCAGGAGATGATGGTGTCAGATTCGGGATTGTGCTTCTTTTGGTTGTTTTCAACAGCTTTGGCGGACGCGTTGGCATAGCAATACACGCAAAGATGATGGCAGGTGTTATACATGCCGATGTCTTTGCTGACGATGCAGCCGCACGCTTTGCGCTGACCTTTGTCTTTGAAGTACGGTCGGTCTGAACCTTGTAAAAGGTCTGGTTCGTAACCGAGAAAATTCATCAGCGCGGCATCGTGTGAAAACAGCTCGACCATAAGATCGTCATCGATGCACCGGTTGTGCTTGATGCCGTATGGCTCCAAGTCTATAGCTTCGGCACAGGTGGCGATTTCAAATCCCCACTGTTTGTTCATATCGCTGAGACGCTCGCCAAAGTCGCGCATGAGGCCGGGGGTAAACTCCCTGTACTGTGCGGGGTGTTTGGCAAGATTGTCGCGGACTTTTTTGTAGCTCTCGATGTCGGCGAAACTGATCACGAGTTTCCGTGTATGCCCTTGGAGTTGCTCGGCGATATGGGTAATGCGATCAAGCAACACATCGATGGTCAGCGAGTCCGACAAGAGCAGCGGGTCGAAACGCCAGATCACACGTTTCGGCCCGATTTCAGACGACAGCCGTTTGAATACCTCGATGCGCTCGGTCAGCGGCGGAACATTCGGTTCCAAGCCCTCGTTTTCATAGTCATTGACGGTGAACTGAAAGTAGGAGTTGATGCCGGTCGCATCGATTTGCGGCAGGTAACGCAGAAGCGGTTTGGGGTTTTTCGTCCAGAAGACAATCACGCGTGCATCCGCAAACGAAACATATTGGACTTGGTCGGCGTTGAACGGATTTGTCCAACGCACATAACCTGCTTGCAGGCGGCTGATGAACCATGTTGCAAAGAAGGCAGGAATATCCGTCGCACGGCTTGCAGACAGGATGACGGGGCACACCGCCTCCACAACCCTACCGTCAGGCAAAGTGAGCGTTGTTCTTCTCCATCCTCGAAATGACATGGGCGATCCTTATTGTCATGCATCACTTTTCGCACGGGGCGCAGGATGAACGACACGTTTGCATGCGGAATGATGGCACAGAGGCGCTTTCGGCGCAAGCGGAGATCGGTGGGGGATGAGTGTAAAAACGGGCGGGAAGATGGGCGCCGGGCGCGCGCAGGGCATGCAATGGTGGGATCGCGCGGGGAGAGCTCGACAATGCGCCCGGCTCACCCAGTGGTCGCAATGATGAGTGTAAAAACACTGTTCGGTTGTTTCACGCGAAGGTGCGAAGACGCGAAGGTTGGAGGGCGAGTGTCCCCACGAGCCGTTTGAGCGTTGAGTGTTGAGCGGTTTTGGAGTGCGGCGGCAAGCGGTATTCCGCGCGACGCCGCTTTTAACGCGGGCGGGCTGGAAAGCGGTGCCGCGACCCGCGCGCAACGCGGCTCTTGTCACTGCACTCCAAATTTTTTCGCTTTTACACTCGTCGTTGCGAGCCACTGTGTGGTCACAACAACATCAGTTTTCAACACGCAACCAGCCGACTTGCCAGGGGGCGACGGCGGGGAGGGTGATGAGGACGTCCTGACCTTCTCGGCGTACGGTGAGGGAGAGCGGCTTTTCTCTGGGGGTCAACCACTCAATATGCGTGATGCCTGTGGGACAGCCGCGCAGGCGCAGGGTGGTCGGCGGCTGGACATCGATGGCGGTGTTGACCAGCGCGACGCTGCGCAAGTCACCTGCCATCGATACGCGCGGGATGACCACGGCTTGCGCGGCGTTTTCCACAAAGACCGGCAGCCGGTTCTGTGCGACCCAATCAGCCGCCAGCAGCAGTTGCCGCCGCCGCGCCTCGCTCGCGTAGGTCGAGAAGCCGTCGAAGCCGAAGGCCGCGAGACGACCGCCGGTGGGCAGTTCAATCAAGACGGAAGCGGCCTCTAAGAGTTGGCCCTGCGCGTCCCGGTAGCGTCCGATTACGCGCGCTGCGTCGTTCGACGGAAATAGCGCATACGTGTTCTCAGCCAGAGCCTGCGGCCGCCAGACGTAGCCCACGCGGTTGACGTTCAGTTCGTCGTCGGTGAACTCTTCAACGAGTTGCTGTGCATTGCATGACCGGGTGCCCATCTGGATGCGCGCGCCTGCACCCCGCGCTTGCAGGGCGGCGACGGCGGTGCCGTCCAGTAGCACGCCGCCGGAGAGCACGCGCTGCAACTCGACGTCGCTCATGTCGCTGACATTTGCGGCGGTGAGCAGGTAGCCGGCCAGATGGGGCGAGCCGGGACAGACCGGCAGGCCAAGCGGTGCGAGCGCGTCCGCCGCGTGGAGCGTGGCGGGGGGCGTGCGCGGTTTGCGAGCGGCGGCGCTTTGCGCGTGAAAGGGGAGAAGTCCGCCGGGGCGTGTCTCGCGGTTGTGGCGGGCATAGGCCTGAAGGAAGGGACGCCAGAAGGTCAGTTCGCTGAAATAGACACTGGCAAACCGATCGGCGGTTTCATGCGCGTTGCGCAGGAAGTCGAACTCGACCGCATCCGCGCCGTAGGCGAGCATCAGGAAGCTCTGCACGCACAGGCCGTGCGCGGTGGCGGAGGAGGCGAACGCCGCGCCGTCGCCGATCCGCGCGACGGTTTGTTTGGACGACGCGGCGAAGCGCAACGCCTCGCTGACCATGCAGCGCGGCTGGCTGCCGTCGGGGAATGCAAAGATGAAAGGCGGCTCGGCGGTCGGCGTGGTAACAGCGTCGAAACAGGCAGGGTAGCGTTCCAACGCGGCGGCGAGCGCGGTGTCGGCGGGATCGCCGATCAGCGTCATGAAGGGCGCTTCCGCCGCGCGAAGGAACGGAAGTGCCGAAACGAGGAGAGCGAAGAGAACGGGAAAAAATTTCATGCATAGCCTCCACTCACACAAAGGCCACGAAGGCCAAAAGGGTTTCCATTTTTGTGCGCCATCCGGAGGCCGCCCGCCATGCCAGCTCTTGTCATCGGGCTTGCGAAGCGCTGGGAGGGGCAAGCGTCTGCTTGCCCGCGGACGAGCGACGCTCGTCCCTCCCGGTGCTCTGCGATGGAACATTAAATTCTTAACCATGAAACACATGAAACTTCATGAAAATTGAAGGCTTCCCTTTGCGTTCTTTGCGGCTATTTATGTAGCCATGCCCATTCGCGACAATTCGCCTCATTCGCGGTTAAAACCCGCAGCCATGCCACCCAAAAAACTTCTGCGCCTCTGCGTTAAAAAAACTCCTAACTCCTAACTCCTAAATGCCAACTCCTTGCACCGGCGGCGGGCGTGATGACGCTGACATCGCAGGGACTGCCGAAGCGTGCGGCGTAGGTGTTTGCCAGCGCGGCCGCTGCGGTTTCGGCGTCGCGCGGATGAACCAGAACCACGACCGAACCACCAAAGCCGCCGCCGGAGAGCCGTGCGCCGAGTACGCCGGGGATCTTTTTCGCGGCATCGACCACGGCGTCCAACTCCTCGCAGGAGTTGCCGAAGAGCACGCGCGAACTTTCATGCGAATCGAACATCAATGCGCCGAAACCGGCGGTGTCGCCGTTCGCCAGCAGCTCCGCGCCCCGCAGCACACGCTCGTTTTCGCCGATCGGGTGCGCGGCGCGGTCGGCCACCTCGGTCGGCAGTCCGGCACGGTAGATCGCCCACTCGGTCATGCTGACATCACGCAGCGCCTGCACCGGGTGGCGCAGGACGCGGGCAAAGTGCGCGGCGGCCTGCTCGCATGATTCGCGCAGACGGTTGTAGGCGCCGTCCACAAGCGCGTGCTTGGCGTGGGTGTTGCACATCAGGAAGCAGGCCTCTTCGCCCATGGGGACGGTCTCGTACGTGACGGAGCGGAAGTCGGTCTTCACCAGCCGACCGGCCTCGCCGGCCAGACTGGTGATCTGATCAAGCAGGCCGCATTTGCAGCCGGCGTAGAGGTGTTCGGCTTTCTGGCCGATCCGCGCCAACGTGACGGTGTCGGCTTCAATACCGTACAGGCGCGCGAGCGCCAGACCGGTGGACATCTCCAGCGCGGCGGAACTGGAGAGCCCGCTCCCCAGCGGGACATTGCCGAAAAACATGCCGTCAAAGCCGTGCGTCGCCGGACGCGCCTCGGTCAAGCCGGCGAAGGTGCCCTTGACATAGTTCTGCCAGGTGTCTTCGGATGACGGCGTGATGCCGGTGCAGTCGAAGGTGACCTCTTTCATCAGATCGCCGGCGACCAAACGGCAGGTGGTGTCGTCGCGTTTGGCGGCGGCGAAGAAGGTGCCGACGTTGATCGCGGCCGAGAAGACAAACCCCTCGTTGTAATCGGTGTGGTTGCCCAGCACTTCGATGCGTCCCGGCGCGTAGGCGATCACTTCGGGTTCGCGTCCGAAGTGCGCCTGGAATTTTTTCAGCAACTCGTCATGTACGGCTTGGTTGACCATGGTGTCCTCAGCTTCCCGCAGGGGTTATTTCCTGATGAGCGCAAGAATTTCGTCGCGTTTTTCAGCCATTAGCTCCGCATTACGGGCTTCTAGATTCAGGCGCACCAGCGGCTCGGTGTTCGAGCAGCGCACGTTGAACCACCAGTCGGCGTACTCGACGCTGACGCCATCCAACTCGAAGAGGTGGCCGTCGGCATACGTGGTGCGCAACTCGTCCAGAATCGCTTTGGGGTCGCGCGTGACCTTGGAGTTGATTTCGCCGCTCGCAAAGTATTTGCGTAGCGGCGCGATCAGCTCAGAGAGCGGGCGGTCGGATTTGCTGACGATGTTGGCCAACGAGAGAATCGCGAGGGCCGAACTCTCGGCGTAGAAGTTGTCCTTAAAGTAGTAGTGGCCGCTCAGTTCGCCGGCGAAGAGCGCGTCGTTTTCGCGCATCTGCTGCTTGATGAAGGCGTGGCCGACGCGGCTCATCATCGGGGTGCCGCCTGCGGCTTCGATCGCCTCTTTGACCACCCAACTGCTGCGCAAGTCATAGAAGATCACGCCTTTGCGTTTGGACAACACATCCTGTGCGATCAGCGCGGTGACGAGATCCATCGGGACGATCTCGCCGCGCTCGTCAACGAAACCGGCACGGTCGGCATCGCCATCGTAAGCTACGCCGAAGGCGTATTTACCGGCGCGCACCTTGGCCTGCAGATCGGCGAGCGTGGCGTGATTGAGCGGGTTGGCCTCGTGATTTGGGAAGCGTCCGTCCGGATCTTCGTACAGGCCGTCCCACGTCAGCACGCCTTGTAGCGCCTTGACCTCCCAGATGCCCATGCCGTTGGCGAAGTCGATCGCCAGATGCACCGGCTTCGGGAGTTGCGCGAACTGCGCCACATGGCGACCGTACGCCTCTTGGACATCGGCCTTGCTGATTGTTCCCGGGGTCGCGGCTTTGGGCGCGAAACTGCCCTCGTTGACGATGCGCTCGATCTCTTTGATGCCGGTGGCGCCGCTGATCGGTACGGCTTGCGCGCGGCACAGCTTGAAGCCGTTCCATTCGGCGGGATTGTGCGAGGCGGTGATCATGATGCTGGCATCCGCGCCCAGCGTGCCGTTGGCGAAGTAGGACATCGGCGTGGAACCGTAGCCGATGTCAATGACGTTAGCGCCCTGTTCGGTCAGGCCCTTGGCCAACGCGGTGAACAGCGGTTCAGAGTGGGGGCGGATGTCGCGCGCCACGACCACCTTTTTGCAGTCGGTGAAGGTCACGAAAGCGCGGCCGATCGCGTACGTGGTCTCTTCAGTCAGATCTTTTCCGTAAATGCCGCGGATGTCGTATGCCTTGTAAATACTGGCCATGGGGAACTCCTTTACTTTTTGGTTTTAACTCTCAGGCTCTTGCAAAACCCTTCGTGGCATGGGCGTCCCGCCCATGAAACACGGGCAGGATGCCCGTGCCACGCCGCATGGGCGTCCCCGCCCATGGAACACGGGCAAGATGCCCGTGCCACACCTGCAAGCAAGGGGTTTTGCAAGACCTTCTCTCAACGTTCAACCCTCAACTTTCGACTCTTCAGTTTTTTGCGGTTGGTTTTCGCTTTCGCCTTCGGCTTTTTCCTTTTCGGCGTCCCGGGCGAGCAGGGCGTCGACCGCCTTGAAAAAACTCCTTTTAGCCTGCGCGAGCGGCTCTTGGATCGTGCAGCCTGCGGCGCGGGCGTGTCCGCCGCCGCCGAAGGGGCGCACCAATTCGGTGGCGTCGAGCGGTTCGCGCGTACGCACACTGACGCGCGTTTCGGTGCTATCCTCTTCGTTGCCGTAAAAGAAAATCGCGACGCGGTTACCGATCAGACTGCGCGGAATTTCAATCACATCTTCGACATCGGCCTTGGTGCCGCCGGTCTCTTCAAAGTCCTTGCCGGTCAATGTGACGGCAGCGACGGTGTCGTTGTTCCGGATGGTCAGCGTGCGAAAGGCGCGCCTTTTGAGTTCCATCGTGACCCGGCTGAACGAACAGTAGATCTTGTCGTTGATATAAGCCGTCCGCACGCCATAGCGCAACAGGTCGGCTCCGCAGCGCAACGTAGCAGGCGTGGTCTGATCGTAGGCGAAGCGTCCCGAATCGGTGATAAGGGCCACCCAAAGCGCCTCAGCCGAGATCGAATCTAACTGCCAGCCAGCTTTACGCGCAAGACGCCAGATCAGTTCGGCGGTGGAAGAGACGTGACCTTCAACCCAGTTCCACGTGCCGAAGCGCGTGTTGGTGCAGTGGTGGTCGATGTTCAAGAGGGGCACGGTGCGTGCAAGGGGCTGGATGGGCTTCGGCATACGCTCAAACGAGGCGCAATCTACTGCGATAATCAGGTCGAAGCGCTTGCGGGCGGCGGTCGATGGCGGTATCAGGCGCGAGACGCCTCGGAGGAATCCCGGTCCGCCGAGTTTGGTGCGGTCGGCGGTGCCCACGGCCTTGTGTCCCTCGCGGGTGAGCAGGTGACTCAGCGCGATCATGCAGCCTAGAGAATCGCCGTCTGGTCGTGCGTGTCCAGTGATGAGAATATGAGGGGCGGCTGCGATAACTTCGATCAACTCGCCCATTTTGACATTGCGGGGTATGCGTTTTTTCTCCATGCGAAACAATTTCAACGAATTTGTCCGTTGCCGGTGACAACGTATTTGTAGGTGGTCAGCTCTTCAAGTCCCATCGGCCCGCGGGCGTGGAGCTTGTCGGTACTGATGCCCATTTCCGCGCCCATGCCGAACTCGCCGCCGTCAGTGAAGCGCGTCGATGCATTGGCGTAGACTGCGGCTGAGTCGACCTCCTTGAGGAAGAGCTTGGCGTGACGGGTATTGCGCGTGACGATGGCGTCGGAGTGGTGCGAGCCGTAGGTGTTGATGTGCTGGATGGCGGTCTGGATGTAGCGCACCACGCGCACCGCGAGAGTCAGGTCGAGATACTCGGCGTGCCAGTCTTCTGCGGTAGCCGGTGCGCAGTCGGGGATGTACGCCCGCGTGGCTTCGCAGCCGCGCAGCGTGATACCGCGGCGCGCCGCCATCGCAGCGAGCTTCGGCAGGAAGGCCGCGGCGGCCTGCTCATGCACGAGGAGGGTTTCCAAGGCGTTGCACACGCCGGGACGCTGGCATTTGGCGTTTTCGACGATGGCCAGCGCTTGATCGAGATCGGCCTCGACATCGACGAATATGTGGCAGACGCCCTTGTAGTGCTTGAGCACCGGCACGCGAGACTGATCGACCACGGCGCGGATCAGCGATTCGCCGCCGCGCGGGATGACCACGTCTACGCGGTCGTCCATCTGCACCAGTTCGCGCACCGCGTCGCGGTCGGTGGTCTCCACGAGCTGCACCGCGTGGCGGGGCATGCCGGCGGCGGAACCGCCCTCTTGCAGGGCGCGCACGATGGCCATGTTCGAGCGGAACGCCTCCTTGCCGCCGCGCAGGATCACGGCGTTGGCGGTCTTGAGGCAGAGCACTGCGGCATCGGCGGTGACGTTGGGGCGCGATTCGTAAATGATGACGATGACGCCGAGGGGCACGCGGCGCTTTTCAATGACAAGTCCGTTGGGACGCGTGCGATTCCAGATTTTCTCGCCGACCGGATCGGTTAGCGCGGCCACCTCGCGGATGCCCGTGACCATGGCGTCGATCCGCGCGTCGGTGAGGGTCAGGCGGTCGATCATGGCATCGGAGAGGCCGGTGGCCCGGGCGGCGGCGATGTCCTGTGCGTTGGCCTTCTTGATCCGGGTGCGCTGACGGTCGATGGCGTCGGCCATGGCGAGCAGAATTTCATCTTTCTTGCGGGAAGAGAGGCGTACCATGCGCCGCGAAGCCGCCAGTGCTTGGTCGCCGAGTTTGCGTATGGAGTCGTGTAGGTTCATAGTCGTAAGTCCAGGGGTTGGGCGCGCAGGGCGGTTTAGCAACCGGCCGTCCGCGCGGAAGCGTTAGAGTGCGCTACTCAGGATCAGTGTGCCGACATCGTCTCCATCCATGATTCGAGTCAGCACGTTCTTGGTGCGGCCGCCGGCGATCACCACGGTGCTGCCGGACTTGGCGGCGATCTGCGCGGCGCGCAGCTTGGAGTCCATGCCGCCTTTTGAGAGACCGCCCGCTTCGGCCGGTTTGACCCAGGCGAAGGCCTCATTGATGTTCTCAATGCAGTGGACGCGTTGGCCCTCGGTGTCGAGCACGCCGTCGACCGTACTGAGAATGACCAGCAGGTCGGCGCGTGTGAGCTTGACCACCAGAGCGGCGAGATAATCATTATCGCCGAGCGAAAGACCGGCCTTGATCTCCTCGTCCGCGACCACGTCATTCTCGTTAATGATCGGGATCACCTGGCGGCGGATCATGTGCTCCATTGTCCGTTTGGCGTTAGTGAAGCGGAGGCGGTGCTGGAAATCGGCGTGGGTCAGCAGTACCTGGCCGATCACGATGCCCTCGGCCCCGAACAACTCCTCGTAGTTCGCCATCAGACGGGCTTGGCCGACGGCCGCACACATCTGAAGGTCGGGGACGTTGGTAGGGCGCGCCTTCATGTCCAGTGCCTCAACACCGGCACCGACGGCACCGGAAGAGACCAGCAGCATCTCGTAGCCTTTGCGGTGCAACTCGGCCACCTGCTTCACGAGGCTGCGCAGGGGACGCATGTCCGGGCGTCCGGAGGGCTGGGCGATGACCCGGGTTCCGATCTTAACGACAATACGCCGGGCTTCCGGCAGAAATTCACGATAACGGTGTTCAACATTCATAAAATGACTCGGGTTGTGAAACGAATCCTGTTCCCCCTTGAAACAGGCCAGATTGTAAAACATACGTCCGGCGATTGCAAGGATGGGGGGAGTTCATGAGTGTCATTAACCGATTAACCGATTAGTGATTTCTGTTTCCTTCGTTGATAACGATGTGGTTAAATGAGACACGTGACAGGGAAAACATCTAGTACGTGTGTACGCTGGGTGCTGGCCATGTGCTGGCCGATGCTGGCTTTGGGTGCGCAGCACTGGGTCGGCGTGGCGCCGCGCGTGGTACCCTGGGCATCGGTCAAGGCGGCGGACCGCGTGCGGATCGGTGTGCGTGACGAGGGGGTCTACCGTGTGAGCGCCGACGAGGTGGCGCTGGCTGCGGGCTGGGACGTGGATGCTGTGCGTACGGCGATGGCGCAGGGTGGGGTGGCGCTTGCATGCGGCGGCACAGCGGTGGCGTGGTGCGTGGAGGGGGACGTTCTGTTTTTTTACGGTCAGCCGACGAGCGAACTTTATGCGCCTGAAAATGTCTATTGGTTGACGTTGGGGAGTGGGACAGTGATGCCGGAAGAAGCAGCCGCGCCGGGGAGCGGTGCGGCCAATCTTTGGTTCATGTCCGCCGAGCCCTGTCGCGCAGCCTTTCTGGCACCCTATGAGCCGCGTGACCGCCGCAGTTCGGTGGGCACGCTCACCAATGTGTTGAATTTTGGTGAGTGGATCGGATCTGGCGGGACAACGCGCTCGCAGAGCCGAACCGTGACGTTGCCGGAATGGTGCGCCGAGGCGGCGACGGGCGTCACTGTGCGGGTCGAACTGGTCTCGTACTGTGATTTCACCACGCCGGATGAACATCTGTGCGAGGTCTGCGTAAACGGAGTGAGCGGCGGTGTGCAAGGGTGGTCGGGTGAGCAGGCCGTGACGTTTGACTATGCCGTGCCGGCGGGTACGGTGACGAACGAGACGATTGAACTGACCGTACGCAATGCGGGCGGCACGCAGGTTGCCAGCGATTTTATGTTGCTGGCCGCGATGGTGCGCTATCCGCGGCGTTATACGGCGCGGGAGGGCATGCTGCGTTGCACGGGCGGGGAGTATCCGGTGATTGCGGCGGGCGGTTTCACGACGCCGGATCTGGCGGTGTGGGAGGTGACTGATCCCGCGTTACCGACGGCGCTGACGGAGATGGGCGTGGCGCAAGATGACGCGGGAGGGTGGCAGGCGCTGTTCGCATGTAGCGGGGTGGCGGCGCGCTATGTGGTTTTCGATCGGTCGCAGGGTGCTTTTGAACCGTCCGTCAGTGGTACATGCGCGATCGACTGGAGCGCCCCGGACGAGATGCCCGAGTTGGCGATCGTGACGCCGCCGCGCCGGTGGTGGCCGGGGTTTGCGGAGGCGGCGGCGCCGCTGGCCGCGTTTCGCGAGGCGCAGGGGTTGCGCACGCGGGTGATCGACGCGGAAGATCTCTACAACGCCTTCACAGACGGCTTGGTGCATCCCGAGGCCTTCCGCCGGTTCAGCGCGGCGGGCGTGGCGCAGACGGACGGTCAGGTGTTGCGCTATCTGCTGTTTGCCGGGCATGGCGGAAGCGATTACAAACTGGATGTGTTCCCGCCTGGTGATGAGGGGCCCTACCCCGCTCTGTTCCCGCTATATTTGGTGTCGCAGGTGGATGCGGTGGTGAAAGGTGCGTTGCTGCTGCCGAATGACCCGGTGCTGGGCGATGTGCAGGGGGATGCAGTACCGGAGGTGGCGGTCGGGCGTTTTCTGGCGACGAATGCGCTGGAACTGGCGCGCATGGTGGAGAAGACCATCCGGTATGAGTTGACCGAGACGTGGAAACGCAAGGCGGTGTTCTCTTGCGACTGGCAGAATACGGGCTCGAAATATGTGAATTTCACTGGGATTTCCGAGTCCATCGCCGTATCTTTTCCGAGCGTGGGGTGGTGGCTCGAAACCTTTTATCCCGCGCCGGATCAGAGTAATCCGGGACCGTTATGGCGCGACACGTATTATGGAACGGGCATTTCGTATGAGTTTCAGGAGGGGGCGGGTTTCTATTATTTCATCGGCCATTCCAGTGATACCATTGCGGGCAACACTGCGGCGAACAAGCTGTTTAACGCTTCGACGCTCCAGACCGCCTCCTGGCCGTTCGCGCCCGTGGCGTTGCTGTTGGGATGCCGTATGGGACGTTGGACGGCGCTTGATCTGAGGCAAGAGCAGCAGACGATCGCCGAGGCGGGTGTCAGGAACCCGATATCCGGTTTCGTGGCTGTTATCAGCGCTGCCGGATATATGGCGACGGCGGATGCCACCGCGTTTTCGCAGGCCTTTGGTGCTCAGGTGGCGGCCGGTGCGCGTCGGCTGGGTGATATCTGGTGCGGGACTTTCGCCGCGCTGGGAGGTGACCGGGCGCTTGCCCTGCGGCACATGGTGTTCTTGGGTGACCCGTCGCTCAACATGCGACCCGACCAAACCGCGCGCGGGACGCCGACCGATTGGCTGCTGGCGCAGGGATTGAGAGGTGATCCCTATGCGGACCTTCTCGACCAAGACGGCGACGGGTTTGCGACGTGGATCGAGGCGCAGGCCGGCACCGGGGCGCTTGCGGGCGGGATGCGGATCAGCCGATTAGTGCTGCCGCAGGCCGGAACCTACGATCCGCTGGCTGTAGTGCCGGATTCTGCCGCACCGGGCCTCGCGCTGAATGTCGAAACGCTGGCTGGTATTGCATTCAGGGTGATGACGACAGATGATCTGAGAAGTACGTCGTGGGTGCCGCTCCCTTGGCGGCCGGCAGGGGGGGGCGCATGGTCGACCGAGCCTATCCCGGGTGATTGGCCGCTCAAGCAGATTGAGGTGCCGTTCGACAGGAATGTACAGCGCCGCTTTTACAGACCGGTCGCAGAACGCTAGGAAGTATCACTATGGATGACACGCTTTTTACACGGGCGAAGGATGTTGAGTTGAGGGAGATCGTGGGCGAACATTTTCTCATCGTGTTGCATGCCGGTGAGTCCAAAATGTTCAGCCTGAACGACATGGGCCTCTGGTTTTGGCAGCAGTTGGAGCGACCGGTCTCAAAGACTGAACTGCTCGGGGCGATGCTGGAGGAATATGAGGTCGATGATGCGACCGCGAGCGCGGAGATCGACCGTTTTCTCGCCCATCTCGTTGAGCGGGACCTTGTAAGTAAAATTTAGGATTTAGGAGTTAGGAGTTCTCGCTCGAACGTTGAGCGTTGAAGGTTGAACCTAAAAAGAGTTGAACTTTCAACGCTCTTTGGTTTCTGGCAAGACTCGGTTTTTTCTCACACGAAGGTCACGAAGGTTTTTTGGGGGTGCGAGCACTCTTGCGGGTTATACCGTGTAATACACTTCGTCCCATACACTTCGTCGCCTACACTTCGTCCAAAACACTTCGTCGCTGGTGTAACCGACTAAGTGTGAACGACTAAGTGTAACCGACGAAGTGTAGGGACTAAGCGTAACCGACTAAGTGGAACTTAAGCGTGGGACATCTCGACCGAAACGGCCACTGCGACGGTCGCGCCGACCATCGGATTGTTGCCCATGCCGAGGAAGCCCATCATCTCGACGTGCGCCGGCACCGAGGATGAGCCCGCGAACTGCGCGTCGGAGTGCATGCGTCCCATGGTGTCGGTCATGCCGTACGAAGCCGGCCCCGCTGCCATGTTGTCGGGATGCAGCGTGCGGCCCGTGCCGCCGCCGGAAGCGACTGAGAAGTACTTCTTGCCCTTCTCGACACACTCTTTCTTGTAGGTGCCTGCGACCGGGTGCTGGAAGCGCGTGGGGTTGGTGGAGTTACCGGTGATGGAGACATCCACCTTCTCTTTCCACATGATCGCCACGCCTTCGCGCACGTCATCCGCACCGTAGCAACGGACGTCCGCGCGGGGACCCTCGGAGAACGGGGTCGTCTTCGTGACCTTCAGTTTGCCGGTCGCGTAGTCGAACTTCGTCTCGCAATGGGTGAAGCCGTTGAGTCGGCTGATGATGTAGGCCGCGTCTTTGCCCAGGCCGTTGAGGATCACCCGCAACGGGGTGGTGCGGACCTTGTTGGCCTTGAGGGCGATACCGATCGCGCCTTCGGCCGCTGCGAATGACTCGTGCCCCGCGAGGAAGCAGAAGCAGCGGGTCTCTTCACGCAGCAGCATCGCGGCCAGATTGCCGTGCCCGACACCGACTTTGCGGTCATCCGCCACCGAACCGGGGATGCAGAAGGCTTGGAGTCCCTCGCCGATAGCCTCGGCCGCTTCGGCTGCCTTGATGCACCCTTTTTTCAACGCGATCGCCGCGCCCAACACATAGGCCCACTTCGCGTTTTCGAAGCAGATATTCTGGATCGAGGTGCAGATTTCGTAGGGGTCGAAACCCTGGGCCACGCACAGTTTGCGCGCCTCTTGGAGATCCTTGATCCCATATTTCTTGCACACGGCTTCAATCTGCTTGATACGCCGTGAATAACTTTCGAACAGTGCTGCCATAAGAAAAACTCCTTTCAACTACTCGTGACGCGGGTCGATGAATTTAACGGCGCCCATCTCTTTCGAGAACCGGCCATAGGTGCCGGTGCACTTCTCCAACGCCTTCTTCGGGTCTTCGCCCTTCTTGAGCAGTTCCATGAACGGCCCTATGCGGACAAACTCGTACCCGATCACCTCGTTGTTCTTGTCGAGCGCCAGGCGGCTCACATAGCCTTCCGCGATTTCGAGATAGCGCGCACCCTTCTGCTTGGTGCTGTACATCGTACCGATCTGGCTACGCAGGCCCTTGCCCAGATCTTCAAGGCCGGAACCGATCGGCAGGCCGCCCTCGGAGAAGGCACTCTGACTGCGGCCATACACGATCTGTAGGAAAAGTTCACGCATGGCTGTATTGATCGCATCGCACACCAGATCGGTATTAAGCGCTTCGAGCACCGTCTTGCCCGGCAGAATTTCAGCGGCCATCGCTGCCGAGTGGGTCATCCCCGAGCACCCGAGCGTTTCGATCAGCGCTTCCTGAATAATGCCATCTTTGATGTTCAGCGTCAGTTTGCAGGCACCCTGCTGCGGTGCGCACCAGCCCACGCCGTGCGTCAGACCGGAAATGTCTTTGACTTCTTTGACCTGCACCCACTTGCCCTCTTCGGGAATCGGCGCCGGTCCGTGCTTGGGACCTTTCGCCACACAGCACATCTGCTCCACTTCATGGGAGCACGGATACGGACAACTCATGTGATAGACCTCCATAGGTATACGAAAAAAACCGCGCGATTCTACACGATATCGGGCGGCCTGACAAATTGAATCACGCCCGGGTTACCGTCCTTGCGCCAAACGCAACGCGAGCCGTTCAGGCAGACCGGCCCGCATGTTTTTCTCCATGGCGGTCTGCACATCGTAAGGGACGCGGACGAATTCAACCTCTTTAGTCTTGGCGCTGTACAGCACGTACGCGCTGCGCGAATCGCCGTCGCGCGGCTGCCCCACGCTGCCGACGTTGATGAAATACTTTTTGCCGAATGTAATCTTCATTTTGCAGGGTTCGATGCGGGTGATCTCCTGCTGTTTTTGGTAGATCATCGGGACATGCGTATGACCATGAAAGCAGAGGGCGGTCATCTGATAGCTGAAATTGGCCTCCGCCGCCAGCGTATCGAACACATACCCCCAGCGCCCCGGCATGTCGAGCGTGCTGTGCACCAACGTGAAACCGCCGCAAGCTTTGTGGTAGGGCAGGTCATGCAGCCACTTGGCGTCATCCTCCGTCAATTGACGCCGCGTCCACGCGATCACACTGGCCGCCAGCGGCTGGAAGTCATCCAAGCTTTCGTTGTAGGAACAGTAGTGGTCATGATTGCCGCGAACGGTGATACAACCCAACTCACGCACCAGTCGGATGCATTCCGAAGGGCTGGCGTTATAGCCCACCACGTCACCGACCGAAACGAAATCTGTAACGCTCCGGCCTCGGGCGTCTTCGATAACGGCATTCAGCGCTTCAAGATTGGCGTGAACATCCCCCAGAATGGCATATTTCCGTTCCATAACCCCCAGCCCCATCCCTCGCAATCAATTGATTTTCAGCACTGCCGCCGCCAGAGGCAAATCTTCAGCGGTCGTGATCTTGATGTTGTGCCGCGGCCACTCGACCAGACGGACCGGCTCCCCGATCAATTCAACGGCGCTGGCTTCATCGGTGACCACTGCTTTTTGCTCCTCGACGGCCTCGTAGGCGCGCTGCAGCAGTTCCACCTTGAACGCCTGGGGAGTCTGGACTGCCCAGAGCTTCGCGCGATCCACGGTGCGGTCTACTGTCAAACCGCGCTCCACATATTTGATCGTGTCCCAGACGCGTGAGGCGGCAATACCGCACCCGTTCCGTTTGGCTGTCTTGATCGTGGCCTCGATCAACTCCGGCGTGACACACGGGCGGGCGCCATCATGCACCACCACGATGCGTGTTTCGGGCGCCATCTCCCGCATGCCGTTCACGACCGAGTCCTGACGGCGGCTCCCCCCTGCCACGACTTCCCGCAGTTTGGAAATCCCGAACATCTGCGCAACACTCTTGGCGGCCAAGATCTGCTCTTTCCGGACGACCAGCACAATCTGGTCAATCGCTGAGCTCTGTTCAAAGGCTAACAGCGACCAAGCGATAACAGGGCGTGACCCTAAACTCAGAAAAGCCTTGTCGGTATTCGATCCCATACGCGTACTTTTGCCGGCCGCAACCAAGATCACAGTGTTCATTCATCTCTCCTTTAAAGAAGTATTCCTGCAGACTCAACCCTTGAGTCGGAGAAGACGCTCTCACCCGCTCAAAATCTGCTATAGAACGTACGAGATAGTAACAATGACCTAAACCCGACGTCAAGCAGAGAACGAAGTTTCGCGTAATTCGCGTAATTCCGCAATTCCGCGTTCAAGCAGTTGCACGAGGCAGAGGAGTTCGGTAAACTGGCGCCCATCATTAAACGGAGAAACAGGTATGGCGAAAACGTACAAGATTGCGGTGATCCCGGGCGACGGAACGGGGCCGGAGGTGATCGGCGAGGGCTGCAAGGTCTTGGATGCGGCGGCAGCGCGGTTCGGCTTTAAACTGGAGAAGGTCACGTATGATCTGGGAGGAACCCGTTACCTCCGGACGGGGGAGACGTTGAGCGATGCCACGCTCGACGAGTTGCGCGGTTTCGACGCCATCTATCTCGGCGCAATCGGGCACACCGACATCAAGCCGGGCATCCTTGAAAAAGGCGTCCTGCTGAAGTTGCGCTTTGAACTGGACCAGTACATCAACTTGCGTCCGGTCAAGCTCTACCCCGGCGTTGAATGTCCGCTCAGAGATAAAGGCCCGCAAGAGATCGACTACTGCGTGATCCGTGAAAACTCCGGCGGTCTCTATACCGGTATCGGCGGCATCTCGCGTCCAGGCACGTGCGACGAAGTGGCGGTGCAGCAGATGACCTACACCTATGACCAAGTCGCGCGTTGTCTGCGTTACGCCTTCGAATATGCGCGCAAGTACGGCAAGAAGGCGCGGGGGATCGGCGAGCACAACACGCTGGCAATGGTCGGCAAATCGAATGTCCTGACTTATGTGTATGAACTGTGGAACCGTGTCTTTGCCGAGATCGGTGCCGAGTATCCCGACGTCAAGCGCGAGTACTACCATGTTGACGCGACCTGCCTCTACATGGTGGCCTCTCCTGAGA
>ERZ795058.851-NODE-851-length-44561-cov-14.118456_pt1 | contig 44561 bp, 42 predicted proteins | sample MGYA00375142_ERZ795058 | MGnify/ENA primary metagenome ERZ795058 (study PRJEB30187, sample SAMN05720210) | activated sludge metagenome | isolation source: anaerobic digester from wastewater treatment plant | place: Japan | collected 2015-04-20 ... | reverse complement strand
AGAGCAGCATGCCGGCCCACCTCTCGGCGGGCCTCCGCATCCCGCTCGGACGCCTGGATATCCCGATCCCGTATGGGGGGTTGACCGGTGCTGGTCTGGAGGTGGAGGTGCAGAAGACGCTCGCACTCGAGAACCCTCGGCTGGATTTTGAAAGCGGCTGGGCGGTGGGGGCGACTCTTACCGCCGGCCTGGTCCTCGGCGGCACATCCTCCCCCTTCAGGCCGTTTGTCACGGCAGCCTACCTCTTGGAGGAACAGTCGTTCCTCCTCTCCATCGGCTTGAATCTGGTCCCTCTTTTTGAGGTTATCTCACTTCACTGAGGTCGTGGTCGACCACCAGCGTGATGCCCAAGAGGAAGACCCACGCTTTGGTGAGATGATCATAGCCGCCTACATGGGTAGTAAGGCCCTCGGTGGCAAAGACGTGGGTGAGCCTCGCACCCACCTGCACCGAATACGCGGTGTTGGCCACAACCCAAAGCGGTCTCGGCCCGAGGCCCAAGGCAACCTCCAGGGAGAGGGCAGGGCGGACTTCTTCAAGGACCGTCTCATCGAAGTGTTGGACGAGGTTGAACCGCTTGATGCCTGCCCCAGCCTCTATGGAGGGACGGAGGAAGGTGTTGTGGGGGAACAGGTGCCAGTGATACGAGAGGGTATATTCACCGATGTTGTGGCGGTGCGTATCGTCGATGGGCCCACTCATATAGAGGAGGGAGAGGACCGCTGGCCCCACTTCGATGGCGGTGAGGCGCTGTGGGCTGCCGTCGAGTTCGTAGAAGAGGCCGTGTGTGATGGTCAGGTCGTTCTGTTGAAACGTCTTGGGTGTGCCGAACGCGAGTACGTCGAAGCCAATGTAGCCGTAGGAGAAGCCGCTCTGTGGATAGTAGCGGTAGGAGGTGAACAAGAGATTCCCATCGTAGTCGGCGGCGAAGTAGAGGCCGTTGTACCGCTCCTCCTGCATATATTGGGAGGGGAAGCCGCTCCACCCCTTGGTGTAATGGTAGCCGACGGCGGCCGAGAGGGCAGGGCCGTATTGATACTGGAGGGCGGCTTCGACCTCGCTCTCCCAGCTGTGGCGGTGGTCGGTTGCGACGTTGAGGGAGTAGCGGCTGCGCCTGCTCTGGTAGGAGAGCGTCACATCGAGGCCGCCACCGGGGTGGACGGCAAGTTCGTCGGTGGAGACGGGGAGGACCACCGGCTTTTTCTTCTTGAAGCTATGGAGCAGCGTCTGCGCCTCCTCAAGGCCGAAGGAGCCGATGAGTTTGATGCCTACATCCGGCGTGAGGGTGAGGCTCCATGACGGGGAGAGGGTGAGAGCGTACGGGTAGGCGAAGGAGAAGTCCAGCGTGTCGTAGCGGTGTTTGCTCGTGTGCTGGTCGGTATGGCTGGTCAGTTCGACGGCCATATCCCACCCCCGCTTCCCTCTCAGTTCACCGCGAAGAGAGAAGGATCTGCCGTCATCCTGGTTGTTGCCGAGCCCCAAGCTGATGGCGTCATTGCCGGTTGAGAGGAGCAGGTGTTCGGCTGCGGTGGCACCAAGGGGGACCACACTCACGACAGCGATGAGGAAGAGGAATAGGGCCCTTCGCAAGAGACGCCTCTTCATTGCACTCATTGTACGAGAATATCACTAAAACACAAGCCGATATGGGCCCTATTCAGTGCTTAAATCGTGGTCGATCTGGAGTACGAGGCCAAAGAGGAGGGTAAGGGGTCGTGCGATACGCTCCCATTGGGGGTCGGAGGCGACGAGGGAGCCGCTCTCGAAGGTGTAGTGCAGGGCGACAGCGAGGCGAAAGTGATAGGCACTGTCGCCGACGATCCACGCGTCCTTCTTGCCCAGCCCCACGCCGGCTTCGATGCCGATGGCAGGCAGAATGGCTTCGATGATGCGCGTCGTGTACTCCTCGATGAGGTTGTAGCGCTTGAGGCCGGCAAGGAGGGAGATCGACGGGCGCAAGAATGCTGACGCGCTGAAGGGTTCCCACTGCCAGCCGACCGACCAGGCACCGATGTTGCGCCGAAGGGCAGCCCCTTTCTCCGTTGGTCCGTTTGAGTAGTGTACCTGGAGGAGGAAGCCCCGGTACAAGAGACCGCTGACCCGCATCTGGTACCCGTTTCTGTCGTAGTAGATGCCGCTGACGGTGGAGAGGTCAGATGTGGCAAAGCGCTTGGGTTGTGTGAAGGCGAGGACATCGATGCCGAAGCTCCCCCAAGAGAATCCTGTCTCGGGCCAGATGGCCCAGGCGGTGTTGAGCAGCGGGGAGTGGTAGGAGGAGAAGAGGTAGAGGCCCTGGCTTTGGGCCACAGAGAGGGTACGTACCGGGTGATGGTCGTGATCGAAGCGTGCAAGATACCCGACCCCGACCGTGAGCATCTCTTCCACCTGATAGAGGAGCGAGAGATCGAGGCGACTCTCCCACTCGGGCACGGTGGTGGCGGCCACGCGGGCACCAAGACGATGGGAGCCCATGGTCAGCGACACCTGGGCGTTCGCCCCGAGGGTCACCATCGCGCGCACCCCATCGTATGCCTCGGTGAGGAACACCTCATCACGGCCCAGGATCCGGTGGAGGAGGTTCTGCAACGCCTGCAGGCCGAGGTCACCGCTCAGGTGAACGCCCCCCAGCGGGGAGAGGGTGAGGGCCAGGTTGGGGTGGGGGTGGAAGCTGAAGGGGTAGGAGAGGGAGAGGCTGAGGGTCGAATACCGCATGGCGGTCTCTCTCTGGTCGGTGTATCCATCGAGGTCGAAGAGCAGGGAGAGGCCGGTGTCGAAGGCGGCATGGGCCGAGACGGAGAAGGAGTGCCCATCATCCGTATTGTTGCCAAAGCCCATGGTGATCCAATCGTTGCCGGTGCCGATGACGAGGCTGGTCGCCCCAAGGGGGAGGAGTATGGCAACGAACAGCATGATGGCTACCGTCAGCGATCTGGCGTTCTGTCCCTGGGGCATGATGGCTTCCTCCTCTCATTGGGAGTATACCGCATTTTCACCGCGAGCTCATCGGCGATTGGCCAGCGAACACAGTGAATGAGCGGTTGTGTTATCGGATAATATCGGATAAAATCGAATATATCGGATAATATCGGATAGTTTTGAATTGCGTCGGATAGGGAGGATTGCATGCAATATGAAGCGATGGAGTCGAAAATTCTTGAGTTCAAGGAACGTCTTGATGATTACGGACGATTACTGGAGACAATCACTGCGTTTGCAAACACCCAAGGGGGTACAATCATCATCGGCATCAGGGATAGTGATCGAACAGTCGTCGGCCTTGAGCGAGATGAGATCGTTCGATACAGTCGTGAACTGCCGCAAGTCATCGTCGATTCCATTTCACCGCAAATCGCTGTAGATCTCTATGAACAGCATATCGGAGGCAAGACGTGTGTGACCCTTCGAGTGTTCCCTGGTCCCCAGCAACCGTATTTCATCAAGCGAAATGGATATCCGAACGGAGTTTTTTTACGATTTGGATCCCATAATAGAATTGCCGATGCGTATGCACTTGAACAGTTTACGCGTGCACGCAGTGGAATACGCTATGAAGAGCAGCCCTGTCCACAGGTCCCCTATGAGCAGCTCTCTAGGGAGTTGCTCGACGCTATCTTTGTTCGATGCGATCCTTCGATTCTCATCGGCGCGGGATATGCGGTCAATGAAGTTTCTGGGAAGGCCGTCGCCAATGTTGCAGGAACACTGCTCTTTTATCCGGATCATACACAGGTAATCCCGGAGTCGAGCATCGTGATCAGCGCATATGCTGACGAGAGCAAGCAACACCTGATCAAGAAGGAGGAGTTCACCGGCGGAATCATTCCCATGCTTGAACAAGCCTATGCATTCCTTTCCACGCTATTGGGCACACACTACCGACAGGAAGGATTGGCCAAGCAGCCGGTTGAGTATGAAATACCACGAGAAGCCATCCGCGAAGCGCTTGTCAATTCGGTGGCACATCGAGCCTATGATTACGAAGCCCCGACGCGGATCACGCTCTTCCCCGACAGGATTGAATTCTTGAATCCAGGTACGTTCTATGCTCCCATCAATGACGAGAATCTCAAAGAAGGACTCTCTCGGTACAGAAACCCACTCATCGCTGATGCGCTGAGAAAGAAAGAGTACATGGAAAAACAAGGCATCGGCATCACGCTCATCATAGCTAGCTGCCTTCAGGCTGGTCTGGAAGAGCCGCAGTTCGTTGAACTAGAACACCATGTGAAAGTTATCTTGTATCGAAAACACACTCCGTTAAAAATCTTGGATGAAATTTCCCGAGATCCGTATGATGCAGGAGCTATAAAACGTCATTTCAGTGCTTCTGGGCTGTTTTCGTCCAAGGAGCTCGCCCACTATCTCGGCAAATCGGTATCAACAGCCAAGAATGTTCTCTCTGACCTGCAACAACAGGGCATCGTCGAAATGGTTGGTCAAGGGCCCGCCACCAAATATCGGTTTATTCGGTAGCTCAACCGTGAGAAACGCCTCTCTCACGTAGGAACGTGCTGTGTGTCATGCCAGTGTAATCACAGAGGCATCTATCGATACGATTATCCGATATGTAGCGGATAATTGGCCGATACTGGCTGATATTGTCTGATATTGTCTGATACTGGCTGATACTGGCTGATACTGGCTGATACTGGCTGATGGCGTTTCGTTGGACCTACCTCCTCGCGGAGGTGCGAGCCATGCTTTCCTTCATATCAGGACCTCCAAATAGGTATGCAATATCTTTTCTACCTTCAATGCTCTTGCGTAATCGAAGAGCCTCATACTGTCCAAGGTATATCTCTTGGTAATTTGCTTCAGCGCATCGCTGAAAACCTGGATGTCCATCCTGTTCTTGCTGCGGATGAGATCACAGAGAGAACGTTCGACATCATACAGATGAATGGAGTTGCCCATTGCGCTGTTTCCTTCAATGAGACCCAAGGAATGGAATTCGTTTCGTATATAGTACACTTTGGATTTTTCAGCTAAGGATCGCGTCACCTTATAGCCGCTTGGTACGGTGATTGAATGCACCAATGGTGCTCTATCTGAACACTCATGAAGAAAGAGGGCTGTTTCATGGGAAAATATCGCAGCAGGGTACTTCCTTTGCAAAATAAACATTTCATCTTCCAAGAAGTCCGGGAGCACATACACTCCAGCTCCTATTCGTTGGAGCGTTCCCGCCTCGACCATTCGCGAGAGGTATATTCTGGCAATTCCCTGTTCATCCACATCAGAGCTCAGTACTGTGCCGCTCTGCCCTTGGGCAATTGCTTTGATTTTCTCACTGTAGTTCATCATTTCTGTTGTTCCTATTATACTTATAACATGATTTAGATAAGTATAATAGTAAAATATTCAACAATCTTATCTTTTAGAAACTTACACCCGCTCTGCAAGAGAGAGCCACGCCTCCTCGGTCTCTGTACGTTCGGCCTGCAGGCTGTGGTAGGCCCGGGTACGTTCCTCCAGGGTGCCGGCCTCGGTGGGCAGCGGGGAGGAGAAGCTCTCCTCCAAGGAGGCGATGGCTACCCCCAGCTCCTCGAGGCGCTCCTCCAGGGCCGCGAGCTGCTGCTCCTCGTATCGTGAGAGGCCTTTCCTCTTCTCGCGAGGTTGAGTGCGTTGGCTCACCTTCGTCTCTTCCCGGGAGGCGGGCGCAGACACGGTCTGTTGCCGTTCCCTCCACTCCCCGTACCTCATGCTGTGGTGTGTGACCGCCCCGCTTCCGTCGAGGACGAAGAGCTCGTCGCAGACGAGATCGAGGAAGGCCCGGTCGTGGCTGCTGACGAGCAGGCAGCCGCCGAAGGAGGTGAGGTACTCCTCCAAGCTCTCCATCATGGCGAGGTCGAGGTCGTTGGTCGGCTCATCGAGGAGGAGGAAGTTCGGTTCACCCATCAAGGTGGTGACCAGGGCGAGACGACGCTGTTCCCCCCCGGAGAGGGTGGAGACGCTCTTGCGATGCATCGAGGCGGGAAAACCGTAGAGCTCGAGCAGCTTTGCTGCGCTCACGCTCTCCTTTGGGGAGATGGTGATGAATTTGGCGATCTCCTCGACCGTTTCGATGATCGTCATCTCCTCTTTGAAGGGGAGCGTGGTCTGCCGCAGGTAGCCGAAGACCGTGTTCACCCCGATGTCGAGTTTTCCGCCCTCCGATTCAATGGTGGCGCTGAGGAGGTCGAGCAGCGTGCTCTTGCCGCTGCCGTTCGCCCCGACCACGGCGATCTTGCACCCCTTTTGGAAGGAGTGGGAGAAGGAGGTGATGACCGGCTTGCCATCATAGGATTTGGAGAGGCCTTCGGCTTCGAGGATCTTCTTGCCCAAGCGGCGGGTGAGGGAGGAGAGACCCTGGATCTGTTGGCTCTGCTTCCCCTCCTGGGAGGCGAGCAGCGCCTCGATGCGATCCTTGCGTCCGCTGTCCTTGCCGGTCCGGGCCCTCGGCCCGCGCTTCAGCCACGCCAGCTCACGCCGCAAGACCGTCTTGATCCGCTCCTCCTCCTTCGCCTCGGCCTTGATGCGTTCATCGCGCCGCTCCAAGAAGAGGGAGAAGGGGGTGGGGTGGGTATAGAGTGATGAGCCGTCGAGTTCCAGGATTCGGTGGCAGACCCCGTCGAGGAAGTACCGGTCGTGGGTCACCGCCAGCACGGTGGCCGGCGAGCTTTTCAACGTATTCTCCAACCACTCGATGGTGGGGATGTCCAAGTGGTTGGTCGGCTCGTCGAGCAAGAGGAGGTCACATCCGCTGACCAGGAGACGAGCGAGGGCGACCTTCTTCTGCATGCCACCCGAGAGGCTCGCCATGCTCCGTTCCTCGATGTCGTAGAGGCCTTGCTCCCCGAGCAGTGAGATGTACTCGTCTCTCACGGTCCAGGCGTGGAGAGCATCCATCGCCTCGAGGGCTGAGGAGAGCTGCTCCGGGGTATGGTCACTGGCGAGCAATGTGTTGTAGTGCTGGATGGCCTTGATGCGTTTGCCTTCACCGCCGAGGAGGAAGGAGGCGACGGTGTCATCGTCCCCATAGCTGACCTGTTGCTCCAAAAAGGCCAGGTCGGCCCCCTTTTTATAGGAGATGGTGCCGCTGTCGCTCTCCATGCGGGACGCGAGGATCTTCAGCAGGGTGGACTTTCCGGCACCGTTGGCACCGACGAGTCCGGCTCGTTCCCCCTCTTCAAGGGTGAAGCTCACCCCAGTGAAGAGCGCTTCCTCCAAGAGGGTCTTGGATACGCCTTCGACGCAAATCATGCTCATGCCCTGAGCCTAATGCAAAGAGGGCGGCAGTGACAAGGAGTGTCAGGCGGCGAGAAAGAGGATGGCGATGCCGCCGATGCTGAGCACGGTCCCCGCGAGGCTTGCTGGTGAGATCGTGCGTGTGAGGATCAGGCGGTCGTAGGGCAAGAGCAGGATTGGGGAGACCTGGGTGATGGTGGTCACCAATCCCACCGGTGCGAGGGTGAAGGCCTTCATCTGGCTGCTCATGCCCAAGACCGGCCCGGCGAGGGAGGCCAAGAACAACAACAAGAGTGCGCGCCGGTCGCCCAGGCTCTTGAAGTGGGCTTTGGCGTCCCTCTTGATGAGGCCGTTGAAGATGATGAAGGCCGCCAAGCCTCCGAGGTTGCGCATCAGGTTGGTGGAGATTGGCCCCCCTTCGGTGAGGGCTGCCTTGGCCAAGAGGAAGGAGATCGACTGGAAGATCGCGGCGAGCGTCGCAGAGAGGATGCCCGCCGTGCTTTGTGTGCGCTCACTGGCCATCGCGGGTCTCTTATTGTCCAGGAGGGTCATCATGGTGACCCCGCTGATGGTGATGGCCATGCCGAGGAGTTGGATGAGGTTCAGCTGTTCGCCGAAGAAGAAGAATGAAAGGGTTGCGGTGACCACCGGTGAGAGGGTCATGATGACCATCGACTCGCGGCTTCCGAGCAACACGTAGGATTTGAACATCAAGAGGTCGGTGAGGAAGTACCCGATGACGCCGCTGGCAAGGAGGATGAGGTAGGTGGAGAGAGCCCAACCGGTGGGAAACCAGATGCCCTCGACGAGGCGGGTGAGGAGGAAGACCAGCGGCAGGGCGAGCCACATGCGGATGTGGGCGACGCTCTGCGACCCAAACTTTTCTCCGAGGTGGCGGTAGATGATTGAGTTTTGGGCGAAGCAGAGGGCGGTGACCAGGGCGAGGAGTTGCCCGAGCAGCAGGTTCTCTTCCATGGCAGAGAATGTATCACACGAGGAGTTTTGCAGACAAGGGCGGCTCGTTGACCTGAGGAGGGTGCCACACTACCATAGGAGCATGTTGGAAGGTTTTCCCCCGATCCACGCTCATGACAGTACGATTTTGATCCTCGGCACCGGACCGAGCGTGACGAGTCTGCAGAAGCGGGAGTATTACGGTTTTGCCCGCAACGCCTTCTGGCCGATCCTCTCATCTGTCTACCGCCATCCGATCGACAGCTATGGAGAGAAGACCGCCCTCATCGTGTCCTCCCGTCTCGCCTTGTGGGATGTCCTCGCCCGCTTTGAGCGGGAGCAATCGCTTGACAGCAACTACCGGTCTGTCCTCCCCAACGCCCTCATCCCCTTCATCGACGAGCACCCCCAGCTGAGGAAAATCCTCTTCAATGGAACGCAGGCGGCGCGCTTCTATGACCGGCTCATTGGCTACCGCCCCCCTTCAATCGAGTTTTTCACCCTCCCTTCGACCAGTCCGGCCTATACGCTGGCCTGTGAGGAGAAGCTGCACATCTGGAGATCCGCCCTCCTGGAAGAGAGTGGGGGAGCATGAAAAAGGGAGCCTCGAAAGGCTCCCTGTATCGACAACAATCGATTAGTAGCGGTCGTAGCTCGGGCGGGGCTTTGCAATGGCCTCGTTGACACGAAGATTGCGACCGCCGAAGTCGGTGCCGTCCAGCTGGCTGATTGCAGCCTCTGCTGCGCTGTCGTCTTCCATCTCTACGAACCCAAAGCCCTTGGGGCGGCGGGTCTCGCGGTCGATGATGATGTTCGCACTGAGGACGGTGCCGTACTGTGCAAACAGGTCGCGAAGTTCTTCTTCGCTGGTGTTGTAACTCATGTTACCAACATAGATTTTCTTTGCCATTCAAAGCATCCTTTACAGGCCTCGCCTGTACACGAAAGTATTTGCTTTCTTTGGCGCAGTCTCGAACGATTAACCTGTCTGCGAGTGGGATTCAGTGAAGAACGCATACGTACAAAGATAGGGTAACAGACCAGCTGCAACGCAAAACTAAAGCATCCCTACGGTATCATGGCCAATATATCTTGTCAATGAAGTCACCGTGAGCATTGGTAGCTATTGTGCAGAGGATGGAGAAGTCTCTGATTCGTCTCTGCTTTTTGGTGGTTGGTGCCTTTCTCGGATCGGCGAGGCTTGCTGGGTTGCATGGATAGGGATGGAACGCTCTGCGTTTGCCTCTCCTTGATAGCTTTTTGCAATCACGATAGGCTATACTCACCACAGATGAGGTGTCGTCATGGAGAGAGTGAGTCACATAGCAGAGATCGCAGGCCTCAAAGAGGAGGCCCGGCGCTTGGGCTTCAGCAGCGTTGAGGAGCGCAATGAGGCGCTGAGCCTCATCGCCCATGGCCTTGAGCGCGACTGGGAATCGATCAAAGCTGCAAACGACGAGGATGTCGCAGAGGCAACGGACGCAGGAGTTGCCGCGGCGCTCGTCAAACGTCTGGTCTACAGTGAAACCAAACAGCGGGAAGCGCAGAATGGCATCGCCGATGTGATGGCCTTGGGCGACCCGATCGGCCGGGTGCGCCAGAAGCGCGAGCTCGATGAGGGACTCATCCTCACCCAGGTCACCGTCCCCATCGGGGTCATCGGCATGATCTTCGAGGCCCGTCCCGATGCGCTCGTCCAGATCGTCACCCTCTGCCTGAAGAGCGGCAACGCCATCATCCTCAAGGGGGGCTCTGAGGCGCGGCGCACCAATGCCGCCCTCGTCGCCTCGATGCGAAAGAGCCTTGAGAAGAGCCGGCTCGCAAGCGGCTGGATCGTCCTCTTGGAGAGCCGTAGGGAGGTATCTGAGATGTTGACGATGGAGGACTCCATTGATCTGCTCATCCCCCGCGGCTCCAAGGAGTTCGTCTCCTACATCATGAGCCACACCGCCATCCCGGTCCTCGGCCACGCCGATGGAATCTGCCACCTCTACATCGATGAGCGCGCCGACCTCTCGATGGCCCTCGCTGTCGCCTACGATGCCAAGACCCAGTACCCGGCGGCCTGCAATGCCGTGGAGACGATACTGGTGCACCAGCAGATCGCCGCCGCCTTCATCCCGGCTCTCAAGCAGCGCTTTGGCCAGGATGTGGTCATCCACGGCGATGAGAGATGTGCCGCCCTCATCGATTGTATCCCGTACCAAGATGGTGATTACGATACCGAGTACCTCGACATGGCGGTCAACATCCGCGTCGTCGACTCCATCGACGAGGCCATCGCCCACATCGCCCGCCACGGCAGCAGCCACACCGATGCCATCGTCACCGAAGGTGAGGCACAAAAGCGTACCTTCCTCGCCCAGGTGGACAGCGCCGACGTCTTCGTCAACTGCTCCACCCGCTTCGCCGATGGCTATCGCTTCGGCCTGGGGGCAGAGGTGGGCATCTCTACCCAGAAGATCCACGCCCGTGGCCCGGTGGGCATGGAGGGGTTGCTCAGCACCAAATACCTGCTCGAGGGGAGTGGCCAGATCGTCGCCGATTACACCGGCGATGGCGAGCATACCTTCACCCACATCGAGCTCTCAACCGAGGAGGGGAGGCATGCGTGACCACTCTCATGTCCACCGTATCGTGGTGAAGGTCGGTACCAACCTGCTCTCCAGCAGTGACGGCATCGACGAGGCGTGCGTCGACGCCATCAGCGCCCAGATCGCCGCCCTCAAGGAGCGGGGGTATCAAGTCCTGCTCGTCAGCAGTGGCGCCATCGGCCTCGGAGCCAAGGAGCTCCGCCTCAAAGGCAAGGTCAAGCTGGTGAAACTGCGCCAAGCCTGTGCCTCCATCGGGCAGCCGCTTCTGATGTCATCGTGGCGCCGCTCCTTCAAACAACACGGTCTGCTCTGCTCCCAGCTCTTGCTCACCCGCCGGGAGCTGAACAACCGCCTCACCTATGTGAACCTCCGCAACTCCGTCTCCACCCTCCTCGAGCTCGGCGTCGTGCCGATTTTCAATGAGAATGACACGGTCAGCACCGCCGAGATCGGCACCGCCTTCGGTGACAACGACCGCATGAGTGCGATGGTGGCCAGCAAGATCGACGCTGAGCTCCTCATCATCCTCACCGACATCGAGGGGCTCTATACCGCCGACCCCAAGAAGGATGAGTCGGCGCGCCTCTTGAGCGAGGTTGAATCCCTCTCCGATGAGATCCTCTCCTACGCCGGAGAGGCGGGTTCGACCTATGCCACGGGGGGGATGAAGACCAAGTTGCTCGCCGCCAAGATCGCGGCGGTCGCCGGTTGCGGCACCATCATCGCAAGCGGCTATGAGCCGGATGCGCTGCTCCGCCTCCTGGACGGGGAGGATCTGGGCACGTATATCCATCCGGCCAAGCGGCTCAGCCAACGGCAGCGCTGGATCCTCAACAACTCCCACCTCGGGTCGATCGAGATCGACCAGGGGGCGAAGGAGGCGATCTTGAAGAGGAAGAGCCTCTTGCCCAGCGGGGTGGTCAAAGTCAATGGAGTCTTCAGTGAGGGGGATGTCGTACAAATCTATGCAAGTGGGGAGAAGCCGTTCGCCAAGGCCGCCGTCTACCTCAACGCAACCGAGATCGCCACGGTAGCCGGTCATTCGAGCGCCGATGTCGCCGCGCTCTTGGGAAGCGGGCATAAGACGATGATCTTCCGTCCCGAAGACATGGTGTTGTTGGACCATGGCCAGTAAGTACCGTGTCCATCACAGTCGGATGCCGCGCGAACGCCAGGGAAGGGCTACGTTCGCCGTGGCCATCGTGGACCACGGGACGAGCGAGCAACTTCGTGAGGCGATCGAGTGGTATCGCGCACACCTCAACCACAATCTCTTCGTCGTGACCGTGGGAGAGGCTCCCCTTGAGGAGTGGGACGACGTAAGCTTCATTGTCTTCGCCACCTGGGCGACGCTGGGTGAGAAGATCAACGCCGTGGCCAATGAGTGCATGGCCAACTACTTCCTCATCACCCGCAGCGACCTCTATTTGGTCCGCTTCGATGGGCAACGCCTCTTTGCCAAAGGCACGAGCCGCATTGCATGGGCGAGCGTGGTGGCAAACTCCCACAAGGAGATCGTCCCCTCGCTGAGGATCCCGCACATGGAGGGAGACCGGATCGAGGCGGACAGTGATTTCCCCCTGTTGGATGAGGAGCGTGGGGTGCGGACCCTCTATCCATTGTTGGGCCTCGGTCTCTATGACCGGGCGGTCTTCCAACGGCTGAGAGGCTTTGATGAGCACATCGAAAGCAGTTACTACCAACTGCTGGACTGGGGTCTGCGTGCTGCCCTGATGGGCCATCGCGTCATCTCCACCAGCGCACTCTTGATGCAGTTCATCGAACGTGAGTCGGTCATCGAGGACCGCAGTGAGAAGAGGGGGTACCTTCGTTGCTATACCAAGGCGCTCTCCTACAAGAAGAAGCGTGACGGCACGATTGAGCTGAAGAAGCCCAAGCGGGCATTCTTTGACCGATCGGTGTGGAAGGACGAGGTGAAACCGCGCCTGAGATGGCAAGTGAAGGAGGACTTCCCCTCCCTGGTCGCCTCGTGGAAGCAGGAGGAGGAGCAATGAGGTCGACCATCGCGTTTCTCTTGGCCCTGAGCCTCTGCCTCGTCCCCGCCTTCGCCGCCCAAGACCCCTTCGCGTTGCCGGTGGGGACGGTGGTCATCGACGCCGGCCATGGGGGCCATGATCCCGGGGCCTCCTACAGCTGGCCATTTGCGGGGGGGATGGTCTATGAGCGCGATCTGACGCTCGACATCGCCAAACGCCTGGAGGTCCTGCTCACCCTCTCACACCCCGAGATCGAGGTGGTGATGACCCGCTCAAGCGATGTCTACCTCTCGCTTGCTGAGCGCAGCGCCATCGCCTCCGCTCTCCACTGGGGAGGGAAGGGGGCGCTCTTCGTCTCGATTCATATCAACAGCGCACTCGCCACGTCGGCGAGCGGCTTCGAGGTGCTGACCAAGAAACAGGAGAAGCAGGTGGTCTTCCTCGATGAAGCGACCCCGGCCGCCAATATCCCGCTCTTCGCCTCCCACTCGCAGATTCAACTCAATCGTCTGCTCAACCACCGAAACCTCGTGGTCGCATCGATCTTCGAGGAGACCTTGGATAGCCAGCTGGTCACGGCGCGTAGCCGCGGTGTCAAGGAGCAGGATCTCTGGGTCCTCAACCAGTGCCGTATGCCCGCAGTGATGGTGGAGCTGGGGTTCTTGAGCAATGAGGGTGATGCCAAGAACCTGACCAGCAGCCAATATCGCCAGCGCCTTGCCCAGGTGCTGGCCAATGCCATCGAGCGCTGCCTCTAGGGGCGTGCGCCCTCTTTGCTCTTCTTGCGCTCTTCGATGAGCTTCTCCATCTTCATCTTCTTGAGGTGTTCGGTGAGGCTGACCTTGTAGATATGGGGGTTGATCTGCCTGAGGTAGGTCCTATGGAAGTGGGAGAGGCACTCCTTTGCCCGCTTCTGGAGTTCGATGAGGGGAGGGTTCTCCCCTACGCGCTTGCCCCCTCTCATCACCGGTTGCAGGAGCGCCTCGAAGCGAGCATATCGGTCCTTGCGCATCTCGAAGTAGTCCCCTTCGGTGAAGGGATGGTAGAACGTATAGTCGACCCCGACTTCGATGACCTCATCCTCGATGCCGACCAGGTCGGCGAGGGCTGAGCCTTCGCTGTCGTAGAAGCGCCACACCTGCTTGACGCCGGGAGTGGTGGTCTTCTCATAGCTGTTGGAGATCTTCATCGTCGGGATGATCTTCCCATCCCCCCGCTCCATCGCGGCGAGCTTGTAGACGCCGTTGAGCGAGGAGTGGGTACCGCCGGTGACGAGGTGGGTTCCGATCCCCCAGACGTCGATGGGCACCTCGTCCTGGACCAGCGTCTGCACGATCGCCTCGGTGAGGTCGTTGGAGACGATGATCTTCGTGTCCTTCAATCCTGCGTCATCGAGGCGCTTGCGGATCACCCGGGGCAGGTAGGAGAGGTCACCACTGTCGATTCGCACCGCGATCGAGTGTCCCTTCTTCTGCTCCTCGAGGCCGACGATGATGGCGTTGTCGATCCCCGACCCCAGGGTGTCGTAGGTGTCGATGAGCAGCGCCGTCGAGCCGGGGTAGAGCTCGGCGTAGGTGCGGAACGCCTCCAGTTCGCTGTCGAAGGCCATGACCCAGGAGTGGGCCATCGTCCCGCTGACCGGGATCGAGAAGAGCTGGCCCGCGAGGGTGTTGCTGGTCAGGGCGGTGCCGCCGATGAAGGCGGCACGACTGGCTGAAAGCGCCCCGTCGTACCCTTGCGCCCGCCTGAGGCCGAACTCCATCACCGCCCCGCCCTTGGCGGCCAGGGTCATACGGCTGGCCTTGGTGGCGATCAAGCTCTGGAAGTTCAGCGTATTGAGCAAGATCCCTTCCAAGAGCTGGGCGTCAATGAGGGAGGTATGGACCTGCAGCAGCGGTTCGTTGGGGAAGACCACCGTCCCCTCGGCGATGGCATAGATGTCGCCGTTGAAGCGGTAGGACCGAAGGTAGTCGAGAAACTCGGCTCTGAAGATCCCGAGACTAGCCAGGTAGGAGAGTTCTTCCTCGTCGAAGGAGAGGCTCTCCAGCTTGTCGATCAAGTCGTTGAGTCCCGTAAAGAGGACATATCCCCCGTCAAAGGGGTTTGTCCGATAGAACATTTCAAAGACGACCTGGGGGTTGTGGCCCTTGAGCCAGTACCCCTGCATCATGGTCAGCTCGTAGAAATCCGTAATCAGTGCGCTCGTTCTCATATCCTTCCTCAATTTCTTGGTTTTATGGTATCAAAGCCGGTATAGGGGACCAAGGCCGGTGGGATCGTAATCGATCCGTCCTCGTTTTGGAAGTTCTCCAACACCGCCACCATGGCCCGGCTCAGCGCGACGGCTGTGCCGTTGAGCATGTGGACGTACTGGTTCTTCCCGTCGTCATCCTTATATCGGATCGAAAGTGAGCGGGCCTGATAGTCGGTGCAGTTGCTCGTCGAGGTGACCTCACCGTACTCCCCACCCTCACCACGGCCGGGCATCCACGCTTCGATGTCGAACTTGCGGTACGCCGGAGCTCCCAAGTCGCCGGTACAGGTGTCCACCACCCGATAGGCGATGCCCAAGCCGCTGAAGATCTCCTCCTCGATGGCCAGGATCTCGTTGTGGTACTGCTCGGATTCCTCGGGGAGACAGTAGATGAAGAGCTCGAGCTTGCTGAACTGGTGGACCCGGTAGAGCCCCTTGGAGTACTGGCCGGCGGCTCCGGCTTCCCGGCGGAAGCAGTGCGACAGGCCACTCATCTTGATGGGAAGGTCCTTCTTGTCCAACACCTGGCCGGCATAGTAGCCGCCGAGGGTGATCTCGGCCGTTCCCACCAGGCAGGCGTCCATCCCCTCGATGGTGTAGATGTTGCTCTCCTCACCACGGGGGTTGAAACCGATGCCCATGAGGATCTCTTCGCGGGCGATGTCCGGGGTGATGAAGGGGGTGAACCCCTTCTTCATCGTGATGTCCAGGGCATAGCGCTCCAGAGCCATCTGCAGGACGACCGCCTCGCGCTTGAGGTAGTAGAACTTCGGCCCGCTCACCCGCGTCGCGGTGTCGAAGTCGATGAGGTCAAGCTCCTCTCCCAGGACGACGTGATCCTTGGGCGTGAAGGAGAAGGTGGGCGGGGTACCCACATGACGCACGATCGTGTAGTCACTCTCATCGGTGCCCAGCGGGGCATCGGGGTGGGCGTAGTTGGGGATGGTCCGTCCAAGGCGCAGGTACTCCTCCTCGACGGCTCGAAGTTCCGCCTCGATCTCGGCGATCTGATCCTTCAGATTCTTGCCCTCCTGGATGAGGAGCGCACGCGCATCGTTGTCGAGCCGGCCCTTCATCTTCGCGGCGTTCTCATTGCGGCTTGCCCTGAGTGCCTCGGTCTGCTGCAACAGCGCCGAGCGGCGCTCCTGGAGCTCGATTATCTCATCGAGGTTGATCTTCATGTTCCGGGCCTTGATGTTGGCCAGGATCTCGCTTTTGCGCTCTTTCAATTCTCGTAGGTCTATCATTGTTTGTCCTCACGGTTGTTATGCTCCAAGGCCGTAGCCTCCAGGGTCCTGTTCTTCTCTGCGCTGGCGCGCACCGCCGCCATCACGGTCGCCTCGAAGGCTCCGTCGGCCAACGCCTCCATCCCCTCGATGGTCGTCCCCCCCGCAGAGCAGACGGAGCTGACCAGGGCGATGGGATGACAGGCGCTCGAGGCGAGCAGCGCGGTGGTGCTGCCCATCGTGGCGGCCACGATCTCGAGGGCCTTCGCATAGGGGATGCCCTCGGCGACCCCTCCCATGGAGAGTGCATGGACGAAGTCCAGCATGAAGGCGATCGCCGATGAGCTGATGCCGATGAAACCATCGAAGAGGTGCTCCTCCAAGGGGATGACGGTGCCGAAATGTGAGGCGATCTCAGTCGCTTCAGCGACAGAGGCCTCACTGCAGAGCGGTCCGGCAGAGAGGGCGGTGACGCTCTTCTTCTCTCCTGCGGCGATGTTGGGCAGGAGACGCACCACGCGCTCACTCTGCAAGCCGGCGTGGAGGCGGGAGAGGGAGACGCCGGCGGCGATGCTGATCCAGAGCTTGTCGTGCCGGCAGAGGGCCGGGTAGAGGGAGGGGAGCACCTGCGGCTTGACCGCCAAGAGCACCGTTTCACTCTCTTTGAGCAGCGTCTCAAGCGAGGCGGCGATCGTGATGCCCGGCACACCGGAGAGGCGTTCGCTCGCACTCATTTGGCTGTCGTAGACGAGAGCCCCATCCGTCAGGCTGCGGGCTATGGCGCTTCCCATCGTCCCACAGCCGATGATTCCGATCCGCTTCATGATATCTCCTTATAGGAGAGCCGGCTCAGAGAGCCGCTCTGCTGTAGTCCCGCAAAGGTTCGTTGGCGCTCCCACTCATAGGCGGCGATGGCCACGCTGTTGGAGAGGTTGAGGCTGCGGATCGCCGGCCGCATCGGGATACGCACGCACCGCTGTATTTCTTGGGCGAGCAACGCCTCATCGAGTCCGGCGCTCTCCTTGCCGAAGATCAAATAGACATCCTCACCGTAGTGGACCTCGCTGTAGGAGCGCGGCGCCTTGGTGGTGAAGTAGTAGCGCTCTTCTCCTGCTGTCTCTTCAAAGAAGGTGGCGCTGTCGCTCCACTGTCGCAAGGTCAGCTGGGGCCAGTAGTCGAGGCCGGCACGCTTCAGATGCTTTTCATCGAGCGAGAAGCCCAGGGGATGGACGAGGTGCAGCGTCGCACCCAATGCGGCGCAGGTGCGTACGATGTTGCCCGTGTTCTGCGGGATCTCCGGTTCGATCAAGACGATGTTCAGTGCCACACACCCCTCCGGTTCAAATCTAACACTTGCATCAAATCAGCACAAGGGAGCAGAGCTCTATACCCGCTTGTATTGGCTCTCCCTTTGTTCTACACTTGTACCACGTTGGAGGCCTTTTGATGGGAGAACTTTTGAAAGCGGTGTTGCTCGGTGTGGTACAGGGAATCACCGAATGGTTGCCGGTCAGCTCGACCGCCCACCTGCTCTTGGTGGATCAGTTTCTCCAGGTCGGCCTCAGCGCCCGTGCCAAGGAGCTCTTCTTCATCGTCATCCAGCTCGCCTCGATCCTGGCCATCGTGATCCTCTACTGGTCCACCCTCTGGCCCTTCGGTGCCAAGAAGGGGAGTGCGGTCAAGCGGTCCACCTGGGTACTCTGGCTCAAGATCATCATCGCCACGATTCCAGCGGCGGTGGTGGGCTATCTGCTCGATGACTACATGGATGCCCACTTGCAGCGCTGGACGGTCATCGCCAGCGCCCTCTTCTGCTACGGAGTGATCTATATCTTCTTGGAGAAGGGACCGTTGGGGAAAGCCAAGCGACGGGTGACGAGCTTGGATGCCATCGGCTACGGCGATGCGGTGTTGCTCGGTTTCTTCCAGACATTGGCGTTGGTACCCGGCACCAGTCGCAGCGGCTCAACGATCCTCGGCGGGATCATCCTTGGCCTGGACCGGGGCGTGGCCGCCCAGTTCTCCTTCTTCATGGCCATCCCGGTCATGGTCGGCGCATCGGCCCTCAAGCTCATCAAGCTCGGCTTCTCCTATACGGCGATGGAGTGGCTCATCATAGCGGTGGCTTCCATCACCTCCTTTGCTGTCTCGATGCTGGTCGTCAAAGCCCTGATAGGCTACGTCAAGAGTCATGACTTCTCAATCTTCGGCGTCTACCGAATCCTGCTTTCGATCGCGATAGCCGCCTTCTTCATCTTCTGATGGCTCTCCTGATCGTCATCTACCTCGCCTTCATCAGCCTCGGGCTTCCCGACGGGGTGCTCGGCGCAGTCTGGCCATTGATGCACCAGGATCTTGGATTGGCACTCAGCGATGCTGGGCTCATCAGCGCCATCACCAGCATCGGGACCGTGATCAGCGCATTGGTGGGACACCGCATGGTGGCCCGCTTCAAGACCGGTCTGGTCACCGCCGTCAGCGTGGCGGCGACCGCCTTCGGCCTCTGGGGTTTCTCTGTCTCCACCTCGCTCCTCTCCCTCTGCCTCTTCGCCATCCCCTTGGGACTGGGGGCCGGGTCGGTGGATTCTGCGCTGAACAACTACGTTGCGCTGCACTACAAGGCGCATCACATGAACTGGCTCCACTCCTTCTGGGGCTTTGGGGCCTCCGGCGGGCCCGTCTTGATGGCCCTCACCCTCTCCTTGGGTCACTCCTACCGTAGCGGGTGGCGCCTCATCAGCGCGATCCAGGCGGTCTTGATGATCGTACTCTTCCTCTCGCTGCCGCTCTTCGCCTCATCAGAGCGGGAGGAACCGACAAAGAGAACAACGGATGGCGTGAAGAGAGGGGCGAAGCGAAGCGGTCTCTCCTTGATCCTCGCCTCCTTCTTCCTCTACTGCCTCATCGAGACCTCCACCGGGCTCTGGGCGGTAAGTTATCTGGTGCAGGTCAAGCACATCGACGCCTCCACCGCCGCCCTCTATGGCTCACTCTTCTATCTCGGCATCACGGCAGGGCGGATGATCAGTGGCTTCGTGAGCCTGCGCCTCTCCAACGGAAAGCTCATCGCCACCGGCTTGGCCGTCATCGCCATCGGCTTGGTCTCCCTCTTTCTCTCCAACGAAACGAGTGCGATTTTCGCCCTGCTGGCCATCGGCCTGGGGTGTGCCCCGATCTTCCCCTCCATGATCCACGAGACGCCGAGGCGCTTCTCCATCGAGGCGAGCGCTCGTGTCATCGGCCTAGAGATGGCCACCGCCTACGTGGGCAGCACCACCGCCGGCCCGCTCTTCGGGCTCTTGGCCCATCTGGTGGGCCTCAGTTGGATGGTGGGCCTGCAGGCATTCTTCTTCCTGCTCTTGCTCATCACCCTCACGCTCTTCTTCCGGCGTACCACGGCGCAGAGCGTGTAAGGAGTGTTTTCAGCCATCCCGCCATGAAGATGGGGTTGTCCTTTGTTCTGTCTTGGAGCCTACTCGAGGATATGGCCTCTGCCCTCATTCTCCCATGATCTGGATCTGTATCGTGCGGTTTCTCTCTCGCGTTTGGTCAAAGTCAATAAAATAGAGATGCCCAAAGTCCCCGGTATCCATGACACCGTCTATGATGGGCAAGGTCTCGCTTCGTCCCATGAAGAGCGAGCGTAAATGTGCATCGGTGTTGATGCAGAATGGCTTGTCTTCACCGTGTTCAAACGAAAATTCGGTAGACCAGGGGCCGGGATGCAGGTATTGCCCCTCATGGCGCATCGTGGGGATTATCTCTTCAAAGACATTCACAAGGTCTTGGTTCATGAATTCCAAGCCGTTGTACGTGATATCTTTTGAATATTCCTGAAGGATGACTGAACACGTGGTATGGTGCGAAAAGACAAGGATCAGGCCATTCTGTACTCCTGATTTTTTCACTATTTCCACGACTCGATCATTGATGTCTTCAAACCATGGTTGTCGCGCCGGAGTCGAAATCTTAATTGATTCTTGAAATACTTTCATCAGAACCCCCCCTTATGATGTGTCTCTTGCATATCCATTGCCGCCCGTTTTACTGCAGCGATCATTTCATGTAAACGCGTTGTAGGATCATCTGAATTCAAGATTCCAGACGCGGCTCCCGCGGCATCTGAACCAGAGGCAATGTATCGGTACACATCTTCCGGTTTGCTTATCCCTGCGGCAATCTCTATGAGGATGGTGTCATCGATGGCCTTGATAGCATCCACTGTTCGATTTACATATTCCATGTCGGCAGGTTTACCACTTCCGATCAATTCAGATGGTTCCGGGTTGATGATATTCGGACGGAGTTGGGCGATAGCCATTGCTTCATCCGTCGTGTTTGCACAGACAAACGAGAGCATGTCCAGCTCTCGACACCGGTCAATACACCCTTTTATATCTCCCAACGCCATCGGTTTCTCGCTATGATTGATGACCACTCCTGCGGCCCCTGCGGCTTTCAAAGATTCCGGAAGTACCATACCCATCCCACGTCCCGGGCGAATATTATCCATATATGGAGCGATGACAAATAAATGCGGACATGTTTCAGCGATCGTCTTCAGATTCACGTAGGATGAAATAAACAATACATCCACATCATGCTGCAGCGCAGCCTTTTCACAGGCAAGCGCATATTCAAGCTCAGCTTGCCCATAGATATAGCACTTGATGCCTGTTTCAAAATACGGGGTTCTCGGTCTTCTCATGTCATCCTTCTAGTGGGTTTCTCATCGGTATATTCTGCTCGATCTAAAAGTCAACGCATGGTACCAATGGCAAAAACGAGCGTGAATCGTTTCCCTTATACCGGCTTGATATAAATTCCCTTCTCCTTTCCTTTCTCAACAATCTCAGGATCGATTCGATCGTCGGTGATGATGGTGTGACTCTTGGTAATTGGAGAGTAGGTGATGAAGGATTTGTCTCTGAATTTATGAGAATCAGCGAGGATGTATTGAAAATCCGAACGGGCGCTGGCGAGTTCGTCCAGGTTCCCGGTCTCAATATCAAAGACCATCAAGCCTACATCCACATCAATGGCATCGACTCCAAGAAAACATTTACTGAAACGCGCACCACGAATGATTCGTTCGCTTAAAGACCCTGCGACGTCTCTTCTGTGTGGACGATAATCGCCCCCAATGAGGAGTACTTTTGTGGCTTTCGAAAGGATTTCTGCATTTACGATCGAGTTGGTGGTAATGACGACGTTTTTGAGTTCTCCTTTTTGAAAACGTTTCGCCAAGTGGCGTGAAAACTGAGCCACAGTCGTTCCGCCGGAGATGAAGACGACATCTTCCTCTTCTACGAGACTGCTGGCATATTGCCCAATACGGTCCTTCTCGGGAGCGTTCTCCCCAGCTAACCGGTCATATTCATATTCACTATTCAGGATGGCTCTTGGAAGGGTATGGATGCCTCCGACTCGGCGTATAACCTTTCCTTGGCGGTCAAGGCTGGCACAGATCCGTCGTGCAGTCGATTCAGAGACTGCAAAGTGTTCAGCTATTTCTGTAATCTCAAGTTCTTGGCGGACTTTCAGCATATCGAGGATTTCTTGTTCCCTCGAGTTCGCCTTCTGTAGAGTAGACATACAATCTACCTCCTGTCGTAATCAATGGAGACAATCGAAAGTCTCCCCTCCACCGAACCGTACATTCACAGATTTCCCGATGTCCTTTGCAATCGTTTCCCATACCTTTTCAACCCTCCTCCAGGTGATCTGTATGCGCCTGTCCCTCTCGTGCAATGTCATCACCCCTCCGCCATCCCTGACTCGACGGGCAGGATGTTTCACCCTGCTTTCCATCACACCCCCGACTGGCGCATCCATGAGCCTCTCTTCATGTAACTTTTTCCACCAGTATACTATTTGAAGGCACCTGCGTTAACCCCTTCGACTAAGTAGCGCTGGAAGAATAGATACATGATGACGGCAGGTATTGTCGCAATGGCAAGGCCGGCCATCTGATACGGCGGATCACTGCTGTAGCGGCTGACCAATGCGCTGAGGGCCACAACAACGGTCTGGGTTTCTCTTCGTGTCAAGAGGACCAGGGGGGTGAGGAAATCATTCCACGTACGTAAAAAGACAAATGTGGCGTTCACCGCAATCGCAGCCTTGCCCATGGGAATGATGACATTGCGCACTATGCCCATGAAGCCGCAGCCATCGATGACCGCTGATTCACAGATTTCATTTGGAATGCTCTTGAAATAGGCGGTCAACAGCATGATCGTGGATGGAATGCTGGTCGTTGAAAAGCAGATGATCACCGCCAACGCGGTGTTGATGAGGTTCAACTTCGAGTAGAGGAAGTAGAGGGGGATCAGGGTAACCTGCATCGGCATGAACATGGTGAAGATCAAGGCGAGATAGATGACGTTCGAGCCTTTGAATGGGCGTTTGGCAAAGACGTATGCAGCCAATACTCCCATGGCGGTGGTGATCAACACCGAGAAGGCTGAGATGACCAGTGAGTTCCACAGGTTGATATAAATCTTGAATTGGCTGATCATCGTGGAAAAATTGGAGAGGTTGAATGTCTTGGGCAAGCTGAACGTGCTGATATAGTACTCCGGAGTCGTCTTCATGGCATTCACGATCATGAAGAAGAATGGAAAGAGGAAACTGATGCTCAGGATGATGAAGACAAGCAAGATAAGGACTGTGGCAATTGGGCGTCTGTCGGTTGTGGCCATACTTAATCGCTCCATTCATTTACACGTGAAGAGATCTTCCTCTGGATCAGCGTCAAGAGGGAGACAATGATCAGCAACAGGACGGCGAGTGCACACGCCTCGCCGAGCGCTGAATCTTCACGGAATGCTTTCTGGTATACAAGGAAGTCGAGCGTTGTCGTATCGTAGCCCGGCCCTCCGTTCGTAATGGAGTAGATGAAGGGAAATACTCCGGTAAAAGTCCACGCCACCGAATATACAAATGAGTATTCGATGACCCTCCCGATCATCGGGAGCATCACGTAGAAGGTACGTTGAAAGAAGTTGGTGCCGTCAATTTTGGCGGCATCAAAGACGGATGGGTCAATCGAAGACAAGCCACCGAGGATCAGCACCCCCTGCCATCCGATGTTGATCCAGACCAGAGCCAGGATGACGACGCCAAACGCAGTGGTCCTGCTTCCCAGCCACTCGATGGCGAACCGTTCCAGACCGATGCTCTTCAATATTTGGTTCACCGGACCGCTGTAGGAGAAGAAGATGGCGAAGAGATATCCAACGATCACGGAGGAGACGATCTGGGGTAGATAGTAGAGGGATCTGAAAAAACGCCAGCCGGGGGTTTTTTCATAGAGCAGCATCGAGACGATCAGCCCCACAAAGATTTGAATGGGTACATTGATGAGTATGATGAAACAGTTGACCAATGTCTTCCAGAAGTATTCCGACCTGAAGAGGCGGAGATAGTTTTTAAGACCGATGAAGTCTTGTCGAAACAAGCCATCCCAATTGGTCATGCTTTTATAGATGACGCTGCCAAGAGGGTAGGCCTTGAAGGCGAGAGTAAGGAGGATGACCGGGGCAATCCCCAAGAGAGATATCAGCAATTCTTTCTGTTTCCGGTGTGGTTTTGTCGTCATCCTCCTCCTCCTTTCACGCTTACTCTTTGTCCTTGACCAGCTTATCCATCTGGCGGGCAAACTCTACGGGTGTCAGCTTCCCAGTCAGTACGTTGGGGAAGAACCGTTTCATCTCATCATACTGGTTCGCTGGGATTGAGTTATCCACCCAGAATGCAAAGTTCTTCGACAGTTCGTAGATCTTCATCCTGAAGGGATCGTCACTCCAACCGAGCTCCTCAAGGGTTACGTCAGTGCGAGCAGGGAAGGTCGTGACCGACTTCGTCAACTCAATGAATGCGCTCTTTGAGGCCAGATACGAGACGAACTTGGCCGCCTCTTCTGGGTGCTTGGTGTAGTTCCCGATCGAAACACAGTTTCCAGCTCCTCCGATGATGGATGCGGTGACCTTCGGGTTTGCACTCATCTGCGGGAACGGCAGGAAGCCAAAGTTTTCAGCGCCCAAGGCTGCTTCGAATGCCATGGCGTTGTTGACGCCCCCGACGGTGACTGCATACTGACCTGAGGAGAACTTCGCCTCATAGTCGACCGAGGTTGCCGCATCAACGTTGGTCAACCCCTCTTCAAAGAGTGACCGCATGAAGGAAAGCAGGTTGAGGAAGCCCTTGTCATCCTCATACTTTGTTCTTCCATCAGCATTGGTCACCAAGCGCTCATAGCCGGACTCCTCTACCCACCAGTAGATTGTTGCATAGTGCAAGATTCTTCCCTTCGAGCCATCAAATCCAAACGGAACAACGCCGGTTGCTTTGATTTTTCTCAGTGCAGTTTTGAATTCATCGGTGGTCTTTGGAGGATTCTTGTCCCAGTCCATCCCGGCGGCTTTCACCAGGGCTTTGTTGTAGACAAGGCCTGCATAGTTGTTTCCACACGGATAGCCTAAGATATCCCCACCGGGTTCAAAGTTGTAGGTGACTGCGTCCCATCCCGAGATTTTCGCCAAATCATCGGCGGGAATGTAGTCATTCAGGGGCAACAGTACATCTTTGAGCGGGAAGATGTAGGAACCGGTCCAGAGCTCGATCACATCCGGTCCATTCTTTGCGATTGCTGCAGCTTTGAACTTGGCGATTGTTTCCGAACTCAATTCAATGGGAATGACTTCGACGGTGATGCCGGGGTTCTCTGCTTCAAACTGCTGTACAATCTTGGTGATCGCCCACTCATTCTGTGGCCTTTTGGCCTCCTCACTGTTGTAGTACGCGCTACCAGCCCAGAATGTCAGTTTGACCGGTTTGGGACCATCAGTCTCTTGTGCACCTTTGGCAACCAATGAGACTGATACAATAAGCAACAAGACGACCATAATGAAAAGTCTCTTCTTTGTCCTCATATCGGACCTCCTTTGTATTGATACGACTGCCGATTGATTCACCGACGTCACGCACCTACCATATGAAGAAATCTCTTTCCTGTTCGACAGACTATGGATTGAAAAATCCTTTCGAGCAGTCCAATCATGACACTTTGAGTGTAAAACCGAAAAATGACGGTGTCAAGCAAAGATTTGCTCAGAATTTTCATACTAGTGCGCAAGACCTGAGTTTTTGTACCAATTGTTCTTGACAGAATGACTGCAATGAGCAATATAATGAGTCGAATGTATATCAATACATTCAAAATTATGGTGTTTTAACTACACTCGGGAATGGGCCGCTGTCGGCAATTGAAATCATATGACGGTACGAGAAAGGAGAGAGCATGATGAGACAAAAACGACCACAAATTGGGTTGCTGGGATTGATGACCGATGGGTATGAACCAATTTTTCCGGGCATTACCGCACGCCAAGAAGCGTACGCCCGTGAAATAGTCAGCACCTGTAAAGACGCCGTTGATCTCCACTTCCCTGGTGCTGCCAAGAACCGCGAGGAGATTGAACAGACCGTTGCTGCCTTCAATGCTGCCAATCTGGACGGAATTCTCATTGTGCTCTTAGCATACTCACAGGGAGCGTGGATTCTGCGTGCGCTCCAAGATAACCGACTGCCGATCGCCCTGGCCATTGTGCAACCTGACCAGGTGGTCGGCAGCGATTGGGAAGAGCTCGATTTAACGGTGAACCAGGGGATTCACGGGGCTCAAGATAATGCCAACGTTATTGTACGGATGGGCATCCCGTGCCAGTTTTTTGCCGGAAACCGTCACGAAGAGCGTTTCAAGACGTTTGTAGAGGACTTCGGCAAGGCGGCGCTGGTGCGCTCCAAGTTGCGCCGGTTGAAGGTGGCAATCTTTGGCAGAATGGGCGGAATGGGTGATATCTTGACCGATGACATGGAGTTCTTTGCCAAGATCGGCCCAGAATTCGTCCACCAAGACTTGGGTTCCGTCGTTGCGGCCATGGAGAGTATCACCGACGAGGAGATCAAACAGTCGATGGCCAACGATCATACGATCTTCGACGTCGATCCGAAGATGCCCGAGAAGAACCACGCTGATGCCACACGGATCTACCTCGGCTTCAAGCGCCACCTTGAAGAGAACGGATTTGAGGCGTTTACCGCTCACTTTGATAACTTTGGCGCCGATGGGCGCTTCCCACAACTTCCGCTGATGGGAGCGTCTCATCTGATGGCCGAGGGGTATGGGTATGCCGCTGAAGGGGACGCGGTGTGTGCTTCCTTGGTCTATGCCGCCCACCATATCGGCGACCGAGGTGGAAACTTCACCGAGATGTACACGATGGATTTCGAGACCAAGTCGATCATCTTCTGCCACGCCGGAGAGGGGAACTGGAGTACTTGTGATGTGAATGCAAAGCCGGAATTGATCGATCGGTTCTTGGGCGAAGGCGGCTTGGCCAATCCTCCCACCCCGATCTTCCTTCCGCAGCCTGGTGAGGCCACCTTGGTGTCGATGACCAGCATCCCCGGAGGCAACTTCCGTTTGGTGGTTGCGAACGGCGAGATTCTTCCACGCCACGACATGACGCGCAATGAGATGCCGTATTTCTTCTGGAGACCACATTCGGGAGTGGAGCGCTGCGTGGAGGAGTGGGTCTCTTCCGGTGGCACTCACCACGAGGTAATCTGTCTCGGCGATGTCTCGGCGCGTTGGGAGATGCTCTGCAAGATGCTTGGCATTGAGTACGTCAAGGTATAAGGGTGGCCAGCAATCTTTGAGGCGAACCCTTTTCTTGAACGAGCCACCAGGGCTCTCCTCACCAGAGGTGAGCCCTCGTGCGTGAAGCGAAGCGGTCAACGCTCCTGCTCGATGGGGAGAGGGTGTCACACTCCAGTGGTCAACAACAACGGGTCCAATCGCTGTCTTGAAAGAGATGGAATCTTGAGAGACGCGGGGGATTGGAAAGATAGGAGGTTAGAATGTCGAGTTTTCATGCACAATTCATGATCCATGCAGACGGTCGTCCCACATTCCATGATGTCACCGATCAGGTCGCCACGCTCGTCAAAGGTTCGGATTTTACAGATGGAATAGTCATGGTCTATTCTCAGCACACCACCTGCAGCGTGATGATCCAGGAGCAGAGTGACGATGTCGACTATTGGGGAGAGCAATTCATCATGCAGGATTTGGTCGGCGTATTGGATACAATCATCCCTACCTGCCGCACCCAGGGACAATACTTGCACCCCGGTCCCCTGCACATCAAGATTGCCACAACCGAACGGGACGAGGAACCGTCGTGGTCTCTCAATACCGATGCCCATCTTCGTTCTGTCCTGATGGGGCGTTCTGTCACCATCCCCTTGGTGGATGGGGAGATGAAGTTGGGAGAGTTCGGGAGAATCTACTTTGCAGATTTCGATCAAGTCCGCGCCAGAGATCGTATTGTCAGGGTCCAGATCGTCGGGTGAAGGGGAAATCTACACGGCGACTCTCTGCTGACGGGGGTGTGTGCTCTGGACGAAACGGTATCGGTGGAAACAATGCGACTGCCAGCCTTGGTGGGCGGACGGACATGGGAACTCAAGGTGGAGTCATAAAAGAGGCTAAGAGGCGTTGTCACACACGTCTTACATGAACATGGGAGGGAGATATGATTCTCACATTCGACATTGGTACAACCGCGGTAAAGGCATCGCTCTTCAGCAGAGAACTTGCTCTTTTGGATAGCGAGACGATCGAGTACACACTCATCACGTTTGGTACAGCCTTCGTTGAACTGGAAGTGGAAACGTACTGGAAGGGGGTTCTCGATTGTGTCAGTCGTCTTGTAGCACGACATCCCGAAGCGTCCCAGGAGGTGGTTGCCATCTCAGCCACGACCCAGGGGGAGACGCTTATTTCGGTCGATGCAGACGGCAATCCCCTGCGCAATGCCATCGTGTGGCTCGATGGACGGGCTGACGCTGAGGCGGAGACGATTCGGCAGAAGTGGAGTGCGGACGATTTTTATGCGAAAACCGGCATCCCCGATTGTAATGGTCTCTGTCCTGTTTCAAAGCTGCTCTGGCTGAGAGACAATGAACCTGAGATGTATCAGAACACCCATAAAGTCCTCATGGTTGAGGACTATATCCTCTATAAGTTGACCGGTCGCTTTGTCACTGAAAAATCACTGCTCTCGACAACCGGCTATTTCGATATCATCAACGATGAGTTGTGGCTTGAGATGTTCGAATCTCTCGACCTTGATATCCGCATGATCCCCGAGGTGCTGGATTGCGGTGTGGTGGTAGGCAAGATCCTGCCTCAGGTTGCCAAAAAGCTGAAGCTCAAAGACGATGTGCGCATCGTGACGGGAGCGATGGACCAAGTCACCGGTGCAATTGGAGCCGGCAATACCCGCCCGGGTCTGGTCTCTGAAACGACCGGAACCGCCCTGACGGTAGCGTTGACCTGTGTAGACCCCGATATGTCGCATCCGCTTCGGTTGACGATTTATCGCCATGCAATGAAAGGAAAGTATCTCTACATCCCGGTCTGCATGACCGCAGGAATCGCACTGAAGTGGTTTAAGGATGAGTTCTGTCTTGATCTTACTGCCAAGGCAGAGCGTGAAGGTAGCTCTCCCTACCTGCTCATCGACCGATTGGTCGAGGCCGTCAATCCCGGTTCGGATGATTTGATTCTGCTGCCCAACTTCGCAGGGACAACCCAACCCGATGACAATCCCGCTGCGCGTGGGGTCTTCCTGGGCGTGAGCCTTGCCACGGGCCGCTCTCACTTTGCCCGAGCCATTTTCGAGGGCGTGGCCTTTATGCTTCGTGAGAATCTGGAGTTGGTTGAACAGGTGAGCGGCACCACGGTGCATGAGATACACAGCTTGGGAGGCGGAGCCAAGAGTAACATTTGGTCGCAGATCAAGGCGGATGTCAATCAGAAGCGGATCATCACCATGGCTGAAGCTGAGTGCGCCTCATTGGGGACTGCCATCTTGGTGGCTACCGCCCTTGGCCGCTTCTCTTCGATCGAGGAGGCAGCTTCGTTCAACCGGGTGGATGCCGCCTATGACCCCGATGAAAAGAATCGGTCGGTCTATGAGAGGGCCTACGCGCGGTATAAGCAGATTTACGAACACACGAAAGATCTTTTTGAACGGTGAGGGAGAGATGAGGGTGTCGGTTATTGCAGGGGCATGGTGTCTGCCCCCATTGAATACAAAAGGAGGGAGATAGCATGGCTACTCTACACTACACAAGTGAGAAAGAGGCTCGGGCACTACCTGATGCCGCCCGGTTCCTAGATACTGTCCACCAATTGCGGAGCGCTGAGAAGCCCTTCTTCAACCCAACGGAAGAGATCTTTGTCTGTCGTGCTCCGGGACGACTCGACTTGATGGGGGGCAATGACGACTATACCGGTGGCCTTGTGTTTGAAGCAACGATCAAAGAGGCCGTTCTGGTGGCCGTGCAAGAGCGCGATGATAGTACTGTTGTTCTCTACAACCCTGAAGTTGCCGCACTTGGGTGGCACGAGAGGGTTGAACTTCCGATAGAGGAGCTCTTTGACGGTGGAACACTCCGTCCCGCGTCACATTTGCGTGCCTGGTGCGAAGCAGATGAGAAGAAAGCCTGGGCCGCCTATATCCTCGGCACCTTCTACTACCTGATCGCCAAACATCAGGACAGGATCCAGAACAAGGGACTCTCATTGTATATGGAATCAGATATTCCGTTGGGCAAAGGCGTCTCCTCTTCAGCGGCAATCGAAGTTGCTCCCATGAAGGCGATGGCCGCCCGGTATGGAATGGAAATGAAGGGTGTCGATTTGGCTCTTGCCACCCAGTGGGTCGAGATTGCGCTGACGGGAGCAGCCTGTGGAGTCATGGACCAACTCGCTGTAGCGATGGGAGGAGAGGATGCCTTCATCCCCATGCTCTGTCAACCATGCCTGCCCGAAGAGCGCGTGCGTCTGCCCAAGAATCTTCGTGTGTGGGCTTTGGACTCGGGAGTGCGGCACTCAGTTGCCGGCATAGAGTACGAAGCGGCTCGGGCAGCGACGTTCATGGGGTACCGCTACCTCTTGGAAGCAGAGCATCTTGAGGCTCGTCTTGATGAGACCGGTGTTGTCTCACGCTATGTGGATGATCTCTGGGATGGGTACTTGGCCCGTCTTTCGGTCTCCCTCTTTCGGGAGAAATATGAACATCTGCTGCCCAAGCAGGAAGAGGGACGGGATTTCTTGGCCAAGTATCCGGAGCACCTCGATCCCCACACCAGAGTGCTGGAGGAGATAACCTACCCGGTCTATGGTTCGACCCGCTATGCCGTTGAAGAGAACTGGCGTGTACACCTCTTCAGAGAGCTGATCGTCTCTGCCGGGCAAACCATTGGGAGGGGCGCAGCACAAGAGTTGGGAGAGATCATGTACCAGAGCCACGATGGGTATACAGATTGCGGCTTGGCTTCCGATGCCACGAACCTGATAGTCAATCTGGTCAGGGCTGAAAAAGAGCATGACCTGATAGGAGCAAAGATCACCGGAGGTGGAGCGGGTGGAACCGTCGCCATCCTCGCATACAACACCGCCAAAGCGGAAGCCGCGTTCAACAGAGTGGTGGAACAGTACGAAATGCAGAGCGGATTGGAGTCCTACACCTTCTCAGGCTCATCGCCCGGTGCCGATGATTTTGGGGTTGTCCGTCTTTGACATGACAGTGCTCAGCCGGCGGGGAGTCATCTGCTGCCACCGCCGGCCCGGTCCTCGCTTTGTTGCTATGGCACAGAGCGTGTAAGGAGTGAGACACACCTTCAACGGGGTGGGACTATCGGTGGGGGAGGTCATCCCCCACCACCCAATCCAACAGGTTCTTTCTTTGAATCCCATCGATATTGGTGCCGGAACCGATCACATCAAGCGTGAGCAACACTTTGGGGTAGTGGTCCGGGATTGCTTTGAGCGGGGCACGCTCACGCATGAGCGTGTTCTCATCAAGAACCGATGCCGCCACTTGGTAATGGGGGTGACTCTGTGCTGTCTGTGCGACAAAGTCGATCTCCTTCTCTGCCAGTTTTCCACTCGACACCTCATACCCGCGCCGCAGCAACTCGAGATAGACAAGGTTTTCTATTTGGGGGCCGAGATCGGGTTTAGATCTCACAAGTAGATTATTCCGTAGTCCCAAGTCCACAATGTAGTACTTCCCCCGTGTGTTGAGAAAGCTTCTCCCTTTGACATCATATCGATCTGTTTTGTAGAAGATATAGCTTTCCAACAATGCCTGAAGATACGTATCCACCGTGTTCACCGAGATCCGTCTGCCGCTTGCATTGAGGGTGTCACTGATCTTTTTGGCGGAGATGGGGCTTCCAATGCTGCTCGCCAGCAATTGTATGATGCGTTGTAGCAAGGCAATGTCGGTTATGCCCTTCCTCATTTGAGAAAAAACTTTCCTCAGTATTGGGGATACACTGAACACGTTCGCCTCTTCTCGTTTGAAACGAGAAGGGTGGGCTCGTCACTGCCTCTCCTTCAGATTTGTCGCCTTGAAGACGTGGGTGCCCTTCTTCTGTAGCTCGAGGACCACCTGTTCGAGTATGCGCTCTTTTTCATGAGGATCCTCGAAGAGCTCCTCCTGCAGGGGGCGCTCCCCGTCGTAGACTTGATGGAGGCCCACCCCGATGAGGCGGACCGGCATCCCCGCTCTCCACCGCTGCGCCAGGAGGGCCTTGGCGTGCTCATAGACTTGGCTTGCGCTGAGGATTGGGGTGGTGGGGGTAGTCTGCACCGTATAGGTGGTGAAGTCGGGGTAGCGCACCTTGATCGCGACGGTACGGGCCATCACCTTCTCATCGAGGGCGCGGAACATCACCTCGTGGCTCATGGAGAGCAGCACCTGGTGGAGGAGTTCCTCGCTTGTGATGTCGTCGGCGAAGGTGGTCTCGGTGGAGATCGATCGGCTCTTGGCCTCCTCGCTGAAGATCCCCGGGTCCTCGCCCCGGACGGCGAGGTAGAGGAAGTGTCCCATCGAGTTGCCGAAGCGGCGCTTGAGTCGCTCCTCATCCCAGCTTCTCAGATCGGCGGTCGTCTTGATACCTGCCTCGGCGATGGCCCGTTGGGTGACCTTGCCCACACCCCACAGTTTCTTCAGTCCGACGGCATCGATGAAGGCGAGGTGTTTGGAGGGAGAGACGCGGCAGAGCCCGTCCGGTTTGTCGTAGTCGCTCGCCATCTTGGCGATGAGGCGGTTGCTCCCGATGCCCACCGAGATGACGAGGCCGGTCTCCGCCTTCACCGTCTCTTTGAGCAGCGCTCCCGCTTCCCGTGGCAGACCGAAGAGGCGGGAGGTGCCGCTCATGTCCAGAAACGCCTCGTCGATGGAGATCTGTTGCACCGAGGGGGAGAAGCGGTGGAGGATCGCCATGACACGCCGGCTCTCCTGGCTGTAGCGTTCCATTCTCGGCGGGACGGCCAAGAGGTGGGGGCAGAGGCGCAGGGCCTGACCCATCGGCATCGCCGAGTGGATGCCGTAGCTGCGCGCCTTGTAGCTCGCCGCCGCGACCACCGAACGCGGACTCCTGCCGCCGATGACCAGCACCTCATCGGCATACTCGGGGTGGTCCAGCGTCTCCACCGCCGCATAGAAGGCATCGAGGTCGACATGGAAGTATACCGGCTCGATCATGTGAGTACCGGTGGGGTGTAGATCCGCCCATCATTGCGCTCCCTTCGGCGCAACGCCGAGGCAAAGAGTTCATTGAGGGCCGCGGTGAGCGGCCAGCCGGCGCTCTTCATCAGAGCAGGCCAGTGACTCTGTGCGGTCATCCCTGGGGCGGTGTTGATCTCATTGAGGAAGACCTTCCCGTCACTGACGAAGAAGTCCACCCGGGCGTACCCATTGCCCTTGATGGCCCGGAAAGCTTGTGTGGCAAGAGAACGGATCTGCTCGTCGATCTCAGCTCCCAAACCGCTGGGGACCTGCATCGTGGCACCGCCTGAGGCGGTGTACTTGTGGTGATAGTCGAGGAAGCCCACCGCCTCGGCACCGGGATCGATGACCCGTCCCGGCCCGGCGGCCACCACGGTCCCGTCCTCTCTCTCCAAGATGGCGCACTCCGCCTCGATGAGGGGGGTGACCAGCGTCTGCACCAGGACGCGCTCGCTGTGTTTCCGGCCGATTCGTATGGCCTCACAGAAGGCTGCCAAGTCGGCTGTTCTCAGGGCACTCACCCCCACCGAGGAGCCCGAGCTCTCCGGCTTGATGAAGAGGGCTGGCCCCAAGCGCTCGACGGCGCGGTCGAAGAGATGACGGTCCACCGCCGCATCTTCGCCCACCAACACCGTCTCCACGGTGGGGATGGCGTGGGCTGCAAAGAGCTCTTGGGCGACCATCTTGTACATGCCGACTCCACTGGAGAGGGTGTCGCAGCCGACAAGCGGGATGGCGCAGAGGGTGCAGAGCCCCTGGAGGTTGCCATCCTCGCCACCCCAGCCATGGGTGGGGGCGATGGCGACGTCGATGGGGAGTTTTTGGCCGTCGACGAAGGCTCCCACCCCCGGTCGCAGGGTCACCTCCCGGTCGGTGGCGATCTTGGCTGCAACCGATTCCTCTTGGAGGTACCACCTGCCGTCAAGGGTGATGGCGATGAGGGTGACGGTATGCCCCCCGTCGAGAATCGCGGTGTGGATGTGGGCGGCGCTCGCCACCGATACGTCGTGTTCGGTCGATCGCCCGCCGTAGATGAGTGCTACCTGCATAGCGTCCGCTCCTTTTTCCGTAGTGCCGCCCTCACCACCTCACGCTCATCCCAGGCGATGGTCCCCTCCCGCCGCTGGATGGAGCGTTCGTGGCCCTTGCCCAAAAAGAGGATGACATCGCCGGAGCCTGCCTCACGGACGGCACGGGCGATAGCGCTCCGTCTTCGTGGGATGGTGATGATGGGGCCGTGCCCCTCTTCGACCTCTTTGAGCAGGTCGGCTGCGATCTGCGCCTCATCCTCGCCCCTCGGATCCTCCTCGGTGATGATGAGGAGGTCCGCCTGCGCTGAGGCGATCCTCCCCATGGCCGCCCGCTTGCTGCGGTCGCGCTCACCGGCGGCCCCCATGACGACGATGAGGCGCCCCGTCGAATGGATGGTCGAGACGAAGGAGAAGAGTTTTTCATAGGAGTCGGGGGTGTGGGCGAAATCGATGCAGGCGATGATGCCGAGATCGTTGGGCACCCGCTCCATGCGCCCCTTCACCCCCTTGAGAGCTGAGAGGATCGAGAGGTCGATGGGTGGTTCGCACATTCTGCGTGCGGTGACCAGGGCGAGCAGGGCGTTGGTCGCGAGAACCGAGAGCAGCAGACTTGTCTGTACCCGCTTCCCCTCCGCCTCGATGATGACCCCCTCCCACCCGTTGGCATCAATGTGGTAGGGGAGAGACTGACCTACGATGATAGGCTCGATGGAGGGGTCGAGGTGGGAGATGAATGCATCGAGGGCTGCATTCTCGATGCTGCTGACGAAGAGGCCGTTCATCTTCAGACGCCGCACGAGATTCATCTTGGCATCGAGGTAGGCGGCGGGGGTGCGGTGGAAGTCCAAGTGCTCTCTGCTCACCGTCGTCACCACGGCGGCGTCAAAGGTGATGGGCCCGAGGCGGTCGAACGCCACGCTCAAGGCGTGGCTGGTACACTCCAGGATGACGTGGGAGAGACCGTGTGATGTGCAGCGGGCGAGGAAGGCGAAGAGCGCTTCGGCCTCCGGGGTCGATTGTCGGTATGGGCTGGCCCCCGCGTTTGCCCCATCGTCGAGGGAGGTGGTGGAGAGGAGGCCAGAGCGGATGCCGATTCTGGCCATGATCTGATGGAGGTAGTGGCAGGTGGTGGACTTGCCGTCGGTGCCGGTGACGCCGATGATGGTCAGCTTCTCCTGCGGATCACCGTGGAAGGCGGCGCACATGCGGCTGTAGACCGAGCGGATCTGGGCGACGACGATCACGGGGACCGACAGCTCCTCGATGGCCCGCTCCGCGATCACGGCGACCGCGCCCTTGGCCACCGCTTCCGAGGCCCAGCTTCTGCCGCTGGTATGGTTGCCGTCGAAGGCGAAGAAGAGCGCCCCCGCCTTGGCATGGTTGGAGTGCTGTACCACGGCGCTGATGGGTAGATCCTCCCAGTCGCCGACGGGAATGGAGCAGGCCTGGAGCAACGTATGGAGTGTTACCATACCCTATGGTACTTCACCTGATGCTCTTTGCAAACTCCCTATAGTGTTTTACCACTCTATTTGCTATGCTGATCTTATGGGATCGCGTCGCTTCGGCAAAGTCATGGTCACCTTCGCTCTGGCCCTTGTCACCCTCCTGCCCGGCCTTTCGGCCCTCGCCTTGGATGGCCACGGTCAGTGGGCCGGGGCGATGGGGAGGACGGGTCTCGCCTTGAACCTCGGTGCGGACTCGTTCTTCGCCAATCCGGCGCTGCTCGGCCTCTCGACGAGAGCGGAGCACACCTTCATCGGCAGTGTTGGGTTTGGTGATGATCTGGTCGATCATGGGGGACAGTTCCGATTCGAACGGCCCCAAACCGATGGTTCCATCACCTTCATGGCGAAGAACCTTGCGTTGACGATCGAGAGCCGGACCACCTTTGAGGATCACCAGGACTGGGGCTCCTTCAGCACCTACCGGGGTGATAAACTGACGCTCCTTGAACTCGATTGGGCCTTTGGGAGAGGTCCGATCTCTCTGGGCGTACGCGCCCAGGTGGTGGCCACCAGTGTCCGCAGCGAGGTGACGGTGAACAACGACCAGCTGCTCCTCGACTACTTCATCCAGAGCGCCATCGCCCGCTATGAGAGTGTTGGAGAGCTCTCATCCGTCAGCTTCGGCCTCGGCGTGCTCCTCGATTACGATTGGATTTCGATGGGCGTGGTCGTAGGCAAGTTCGCCTATTCCACCGGGGAGGACCCCCTGACCCTGGACAGCGACTCCCTGCTGAAGACGCTCAGCTGGGGGTTGAGTCTCTCCAGCCCCACCTACAACGCCAGCAACGAGTTGCGCCTCTTCCGTGCCCAGGGCGCCTTGGATCTGGTCAACCTCGGCAGTAATGAAACGCGGGAGACGCGCGGAGGCCTCTCGGTGAAGCTGCAACTGCTGCCGGACTATTCACTCTCTCTACTCACCGGCTATCGTGAGCTGAAGAGGCAAGCCAGCGACCTCATCCGCATCTCCCTGGTGGAGGGACGGCACTCCATCGGCCTCGGAGGCGAGCTGGGCAATGCTGAGCTCTTGGTGCTCTACGAGTACCCCACCGCCTGGTACACCAACACTCCGGCAGATGCTGCATCGACGCTCTCCTTCTCCGTTTCGATCCGTCTCTGAGCTCCCCTTGACAGAGATGGGACACCCCGATATATTCAAACGGTACGAAGTTTGACGACGGAAGGAGTAGCGTATATGTCCAAAGCACATAGAGGCAGTGGGATCAGGAGCGAGATCAACCGTGGACGCGGTGAGTGCCCTGCTTGCAAGCGGACCGGGGTCAAGGTTCTCTACGAAGTGACCCTCGATGGCGAGAAGGCCAAGGTCTGCAAGCCCTGCAACGCCCGCATCAAGAAAGAAGCCTCCGCCTAAGAAGGCCCCCTATTGAAAGGACTGTCCACCGCGACAGTCTTTTTTTTCCTCATCCCAAAACGTATGAAAGCACACCACTTTGTATCGGGATCTCGAGCAACAAGGACCCAGAGGGCCATCTCACATGTCGATATCACGATCACGGGGGACGCTCTCACCACTGCCGTGGTGGCCAGGCTTGAATGTGAGATCGATGGCCTGCTCACCCCATATACCTTCGATATCTCTTCTTGTCCCACAGAGACAACCCCCAGTTGCTCTCCCACATCGAGCGAGTGGGGGTGACAATCTCCCAGAGAGGATAGAAACAAGCGCTCGATTGCAATACACTCATGGGCGGGGGGCAGTGTGACGATCTATCTGGTGGGAATCAAAGGGACCGGGATGGCGCATCTGGCCGTCCTGCTCAAGGCGATGGGGCACGAGGTCAGCGGCTGTGACAGCGGGGAACGCTTCGTCACCGACTCGACGCTTGAGGCCCACGCGTTGGTCGTCGACCACGGCTTTGACGCTGACCTGCTCACCGCTTCAGCTGACCTGGTAATCCACAGCAGCGCCTATGGCGCATCTGTCCCCATCATCGCGGAGGCGAAGAGGCGGGGCATCGAGGTGCTCGATTACCCCGCCTTCGTCGCTCGATTGACGGGGGAACAGGAGAGCTGGGCGGTGGTCGGCACCCACGGCAAGACCACCACCGCCAGTGTGGCGACGCATCTGCTTTCGCAGGCCACCGGTGGCCGCTTCCCCTTCTACGCCCTCTACGGCAGCCGGGAACAGGCACTCGATGCGGTGCCGTATTGGGGGAACCAGGTCGCCCTCTTCGAGGGTTGCGAGTACCAGGACCACTTCCTCTCCTACCGCCTGCGCGGCATCTTGATCACCACCATCGACTGGGACCACCCCGATTACTTTCCTGACCTCGAGGCGGTCTTCTCCAGCTTTGTAACCTTGGCCATGGGCCTGGAACGGCGCGGGATCCTCATCTACAACAGCGATGATGCACTCGTTCGCCGCCTCATCTCCGTGGTAGCGGCCCGGCGGGCCGACCTCACGCTCATCGGCTACGGCTTGAGCGCCGACGGGCTCTTCAAAATCGTGAAGAGAGGAGCAGGGCGGTACGCATTTGCCGGCTTGGGCGACCTCCTGTTCACCGTGGTCGTCGATGAGCCGTCCCTGGTGGGCGACCACCTCGGCGCGCTCGTCCTGGCATCTGCGATGCTGCTTGACCAAGACCCTCCCAAGCTCTACCTCGATGACAGTGCCCTGGTCACCGACGAGGTGCTATCCACCGTGGTGGCCCATCTTGGCCGTCACCTCGCCACCTTCGCCGGGGCGGTGGGCCGCCTTGAGGTGATGGGAGAGGAGGGTGGGGTCATCTACCTCGACGACTACGCCCACCACCCACGGGAGATCGTGGTGTTGCTCGGTGAAGTGTCGCGCCGCTGGCCCGGACGGGAGACGGTCGTGCTCTTCTCTCCCCATACCGCAAGCCGAACGCGCGCCCTCTTTGATGAATTTGTCGCTTCGTTGCGCCCCATCGATCATCTGGTCATCCAGGCCACCTATGCATCGGCGCGTCAGGATGGGGGAGACGAGGACCCCTCGTTGGCGCTCTATGAGCGGCTCTCTCTGTTGATGGGAGCGCGGGTGTGCTATGCCAAAACGGATGATGAGGCGATCGCCGCTGCCTGCGCCCGGTTGCATGAGGGGGCGCTCTGCATTACCATGGGTGCGGGAAACAACCGCGATCTGGGCGAGAGAATCGCCCGAATGAGAAGGAGATGGATGTGAAGAGCATGACCGGGTACGGATTCTGTGAGTCAGTGGGTGAGAAAGTCCAGCTTGCCGTCGAACTGAAGTCCTACAACAACCGTTTTCTTGATATCAACCACAACATCGCCTACGCCCTCGCTCCCTTTGAGATCGAGATCGACAAGGCGCTCTCTGCGATCGCCAAGCGGGGACACATCGATGTGAACATCCGCCTCAAGGTCCTGGAGAGTGAGATGACCGTCCACGTGGACGAGGGGGCGGTGCGCGCCTATACGGCGGCCTTTGAGAAGATAGCCGCATCTTCGGCACACCCCCTTGAGATCACCTTGGCCGACTACCTCTCCCAGGAGGGGGTGTTGGCCACTGTCCGCAGCAGCGACAGCGAGAGCTACCGCACCCTCCTCTTCGATACCCTCTCCGTCGCCTTGGCGCAACTCGATGAGTCAAAGAAGCGGGAGGGCGCCTCCACCAAGGCCGATCTGATCCGCCTCGGGAGAATCATCGAGGAGGGACATGGCGTCATCGCCGCCCACGCCGATGAGCTTGAGGCTCTGGTCAAGGAGCAGCTGGTGCAACGCTTCGATGATCTGCTCGGCGACAAGGGGTGGGATGAAGTGCGGATCCTGCAGGAGATCGGGGTACTTCTGGTCAAGTACTCGATCCATGAGGAGATCAAGCGCCTCGCCGTCCACCTCAAGGAGTACTTCAAGCTCCTGGAGAGCGATGAGCCGGTGGGCAAGCGCCTCGACTTCCTCTGCCAGGAGATGAATCGGGAGATCAACACCATCGGCAGCAAGAGCCAGATGGTGGAACTCAACATGCAGGTGGTCCGGATGAAGGACGGCCTTGAGAATATCCGCGAACAAGTTCGCAACATTGAGTGAGGAGCGTATGCGTATCGCGATCAGTGGCAAGAGCGGGTGTGGCAACACCACCGTCACCCGCCTCGTCTCAGAGGCGCTGGGCTTTGAGATGATCAACTTCACCTTCCGTTCCCTGGCCGAGGAGCGGGGCATCGACTTCTGGCAGCTGAGCCGGCTTGCTGAGAGCGACGACCGCTACGACCGTGAGGTCGACCGCCGCCAAGTCGAGATGGCGCTCTCTCATGAATCCTGCGTGCTCGGCAGCCGCCTTGCCATCTGGATGCTCAAGGACGCAGATCTGAAGATCTTCCTTGATGCATCGATTGAGGAGCGTTCGAAGCGCATCGTGCGGCGCGAAGGGGGGAGCCTCGAAGATCGGATGGCCGAGACGAGCGACCGCGACCGGCGCGACAGCGCCCGCTACCAGCGCCTCTACGGCATCGACAACAACGACACCTCCATCGCCGACCTGGTCATCGACACCACCGCCCTCAACGCTCAAGCGGTCGCCGCCCTCATCATCGAGGAGGTACGCCGTCGTGAAGCGTAAGCTCTCTCTCCTGTTGCTTCTGCTTTCTACCGTGTTGCCCCTCTCGGCGAGAGGGTACATCGGCCTCAACCAGGGCTTGGTGGGCAGCGCTGTCGAGGTCGGCTATATGACGCGCTCCTTTGAGCAAAACCTCTCCCTCTCGCTGCCGCTTGTGCATGGCAACTTCACCACCCCCATGGCAAGCGGGAACCTGGTCTGGCGCATCCAGCGCTTCAATCCACTGGTCATCGGCGTGGGAGTAGGGGGACGCTTCTCTTGGGGGGCTGATGATGGGTACATCCTCGCCGGCGGACTCCTCCTCTCTGTCAGCTGGGAGACGTTCGGGCGGGGGGAGGTGCTCTTCGTCGAAGGATCCTATATGCCGTTCTCCATCGAGGGGGGAAGCGCCATCGATGCCCTCGCTCGGCATCAGATTGCTCAGTATCTGCGCATCGGGTACCGCCATCTCTTCTGAGGACTGTACATTATCGGGGAAAATCTCTATAGTAAGGTTCACACAAAACCGTCTTACAGGGACAAGGAGTACCAACGGTGAGCATACCACTAGACAGCCTTATTGATTATGAGGGGAATATCTATCAGATAACCTGCGTCGCGATCAAAGAGGCGAACATCCTGAGCAATCCTGGCTGCGGCGGAGAGGAAATTGAGGAGAACAATGGCAAGATTGTCAGTGAAGTCCTCACCAGAGCGCTTGCAGGTGAAATCAAGTTCGATTCTCCAGACGACGTCTGATCCGTTCGATTCGATCATCTTCCTATTCGGCCCCACCGGGGTCGGAAAGACCGACTTGTTGACAAACCTCGATCCGTCGAGGTTTGCCGTCGTCAACGCCGACTCGATCCAAGTCTACCGTCATCTCGACATCGGCAGCGCCAAGGCGTCGAAGGAGCTGCAGAGCCGGATCGAACACCATCTCATCGACATCCGCGAGCCGAACACGCAGTTCACCGTCGCCGACTTCATCGAGGAGGCGGACACGGCGATCCGCTCCATCGCGTCGCGCGGCAAGGTCCCCATCATCACGGGGGGGACGGCCTTCTACTTCAAGCACTTCCTCTACGGCCTCTCCGAGGCCCCGGCCAGCGATGAGGCGACCCGGGCCCGGGTCCAGGCCCTCATCGATGAGAAGGGGCGCGCCTGGGCCCACGCCTACCTCTGTGAGGTCGATCCGGCAAGCGGGTCGCGGATCCACATCAACGACAGCTACCGCATCAGCCGGGCCCTTGAGGTCTGGCAGCAGAGCGGACGCCCCCTCTCCTCCTTCGACCTGCCCACCACGGCGCGCCGGGGGATGAAACCGCTGATCATCGCGCTCATGCGGGAACAAGAGGAGCTGCACCGGCGGATTCGGGAGCGGGTTGACCAGATGTTCAGGGAGGGGCTTGAGGATGAGATCCGACGCCTCGTGGCCATGGGGGCACAGCGTAGCTGGCCGGCCCTGGTCGGCATCGGCTACCGCGAGTTCTTCACCGCCCTCGCCACCGGCGAGTACACCCGGACCATGGTGGGGGAAGAGATCGTGAGAAACAGCCGCGCCTATGCCAAGCGCCAGCTGACCTTCTTCAAGAGCTTTGCCGATGCCCAGTGGTTCAATGCATCACAGACGGATGCCATCACCGCTACAATAGAGTCGTACGTGTGTAGGTAGCCACCTCGATGCGGCGCATATTGGCAATCTCCGGCGCTGAGATTTGTGTGATCTCATACCACCCCTTCTTTCCCATCTCGATGGAGAAGCGCTGGACCATGTCGTAGGCGTAGACCGCCATCGGTCCCTCCTCCGTCTCCCCCTCATAGTTGTACGGCGCCCAGTAGGTGGAATGTACTATGAAGGAGTGCTCATCGAGGCGCTCTATGGCCACATCGCTGACGCCGTAGATGAACGCCCCCTCCAGGATGGGCGGCATACCCTCCTCGATCCACTGCACCGGGTCGACCTGCACGTTGATGGACTCATAGGCCTGTCTCGTCTGTCGGGTGACGAAGAGGTTGGTCACCTCCATCGTCGATGGATTCTTCACCTTGCGCGCCAGCGCGGCGTCCATCTTTTGGATGTCCAGCTCATTCTGCGCCGCATAGTACGCCTTGATGATCTCCTCTTGGTCGAAGGTCGCGGTGTAGGGAGGGGCCAGGCTCTCTTTGACCCGGCCGACGACGAAGGAGGTGACCAAGGCGAGGGAGAGGGCGACGGTGATGATGATCCATCCGAACTTGCGCCAGAAAATCTTGGCATTGGCCCGCGTTGCCTGACGCCGGGCAAACTCCGCGGCCTTGGGGGAGGCGAGGCGCGCTTCCTCACTCATGACCTGCGCTACCGCTTCCAGGTTCCAGACGAGCTCCTCGCTCTGTTCGAGAAAGGCGGAGAGGGCCTTGTGGGGGAGCTTGTTGCCCGACGCCTCGCGCATCTTTGCCAAGCTCATCGAGAGCGTCTCGTCGATGAAGGAGACGGTTCGTTCATCAAGCCCGGTCTCGATCATGGAGAGCGGAAGGTGGCGGAAGCCATCCTCCCGGCTGTTGCGGTCAGCGAAGGGAGGGGTCCCCACCGCACTGTAGTAGAGGAGGCTGGTCATCTGGTCGATGAGGGAGAAGGGGGCGTGGACGGTGTGGTGCACCCAGCAGGCGATGTTCAGGTAGCGCTCCTCGTCGCTGCTCACCGAGGAGAAGAGGTCGCCGATATCCTGGCTCATGATGAGGATCTCCCCCTCATCGGTCACCCAGAGGCGCCAGAGCGGGATGATGCCGCTGCTGAGGTCGAGGAAGGCGGCATCACAGTGGAGCAACGCTTCGGCGAGGCGCCGAACCAGCGTGAGCGCCTCATCTCTGAGCGTGGTCGAGAGCTGGCTCAGCGGCGTGATGGAGAGCGCCTCGAACGTCAGCACCCGCGTCCCTTCGAACAGTGAGAGGCTCTTCCAGTACCACCGGGTGAGGTGTTCTCCGTCCCAGAGGTAGCCGGGTTGTTTCTCCCCGCTCACGAGGTAGGAGGGCAACTGGGCCTCCTGGCTGGCGATGGTGATGGCAGAGAGGGGGGTGCCGTCGATGGTGAGGGAAAAACTTCTATTCATGACTCCTCCAGGAGGGCGGTGATATGCCAGACATGTCGCTCCTCTATGTCAAGGGAGCTGGGGATCTCATCATAGATGACGCGCTCACACATCTGGGCGATGATCCTCCACCGGGCGTCGCCTGCCCACTGCTGACGGGCGAGGGCGGCCAACGCGCTCTGGTTGCAGGCGCTGAGGGGGGCGTGCCCACCCGTCACAGGCGCAGTCAGAGAGGTGCGGAAGGCGATGGCGTCCGCTTCGGCCTTGGGGGAGGGCAGCATTTCGTTGGCATTGGATGTGACGATATAGAGCGCTGATGGCCAGAGACTATGGATCTGCGCAAGGAGGGACGCGTAGAGGAGGCGATGCTCGCCGGTCAACTCACTGGAGAGGATCGGGAGGATGGGGACATCCGGGTGGTAGGATGCGATGAGGGGCATGAGGAGCTCCCAGGAGCTCTCGTCCTCAAACGGCGTATCGGAGACGGTGAGGGGGAAGCGGGAAGCGAGGTGGGCGCGCACGTCAGTGGCGAATGGGATGGTGGTGTTGCCCACGGCGAGTGCATCGCTCTTGGGAACCATCACCGGGAGGTTCTTCCCCACCCCGTGGTAGGGTGCGAGGAGGACGATGAGGGGGGCCTCGAGGCCCCTGGTATGGGCGAGGCCGTGGTGCAACAGCGGCAGGCAATGGGACCAGGCGGCGTGGGGCAACAGGAGGGCTTTGGGGAAACGGCACTCGATGCGCTCCATCGGCGCGGCCTCACTGGCAAGGGAGGAGGGGTCTTGGGGGTAGTAGAGGCCGCTGTGGCCAGCGCTACAAATCGTCATATGGTAAAAGTAACTGTCTTAGCCGCCCTTCGTCCAGTACCACTGAAAGATTCTTTTCTTGGGTGGGGAGCACCAAGCCCTGCGGGCCCCCCTTCGCGCGCCGCAAATACTTGACCTGCGTGTAGTAGAGTTCAGCCTTTCCTTCCTTGCGTGCCTTGCTGTAGTGGATGGCGAGCGTCGCCGCATCGAGCAGGACCTCGAGCGGTACGCTCTTGCCCCTGATGTCCTTGATGAAGACGTAGCCGCCGCTGTAGTCACGGGTGTGCATCCACCAGTCATTGCCCCGGGTGTGGCGGCGCAACAGCTCGTCGTTCTCCTTTGCGTTGCGTCCGACCAGGAGGGTGAAGGCACCGCTTCGGATGACGAGTCCCGGGCTCTTCGGCCCCGGGGGAGGGGCTTTGGCCGTCCCCTCACTCGCTCTCTTGAGGTCGGCGATCCAGGCAGAGTGATCATTGTGGGGGCACAGGAGCTCCTCGAGCTGCTTGATGCGGACAGCAAGCTCTTCCTCTAGGCGGGCGAGCTTGCCGAGGGCGTGTTCAGAGGCCCCTTTTGCTTTTTGGTAGCGCTCATAGGCGCGCTGGATCTGTGCCCGCCCCTTGAGACGGCTGTCCAGGGCGATGGTGAGCATCGCGTTGGTCTTCCAGTCGAAGAGCTCGATCTCATCGGCGTTGTCAGAAAGGAGGTGG
>ERZ795058.846-NODE-846-length-44813-cov-9.771013_pt1 | contig 44813 bp, 48 predicted proteins | sample MGYA00375142_ERZ795058 | MGnify/ENA primary metagenome ERZ795058 (study PRJEB30187, sample SAMN05720210) | activated sludge metagenome | isolation source: anaerobic digester from wastewater treatment plant | place: Japan | collected 2015-04-20 ... | reverse complement strand
TGTTTTTGCACGATATCAACTACAATCACTTTGATATTGCCCACGGTGATACGCTCACCGACCCCAAGCACTGGGATGATGAGCCTTTTGACGCCATCGTTTCCAATCCACCCTATTCCATCCGGTGGGAAGGCGACAGCAATACGCTTCTAATAAATGACCCGCGCTTTGCACCGGCAGGGGTACTCGCTCCCAAGAGCAAGGCCGATCTGGCCTTTACCATGCACATGCTCGCCTGGCTTTCCACCATTGGCACTGCGGCGATTGTTGAATTCCCCGGTGTGCTCTATCGCGGCGGCGCGGAGCAGAAGATCCGCAAATATCTGGTCGATAACAATTACCTCGACACGGTGATCCAGCTTCCGCCTGATCTTTTCTTCGGCACTACCATTGCTACCTGCATAATTGTGCTCAAAAAGAGCAAGAAGGACAATAAAACCCTTTTTATCGATGCCTCGGCCGAATTTGTCCGCGGTGGAAACAAAAACAAACTGACCGATGAAAACCGCTCCAGGATACTGAATGCCTTTACCAAACGCGCGGACATCGAACATTTCGCTAAATTGGTTAGCAATAAATCCATTGCGGAAAACGACTACAACATCGCGATATCCACCTATGTAGTGCAAAAAGACACCCGCGAGGTGATTGATATTACAAAACTCAACGCCGAGATAGTCGGCATTGTTGCCCGGCAGAACGAACTGCGAAAAGCTATTGATGAGATTGTGGCGGATATTGAGGGGGGGCGGTAATATGGTAATCAAAATGAATAAAATAGAAAAACTTATCACCGCGCTTTGCCCGGATGGGGTGGAGTGGAAAAAACTGAATAGTTTAGGAAGAAGAAATAGTGGTACAAATATAACAGCAACTAGAATGAAAGAATTGCATCAAGATAATGCACCTATAAGAATATTTGCTGGTGGCAGTACGGTTGCGGATGTTCCAATTGGTGCTATACCTAAACATGATATTATTAATGAGCCCAGCATAATTGTAAAATCACGTGGTTATATTGGTTTTGAATATTACGAAAAACCATTTAGTCATAAAAATGAGTTTTGGTCATATACTATTCAGGATAAAAATATTAACCAAAAGTTCATTTATTATTATTTGATAACACAGATTAATAAATTACAAAAAAGAGCAAGAGCTGTATCAGTTAAGATTCCTCAATTATCAGTTGCTGATACAGATAATTTACCAATCCCCATCCCTCCCCTTCCCATCCAGCAAGAGATCGTGAAAATTCTTGATACCTTTACTAAGCTGGAGGCGGAGCTGGAGGCGGAGCTGGAGGCGCGCAAGAAGCAGTATGAGTATTATAGAGATCAGCTATTGACGTTTAGAGAGAGAGAGAGAGAGAGAGAGAGAGAGAGAGAGAATTAGATGGGCGACTCTCGGAGAAATAGGTATCATGATTAGAGGAAGTGGCTTACAAAAGAAAGATTTTACCGAAAGCGGCGTCGGGTGCATTCACTATGGCCAGATTTATACTTATTACGGAACATATGCCCAAAAAACAAAGTCATTCGTATCGTCAAAGTTAGCAAAGAAATTAAAAAAGGCCCAAAAGGGTGATGTTCTTATATCGGGGGTGAGTGAAAATATTGAGGATGTATGTAAACCCTTGGGTTGGCTCGGTGATGAGATTTGTATTAGCGGAGATATGTTTGCATTTCGCCATAATCAAAACACTAAATTTATAACATATTTATTACAGACAACAAATTTCAAAAGATACAAAGAACGCTTTGCGCATGGTGCCAAAGTAATTCGAGTAAAACAAGATAAAATTCTTGATTACAAAATCCCCATCCCTCCCCTCGCGGAACAAGAACGCATTGTCGCCATTCTCGATAAATTCGATGCCCTGGTGAATGACATTTCAGTCGGCTTGCCGGCGGAACTAAATGCCCGGCGCAAGCAGTACGAATACTACCGGGGGAAATTACTCACGTTTGAGCCATTGGAAAAAGACCATGCCAACCAATAACCGATACAATTTAGTGGCGGAAAACCCGCTAAGCACGGTAGTGGCTGAATACACGTCCGCATATCGTACTGCCAGGTCGTACCAGAGCGAGGCGGAACTGGAGCACGCCTTTATCGTGCAGTTAGAGTCACAGGCCTATGACTATCTTCCAATTACTTCTGAGGCTGATCTGAAGCTCAACCTGCGTAAACAGCTTGAAAAGCTCAATGATTTCAACTTTTCCGATGCTGAATGGGAAAGGTTTTTTAATGGAGAGATAGCCAATCCCAACCAGAGCATTGCCGATAAAACATCGACTATTCAGGAAGACTACATCAAAAATTTAAAACGGGATGATGGAACCGTTAAAAATGTCTATCTGCTCCGTAAAGACAGGATCCACGAAAACAATGTTCAGGTGATAAACCAATATGCTACCGAAGATGGTCAACGGGCTAACCGCTACGATGTAACGGTGCTGGTTAACGGCCTGCCTCTGGTGCATATCGAGCTGAAACGACGCGGAGTAGCTATTCAGGAAGCATTTAACCAGATCAACCGCTACCAGCGCGAGAGTTTTTGGGCCGGCTCCGGGCTTTTTGAGTATGTGCAGATTTTTGTCATCTCAAACGGCACGCACACTAAATACTACAGCAACACCACGCGCTCAGAACATATCAGGGAATCACGCGAAGGCGCCGTTAAAAAAGGCAAACGCACTAGCAATAGTTTTGAGTTCACCAGCTGGTGGGCGGACGCGACGAACAGGCCCATCACCGACTTGGTTGATTTTGCAAAAACCTTTTTTGCCAAACATGCCATTCTCAATATCCTCACCCGCTACTGCGTGTTTACCACGGACAAACAGCTTCTGGCGATGCGGCCGTATCAGATCGTGGCAACCGAGAAAATCTTAAGTAAAATCGAGATCAGCACCAACTATAAAAAACTCGGAACCGTGAATGCTGGCGGTTATATCTGGCACACCACCGGCTCGGGTAAAACCCTTACCAGTTTCAAGACCGCCCAGCTGGCGAGCAAATTGCCCTATGTTGACAAGGTGCTTTTTGTCGTTGACCGCAAAGACCTCGATTATCAGACCATGCGTGAATATGACAAGTTTGAGAAAGGCGCTGCCAACAGCAACACAAGTACAGCGATCTTGAAACGACAGCTTGAAGACGCCAACGCGCGGATTATTATCACCACGATTCAAAAGCTCGATCATTTCGTCGGACGTAACAAAGGCCATGCTGTTTTTACAGGCCATATTGTTCTTATTTTTGACGAATGCCACCGCTCGCAGTTCGGAGAAATGCACGATGCCATTACTAGGGCTTTTAAAAATTACCATCTCTTCGGCTTCACCGGCACACCGATCTTTGCCGTGAACGCCTCTTCCGGCGGCAGGCCCGACTTGAAGACCACTGTACAGGTTTTTGGCTGTGCTTTACATGGTGATCCTCGGAATTGCCTTGGTGCTTCACATCAGACGGCATTGCATACTTACACCATCGTAGACGCCATTGCCGACAGAAATGTTTTGCCGTTTAAGGTGGATTATATATCTACCGTGCGCGAAGCCGAAGACATTGAAGATGAAAAAGTGCGTGACATCGACCGCGAAGCGGTGCTTGCCGCGCCTGAGCGGTTGGCGAATATCGTTCAATATATCCGCGACCATTTTGATCAGAAAACCAAACGGAACAGCTTTTACAAGCTCAAGGATCGCAGACTGGCGGGGTTTAACTCCATCTTTGCCGTTTCTTCCATTGATGTGGCCAAAAAATACTATGCTGAATTTAAAGTACAACTGGCGAACGCACCGAGCGATAAAAAACTCAAAATAGCCCTAATTTACAGCTTTAGCGTAAACGAGGAAGAACTCGACGGTGTGATGGACGAGAACTCCGAAGACACAGGCGGTCTGGATAAAAGTTCAAGGGACTTTCTTGAGAACGCCATCAAAGACTACAACGCCATGTTTGGGACATCCTATGACACCTCTTCCGATAAATTTCAGAATTATTATAAAGATGTCAGCGAACGGGTGAAAAACCGAGAGGTGGATATTCTACTGGTGGTCAATATGTTTTTGACCGGCTTTGACGCGACCACGCTCAATACCCTGTGGGTGGATAAAAACCTGCGCTTGCATGGTCTATTACAGGCGTTTTCGCGCACCAACCGCATCTTGAACACGGTCAAGAAATTCGGTAATATTGTTTGCTTCCGCAATCTGGAAAAAGCGACCAATGAATCCATTGCCCTTTTTGGCGATAAGGAAGCCGGCGGGATTGTGCTGTTAAAATCGTATGCCGAGTACTACAACGGCTATAAAGACGGCGACAAAGAAGTCCGTGGATATGCCGGTCTGGTTAAAGAGCTTTTGGAAAAATATCCTGTTGGCGAGCGAATTATAGGAGAACAAAATCAAAAGGATTTCATCCGGCTCTACGGCGCGATCTTGCGGGTGAGAAACATCCTGGTTACATTTGACGAATTCAGTGGCAACGAAATTCTAAGCGAACGGGACATTCAGGATTATCACAGCGCCTACATTGATCTCTATAACGATTTCCGCAAGTCAGATGAATGCGAGAAGGAAAACATTAACGATGATCTCGTGTTCGAAATGGAGCTCATCAAACAGATCGAAATCAATATCGATTATATTTTAGGGCTTGTTAAAAAATACCACGAAGACCACATCAAGAACCGCGAATTGCTTGTCGACATTAACAAGGCCATCGACTCAAGCGTTGAATTGCGCAATAAAAAAGACCTCATCAACCAGTTTATCGCTTTGCTCGATATCCATTCTGCGGTGGATGAAGACTGGCAGAAATATGTGGAAAAGAAAAAGATTGAGGAACTGGAAGAGATTATTAAACACGAAAATCTTGATCACAACGAAACCTATAAATTCGTTCGCAACGCGTTTCGTAACGGCAGTGTTGCAACCACGGGCACTGATCTTGCCAGAGTATTGCCGCCTGTATCCCGTTTTTCACCCGGAGGCGAACGTTCCCAAAAACGCGATAGCGTATTGAATAAATTAATGCTTTTCTTTGAGCGGTTTTTTGATATTTCCAATGGAAAGATTTAAGGGGGCTGGCTACGATATATAAAATAATTAATTGACACCCCTCCCCTCTTCCTCAATCATCTCCCCTCGAAAAGGCCTATACATATAAATTTCTTTGTCCTTTTCTTCCAAAAACATACACTACAGTATAGACCGGCCTGAAAGAGCCGATTTTGAGATGATAATTACCATGGCGGGCCTGTGTCTGCCTGAAAGGATTAAAAGACCAGTCCATGAACAAGCCTTTTAACCAGAAAGACGCCGATTTTACCGATGCCTATAGCCGGTATTATGCCGTCGTCTTCGGCTCCCTCTATTCGCGCACCGGCAACTTTGATGTTGCCGAAGATTTAACGCAGGAGGTGTTTATTCGGTTCTATTCAAAGATGGAAACTGCCATAAACCAGCGGGGATGGCTGCTTGTGGCGGTCAAGAACGTATTGTTCGAGCACTACCGCAAGGCTAGAAACATGCCCGATGATATTGCCGAGGCCGAGGCGTTCAACGATGTGTCCCTGACCTTTGTGAACGGGTTTCGGGATACCCGTCTCATCATCGATGAAGCGATAAAAGCCCTGGTTGATAAAACTGACAGGGTACTGTTCGACCTGGTGGCGGTCCAGAACTACACCTACGAGGAAGCGGGGACCGAGCTCGGCTTATCCAGGCGCCAGGTTAAATACCGTTACAGCCTCATCGTCAGGTCCATAGTCGAGTATCTGAATGGAAAGGGTATCCATAAAATAGAGGATCTCTTATGATAAGTGAAATGAAAATATTACAGGATCTTCTTGATAAATACAAGGTGACCCGGCCCGTGCCCGCCGGCGTTCGCAGGGATATCCTTGCCCATAAGCGCAAGAATTTCGTCGTAATAATGAAAAAGCTCGACAGGTACAGCCCTCTCCTCGGGGCCTTCCTGTTTATATTCTTCCTGTTAAGGAAATTTGGTATTATCGCAACGCTCAAGCAGTGCGGTGTTATACTGGCCGTTTCCGTTGCTCTCACGGTTGCCGGTGTAAGCACTGGTGCCTATATGGTAATAAAGCATGTTCTTGATACTCCCTCTCCGGTTGAAATGCAGAAGGAGAAATCAGAAGATATTTCAAAAATAAAAGATGATGCCAAGAGCCGGTCTGTTGATGATTATACCTCCCCTCCCCTTCGGGATGTAAAGAATATCATTGTCTTTCAACCCTTCGATGGCATGAATGCTTCAACAGGGGAAATATCCCATGTATCGGGTACAATACAAAACGAGCTGACTCATATCCGTGGCAGTAAGAATATAATCTCATCTCAGGCCCTTACTTCGGAAGTATCAACCCGTCTTCTTCTTATAGGGACTGTCCGTAAGATGGGAGGCAATTTTGCTATAACCGCCAAGGTTATCGATCGTGAATCCGGTAAAATCCACTTTGCCGCAACTGAAGAAGCCCGGCCCGATACATTAACCTTCGTCAGTAAAAAATTAGCAAAGGAGATATCCGACAACATTGAGTAGGTTTTTATTTAGCATATCAATATTATTCATTTTCACGATCCCGGCCGTCTCGGCTGATCTCCGATTAGCCGTTCTTGACCTCTCAGCCGTCAATGTCCCCGACTTTTACGCCGGAACAGTCCGGGACCGCGTCGAGGTGTCACTGTATAAATCAAACAAAATTGAGCTCCTGGAGCGCAACAAGGTCCAGCTCGTCCTCAAGGAACACAACCTCATCTCTAGTGCTTGCAAGGACGACTCATGCGCTGTCCAGATAGGAAAGTTCCTCTCCGCCACTCATGTCATAGTCGGCAATGTCACCTATCTCGACCGCTACACAATAACGCTCCGAGTCGTGGATGTCGCTCGTGGAAAGATTGTCTATGCCGACTCCGAGAGCGTCCCTGTCAGACCCCAGATCGATGGGGCCTCAATGAAGATCGCCGCCAGGATCCTTGAGCATATCGAGGGTATACATGCGGATAATTCACTTTCTTTGAAACATCCTTTCATGCTTTCAATTGAATGTGGCTATGTTCAGCCAATAGGTGTCTTTTCCAGGATTGCCCGCGGGGGTTATTCTGTATCGCTCACTGGTGCCGTGAATAATGTCGGCGTTAATAATCTCTATATAGGTATTAAGGGAGGTTTCAACCGTTTTTGGGGCAAGGATGATGTTAATTATTCCTACATTGTTCCATTTACAGCTTTAATAGGATATACGTTCAATCTTCCCAAATCATTCTTTATCTCCCCTTCCTTGGCCGTCGGCGGTTCGTGGAATTATATGAAGAAGGATAGATCAAATAGTAAGGGGATAATTGAGCCGGTCATTAATCCTGAACTTAATATTGGTTATAAAATTAAGCCTTTTTTGAATATTTACACTACAACCAATTATTATTCAATATTTGAAAAAAGTGGAATTGTTCAATTTTTTACAATTAACCTCGGTTTATCTTTTATTATGTAAAATTCATAGTTCTAAAGGCTGTATTTTTGTATCGCTTCTAGATATAGCCTATCACTTTCATCTTTGAATTTACTTTTGTTATTTAAAAGAGTATGGAGCTTTTCATATATACTTTTGTAAATAATCTGATGTGCTTGATTAGCAATAGCATCACTACTATATGCATCCATTCTGGCATCTTCTTTTAAAACAATATTAAGCAATGCCATTAAGTCATTCTTATCAATTTCATCAATTTGCTTCCATGTTGTCTCATCAAGACTATAGAATCCCTTACCATTATCAATTTTCAAGATCTTCATACATCCTCCTGCGTTCTCCATATGCAGTTTTCCCAGCTTCTAAGCATCCCATCGTTACATCAATATTTTTTACTTGTTTATTGTTCCTTGATGTTAATGTTTTATCAGTTGTAAATCCAGAGTAGATCAAATATTCTATATTCCCATCGATAACTTCTTTTTTTGTGCAGAGAATATAGTCAGGCATAATTGATGCCCCTACAGTATTATTGTGTGTCACTAGCACTACTGGCATACTCTGAGAAAGTTCTTTCAATAACTTATTGACGTCATTTTTCAGAAATATATTATCAAAAGATGATTCTGGCTCATCAATTAGTAGAATATCATATTGTTGAGCATCATTAATTTCACGAAGTAAGTTAAATTCCGATCTTTCTCCACCAGAGACTTCATATCCATCTTTGTTTAGAATAAGATATTGTATTCTTGCGAATAATTGATAGTAATCTGACTCGGGGAGCCCATCGATATTTTTCATTTCTTGAAGAAATATATAAGGGTCACTATAGGCTTGGTAAGCCGATTTAAGTGAGGCTCTGCTCTTTGTACTTGATTTAAGTTCGGTAACACTAGTAAATTCGCATTTACGAGCTACAATTTTAAAGCCCTGAATGTCCCTGTGCATAATCTGTTGATCTTTACGTAGCATATTTGTTATTTCAGTGAATTTTGATTTCTTTTCTAAATCAATAGCAACTTTGTATAGATCAACCTCGCTTATTGCAGTTGCAGCAGTTCGAATTTTTAGTTTCGTCTTAATATCAACTATAAGGTCGTTCAGCCAGATTCGTTTCAGTCTCTCTTCTTCCTTCTTACCAAATTCGTTCATTAGCTCAATGATTAAAAGTTTTAGTTTTTGATTATTAATATGTTTGTCAATTATTGCTCGATACTCAATATTTTCAATAAGATGTTGTACTGATGCAATTAGCTTTTTTAACTCGTTCAGATCGGAAATTGGGAATTCTTCTTCTCGGAATAGTTTCGATTTAGCAAAAGCATCCAGCTTCTCAACTTCAAAAGCATGTTTTTTTAAGGAATCCAAATAGTTTGACATCGTTCGGTCGTTCATATCGATGTCTACTCTTATGATTTCATTGACTACACTTTGATATTCCTTCAAGTATTCTTGGGTGAATAAACTGTGATTACGACTTAAAATTGTGTTAAATTTATCTTCATCCTCCTTTTCATTTCTTTCAACAAGCGAAAATTGTCGAATAAACTTCGGATTTGAGGATGCGTCAGCAATTCGATTTAATGTATATGATTTACCTGAGGATCTTTCACCAATTATTACAGTTAGCCCAGTTGATATTTCTTGACCATCTTCAAAAACTTGTATAAGGGAAGGTCCATTATAGGATAGTGATATTTTAGTTTTATCTCGGAGGGAACTCTTAATGGCATTTAATGTAACTTCGCCGCAATTTATGAATGTATGACGATTGGGGTATGATACAAGTTCTGCACAGATTCGACAATCGCTAAAGTATACAGGGGATAAACTATCTGAATTCTTTAAGCAATATACGAATTTTTTAGGGCTATTAACTTCGCCCGCATCTATAAAAGGTGCCAATTCAGATAGTGATTTACTAGGAACTTGTGGGGATTTTTCATAATGAGGAATTAAAAGATATTTTGATAAATCCCCATATATAACTATTAGTTCACTAGTTTTTATTGAATCGTTTGCAGCCGAAATCCGGCTGGTAACCTCTGAGCATCTAATAGCGAAATCGGATAATTCACTTTTTTCGGCTATCAGAAGTAAATGACCACCATCAATATTTATTTCAATTCCAGGAAAAACTGGAATATCTACAGATGTAGAAATTTGCCTGAATTGGTCTATATCCAAAGTATTATGGTTTGTTATTGCAATAGCATCTAATTTGCACGTATGTATGTATTCACGTAGTTTGTTGATACAGAATTTGAAAGGAGAGTCACTAATTGTTTGTACCGTGTGAATATGAAGATCAATTTTTTTCATATCATTCATATACAACCTTTTCAATTTAAGCAGTTATTGCGCTAAACTGATAATATACTACATATCATATTAATCAATAAAAAATCACCTCCAGCCCACCATCCTTCACCACCGCCCTCGAATTGACCGCCTCCACATGATGACTATTATACTCGCTCTGAAATTCTATACTGTTCTTCGTTCCGGCGGTATCTACTGACAGAGCGGATGAATCAGCTACTTTAATGATACTATCAGTCACATTATAAGCATTGTCAGTACTTACAATACACATGGCATTTGACCCGAGGCCGTAAGAATTTGAATACCCGGCCATGATGTACCCATCCTTCCCATTATCCTTAATATCATTCAGGTAATCAAGTCCGCTCATTCCATAGGTCTTTTGGTTCAATAGCGCCCCTGCCGAGCTTAATTCAATCATCCAGAAATCGAAGTTCCCTTCTCCGTAAGAATTGGTGTTCCCTCCGATTATGATATTGCTCCCCTCCCCTGCGATCGCCGCTTTTCCATAGGAGTATTTATCGCCGTTGATCACTCTTTGCCATTCGATGGTTCTGTCACTGCTCAGTTTAACCGCCCATATGGAATATTTCAATGAAGAGAAAGAATTGGAGTCCATTACCGCTACGAAACCATTATCACTTGTCTGATAAAATGCCCTGCAGTATTGGCTTTCTTGTCCTCTCAGAGTGGTCGAATAATTGAGGTCGCCCCATTCATCCACGTTGTAGAAGAACGCGACGTATTTCCCGGCTATTGCATTATCACTCTGCCCGTAAATCGTATATGATCCGTCGTTGTTGAGATTAATTCCTTCTGCCATATCGTTATTCGCAAGCCCGAATGTTTTCTCCCATTCCAGTGCCCCCAGGGCGTCCAGTTTCAGCATCCAGAAATCATAGTTGCCCTTGCCGTATGACTTGGTGTTCCCGACCACAAAGAAGCTGCCATCGCTGTTTTCAACGATCCCGGAGGCTGTTTCCGTCGATGTTCCTCCGAAAGCCTTCTCCCATTCAATGTTATAGGCACTGTTTAATTTCACCACCCAAATGTCCGAGTCCCCTTTCCCAAAGGAAAAGGTGTCACCAATAATTATATACCCGCTGTCTGAGGTCTTTTTGATCACCCTGACCTTGTCATCCAGCGATCCTCCCAGGGTCTTTTGCCATTCTATGTTGCCATAGTGGTCAAGTTTCATGATGAGAATATCAAATCCGCCGGCTCCCGAGGACCTGGTATTCCCGACCGCCAGGTATCCTCCGTCTGATAAAGGTATGATCGATACCGCATCATCGGTATCAGTTCCATCATACGTGCCGGTGAAAACGGTGCTCGTGCTGGTGGTTTTCCCTTCCGGAGGCGGCGGTTGGTTGGTAAAGAATGGAATGAGCAGCTCTAAGGGCAATGCTTGTGATTTAATTTCGTCATAAAAATAATTATCGCATGATGTCATGGCAATTGCCATGATCAGTATTAACAAATATCTCATGATGCAAGGTCTCTTTATATATTGGACTGGATGAATGCAAACGATTCACGCTATATATCGAATAATCAAGCCGTCAATTCCTATTTTAAGCAATGTTTTAAGGCAAAATTAATAATATTGCGAAAAATTTTGTCCCTTAACCTGGTATCAGGTCATTAAGAAGTATAAGAGATCAATAAAACGGGGTACATACCGCATGATAAGAGTTCATAACAATCGTATAACGGATATTGATGTACATTCAGATCCTTATATCACCCGGACTGTGGCCCATATACATAATAATGAACTGTTTCGCAGGCTGTTGGAGGGGAAATTTTGGCCCCGTAGAGGCCCCAAAATGGCTAAAAATGGCCTTAAAATTAATCTAATGTGACATAAAAAAATTATTGATTAATTTTTTTAGAAGTGTATTAATGTCTCAGGCATGAAAAAAGGCCATCTTTGCCGAGATGACCTTTTTAGAAAGACGTTGGTTTTTGGGTTCCATCGTCAAGACTAGTGTTTTCTTGTCTCTGGTGGTAATATAATTGGCAATTAATTTTATGTCAATTAATTTACATATGTCCACCTGTGAAAACACCTGTTTTTTCGATTATTTTTAAAATTTTTTCCAATTTTATTAATTTTCAGCCTGTTTTCCGGCTGAAGAACCCTCCAGATCATCGCCCTTCATGCCTCTTTTTCATCGTTGAGTGTTATAAGTCAGTCGGTTGAATCATTGTGCATTATATTGATGCCGTCATTCCGCCGCGTACTCCACGCCCTCAGCGTTGAAAAAACAAGCTCGTTATCACGGTGAGCACGCCGCCACCGGAGAGAACGGGAGAGGCAGTATTCCCCTCTCCCCTTCCCCATGGCCTCAGTGCTCCCGTAATGAAATTTAACGCGGGACATGGGGTATGGTCCGGGTCAGTCGAGGTATAATCAAGATCGTTAAGCAGACCGGCGGCAATTTCGACGATTACCGCCACTACGTCATCGCCCGCCGTCATTTCGCCGATCGCTCAGGCATCTTCAGCCTCGACGAGCTCTGCGATTGTCTTAACGAGCATTATGACTACTCGTCGCTTCATCATCGCGCTGGCAACGATCGCCGGCGTTTCAAGGCCAGGCTTGCCAAAATCCTGAATGAATCCCTGCTCTTCGCCCGCCTAGAGGACGGCCGGTACAAGACCAATTCCGAGCGAAAGCTCCTCTCCCGCTACAATGGGGGCAGCCGCACCGGCTGGTACGAGCTGAACGATCCGTCCATCCTCAATTCCCGTCGCCTGTTCTTCGATTTTTGCGTAGGCATTCTCCTTGCCGGCAACAAGTTTCGTGCCAACAAGAATATCGCTACTTATTGCAAGTGCTCCGTGAGGCGGATCCAGTTCGCCACCTCGCGAAATCATAAAGCAGATCGCTTTCATAAGCGGTACAATTTCATCGAGGACTACTCCGGCACCTGGGAGGACGTCCAGAAGATGCGTGCCATCTACCTCAATGTTCACGGTATTACGTCACCCCTGCCCGTCCCCTATAAGGACGAGTGGGTGATGCGGCTGAATGCTCCCAATACGTACAGTTCATTTGTGTTGAGCGGGGTCAAAGGGGACAGGGCTCAACCAACGATACGTCCGGTCCGTAAGAAGGAGCCATGCTGGTTCAAGCCCGTGAAGGCGAGAAACAAACAGCTCAAGCTTTTCAATGAGTTCACCAGGCGATGGGTTTTCAATTCTCATGTCTATGATGCGGAACGCTATGTTCAGGACCATGGCGAGTTTCAATTATCCTAGGAGGATTTTCTTGTTAAATTTTAGTGTTTTCGTTCACCCTAAAGGGGTCGTTGGTTGGGCTAACCGGCCTCCCGCTTGCGTCAGGTAGCTCACCGGGCGTTTATTAGTGCACCGTCGCCGGGATCTTGGCCTTTGGCCCTGCTATGACTTGATTTTGTTTGTGTTCTGGTTCTGTACAGGCCAGGGGATCAGTACCGGCTATCGTGTGGTGGGGATAATCGCTAGGTAGGCACAGGGCCGCCGTGGGCGAGTTTTTCAAAGAAATCTATAATACATTAAACCCAATCTAATCTTTTACTTTGATTTCTTTGTCGACAAAATACATGGATGCAGCTATCTCTTTCCCGGAATTTGTCTTGAAATATTTATTTACAACACTCTCAATTTTGCTTCTTTTCATTTCATCTTCGAAAATATTGACAATAAAATCAGCTTCAACAAGAATTTGAAAATCAATATCGTCGATTTTTTGGTAGCTATGATGGTTCCCAATAAGATGACACACCTTGTCTATAATGTCTGGGGAAATGCCAAGATCTTCAAGAATACTTTTAGCAACGGCTTATTTATCGTTGGATAATTTTATCATTTACAAAAACCATAAATCAGTTTATTAGATCTGTAATTAAATGATTAAATTGAAAAAATAGACCTCTTATGATAATATCATCAAATACCATAATATACTGTAAAAAATGGGATGAATGCAAACGGTTTTACAGGGATATTCTCGGTCTTAGAATACATTTTGAGAAGGATTGGTTCATTGAATTCCATATTTGCGAAGGTGCGTATTTAAGCATTGCAGATGAAGCCCATACTTCGATAAAAAATGCGGCTGGTGGTGGTATAACAATTGCATTAAAATTTGATTCAGCTGACGAGATGAGAAAAAATCTGGTTGATAATGGAATTGCCGCAGGTGAAATTTCAAATCATCCCTGGGGCGGGAAGACATTTTTTATAATGGATCCCGAAGGCATGCGCATTGAAATATGGTCAGATAAATGAAATCTGGGGTCATGATAATGGATGAATCAAGAACATGACTTTTTGTTGATTTTTATGAAAGAATTTTAGAGGCTGAAAGGGCAGGAATGTGTTGCTAAACAAATAAGATACAATCGTGAACTGGTTTTTCCGGCATCCAACCGGAGGTTCATGTGTCTCTAATTATTATGGGTACATTCAGGTTGATCGTAACAAGATGGAGACTCTCGATGAGGTCTTTTGATCTAGAAAAGGAAGGGGCCGCTCTTTGGTGCACCTTGTACAATATTTTATCAAGTGATATAAATAATTCAAATAAGGAGGGAACGTCATGATAAAACCACAGGTTCGTGCTATACTGCTGTTTTTTCTCGTCTGTTGTTTTGGTGTCCTTATTTTCGGTGGTTATTTGATCAAACGTGATAAGCCGCCCATTCCGCAAAGAATAGTCGATCAAAATGACAAGGTCATTATAACGGAAGATAACATCAAGGATGGCCAACATTATTATTACAGCAGGGGCGGACAGCATATAGGGACCATTTGGGGTCATGGATCATATCTTGCGCCGGACTGGTCCGCCGATTATCTCCATCGACTCGGCCTGTACACGGCGGCGCGTTACCTGGGGCTTGATGCGGAGAAGGCGCGTTCCTTTACGCAGAAGGATTTCGACTCACTTGATCCCGTAAAGAAAGCGGAACTATCCGCGATGGTTGCGAAGGATTTGAGAGCAAACCGGTATGATCCCGAAAAGAACGAGCTGGCATATACATCGTATCAGGCAGAAGCCCTCGAGTATCTGAAAGATTACTATACGGAATTGTTTACGAAGGGCAATGACCGCATGGGCCTGCAGCCCGGGATCGCCCGCAATGATAAAGACGGTTTTATTATCGCGAGCTTCTTTTCCTGGCTCGCCTGGGCCGCTGGCACGACGCGGCCCGGGAAAGATGTTACCTATACGACAAACTGGCCCTATGACCCCCTGGTGGGGAATGTGCCGACTGCCGAAATGGTCATATGGTCGATCGTGAGCGTGGTGCTGCTCATCCTGACGCTGGGGCTGGTACTGTTTTTCTATAACAGGTATATGAAAGAGGATGATTATTCGGCCAAACTTGCGGCTCTCAGCGAACCGGCTCCCACGGCAAGCCAGAAAGCAACGGTGATATATTTTCTCGCGGCGTCACTCCTGTTCCTGGCGCAGATAGGCACCGGTTCTCTCACCGCACATTTCACTGTTGAAGGAACGAACTTCTTCGGACTTCCCATCGCCACGATCCTGCCCTACGCGGCATTACGGACCTGGCACCTGCAGCTCGCCATTTTCTGGATTGCGACCTGCTTCCTGGCGACGGGATTGTTCGTCGGGCCTTTTGTCGGCAAAGAACCGAAATACCAGGGTACGCTCGTGATCATCCTGTTCGCAGCGGTTGTGGTGGTTGTCCTGGGTACGCTATCCGGCACCTGGCTTTCGATACAGGGCTTCTTCGGCGGTGAAGGATATTATTTCGGGCACCAGGGATATGAATATATCGAGCTCGGCAGGGTGTGGCAGCTGCTTCTCATTGCGGGGATGCTGATATGGCTGGTCCTGGTTTGGAGGTCTATCCTGCCCGCGCTTAAACATGAAAATGATAAAGGCGGACTTACCCACCTGCTTCTCTACAGCTCGATCGCCATACCGCTTTTTTACATGGCGGGGCTTATGTATGGGAAAGGCAGCCATCTATCGGACGCGGAGTACTGGCGCTGGTGGGTGGTGCACCTTTGGGTTGAGGGTTTCTTTGAGGTCTTCGCAACGGTGGTTCTTGCTTTCATCCTTTCCCGGATTGGCGCCCTAAGCGAGAAATTCGCCCACACCACCGTATACCTGAGCGTGTTCCTCTATCTCGGAAGCGGCATAATAGGAACATTCCATCACCTCTACTGGTCGGGTACGCCGGCTCCTATCATGGCCCTCGGAGGGGTTTTCTCCGCCCTTGAGGTCGTTCCGCTCACGCTGCTTGGATTTGAAGCGGCGATGAATCTCAAGACTATTGATAAAGCCGGTCCGGCCTATGAGTACCGATGGCCGCTCTATTTCTTCATTTCGGTTGCCTTCTGGAACCTCGTCGGCGCCGGTGTATTCGGATTTCTCATAAATCCGCCCATTATCCTTTATTATATCCAGGGGATCAATACGACCCCGATACACGCCCATACCGCGCTGTTCGGCGTGTATGGTCTCCTGGCGATCGCGCTCATGCTTTTCTCGGTCCGGCACATATTCAAGAAAGACGCATGGTCCGATTCTCTTCTCAAATGGTGTTTCTGGGGCCTGAACGGCGGCATATTCCTCATGACGGTCATAAGCCTGATACCATCGGGATTCTATCAGTTCTACCATGCCGTGAGCAAGGGCATGTGGTACGCGCGGAGTCCCGAAATCGCCAGCGGCGACTTCATCCGGACGGTTTCATGGCTCAGGATGGGACCCGATATAATTTTCGCGTTTGGCGCTTTCTGCCTGCTCGCCTTTCTCGTCAGGGGAATCTGGTTTTCATTTATCAAAAAATGATTTATTCGGAATGAACGAGGATACCGTTTACCAACATGCAGGAGGAGTTGATCATGATAAAAAAAACAATGAATAAGATTGTTACCGGTTTGACTACCATCATGCTTTCAGCTTTTTTACTGCCGGGCGATGCGAGAGCCCATTGCGATACTCTTGACGGTCCGGTTATCTTGGCAGCGAAAAAGGCACTGGATGAAAAAAATGTCAACCGGGTTCTCATCTGGGTGCAGAAGGGGGATGAAAAAGAAATTAACGGAGCGTTCAGCAAGGCCCTCGCGGAACGCGTGAAGGACGGAAAACGTGAAACGGCCGACCGGGAGTTTTTCGAAACGCTGGTAAAGGTCCACCGCGCCGGGGAAGGAGCGCCGTTTACCGGATTGAAACCGGCGGGAGAAGAGTTGAACCCGGCGGTTGAAGCCGCGGACAAGTCAATCGAGAATGGCAAGATAGACGGTGTCTCGGCATTGCTTGCAAAGACCATGAATGACAAAGTAAACAATTATTTTTTCCGGGTGACCGCGACAAGGAATTTTGCGGTAAACGATGTGCAGTCGGGTAGAGAATTCGTCAGGTCATACGTTGAGTACGTTCATTACGTGGAAGGTCTTTATAATGTGTTATCGAAAAAAGGCGTCCATCACGAGGAAGGCGGGCATGGCGAACACGCCGTGCATGGAGCCGGACATGGCGATCTTCTCCACAACGTCATTTTTGCCCTTGCGGGGCTGGCGGTTGGGATGGCGGTCATGTATGGCCTAAAACGCGGCAAATCAACGTAGGAACTGTTTATATTATTCGACTTTAAAAAATTTATTTTGCGGCGCGCCGCAGACAGGGCACTTGTCCGGTGCAACTCTCTCATGAACGTAGCCGCAGACTTCACACACATGATATTCGGTTGTTTCATTCTCGGTAAGATGCTGCAGGGCTTTCCGGTAAAGTCCGGAATGGACTTCCTCCACGTCCTTCGCCTGGGAGAACACCAGCCCTGCGGCTCTTTCTCCTTCCTCCTCGGCTTCCCGCAGCATTTTCGGATAATAATTGCCGCTGACTAAATTCTCCTGCTGGAAAGCGTATTCCATATTAGCCTGGGTATCTTTTATAACCTCCAGGAGCCGGAAATTGCGCCTGGCATGGACCCCCTCCGAGGCGGCTATCGCCCTGAAGAGGTGGGCTATTTGCGGAAAATCCTCCTGAACTGCTTTTTCCGCGAAAGCCGTCAAGCGCTGATATGCCTTTGATTCGCCGACAAATGCATCATATAGATTTTTTGCTGTTTTCTCTTTCATAAAGCTTATTTCGCAGGTTCAAATTCGCTTTTACTTGCTCCGCACACAGGGCATACCCATGTATCGGGAAGATCATCGAATTTTGTTCCGGGCTTTACGCCATTATCGGGATCTCCTGTCTCCGGATCATATACATAACCGCAAACTGAACACACATACTTTTCCATAGTTACCTCTTTGAATTATAAACTGAATTTTAGTTTATTTTTATTGATTCTTAATTTGAAGCAATTGTTTCATCATGTCGACATTTTTTTCGTGTTGTATTTTTATAGCCTCAATAAAAAACACACTGGAAGCAGGATGTATCAATTCCCTGTTATACCTGATCTGCTTTACAACCCATTCCTGTCCTTTTATGAGGAGCTCAAGCTTTTCATCTGTTGAATTGAGCGCCCTTATTTTATCAATAAAATCACCTATTCTGCTTCCCGGGTCCTGTCCGAGATTTTTTATTAGAGTGGTTAAAATCTGGCAATTCATACCTTCATCACGAAGATAGGTCAGCAAATGAGATTTCAGATCGTCATCGTCAACCAAGGGAACTATTTCATTTATTGACTGAACCCCCGCTCTTTCCGCCTCAAGAAGCATGCGGTAAAAATCCGCGAGCAAGTTATCACGATTATCTTTGTATTCCATATTATTGATACTTGTCTTTCAGTGTTTCATACAGGACATTGTATTTTTCATGGATCATCCTTTTGTCAAATTCCCAAAAATCATTTAACATTTCATCCAGTTCAGCATTTGAGAAATATTTTTCAGTATTAGGGAAAAATATTTTATCCTCTTTTGAAATGTGGGGAGGATAAAAACTGATTAATTCTGACAATGTTTCTATAATTGTTTTGATGCTGGATGAATCCCCGTTACTGTATTTTTTATTAGCGTCAATCAGTTCATTTACCAACTTTCTGGCATTTGCGTGGTCATTGACCAATTTCTGCATCATTTTGTCATCTTCAGCACTGAGATTTTTATTTTTTAATTTATTGAATAGTATGTCTTCTTCTTTACCATGATGTGTCCGATCTGCATATATTTTAATAAAATCCACAATGGTATCAATAAATACCGGGTTTATTGTATTATATTTTTTGATCACATCCAATTCTTTTCCTGTAATATATAACATTTTTTCAATAAGTCTGTGTTCGGTCATCAACGGACCTCTTGGCTTCATGTATGCCTCCTTAGTTTATTTATAATATAAATGAATTTGCTATTTTCTAATTATAATTTCTTAAAATACCATTCATTTTATATTATACGATGATGGTAACACATGCCTATCATTATTGTATTATTATGCTATTTGTTTTACTAAATCCTTATATCTTTCAAAAAGTCTCAATGCGGTAATTATTGAAATAATCAGTAAAGATTCGCTACTTGATTTAGAAAGGAATCCATATGGTATAAAAGCTTCTATCCCCTTCTAAGAATAATATCGGCACTAATTTATTTTCAGATATTATTTCAGCAGCCTGGAGTCCAGTAATGCCTTTCCCGAGATTAATATCCATAAGAATCAACGATATATAATTATTGGAAAGTGCGATATGCACAGCGTCTTCTCCGGTGAATGCGCATAGTACGGAATATCCATGCTTTTGTAATACAAGCGAGTTGTATTCAGCAATGATTCTTTCGTCTTCTACAAGGAGGATATTTATCTTGTCGCTAACCATAAATTTTAATCCACTGGCCATTTTATATTCTATATCCGCCGCGGGCGGTTCGAATATCTTCCACTGTAAGGAAGCTGTCGCACGCGTGGTGTGAGCATATATCAAGGAGCTCGTTCAAACGTCTTCTCGGTGTTATGATGCGCAAAAAATGCCTCTTTTCATCAATTCCCGATGCTTCAAGGATGGTCATACCGAAGCCTGATTTCTTTATTGCGTTTTTAAGCTCGATATCATCTGCCGGCGTTACAATATTTACAGCTGTCAATCCAAGCGCTAGTTTCTCTTCAATAAACATGCCGATAATAACACCGGCGCCGTATCCTCCCGCGTAGGCAGCAATATTTGCAATAGTATCAAGCTGTGACATGACCTGATAGATGGCTATGACCCATATAAGTTCTTCGATGAATCCGGCGATAGCCGCCATATACTTGATTCCCCGCACGACCATAAGTGCCCGTATTATTCCAAGAGGAACGCTCATCAGGCGGAGTCCGAAAATGATCAAGACCCCCAAAATATCTATATTCATCAATTGCATAATGTGTTTCTCTATAAATTATAATTACCTGCCGCTTCAGGCTGATATATCATATTGATAATAACGAATTTTTTTAATCCTCCGGGCACATTCCAGTTTATTACATTCCCAACCCGGCACCCTATAACTGCTGTTCCTATCGGGGACAGTATTGATATGCGGTCCTGTTCACTGTTCGCTTCATCGGGGAAAACCAGATTGAAAATTCTCGATTCTATTTCCTCTTTTTCTTTTATTTCAAATATAGAATTCATTGTCACATAATCAGCCGGGATTTCCATTGAGGAAACCTTGTGTGCCCTTTGTAATTCCTGATTTAATTTTACGGCGTTTTCTTTTTGTTCTTTTGAAAATGTATTTCTCATATGATCGATAAGAATCATGATGCGTCCATAGTCATATTTTGTTATTAATATCTCATTGTTGTTTAACATGTTATCCCTACTTTATGATTATTCTTCAAACACATAAAAAATAGAATGCGGCCGCAGTTATACCAGAAGTATGCTTTTTTATTAATATTTCAGATTTATATTTGAAATTATCATATAAAATTCATCATAATAAATAATTTCAGTTTCCATGAAACGTTTGCCTATTCGTCCATGATAAATCAAAAAAAAGATTATATATATAGCTTAAAAAGGAACATGCCCCTTTAAGCTATATAACAGGAGTACATAGTCTTTAAAACTATTTTCCCCAGGATGTATTTGATTTTACTACTTCTACAACCGCATTTCCCTTCACGCCTTTGTACTCCGCAACAATTCTATTTACTCCATAAAATTTACCGGTGAACGATACATTGTCACCGTCACTTTTTATTGAGTACGCCTGTTTTGGAATTGATGATACGCCAATTCGGAGACACTTTTATCATATTACCCTTATCGTCATATCCTCTCGCTGCGAGATTAATCGATTGTCCGACATAAACACGGCCTTTTTCCGGTGTTATTGTTATCCTCGAAAGCGGTCCGGTTTTTATACTGGTTGAGCAGGCCATGGCGAATAGCATTGCCGCTATGATCACACTGCAACCGGTTACATTTTTGAACATTAGCATCCTCCTGTGATTTGATATTTTATTAATTCATTTTACTTTTTGTTGACTTGTTATACGTCCTTTTCTTGGAATTATGACGACGGCATCATGAAATCATGAATACTTTCGTGAAAGATAATCAATATTACTTTTGATGTACTTGCTGGCGCATGCTTCCATAACGTATTCCTCGTATTCATTGAATTGTCCGCAAACCTTCTCCTGTTCCGCGTCTGTTAGGTAATGATCTATTATAGGTAATAGGTTATTGTTTTCTTTTTCAATATGCGATTCCATGTGGTTGATGTATCCCACAACGCCGGTTATGAACAACGGGGATATCAATTCATAAGGATTATCCGGAAAAAGATTCTGCAGGTTCTTGATGTACTTGCTGCAAAGATTATGATCTGATGAAAATGTATCTATTTTGCTTCTTGCTATTTCGTTCACCTTTTCAGCCAGATTTTTAAAAAGTATTGTATCCTCTTTACCGTTATGGCACATACCTGTAAAAATCGCGTTAAACCTGATGCATTCCGAAAGGTCTATTTTGTTGATTACCACAGACTCTTCCGACTTCATGAATATATTTGTTAAGATACTCAGGCTTTTCATTATATACTCATGGTCTTCTCTGATATGATCTACTACTATCCCCATTTAAAGTTCCTCATTAATATTCCCTCATTGCTGCCGTTATTGATTTTGAATATTATCATATGTGCTGTTATGTATATCATGAGTACTTTTGATAAAGTAAATCGATGTTACCTTTAATGTCCTTATTACCGTATGATTTCAAAATGTGCGCCTCATGCAAATCAAACTGTTTGCAAAAATAATCCTGCTCTTTGTCTGATAAAAAATCTTCAATTGTCGGGAATAAAATCACATTTTCATTTGTAATGTGTTCTTCCATATGCACTATATATTCTCGAATGCCGGCAATAAACCCGGGCGAAACAAGCTCCTGCGGGTTATCGGACATCGAATCCTGCAAATTCTGGATGAACCCATTGAATAATTTATGCTCATCAATAAACTTGTTAATCTCTTCGTTGATGGCAGTGGAAATCCCTTTCTCTATAAAGCTTTTATAAAGAATATAGTCTTCCTTTCCGTTGTGGTTCATGTTGGTAAAAACAATATTGAATTTGACGCATTCCGAAAGGTCTTCATTATTAATTATTTCTCGTGGTTCGTAATACATGAATATACGCTTGAAAATTATAAGGCTTTTCTTGATATGCTCATGATCTTCTTTCAGGTGATTAAATGCCGTTCCCATTTTGGTTTTTCCATTATTTAATAATATTATTAGCTACTATTTTGATAATTATCATTTATGAAATATTCCTTTTATGTTTTCAGATGCGCGATACATATTATACTCGTCATGTTTCAACGGGAAATCCCAGCATCCCTGCCTGTGCAGCACGCGCCCGCCGAAACCGGTTTTGAATCTATACAGTCCGTAGAGGGGATGCGCGGTATCGGCGACTGACGATATGCCATAGAGGTCATACTCGATGCATCCTTTTTTACGGGCGAAACGAATCGTCTCCCATTGCAGGGCATATGGTGCCATATAGTTCCTTTTTGTATTTGATGAAGCTCCATACAAAAATGTAGCTCTATTATGACTAACAGAAATAATGTTTCCCGCGATTAATTCGCCGTCTACCATAGCTGCCAGAAGATGTATCGAAGCTGAATTGTGGTTTTCCTGGTTTGCTTCAAAAAGCGCGTTGAAATATTCATACCGGTGTCGTTTGAATCCTGCCCGATCGGCGGTTTGAAGATAGAGCCTGTACCAGGCATAGAGCCGTTCCAATCCGGATTCAATAATGGTGACCCCTTTTCTTTCAGCCAGGCGGATATTGTACCTTGTTTTCGGTCTCATCCGGCCCAGTAACTTGTTCTCCGTAACAGATACATCTATAATAATCGTATCCGGCGGCTGAATGTCGGTAATTGCCTTCCGCATGTTCCAGCCCCTGGATCCAAAATTCATTCTTAATTCTCTCACATGCGGCTCCGGATATCCTCGCCATTGTCCATTGGCGTCATAACGGCTTTTATCGTGAGCATACGGCGTTTCCCATGGCAGGTCATAGCGTATAAAAACACAATCCCCGGGAAGGTGCCTGGTAAGGGCTTGTGAAAGAGATTCAAGAAATAATCCTTTCATCTCCTCTTCCGGCATCATTTCCGGCCCCTGCGGCACATAGGCTATGCACCTTTCTTGGCTGATCCTATGGACCAAAACGAGAATGTCTCCATCCATGTTCTCTGATGTTATGTCAAAGGCATAAGGAATCCATCCGAGCCGTGACTTTATCGAGCTCCACAGAGACGTCTGGTGAAGGATTATTGTCGGAATCAAAGCTCCCGTTTCCTTGTTCTTAAGCGTTACATCCATAAATAGTTATCCTTAAACATTATGATGCTCCGCGAAATTATTAAAGACGCTTAATCGCTGTTATCGAAATAATATGTCAGCTTAGATAGACCTTGATACTATTAAGGACTATAGATGATAATCTCCGGCGGCTTCCGGCTGGTATAACATTCTGGTGATGATGAATTTTTTAACGCCTGCCGGGACTTTCCAATGAATCACGTTGCCAACGCGGTATCCCAATACGGCGGTGCCCACAGGCGATAAAATGGACACCCGGTTCTCCTCGATATTCGCTTTTTCGGGGAACACCAGTACAAGCGTTCTCGTATCGGATTCATCCATTTCTTTTATCTCAAATATCGAATTCATCGTTACGTAATCGCGGGGGATTGCCGATGAATCGACCTTCCGCGCCCTTTTCAGCTCCATTACCAGCTTTTCTGCGTTTTCCTTTTGCTCTTTCGAAAAAGCGTCTCTCATTTGGTCGATCATGCTCATGATCCGTCCGTAATCGAAACCCGTTATCATAATATCATTGGTGTTCATCGTGCTTACCTCACTTGTTGATGTCTTTTTCCGGTGGCAGCGGCAGAAATATTCATAGCGCCTGAGCCGCCTTTTGTTCATTATGATGCGTATTGAATTATTTCTTCTCATGCGTATTTTCTCATCAGGTAATCAATATTCGCTATTATGTCTTTATTATCAAATTTATCCATGATATGATTCTCATACTTCTCAAACAGCTCGCACATCATCTCCTGCTCCGCATGCGACAAAAAATGATCAATAATCGGAAGAAGTATCGTGTTTTCCTTATTGATATGTGATTCTATATGATTGATATAACCCACCACGCCGGTAATAAATTCCGGCGAGAGAAGCTCGTAGGGATTGTCAGTCAAAGAATCTTGTAACGTCTTGATCAACTTGCTGCATATCCTGTGCCCGGCGGCAAGCTTTCCAATCTCGCCATTAATGATATCAACACCTTTCCCCTCGAGGTTTCTGAAAAGAATAACCTCCTCTTTTCCGTTATGGCACATCCCGGTAAAAACCGAATGGAACCTGATGCACTCAGCAAGGTCCTTCTTGTTGATGATCACCGTGGGCTCGGATTTCATGAATATGTGCTGCAGGATGTCCAGTCGCCGGGATATGTATTCATGATCCATCCGGATGTGTTCAGCAGCTTTTCCCATATCGAACTCCATATATTATAGTGCTGTTGTCATATCGAGCAGGGCAATCAACGATATGTTCCGTTTTGCCATGTTCGTCAAAATAGGTTGCCATCTGCGCCTGGTACTTCCAGTAACCGCATAGGACGTATCCTATTCCGCGGGTAATGAAATAAACGCAATTCGCGCAACGTGAAACATCAACATTCGAATCCAACTGCGTGTTCCTCCGAATAGTCGCGGCTGTCGTGCTCCATGGGACATGCCACATTTTTCTTGTCATCAATCTCGATCCAGATATATAATTTCGGATATGAATTAAGCCTGCACAGTGCCGAGCCATAAAACTCAGCAATATGATGCCTGCATCGTTTGCATTCTCTGATATTCATCATGAATCTTACCTGTTTTGTTGCTGTTATCATGTCGGTTTCAGTTTGAATATTACCTTGCTGATGGCATCATGAAATATCGGTGGCTGCGGCGTGTTGAGCAGACGATACATCATGGCAATATACAGCTGATTCTTTTTCAAAGAACTCTCTTCATCTGAATTTTTTAATGCTATCAAAATCTTACCTAAAGAATTAATGGCCATGACACGCGTATCAAGACACATCTGATAATCAACTGCCGTATTAAATACCTCCTCGATCAATTTAGCGGATGGCTCCTTTATTTCGTTAACGCATTCAAGTGCAGCCTCCACAAGCTTCCAGTTTTTTTTATATTTGAGTATTCTTACCAGTTCATCTTGTATTGAATCAAGCCTTCCCTCTTTCTTAATGGCCTCAAGTTTATCCAAAACGATCCCCCAATCCAGCAGGTTCCCGAGATAATATTCGTTCATATCATTCCTTTTTTTAATCTTTAGCTGTTCTTTATTTATGTTATGCATAATCGTGCTAAAAAAAATCATTTTACCAGCCGCAATTTTGATTCTTCGTATTCAGGATCTTGGTTTTTTTTAAATAACTTTCTTTCATGACGACTTACCTTCCCCGCTGACAATAGAAGGCCCCAGATTGTGAAAACAAAACCAACGATCACTATAGTACCCATTATGATAAACATTTTCAGTTTCATGATATAAGCACCCATCACATATTAAAACGCATCATTGAGTTTATATTAACAATGGTTGCGCTTCTATTGGCTATATAATGCAAGTAGCATGCCATTTAAACGATATTAATGTTATTATTCACGATTTGTAGATTAATAAACTGGTTTAATTGATTATTAGATAGAACAAGTTGGAATTTTATGAAGTATTGCTATGATTAATGCATAACATGCAGAGATAAATAATTAAGGTGGGAAAATAATAGTGAAGAATTGAATAAAAATATGTTTATATGATGCATAATGCAATGTTTCGTTGCTTTATGCATCATGTTATTGCGATGGATTTATTCAGTTATACCAAGCCTCTGGATCATCCTCCAGAGCGAGGTCCTGTTTATTCCGAGTATCTCGGAGGCTTTGGCCTTGTTTCCGCCGGTCATTTCAAGTACCTTTATTATATAAGCTCTGCTCACCTCTTCAAGCGTCAACAGGTCTTCGCCCGACATGGACGATGCGTTTGAGGATGACAGCATTCGTTCCGGGAAGGTTTCCGGCGTGAGCCGATTTCCGGATTCAAATATCACTGCTTTTGAAATGGTGTTTTCAAGTTCCCGCACGTTCCCGGGCCACTGGTATGATTCAAGAATTGATCTTGCTTCCGCCGTTATTTCATTTACTGCCTTACTGTTTTCTTTCGAATATTTATTCATGAAGTACAGGGCAAGCGGAAGTATGTCGTCTTTCCTTTCTCTCAGCGGGGGGATCGGAATGGTAATGACATTGAGCCGGTAAAACAGGTCTTCGCGGAATTTTCCTTCCTTCACGGCGGTTTCCAGGTCCTTGTTCGTAGCCGCCACAACGCGGACATCCACTTTTTTCCGTTCGGCCGAGCCCACCGGCTGTATTTCCCCCCCTTCCAGGACTCGCAGCAGTGCCTGCTGAAAACTTGCGCCGGTGTCCCCGATTTCATCGAGAAATATGGTTCCTCCCTCAGCCAGTTCGAAGAGCCCCGGCGTGTCCTTGAGGGCGCCGGTAAATGCTCCCTTCGCGTAGCCGAAGAGCTGGCTTTCCAGCAGGGAGTCCGTCAGCGCGCAGCAGTTGACCGGAATGAACGGTTTTTCACGGCGCGTTCCGTTATAATGAAGGGCTCGCGCAATCAGCTCCTTGCCAGTTCCCGTTTCACCGTTTACAAGCACGGTGGCTTTAGTATCCTTAACTTTGTTTATCATTTTATAGACTTCAATCATTGGCTCACTGTTGCCAACAATATTGTCAAAAGAATATTTTTCTTTCAGCTGCTCGCGCAGGAGGGCATTATCGATAAGTATCCCCCTCTTTTCCATGACCCGGTTGATAATGATGCGTATTTCATCGAGACTGAAGGGCTTTACCAGATAATCCTCCGCGCCGTTTTTCATGGCTTCAACAGCGGTATCAACGGATGCATAGGCGGTTATAATGATTATGCTTGTATCCGGTGTCACCGTCCGTATTGACTGCAATACCTCCATACCGCTTATTCCCGGCAACTTCAAGTCTGATATAACCAGAGCGTAAACATGTCCGCTTGCTTTTTCCAGCGCTTCTTCGCCGCTTTCAACCCCGGTCGGTTGATATCCTTCTTTCGCGGTTATCTGGCAGAGAGCGTCTCTGAGCCTCGCGTCATCTTCCACTATGAGTATGCTTTTATTCATATAAATTCTCCCTTGAGCTATCCTTCCTGTCTCACTACCGGCAACTCAATGGTAAAGGTCGTTCCCGTGTGTATGCCGCTTTCATTGCCGTCATCAACGGCGCTGCTGACAACGCGGATATTCCCCCCGGCTTTTCGTATCATTTCATAGCTTATATAGAGCCCCAGCCCGGTCCTTTCGCCGCTGGGTTTTGTGGAAAAGAATGGATCAAATATCTTTCCGATTATTGATTTTTGGATGCCTGTTCCGCTGTCCTGGATATCGATTTTCACCATATTAGTGATCGGTGTAAACCAGGTCTTAATTTTCAATTTCCCGCCCTGTTTCATCGCTTCAATGGCATTTGTGAACATGTTCATTATCGCTTGATGAATGATGCTTTCATTGCAAAGCGCTTTCGGGAGATCTTCCTGAAGATTAACGGATACCGAAACGCTGTTTTCCTTGAAATATTTTTCAGTCATTTTCAAAAGACCCTTCAACACGTCATTAATGTCAACTTCCTGCAGCTCAAGAGATGAACGGCGTGAAAAGCTCATCAGGTTTTTAATTATCGCCCCGCACCGTGTGAGCTCTTCCACGGCGATAGTCATTGATGAAAGATCGTCCGAAGGATATCGTTCTTTTAATTTTTCATGCAGCATCTGCGTATATATCAGCGCGTTAGCGAGGGGATTATTCAATTCATGGGCGATGCCTGAAGTTATCACCCCCATGGATGAAAGTTTTTCGTTCTGCAAAATCATCATTTCCAGCTCTTTTTCATGATCATATGATTTTTTCAGCATATTAGTCAGAACGTCCGCGGCAAAATAACCTATTATGAATGCTACCGCAATACTCACGGCAATGAATAATAATATATATAAACGATACAAATTGACTCTTGAAAGTATTTCATCGCTTTTTTGTTGTACGGTTAGTATCCAGCCATTATGGTTTATTTTTTTTGTGCCCTGTATACACCTGTTACCATTATCATCAATATATTCGCTTGAAATAAATTCTCCCTGTTTAAGCAATTTCCAGTTGGGTAATATTCTCGATTTTATGAGGTGTTTTCCGTTATTTTTATTTATGATGCTTCCTTTATCATCAATAATAGTAATAATACCCGACATTCCTATATTAGTATTGTTGATTTGGCTTGTTACAGAACTAAAGTCTATGATTCCAAGCACGCCATATCGATTTGAATGATTATTTTTCATTAAAGGTATGCCTATTATAATACAGTTATTGGAGCATGTTTTGTCATTATAATTGTAAATATATTCTTCTCCGCGTTGTAGTGAGTTGATACTTTCATTGATGACGCTTCTATCTAATAGATTATTATGCGCATTTGATTTGAATAGAACGTGCCCCCTATAATCTAAAATTATTATACATCTATAAACTTCATATTCTTCCTGCATTCTTTTTATTTTATTAAGGAGCGTATAGTAATTAAAATTCGCATCTAAAGCTATTTTACCCATTAATCTCATGTCTGATTTTCTTTCATTTATAAAACGATTTATCAAAAGCGAGTTGGTTTCGGTCAGGTTCATGAAATTATTTATCACATTTTCCCGTATTAGCGTCTGTCCTTTCATGAAGATAAAAATGCCCAGGCATAATAACGGTACCGTCGTAATTGCGATAAACGATAGTATTATGTTCCGCTTAATATTGTGGAGTCTCATGTAATTATTTTTGGTGACTTAATTATTAAAATATATTCTTTATAGATTCTCTTGAATTACAACGCCTCTTGCTGAAAAAGATATGCCCTGCTGTCCTCTGGTCCCAATCATAATTGATTCAATAAGCGGCGGATTAACTTGTTTATCGGAACTCCATGTAACAATGAAATTCGCGCCTATGCCTCCTGAAAGATCTGACTCATTTATTATAATTTGTCTGCTTTCAAGAGGTTTTAACTTCTGCGGCTGTTTAATTAAGATTTTTATCTTCTTACCGTCACTATCGTAATAATCTATAAGATTAATCAATATTGAATTATTGATGTTTGTATTTCTTATGCTCAAAGTAACAGCTAATTCCCATTTCCGATTTTTGTCGCCATGATAAATCGATGAATAAACAGGAACATAAATAGTCTGTCCTCTGGATAAGAGGGGTTTTTCATAAGATATCGTTAGCGGGCATAACAGGAAAAATAGCGCAGCATATAATAGTACAAAAACTCTTTTTTTATTTACCATTATTCACCTCCCTTTATGATACAAAGTTCTATTTAAAATATCATTATTAATCAATAAAATAAATTATTATATATAGAAATAAAAAAATATATTAGAAAAAAATAGCCACCCACCCCTTTAAAGGTTAAAAATGCCCGCTGGCTTTATTCCCGTTATAAGTCTATGGTAATCCAGACATTCATCGATCGCATACCGGCGGCTTCGCACGCTTTTTCCACCCCCTCCCCCTTGCCGCGCCCCCCTGGACCCCCCGGGCTTACCCCCTCCCCCGTAAATCGGTATAGCGTTCTAACCGGGGGGCGCTCAAAAGGGGGAGGGGGTTTGCTCGGCTCGTTGCCAAAACGCTGGCAACGGCCTCGCAAAAAAGCACGCGAAGCCACCTACATGTAACCTAATCCGGCGGGCATTTTTTTTATCCCCCCTGAACAGCCGTCGCGGCAAGGGTTTGCCTTTGGCACTGCACCTGCGTACGCACGTTCGCGCCAATCCCGCTATCGCGGGAACGGCAAACTCCTGGCTGGTGTTTCCCGTGCCTGCATCTTCTCTCGGGCTTTCCCGCCGCACGCCCCCGCCCACCCGCGGCATAGGTAAATTTCAAACGGCAGGGAAGGGTAGGTGCTCACTCATTGTTTGTGTGCCATCGTAGTCGTCGTCGCGCCGGCCGCCACCCCGCCTCCGGGGGCCAGGCCCCCTCCGGCGGGGAGGCTTTCGGGCAAGCGGCTCGGCATCCGTGCCTCGCCGTGCTCGGGCATCGTGCCCTCGCACCCTCACCGGCGGTTTGTGTGTTATCATCCTACCCTGCCGTTTGAAATTTTCTTTTTAACCCCCGGGCGTGCAAGTATGCTTTTTTCTGTTTTGCACGGACACCCCTCCGCCAACCCCCCTCATTTTTGAGGGGGTTGTCTTCGGGGTGTGTTTGTTATTTTGTATGTTGTGTATCTTCGTTATCGAGTTAAACGGGGCAGAGTGCCTGATTTACGTAGGTTATTAGATAAGTTCGCTAATTGCGGATTTTGATAAAATTATTGATTTTACTCTTCACCATTTAGCTTATACTGGGTTTTAATTAAGCGGGGCAGGGTAGGGTAGCCGGGAATTTATTCCTCTCCGGGATCTATCTTGTGTTTTAAGCAGTAAAGGCCGGCCTTCTTCAAAAAATCTCCGATCTTAATGCCATGATCTATGCAGTAATGGGAAATCTTTTTGTGTTCCTCGGGCGTGAGCTGCACGGTCGGCCGCCGCACGTCGCTGTACTGGTTTCTCTTTTCAGCCATGCTTATTAATGGTTCCGGCCCGGGTACCCGGTCAATAAAAAAAACGTGTAAACGTTAAAAAATGCACTTGACGTGTACACGTCTAAACGTCACTATACAGAAATTAAGTAAAACGAATATGGAGGTTGAAACATGAGTGTTATTCTAAAAACAAAAGAAGAAATTCAGGCCATGGCCGGCGGGCTCCTGCATCACCTGGACCTTTACCGGGATGTTCTGGTTGAATCGAAAACGTATCAAAAAATTAAAAGCAGAGCAGGGGAAGGGTGCGGAGAAAACTTTGAGGAACTTTTTATCTGCTGGCTCATGTTCCGCATGTGGGTTGCTAACAAGGTGGCCTATTCTGTTCAATACGGCGACAGCGTTGATATAGGTGAAGGATTGCCGGAACTGACACCTTGCCATGTTGAGCTTAGCGAGCTCTCTGCGGATTTGCGTAACCTGAATTACAACATCTATACCAACGGAGGTCAGCACTGGCTTGACCATGAATGGCATGATCTTTTTATCCAGATATCTAACCGCATAAAAGAAGAATCGGAAATAGTATGCGCGGGAGTAGGGCGATGAACGATAAAGAAACATTATTTGAAAACAACGATCTAATCTATTCATATACCCGCGCCCAGGCGATCGCTGACGGTGTGCTTGTTGACGTTACAGAGACGGCGAAGGAGGCGGGGATCCTATTCCCCGTTGCCGTTACCGCCGGTCTTTATAATCAGTATATCGTTCCTGATGAAGCATCTAAATTGCATTGTCAGAGTTCCGAAGGCCGGCTGTGGGACACCCTCTGGTTGTTCCGTTACGCGGCAGCGGGATTCTCCGGCGATCTGTTGTTCTATGAAGTGCTGTATGTTATGGAAGGAAGAAAAATGAACAAAGTAAAACTTAAAGCGCTTTGCGGCCCAGGTGACAACGGTGAACCCGTTATCACTATAATGCTACCAGAGGAAGATTGACCAGGTGGCCCGGTGTGTGTGCTGGGCCGTCCAAAGGTACAGATTACCCCATGAGACATAAAATATATTATCGGCAGTTATAATAATAATGACTATTTTAATTTGATTAATTTCTTGATATATCTAATGAGACATAAATCGGTTGACATTAATTAAACAATTGTATAAATAAGGAATTAATTAAATCTGCAAATCGGGGTACTGTACTATGGGAATGTCCATTAGTGTAAAAGACAGCAAGGCTGAAAAGATAGTCGAAGCCGCTAAAATAAAGGCGGTGAAGAACAAGGTTTCCGTTTCCGAGGTTGTGATCAAATTGCTGGACAAGTGGTCCCGCGACGAGATTGAGATCCCCAACAGAAAAAATAATCGGTCCAATTAGGAGCGAACACATGAAATCACAAAACGTAGCGTACCTGCAGACGGAGAAGAAGAAATCTCCCAAGCCCTCAGCGGAGGAAAAGACAATGAAGATCATCTGCTTTGCTTCAAAAAAGGGCGGCGTCTCAAAAACGACGTCTGCATTGATTACCGGCCTCATACTGGCCGAGAAAAAAAAGGTCCTCATGGTGGACCTTGACAGTCAGAACGCCCTGACATCCTTTTTCTTCGATGACATTACGACCATCCAGGGCAAAACAATCCTTGAGGCCATCAAGGGAGAAAAGCTTTTCAACCAGGTCATATTCGAGATCACCCCTAACCTTCATGTGATTCCCTCGGTCTTGCAGTTCGAGGAAATAGACGAATGGGGCCGCACCGGAAAGGAGCTGATCCTCCGCAAGGAGCTCAAGAAGCTCGAAGGTCAGTACGATTATGTGATACTCGACACGCCGCCGAATCTCCGCTCTGAAACGGTCTTCGGCCTCGTCGCCGCTGACGTTATCGTGATCCCCGCGCGGCTTGAGAAGATGGACACCCGCGCCATTGATTTTACCATCGACAAGATAAACGGGCAGATACGTGAAGATTTCAACCCCACCCTGCAGAAAATATATATACTGCCGACGCAGTTCAACTATCAGAACCGCACGGTTAATGAGCTTGCGCTGGATACCCTGAAAAAGGATTACAAGGACTTGTTGTTAAAAATATCAATTCCTTATACCAGCAAGGTAAGCCAGTTCAACTACCTGGGCTTTCAGGACAGCAATAATCTGAAAAATTTCCCTGAATATATGGAATTGGTCGAGGTCATAAAATGAATAAAAAGGAATTATTGAAGCAGAAGGCCAAAGGAAAGCTGGCCATCGATGTTAAACCGGCGGCCTCCTTGGCGCTTGTCCCCAAGCAGAAGGAAGGCGATCTCAAGCGGATCACCATGGAGATAAAATCGGACCTCGACGAGCTGCGCGATATAGCCGAATGGTGGAAAGCGAAAAAGGACCGCGCTAATGAACTCAAACAAAGCATAATAGAAAAGCTCATGTTTGTCCGCAAGAACAAGAAAAGGCTTCTCGTTGGCCGCACCTTTGAGGAATATCTTACTGTCGATGTCGGTATATCCAAAGGATATTTTTACGAGCAGCTGCAGGCGTATAATGTCTGTATGGAATACAATAAGCCCGGTCTTTTTAATGAAATAGACCCCAAGGTTCTTGTCAACATAGCAAGGGAAAAGGACCCGGTAAAGCAGAAGAAGCTGATCGAGAAGGCCCCTACCCTGTCCAGGGATGATTTCAAAAAAGTCAGACCGTCTGACTTTTCTGGGAAGGAGGGTGCGGACGCCTTTACAGCGATGATCAGCCAGGAAGACCTTACCATCAAGGTTGGGGATAAAAGAATCCTCAAGCAAATAGAAAGCCTGTTGAAGGCCAACGGTATCAAGGTTGAATATGTTTAAAACGACAGGCGGTCTATCTCAATGATGACACTGCGCCAATTATCAAAAAAGCCCTCCTCCATCCCCTCGATCACCGCCTGGTATCTCGCCGATATCGGCGAAGCCAAGGGGATGCAGAACCTTTTCATAAAGCAATCCCCTCATGTGCTGAAAGCCCTGCGCGAGCATGCCCTTATAGAAAGCGCTGTATCCTCGAACCGTATTGAAGGTGTTGAAATCGAAAAATCAAGGATCGGCACCGTTATTTTCGGCAAGCCCCACCTTCGGGACCGCAACGAGGAAGAGGTCCGGGGCTATAGAGAGGCTTTAAATCTCATTCATGAAAACGGCAAGGATATCAAATTATCTGAAAAAACAATCCGGGATTTTCATCGAATGATCTCAGGCGAAATATGGGACGCCGGCAAATACAAGGATAAGGACAGCAATATTATCCAGAAATACCAGGACGGCCGCGAGCGTATACGATTTAAGACCATATCTCCCAAAGAAACGCCGCAGTATATGAAAGAGCTTGTAAAGCTCGGTAACGAATCAATCAAGGAAGAATGGGTGCATCCCCTTATATCAGCCATTGCCTTCAACCTTGATTTTCTCTGTATTCATCCTTTCCGTGACGGCAACGGCAGGGTGTCACGGCTCCTTCTCCTGCTGCAGAGCTATTACCTTGATATTATCGTCGGTCGGTATGTGAGCTTCGAGCGCCTCATCGAGGACAACAAGGAGCGGTATTACGAAACCCTTGAAGAAAGCTCAAAGAATTGGCACAGCGGCAAACACGACCCATGGCCGTATATAAATTTCATTCTCTATATCGTCAAGTCAGCATACAAGGAGTTTCAGGATCGCTTTGAAAAAACCGCTACTGCAAAGGGAGCTAAAACAGGTATTATCATTAAGAGCATCCAGTCATATAAGGGGCCTTTTACTGTTTCTGATATAGAAAGATTGTGCTCGGGTGTCAGCCGTGACATGATTAAAAAGGTTTTCACCGATTTAAAGAAGAAGGGAGACATTAAGCCCCTCGGCCGCGGCCCTGGTGCTCAATGGGTGAAAAAGGGGTAATATCCTAAAAAGGGGTAAAAGAAAGGGTAATGTGAAAAAGTCAGACCGTCTGACTTTTTCATATAAATTCTTAAAATTTATAATAAGAAATTTTGATGGATAAAATAATCGTTATTGTTATTATAATTGTTTTATGTTTAATTGGTTTTTACCAAATTATTAAAAGAATAAAATCTTTCAATGAAAAATATACTTTTGCCATTGAATATTTAGATGCATTAAAATCTTATCTTGAAAGTAATGGTCAGGATATTCAATCTTATTCGTGGCTAATAAATCGCTCGAATAAGATGCAAAATCAGATGGGTTCCCAAGGTATATTAGGCTTTTACCGTCCTCCATACCAAAACTTTGCAATTCCCAATTATCCGCTTATTTTAAATATGTTGCCAGATTTAAGGAATGCATTGTGTGATAGTTATTTATCAAGCAGTCTCGCAGGTCAATATTCCAGTACACTCCAAGAGGCAATAATTCGGCATATTGGTTCTATTGAAGATGCAATCAGTATTCAAAAAAAATATTTTAAAAATCCTTTTGTTTGGTTGCGTCAGGGTATACGAATACTTCTCTCCTTGCCCGCAAATTTGTTAAATTGGTTGGGAATTATCACTGTTGCTGCTGTTAATAAGTATAATTCTAGCATTATTTACAAAATACTGTATTCAATAATCACGATTATTGGGCTTATTAGCGCTATCATGACTATTGTCTTAGGTTGGAATGACTTTTTATCAATCATAAAAGCATTAATCTACTAAATAAGCAGAGTATTGTTATTTCATTTTATTTATATCACCTCTCCACATCCACACACGCATACTCAATCTCAGCATACGCCTTCTCGATATTAATCTCAATCTCCTGAATCTTGACCTTCAATTCGTCGATCTTCTCGTCCATGGTAGCGATCTCCATGGGGTTATCCATTGATTTCTTTATCTGAGAAAACTTCCAGAGCCGGTCCTTTAACAGGTATTTCCGGTCAATATATTTCCGAATAATGAATCCATTTGTTTCAATTTGCCTCGTTGCCTTCAATTTCAATGCATCACGTCTATTATAGCTGTCGTTGATATCCCAGAATTGGTTGATATTAAAAGAAATACCGATTTGCGTATCCTTGGTCTGCAGCTCCTCATAAGTCCCCCGGCGCCCCAGGGTAACTGTGGGCATTAGCTTTAATAAATCTCCTGCTCTGAGCCTCCATGCCTTTTTCACGCGGGTTTTAGCCAGGTAAATCACTTCATCAAGCTTACTTAACTCACTGGCCTTTTCATCGATAACCTCTCCTCCCCTGGCGGGATCCGCGAGAAACATTGAAATCATTAAAACAATAAAAATTCTTTTAACCATTGCTCCCTCGTAAATAAATTTTGTCCCTCTGCGAATGCAAAGGTCATTTATAATGTGAGGGAGGTTTCAAGGACTGGTTTGTGTTCAGAGATGGATAGTAAATGAAAGGAGGTCTTTATTTTTCATTTATTATCCTCTCTGAACTACTTTTTGTCAAATCAATTTGTAAATCGAGGTTTAAAATGAAACCTGTTGTCATAGCAGCCCTGTCGAAGGACCTTCAGGTCTATGTGCGGACGGTCCAGAAGCTCGACCAGGCAAGCCTGCTGGAAATAAATAAAAAACTTCTTAAAATGCAGATGGAAGTGTTCGAGATTTTGGGAAAAATCTCGTAAAAAATTTTACCATTTTTTCGCCGTAATGTCCGGCATTTTGCCGCTCAAAATGGCCCTTTTGTCCGAAAACGGCCCTGAATGGCCGGCAGTACTGTTATATTCCATGTAAAAATCAGGAGAATTTCATTCAAAAAAATGCCTCGATCCCCTAAGAAATTACCGCTATTTTTATCTTCCAAAGAAGTTGATATATTCCTTAAAAACATCAAGCGCGATCGGCATCTCCTCGGCTTTTACCTCATGTCCCACGCGGGCCTGCGGGTATCTGAGATGTGCAACCTCAAGGTGGGTGATGTCAACCTGGCCCGGGGCTTCATGAGGATCACCGGCAAGGGGAGCAAGGAGCGGATCGTGCCATTGTCGTCCAGGCTGCAGAATATCATCGAACAGTATCTCACAAAGCACGGCCACAATCTCACTCCACAGTCATATCTTGTCGGATTGAATCGCCGCACCTGGCATGACATGGTGAAGAAATACGCGGTAAAAAACCTCGGCCGCAGGGATATTCACTGCCATACCCTCCGCCACTCCTTCGCCACGATCCTGTATGATGAAGGTGTCCAGATCGAGCGCATATCCCAGCTCCTCGGCCACGCGAAGCTCGATACAACCATGATCTACGCCCACATATCCCTTGAACAGAAACGGGATGCCGTCATGGTCCTCGACGGCTCCCGGTTCCGGTTTCTCCGCCGGATTGTGTCGGTCCGCCAACGTCATACCGACATGTCGGTTAAAAACTCATCCCAGCTCGTCGGCAGGGAAAAGGAGCTGCGGGATCTCAATGATTATCTCAAAAAGAATGTTTCTGTCATTCTCCATGGCCCTCGGGGGTGCGGGAAGTCTGCAATTCTTCGGTACATCGATATCGGTGATACGTCGCCTGTCCGTATTGAAGAGTTTAAAAAGAAACAGACTCTTATTAAAATAATCTTATCGTCACAGAATATCGAAGACCCGGACGTTTATAAAGAAGCTGAAAAGTCCCTCAAGAAGCTATCAATCGATGAGCTTCTCGAAGAAATAAAAGACATTAAGCGCATTGTGGTTTTTGATGATATTTCCGAGCTGTCAAGGTCTGACCGCAAGATCGTTTCCAGACTTTCGGAAAAGGCTGTTGTTGTGGCCGCATCTTCCCGCAATTCGGATAAAAAGCTCTTTAAAACATATCTGGAAATCAAGCCTCTCAAGCGCCACCATACCAGGATTATTCTTTCCGAGATGATCCACATGAATGACCAGGCGAAAAAGGATCGTATCGTCGATGATATACTCCACACCGCCGGCGACAATATCAAGGAGGCCGAGTATATCGCAAACCAGCTCCAGCTAGGCAAGACCACCGAGGAGATCACCACGCAGGAGAGGGAGCAGAACCAGGTGTCCATAGCGTCGTTCCTGCTAATCACGTTGCTTTTCTTTATCGCCTATGTCCTTAAATCCTATGCCACGTCATTGGTTGCCTTCTCGTATGCGATCCTTGTGGTGTTTCGCCTCATATTCTACAAATATATCTTTACCCCCACAGCCTCAACGAGGAAGAAAGCATGACAGCCGCCACGCATTATGCCTTTTCATACTTCGTATGCGCAGCCGCCGGGATCCCCGCGCCCACCGCCGCGGCCGCCTCGGTACTCTCCATCCTGCCGGATATTGACCATCCACAGAGCCTCATCGGCAGGGTGTTTCCGTTTATATCAAAATACATTTTAAAGAAATACGGCCACAGGACGGTGACACACTCGCTTTTTTCAATACTCACACTCATGATCATCGCCTCCCCTGCCCTTTTGATATCCGGTTCGGTTTATGCCGCCCTCACCCTTGCCTTTTCCAGTCATATCTTCATTGACCTTTTCAACCGTTCCGGGGTCAAGCTCCTGGCTCCCTTCTCTCAGAAGGAATATATATCTTTCAGGACACCGGAACTGCGGATTATAGTATCTTCCTGGCAGGAGTATATTGCCCTCTTCGTGATCGTTTTTCTGGCCTTCACCGTCACCGGCGAGGCCTTTTCCCTTAACAAGGCTGTCCGTTCAGTCAGTAAAATCTTTTACCGCCATTATGATGGCGCCCTTACTGATTATCAGAATAACAGTGACTACCTGTGCACCGCGAAAGTGGAATATTTCGATCATGTTACCACAATTATGCTGACCGAACACTTCATTGTATTAAACATGTATCCCGAGAAGATGTACGGGATTAAAATCAAAGCGCCGGAAAAGGGGAGGGGTGTTTCTATATCAAATATCGAGTCATCTCAAAGGGTAATACTGAAAAAGGATGACATCAATGAAATAGATATAACTCACACCACCCGTCGCATGAAAAAGGAAATCCTCAATGGTTCAAATCTCTCAGATCTGGCGGATATCCCTGCCGGTTCATTTGTATCAGGTACCATTAAAATTAAAAACTATAATCCCGAGCTTAAGAATACAGACTATATCAGGCTGGATCATACGCCTTCATCATCCCTTATTACTCTCACCTGCGCCATGCCGCAGGAGCTTGGTGATATTATCAGGATCGAAAAGGATCGGGGCAGGGAGATACAGTCGCTTCGAGCCAAGACTTCAGCGTACCAGATTGAGCGTCTCCATGCAGAGGAGGAGAGTCTCAAACGACGGCTTATAGTGTTGCAGAAAAAAGGGTTTTATGAAAATTACATTGTAATCAATCGGCTTAATAATGAGCTAAAAAAAATTGAATCAAGAATTGATACGCTCATGATACGGGAGGCTTCTGGAGGGGATGTTGATATATTGGTAAAAATAGATAAAATGGAAAAGGAATTTAATGTGAAGTATAATGTTTATTTATTTCAAATGAATTAATATAAGACATAAAATTATCTAATTAATACTTGACAAAGTAGAAATTTTTAAGTAATTTGCCAAGTGAAAGGATATTAAGTATAAGTGGGTTAACATGAACAATTTCGGTCAAAGATTACTGTCTGCAAGGAAGATGTCCGGTCTTTCCCTCCAGATGTTGGCGGGTAGGATGAGTATACCCATAACAAAACAGGCCCTCAGTCAGTATGAAAAGGGCCAAACGACTCCTTCGAGCAAGGTCATAATAGCTATATCCAATGCTCTTAACCTGCCTGTGGATTATTTTTTTAAAAAATCAGATGTAAACCTTGAACATCTTGAATTCAGAAAAAGAAGCTCGCTACCAAAAAAGGAAATAGAGGCAGTGAGGTTCAAGACAATAGACTACCTTGAAAAGTATTTAGAAATAGAAGAACTTTTGAATGTTGACAGTGTTTTCAGTAATCCTTTGAAAAAGAACCGTGTGTCTAATGTTCAGGATATAGACAAATGCGCCAAGGAGTTAAGAGATAAATGGTCATTGGGGCTTGATCCTTTACCCGAGGTTATAGCTCTTCTTGAAGAGAATAAGGTAAAGATATTTGGGATAAATGCACCTGAAGAATTTTCTGGATTGGCATCAATAACGGATGGTGTAGCTGTCATAGTCGTAAATGTTAATGAAAAAGTTAATACGGTGCGTAAAAGGTTAACCGCGCTTCATGAACTTGCTCATCTTATATTAACATTTTCAAATGATGTTTCTGACAAAGAAAAGGAGCATTTATGCTATTCTTTCGCCAGCGCGGTCCTTTTCCCGGAAGAGGTCTTTAAAGAAAAGCTTGGTAAAAAACGCTCTTCGATATTATTAAATGAGCTCATACTCTTTGAAAATTATTACGGTATATCCGTTCAAGCAATAATGTGGAGAGCACATGATCTTGGATTAATATCCGATTCAAAGTTCAAAGAATATCATATATGGTTGAGTAGGTCGAAATTAAAGACGAAAGAATTTGGAAAGTATTGTGGCTGTGAGGCTCCGATGAGGTTCCAGCGTCTCGTGTACCAGGCATTATCTGAGGATATAATATCAACTAGCAAAGCGGCTGCTCTACTGAATAAGCCGTTGTCTGATTTAAAAGATGAGCTTACTCGCGTGATATGAAGCTCATTGTTACAGACGCAAATATTTTAATTTTTTTAAGTCGTTTGGATCTTATAGAGAGCTTTGTCGTTATGGATTTTGAAATCCATACAACAGACTTTATCATTGATGAATATTACAGAGGTGCAAAGAAAGAACATAACCATAAAAATCTCGATAAGTATATCAGATCAGGCAAGATTACTATTCATGAATATGGCTATGAGGATATCCTCATCATATATGATCAAAAAAAGTCCCTCTCGCCTTCTGACTGCTCGATTTTCAAGTTGTCTTTAGATTTGGATGCCATTCTCCTCACGGGTGATAAGCCTCTGAAAATATTTTCCGAGCAAAGTCAAGTGGAAGTGCACGGTATTGTCTGGTTGATTGATGAGATGCTGAATAATGATATTATTGACCAGGTTGAGTACAGGGAGAAGTTGACAGAGCTAAAGGGGCTAAGTCAAAGATTGCCTGTTGAAGAGATTGATCGAAGGTTGAAATAAGCATGTAATTGTTTTGGTGGACTAAAATATTTAATATATTCGAGGTAATAACAATGGCTAAAATTGTCAAGGTTACAAAACAGAGTTCGACCGGTTTGAATCTAAGGTTCTTAGACACAAAGAAACACAAAACGATGAGTCGTGGCGAGTTTGCAGATGCGATAGAAAGAGGTGTTTATCCTGACTATCATGTAAAACATATCAAGATTGGTGATGTGGAAATGAGGATACCAGCCTCAAATCCTGATAAAAGCGAAAACAATAATTTAGGTTAAAATATTATCTTATAAGCTTATTTTAGACATTTAGTTAATCATTATGAAAAAGAATAAATCATTCTTAATATTATCTATTGATGGTGGTGGTATCCGTGGGATCTATCCAGCATATATTTTGAAAAGAATTCAGGATGAATATAAAATTTCATTTAACTCTCATTTTGATTTGATTATAGGTACAAGCACAGGTTCAATCATAGCGGCTCTACTAGCCGTTGGCATTTCAGCAGTAGAAATAACAAAATTTTATGAAAATGAAGGCTATAAAATATTTAAAAAAGCTAAACGATCCTTTATGGGTTTTTATAAAAGCAAGTATGATAATTTGTTTTTCAAATCATTATTGTCAGAAAAGCTAGGTAATCTCACTCTAGGTGATATAACAAAGACAAAACTGTTAATTCCTTCAACAGATATATCTAACGGGACAATCCATGTATTAAAATCTTCATATTCGAAAGACTTTGTTAGAGATAATAAAGTATTATTATCTGAAGCGATTCTCGCTTCATGCTCTGCGCCCTTGTATTTTAATCCCTCGTTTATTGATGTGTACTTGTTAGCTGATGGCGGCTTATGGGCAAATAATCCATCTCTTGTAGGTTATACAGAAGCCATTACACGATTGAATATAAATCCAGTAAATGTCAAAGTATTTTCAATTGGCACTGGAATTGGCAAAAAATATTATGATCCTGCTAAAATCAATATGAAGTGGGGTTTTTTAAATGGCTGGCATGGTAGCAAATTGATTGATATGATTTTAAATCTTCAATCCATCAATGTTGACAATACATTGGAGTTGATACTGAAGAATAAGTATTACCGTATAAATTTTGAAGAGAATAGTGAATTAACTTTGGATGATATAAGTATTATACCAACTCTCAAATCCAAGGCTGATATTGATTTTACTCATAATTCAAAATCAGTCAGATCATTCTTGGAGATATAAATCAAATGAAATTAATTCAATCTTTCAATGACTTTCTTAATAATGAAGTTAACCTTAATCAAACAAGGCTTGATCGTGCAAAGAACGGCATATCGGTTGTTTCTAATTTTTTAAGAGAAAACGAATTATTCAAACAATATTATATTTCTGTGAGCCCACAGGGGTCATATCGTCAGAAGACTATTATTAAGCCTGTCACCGATGAAGATGAATTCGATGTCGATATCCTTTTCCAATTAAAATCTGTTGATGGTTGGGAACCAAAAGATTACCTTAATAATCTGCACGCAGAGTTCAAGAAATCAGATCGATATAAAGATATAGTCGATAAGCGTGGTAAAACCCGTTGTGTCACATTGGACTATGCAGATGATTTTCATATAGATATCGTTCCATGTGTTCAGCGTGGTGGTTTGTCATACATAATGAATAAAAAGGATAACACATATGAATTAACCGATGCAGATGGTTATGCTAATTGGTTCTCAGATAAGAATAGTATCACGGGTGAAAATCAATTAATAAAAGTTGTTAGACTATTTAAGTATATACGTGATTATCAAAGATCATTTACAGTTAAATCTGTTGTTTTAACAACGTTAATCGGAAATCAAATCACAGCTATTGATTCTGGAAGTGATATGTTTCAAGATGTTCCTACCTCATTGAATACTTTATTTAATCGTTTCGATAATTATCTTCAATCAAATATTACCATGCCAGCGGTATATAATCCTTGTCTTCCTTCTGAAAATTTCAACCGTCATTGGGATCAGGATAAATATTCCGTGTTTCGGAAAAATATTCATTCGATAAGAGAAAAAATAAATTTGGCGTTTGATGAAGATGATAGAAAAAAGAGTGCTGAAAAATGGGCTGAAATATTTGGTGATAAATTTCCTCAACCCGTTCAAAAGACAGATTCAAATGCATTATCGTACCATTCACCATATAATGATTGGCCTGCTGTCAGTGAAGATTTTATTGAGCGTTATGGCATACGTTATGATTTACAATATCAATTGAAAATAAATTCTCATGTTCACCAAAACGGGTTCCGTGGATTTAATCTTCGAGGTACTAAAAATCCATTATGCAAAGAAATAAAATTAGAATTCTTTGTTGAAAAAAATACGACTCCACCACCGTATAATATTAAATGGAAGGTTAAAAACAGGGGAGAGCAGGCACAAAGATTGAATGCTCTTCGTGGAGAAATTACTGATGATAATGGTACCATGTCAAAAGTGGAGCATACAAGATATAGAGGAGTTCATTATGTTGAATGCTATGTTATTAAAGGCAAAACGTGTGTTGCTAGAGATTCCCTGGATGTTCCTATACAATAGTTATTCATGACATAATAAGCAATTATTCACATTACATTAGGAATTATTCCCATGCCCACTCTCCGCTTCAAAGGCAAAACCTTCTTCCAGAATCACCTCCTGGCGGCCTCCTACCGCCAGCTTGTTCCTTATAAAAAGAAAAGTCTGACTTTCAATATCATTCTTCTCGATAATCTCATAATCCACGGAGATAATCTTAAAGCCCCCCAAGACCGCCCATGGCGTGTTAATAAAATAAATGGCATATTCGGAGAAAACAGTGGCAAATAATAATACAAACAAAGAGCAGGAACGCGCCGAACTGCACCGCGCCATCTGGCAGATCGCCAATGATCTGCGCGGCAGCGTGGACGGCTGGGACTTCAAACAGTATGTCCTGGGTATGCTATTTTACCGATTCATCAGTGAAAATCTCACAAGCTGGATCAATGAAGATGAGCGCCGCGGCGGCAAAAAAGACTTCGACTATGCCAAACTTCCAGACAAAGAGGCGGAATTTGGACGGGCCGAAACCGTCAGGGAAAAAGGGTTTTATATCCTGCCGAGCGAACTTTTCGTCAATGTGCGTGCGAGGGCGCGCCAGGACACCAACCTCAACGAAACCCTGGCCGCGATATTTCGCAATATTGAAAGTTCCGCCAAAGGGTCGGACAGCGAAGATGACCTCAAAGGCTTGTTTGACGACCTCGATGTTAATGCTGGCAAGCTAGGTAATACGGTAGAAAAACGAAACCAGAAGCTTGTTAAGCTTTTAGAAGCGATCGGCGACCTGAAGCTGGGCAACTATTACGATAACACGATTGACGCCTTCGGCGATGCATATGAGTTTCTGATGACCATGTATGCCGCCAATGCCGGCAAGTCCGGTGGTGAATTCTTTACCCCACAAGAGGTCAGTGAGCTGCTTGCAGAAATTGCCACAGTCGGCAAAAAAGAAGTGAACAAGGTCTATGACCCGGCCTGCGGTTCCGGCTCGTTGCTCCTGAAGTTCGTTAAGGTCCTCGGTAAAGAAAATGTCCGGCAGGGTTTCTTCGGGCAGGAAATCAACCTCACTATCTATAACCTCTGTCGCATTAATATGTTTTTGCACGATATCAACTACAATCACTTTGATATTGCCCACGGTGATACGCT
>ERZ795058.841-NODE-841-length-45003-cov-5.767865_pt1 | contig 45003 bp, 44 predicted proteins | sample MGYA00375142_ERZ795058 | MGnify/ENA primary metagenome ERZ795058 (study PRJEB30187, sample SAMN05720210) | activated sludge metagenome | isolation source: anaerobic digester from wastewater treatment plant | place: Japan | collected 2015-04-20 ... | reverse complement strand
CCCCATGAATCCCGCGATCGCGCCCGCGACGACGAGCGCGGGCAGCATGTTGGCCACCTTGAAGCGGTTGCCGAAGCAGAGGTTCACGCCCACGCAGAAGATCAGCGCCGCGCCTACGAAGGAAACGCCCGCTATGACGGCCTCCCCGAGCAGGGGCGCCACGAGGCCCGCGAGCAGCGTGACCCCGCCCTGGAGTATCCCCAGCGGGATCGCGGAGAAGAGCGCGCCCTTGCCGCAGGTCGAGGCGAAGATCATCACGATCACGGCGTCGAGCGCGGATTTGGCGTAGAGCATGGAGGCGTCGCCGGTAAGCCCGTCCTGTATGGGGCCGACGATAGCCATCGCGCCCACGCAGATCACGAGCGAGGCGTTGACGAAGCCCTCGAGGAAGCCCGCGTCGTTTTCGCTTTTGGCCTTGCGCCGAAGCCATGTGCCGAAATGCTCCAGCCCGCGGTCGATGTTGATCCACTCGCCGACGAGCGAACCGAGCACGAGCGAGGCGATGAGCGTCGCGGTGCCCGCCGTCGCGAGCCTGCCGCCGGAAATCTCCATGAGCCCCGTCATCGCGCCCGCGATGCCGAGGAATATCGTGCTCAGCCCGAGCGCCTTCATCAAAATGTCCTGAAAGCGCTGTTTCAGCCCGTTTTTTAAGAGCAATCCCGCCAGGCCGCCCGCGAGCACCGCCGCCACGTTCACAATCGTACCAAGTCCGCGCATACGCGTTCCCCCGATGTTCCAAATTTGAACGGCCCCCGCCCTTAAAACGAAGACCGTCTGAATCATTTTGATTGTCAATTGCCCTCAAACGTCCAGTCCGAGCGCGCGGTACGTCTTTTTGAGCGTATCCGCCGCGGCCGCGGCCGCGCGCGCCGCGCCCTCGTCCATGACGCGGCGAAGGTAAGCCTCGTCCGCCATATACTGCCGGAAACGCTGCTGCACGGGGGTCAGTTCCGCGATGACCGCGTCCGCGACCGCCTGCTTGAGCGCGCCGTAGCCCTGCCCCGCGAAGCGCGCCTCCGCCTCGGGGATGCTCCCGCCCGCGAAGGAGGTGTACAGTTCAATCAGGTTCGACACGCCCGGCTTGTTGACGGGGTCGTATTTGACGCAGCCGTCGCAGTCCGTGACCGCGCGCTTGAACTTTTTGACGATGAGCGAGGCGTCGTCCATGATGGCGACGTAGCCGTTGGGGTTCGGATCGGATTTACTCATCTTCTGCGCCGGGTCCTGCAGGCTCATCACGCGCGCACCGACCTTGGGCATGCAGCCCTCCGGCACCGTGAACACCGCGCCGTACGCGTTGTTGAAGCGGATGGCGACGTCCCGCGTGATCTCGATGTGCTGGCGCTGGTCCTCGCCCACGGGCACGAGGTCGGTCTGATAGAGCAGTATGTCCGAGGCCATCAGCACCGGGTAGGTGTAAAGCCCGGCGTTGATGTTGTCCTGATGCTTCGCGGATTTATCCTTGAACTGCGTCATGCGGTTCAGCTCGCCCATGTAGGCCGAGCAGGAGAGGAGCCAGGTCAGCTCGCAGTGCGCGGGGACGTGGCTTTGCACGAACACGACGGAATCCTTCGGGTCGATGCCGCAGGCGAGTATCAGCGCGACCGTTTCCGCCGTGCGGCGGCGAAGGTCGTCCGGGTCCTGCCGGACCGTGAGCGCGTGCAGATTGACCACGCAGTAATAGCACAGCCGCTCCGGGCCCTGGAGAAGCGACCAGTTGCGCAGCGCCCCCACGTAATTGCCCAGCGTGGGCGATCCCGAGGGCTGTATGCCGCTGAACACGATCTTTTTCTTCTCCATAGCCGCCGACTCCTGCCTTGAATTCAATATGCATGGTATTATACAGCATTTTTTTACCTATGGCAATGAGGCGCGCGAAATGCTAAAATTTATGATATGGTATAAACTTGGCAACAATAGGCACAGGGAACGCCTGTTGCGCACGTACATATACGAAACCGCACAACATGACCGGAGGGATTATGGCCTATCAGGCGCTTTACCGAAAATACCGCCCGCGCCGCTTCGACGAGGTGCTCGGGCAGGAGCATGTGACGACCATACTGAAAAACCAGGTCATGTCGGGCCGCACGGCGCACGCGTATATGTTCTCGGGCTCGCGCGGCACGGGCAAGACCAGCACCGCGAAGATACTCGCCCGCGCCGTCAACTGCCTCGCCCCCGAGAACGGCGAGCCCTGCGGCAAATGCGCCGCCTGCCTCGTGAGCGCCGGGGATACCCCGGACATCATCGAGATGGACGCGGCCTCGAACAGCGGCGTGGACGACATCCGCGCGCTCATCGACAAGGCGCGCTTCCTGCCGCTCGAACTGCCGCGCAAGGTCTACGTCATAGACGAGGCGCACATGCTCTCGGGCGCCGCGGACAACGCCCTGCTCAAGACCCTCGAGGAGCCGCCCGCGCACGTCGTATTCATACTCGCAACGACGGAGCCGCAGAGCGTCACGCCCACGATACTCTCGCGCTGCCAGAGGTTCGACTTCCACCGCCTCGGCGTCGAGGACATCGTGCGCTGCGTCGGGAACGCCGTGACGGGCGTGGGCGCGAAAATCGACCGCGAGGGCCTCGTCGCCATCGCGCGCGCCGCCGAGGGCGGCATGCGCGACGCGCTCTCGCTCGCGGACCAGTGCCTTGCCTTCTGCGGGCAGGACGTCACGGCCGAGGGCGTCTACTCCGTGCTCGGCAGCATGGAGGGAGATTACCTGTTCCGCGTCGCGGCGTCGCTGATTTCGGGCGACCGCGCCGGGGCGCTGCGCGCGCTCGACGGGGTCGTTTCCGGCGGACGGGACATATTCGTGTTCGCGCGCGATCTGACCCAGCACATGCGCGCGCTGCTTCTGGCCCGGCTCTGCGGCGACTGCGCCGACGTGCTCGCCTGCACCGAGGACGCCATGCGCCGCTACATCGCGCAGGCCGGGGGCGTTTCGCCGGAAACCCTGCTTCGCGCCCTGGACATACTCATGAACGCCATCGCAAACATGCGCCATCTCTCCCTCCCCCGCGTGCAGCTCGAGTGCGCGTTCGTCCGCATCTGTTCCCCCGAGGAGGAAATGCGTCAGACGCCGGAATTGCTTCTCGAGCGGCTCGAGAAACTCGAGGCGAAGCTCCAGGCCGCGGCCGCGGCCCCGCAAGCGCCCTTCCCCCCCGCCCCGGAGCCGCTCCGGGAGGAAAAAGCGCCCGCGCCGAAAAAGAGCGCCGCGCAGGCGAAGCCCCCGCAGCCGCCCGCAGAAAACGCAGCGCCTTGCGGCGACGGCGCCGCGCTCTGGCAGGAGCTCAAAAAGCTCGTGCAGAAGCAGAATCCCTCGCTCGCGACGCTGTGGTTCAAGACCGCCTCCGCCGAGCTTTCCGGCGACGCGCTGATCGTCGGCTTCGCGCAGAAAACCTTTGCGGAGGCTTTTTCCAAGCAGGAGGATATGCTCAATTCGCTCGTCGGCGGGCTCCGCCCGGGGACGCGCCTGCGCTTCATCGTATCCGGCGCTCCGGATTCCCTCGAGGAGCGCGCGAGAAACGCCTTCGGCGGGAACATAGAAATTGTGGATTGATGGACACGGGCCGCAATATGCGGTATAATAATAGGTAAACCAAGTTTCGGGAGGACGTTATGGCACGACCGAATTTCCCCGGCATGGGCGGCGGCAACATGCAGCAGCTTATGAAGCAGGCGCAGAAGATGCAGCAGGACGTCGCGCGCATACAGCAGGAGGTCGCCGAGCGCGAGTTCACTTCGACGGTGGGCGGCGGCGTGGTTTCCGCCACGGTCTACGGGCGCAAGGAGCTCAAGGCCGTCGTCATAGACCCGGCCTGCGTCGACCCGGACGACGTCGAGATGCTCCAGGACCTCGTGCTCAGCGCGGTCAACGAGGCGCTGCGCATGGCGGAGGAAACCATGAACGCGGAGATGAACCGCGTGACCGGCGGCATGAACCTCGGCTTCTGACAAGCGCATGGGCGTCGATTCCATCAACGCGCTCGTGGCGCAGCTCTCGCGGCTTCCCGGCATAGGCACGAAGAGCGCGCAGAGGCTCGCGTATTTCATACTCGACATGCCGGACGGCGGCGCGCGGGAGCTTGCGGCTTCCATCGTGCGCGCGCGCGACAGCGTGCGCTACTGCCCCGTGTGCGGCAACTACACCGACACGGAGCCGTGCGCCATCTGCCGCGACCAGTCGAGGAGCGAGGAGACCATCTGCGTCGTCGAGGAGGCGCGCGACGTGTTCTCTATGGAAAAGCTGCGCGAATACCGCGGCAAGTACCACGTGCTCCACGGCGCGATCTCGCCCACGGACGGCATTGGCCCCGGCGACATCCGCATCAGGGAGCTGATGGCCCGCGTCGAGGCGGGCAAGGTTCGCGAGGTGATACTCGCGACCAATCCGGACGTCAAGGGCGAGGCCACCGCGAGTTACATCGCGCGGCTCCTCAAGCCCCAGGGCATCCGCGTGACGCGCATTGCCCACGGCATCCCCATCGGCGGCAACCTCGAGTACATCGACGAAATGACGCTGCTCAAGGCCATGGAGGGCAGGCGGGAGATGTAAGGAAACCTGGAACCGGCGGGCGAGTTCATATATTTTTAACTTTTTGGAAACCTTTTGGACGCTCGCTTCGTTTATGATAAAAAGGACCCTTATACCGTGCAGGAAGGAGGGTAAGGCATGAAAAACCGCGTGAAGCTCCTCGCGCTGCTCATCGCCGCGTTGTTCTTCGCGTGCGCCTGCTCCTCCGCAACGGGCGCGCGGGCCGCGGACGAGCGCGTCTGGTCGGACGCGCAGCGGATCTACCGCAGCTCCTCCCTCGTTGTGCTCGGCGAATGCGTGCGCGCCCACCTCAACGAGGACGGCGTGACCTGCTATGACCTCACGGTCGGCGAGGTGCTCGCGGGCCGGGCCTCGGAGGGCGACCTCATACACTGCGCCGACGGCGCCATGAAAGAGGGCCAGACATACCTGCTCTACCTCGCGGACGAAAATTCCGCGGTCTATTACAGCGAGGACGCTTCGAATTATAAGCTTCTGACCGAAGATCCCCTGCCCGTGAGCGAGGACGGCGAAGTCGCCTTCCCCGGCGCGAGGCTTCCGCTCGGCGACATCCGCGCCAACATAGAGGAGCAGAACGAGATCGTATCCTCCCCCTCCGAAACCTATTACTACAAGGACCTCTCCGCGCTCGCCAAGGCATGCCACGAGATCTTCATCGGCCGCGCCGCGGATGTTCCGGAGCTTTCCGACACGCGCTTCCGCTCCGATTCCGCGGGCGCGACCATAGAGAACGCGCTGCCCGCCGCCACGCTGCAGGTCGAGGTCTACGGCTCGCTCAAGGGAGCGCTGCGCTACGGCGAAAAGGTTCCCGTCGTCTATTGCCCCGCGCTGTGCGACGAGATGACGGACGCCGCCACGCTCAAGCCCCTGACCTATGACGCCGCGGACGCGGCTGTGCCCGTAAAGGGCGGGGTCTACCTGTTCTTCCTCCTGGGTTCGCCCGACCTCAAGCAGGACATGTACTTCGCCGTCAACCCGATACAAGGCTTCGCCGCGCTCGATGAGAAGGACCGCGTCCATGTCACCTACCTCAACCGCGCGCTGTTCGGCTACTACAGCCTCGACGCGCTGGTAAAGGATATACGCGGGATCATCGACAATTCATGATTGTGGATGATTCAACCAATCTCCAATAATGAATGGTGAATAACTTTCCGCTGCGGCGGGATTTTAGGACGGAGAGCATCCGTCCTTCATTTTATTCTCATATCCTCTCGCAGCGGGAAACCGTGACATTCCCCTTTTCGTATCGGACCTGCATGAGAAAGCCTTCGCAGTTTTTGACGAGAAGGTCGGTGTAGTTGAGGCGGATGTCGGTGTAGAGCTCGGTTATGAGCATCAGCGTGCCGCCGTGGACGACCGCGCCGGCGCGGGAAAGGCCGCGCTCGGTCGCGTCCCGCGCGAGGAAGCGGAACGCCGCGTCGACGCGCGCGCGCGCCTTCGCGAAGGTTTCCCCGCCGGGATAGCCCTCCCATTCGCCCTGCGCGAGCCATTCGCGGTAAACGGGGTCCTCCATAAGCTCTTCGTGCGCGCGCCCGTCGAAGATGCCGAAGTCCATCTCCCGAAGGCCGGGCACGACGTGGAGCTCGGCGTTCGGCCACACAAGGCGCGCCGTACAGCGCGCGCGCAGCATGGGGCTCGCGTAGACGCGCGCGACGGGCGGCAGTTCCTCCCGCCGCCTGCAGGCGAGCTCCACGCCGCAGGGCGCGAGAGGATCGTCCGTCCTGCCGAGGAATACATGGCGAAGGTTCCCCTTGGCGGTCGCGTGGCGAATGACGGCTATTTCCATTCCGGTTCCTCCTTGAGCGTCTGCGCGATGCCGCACACGACGCGAACGACGCTTGAAGCCCTCCGCGCAAGTTCGCAGCACAGCCGCCCGACCTCCTCACGCCAGATGCGCTCGAACGCGTCGACCGGCACCACGCCCATGCCGACCTCGTCGCACACGACGGCTTCGTGCGAGAGAAGCGAGGCGAGCATATCCTCGCGGGACATGCCCGCTTTCATCATATCGCGCACGGCGAGGTGCGCGTCCATAAGCACATCCTTATATCCTTGGGCAAAGCGGGCCTTGTCCTGCCCCGCAGCGCCCACGACGAGCAGCTTCACGGCAGGCCCCCGATCTTCGCGGCGAGCACGAAGGCCGCGAGGCAGGCGAGTTCGCACACCTGCACGAACCAACCCGCGACATCCCCCGTCGCCCCGCCGAAGCGCCGGTAGGAGACCGCCCCGTACGCGAGGAAGGAAACGAGAGCTGCTATGAGCATCGCCCCGCCGCACAGCGGCGAACGCCAGAGCATAACCCCCGCCGCGGCGAGTATCCACAGCGCCGAAGCAACGCGCGCGGCCCGCGCGTCGGAAGCTTTTTGCATCGAGGCGAGCAGACCTTCCCCGCGCGCGTTTTTGAACGTCGCGGCGGCGAGCGCCGAGAGAGCGCGCGAGAGCACGGGCACGAGCAGCAGCGAGAAAAGCGCGGGCGCCGCCGTTTCCACCTCGCTCCAGAGCGCGAAGGCGAGCAGCATGTACGCCGTGCCCGCGATGAGCGCGCTCGCGCCGACGTGCGGGTCGCGCATGATCTCGAGCGCCCTCTCGCGGGAGGCATTCGAGCCGAGCGCGTCCGCCGTGTCGAGGAAGCCGTCCATATGGATGCCGCCCGCGACCGCCAGCGGGATCAGCGAAACCACGGCCGCGGTCAGCACCGTCCCGAGGCCGAGTATGACCGCGAGTATCAGCCACGCGAGCTGGAAAAAGGCGACGAAAGCGCCTACGATGGGGAAAAAGCACAGCGCGTAGGCCATATTCCCCTCCTCCCACGCGACGCGCGGGACGGGCAGGCGCGAATACAGCGAGAGCGCCATGCAAAACGAGCGGATCAGCTTCATGTGCGCCCTCCTTTGAGCGGAATCGGGATACCGCAGACGACCTCGTACGCTTCATCCGCGATTTGGGCTACGGCGGCGTTGATTTCGGCGAGAAGGCTTATGTAGCGGGAGGTCTGTTCGTCGTAAACGACGCCGTCCGAGGCGAGCTCGCAGGTGACAACGACCGTAAGCCCGCAGGCTTCGTTCGCCCGTTCGATGCCCGCGAGCACGCGCTCCCGCGCGCCGCAAAAGCCCTGCGCCGTCGAGAAGCACTCGTTGGCGGCAAGGTTGGCGACATCCTCGACGAGCGCGGCCCCGCCGGGCGGGAAATCGGCGTCCGCGAGGGAGATGGGCGCCTCCCGCGTGAGGAAGCCCTTGCCTTGCCGGAGTTCCCTGTGGCGCGCGACGCGAAGCGCGTCCTCGCCATCCCGCACGAGCATGCAGGCGACGTAGACGCGCGGCGCGACGCCGGATTCCACGACGAGGCGCTCCGCGAAAGCGGACTTTCCGCTCGACGCGCCGCCCGTGACGAGTATCAGCACGGCGGCTTGTACGCCGGGACGCGGATGTCCTCGAACGTGGCCGTTTCGCGATACACGGCGAGCGCCATATCCAAAAGCGGCATCGCCGCGACCGCGCCCGTGCCTTCGCCAAGGCCCATGCCCGCGCAGATCAGCGGCGCCAGGCCGAGCTCCTTGATCAACAGGCCCGCGGCGGGCTCCTTGGAAACGTGGCTCGCGATCAGATACGCCCCGCAGGCGGGGCACAGCTTTGCCGCGGCAAGCGCCGCGACAAGCGAGATGACCCCGTCGAGCAGCACGGGCACCCGATACAGCGCGCCGCCGATGCAAAGCCCCGCGATGCCCGCGATGTCCAGCCCGCCGACCTTATGCAGCACGTCGAGCGCATCGGAAGCATCCGGCCGGTTGATCTTGAGGGCGGCGGCGACCGCGCCCTGCTTTCGAAGCAGCCCTTCGTCGGAAAGGCCCGCGCCGCGCCCCGTGACCTCCTCGACGGGCCTGCCCGTCAGCGCGGCCATGACGGCGCTGCTGGTCGTGGTGTTGCCTATGCCCATCTCGCCCGTGGCGACGAGGCGGTAGCCTTCGTCCCTGAGTATGCGGACGACCTCCATGCCGGCTTCGACGGCGGCCGAGGCCTCCCCGCGCTCCATGGCGGGGCCCTTGGTCATATCCGCGGTGCCGCGGCGGACGTTCCTCTGCCAGAGGGCGGGAATGTCCACGGGCCGCGCGACGCCCACGTCCACGGGATAAACCTCCGCGCCCGCGACGCGCGCCATGCGGCACACGCTCGAGGCGCCCCGCGCGATGCTTTCGGCCACGACGGCCGTGACTTCCTGCCCCGTCTGCGTCACGCCCCGGGCGACCACGCCGTTGTCCGCGCACATCACCGCGACGGCGCGGCGCGAAACATCGGGCATGAGCGCGCCCTGTACGCCCGCGATGCGCACGACGTCGTCCTCGAGCGCGCCGAGGCTGCGAAGGGGCTTAGCGAGGCTGTCCCAGCGCGCGCGCGAGGCGCGCATGACGGCTTCATCGGGCGGTTTTATACGCGCGTTGAGCTCTGTAAAATCGATCATTCGTAATTCTCAATCAAATAGCGGTAGAATTTGTGCGCCTCTATGAGCGAGGCGACGTCCACGTTCTCATCCACGCTGTGCGCGCTGTTGATCTGCGCGGAGCTCGCCCGGATGGGCGAGAAGCGCAGGCATCCCGAGCTGAGGCCCTCGTATTCGCGGCAGTCGGTGCCGCCCATCATCATGTAGGGCGTCACGGTCGCCCCGGGGACGCAGGCGCGCACGCACGCGCTCAGATAGCGGAACGCCTTGCCGTCCAGGTCCGCGAGCATCGAGGAACCGCGGCCGGTTATGACCTCCACGCCGAGGTCGTGCTTTTGCGCCTTCTTTTTGAAAAGGGCGACGGTTTCATCCATATCCTGATGGGCGATGCAGCGAAGGTTGCAGAGCATGCTCGCCTCGGCCGGTATGACGTTGGGCGCGGGGGAACCTTCGCACATGGTAAAGCAGAACGTCGTGGCGAGCATGGCTTCCCCGTAGGCGGAGGCCGAGGGCAGCAGGAGCTTGACCAAAGGCCCGAAAAGCCAGAGGTTGCCGAAAAGCAGGCGCATCGGGAAGCTGAGCGCGGGCGCGAGGGAGGCGAACATGCGCTTCACCGCGGGGGAATAGGCCTTTTTGAAGGGGCGCGCGCGCTCCATGTCGTTCACAAACGCCGCGAGGCGCGCGACGGGGTTATGCCTGGGCGGCGTGGACGAGTGGCCGCCGCGGCTCTTGGCCGTGACTTTGATGTTGATAAAGCCCTTCTCCGTGACGCCGACGACCGCGCACTGGCCGGAAAGCCCCGGGAAGAACCCCGTCGTGACCACGCCGCCCTCGTCGAGTATAAGCTCGGGCCGGACGCCTTTTTCCTCCATATGTTTCGCCGTCGCCGTGGCTCCTCCGCCGGAAATCTCCTCGTTCGCGGAGGAGGCGATATAGACGTCGACCGCGGGCTCAAAGCCCTCGGTCATGAGCTCCTCCATCGCGGCGAGCTCCGTCATCAGCGTGCCCTTGCAGTCGATCGCGCCGCGGCCGTAGATCTTCCCCTCGTCCACCGTGCCGGCGAACGGAGGGAACTTCCAGCCCGGCTCGGTCGCGGGCACGACGTCCTGATGGCCCATGAGCACGACGCTGCGCGAGCTGTCCCTCCCCTTCCAGCGAAGCAGCAGGCTTCCGTCGAGATCGACGACCTCGGCCGCCGCGAACGCGCGCGGGAAAAGCCGCCGCATGACCTGCTGAAGCTCCCGGAAATCCGCCATATCCTCGCCCGGCTTTTTGGAGAGCGTCTGCACCCGAATCATGGCCGAAAGCCGCTCCGCGTCGAGCGCGGCCTCCTCCTGTGTCCACGAGATCGCGGGCTTGCCCGCGGCGGGCTTCGCCTTCATGCGCGCGGCGTTGACGGCGGCTGCGAGCAGCAGCAGCGCCGCGAGGGCGGCAAGCCCCAAGAGGATGTAACCGAGCATAACGCTACCTCCCAAATCATCCGTCTATGCGAAGGGGAAACGCGGCGGCGCTCCCCCGTTCCCCTGGCTTGCGCGAAGCTATTGCGAGAGGAGATACCCCGCCTCGCGTATGGCGGCCTTCGCGAGCGTCTCGGTCGGATCCACGACGGGATAATCGAGCCGGTATTGAGCAAACGCGACGGGCAGCTCCGTGCAGCCGAGCACGAACGCTTCCGCGCCGCGCTCCATGGATTCGTCGAGCGCGCGCCGGAGCGCGGATGTGTCGTAATCGCGCCTGCCCGCCTTGACGCCCGCGTAGATGGCGTCCATGACGGCGCTCTGCCCCGCTTCGTCCGGCAGGACGTACGGGATTCCGCGCTCCTCGAAAAGCCTCGCGTAGATGCCGGTTTTCACGGTGCCGTCCGTCGCGAGCAGAGCGACCTTTTTGAGCGCGCGAAGCTCGATCTCCTCCGCCGTCAGGCGCAGCATGTGCAAAAGGGGCAGCCGCGTCGCGCGGCGGATGTCGTCATAGTAAAAATGCGCCGTGTTGCAGGGCATGACGAGCAGGTCCGCGCCCGCGTTTTCGAGGAGTTGGGCGGATTTCACGAGTTCCGGCACGGGGCTGGGGCCCAGGCCGAGTATCGCGGCCGTCCTGTCGGGAATGGCGGTGTTCGAATCGATGATCGTGTGGATATGCTCCCGGTCGTTCCCGGCCGCGGTGAATCGCACGATCTTTGCGAAAAGGTCGGCGGTCGCCAGAGGCCCCATGCCGCCGATGATGCCTACGGTCTTTTTCACGCGCTCTATCCGCGCTTCGTTATGCGTATTCATTCTACGATATCCGCCGGGTCGATCGCAAACACCGAGGCGATGCCGCCGCTGTGCAGGAATACGACGGTTTCGTGCGCGCCGATCTTCCCGTTCCCGCACATTTCAACGAGCCCGGCCATGGTCTTGCCCGTATACACGGGGTCGAGTATCAGCCCCTCGGTTTTCGCGGCGAGACGGATGGCCTCGAGCCCCGCCTTCGAGGGCCTGGCGTATCCCGCGCCGAAGCAGGGATATACGTCCGCGTCGGAAGCGGAAATATGGACGTCGCCCCGCCCCAGAAGCTCCGCCGCGCCGTTGACAAGCTCCGCCACGACGTCCTCGAACGGCCCGTCGTCCACGGCGACGCCCGTGACCCTGCAGCCGTCCCCGTAAAGCAGCGCGCCGAGCAAAAGTCCCGCCATGGTGCCGCCGCTGCCCGCCGTGCAGACGATGCGGTCGATTTTAACGCCCGCCTCGAGCGCGTCGGAAAAGATCTCCCGGGCGCAGTCGACGTAGCCGAGCGTGCCCAGAGGCACGCTGCCGCCCACGGGGATGTGGTAGGGCCTTCTCCCCTTCGCGCGAAGCCCGTCCTCGATGCGCGCCATCTCGGCATACACGTCGCCGTAGGAATCGGTATCGACGAAGCGCACCTCGGCGCCCAGCAATTCGTCGATCATCAGGTTGCCGGCGCGCCCCATGACCCCGCGCCCCTTGAGCACGAGCATGGCCTCGAGGCAGAGCATGTTGCAGCAGGCCGCCGTGAGCATGGCGTGGTTAGACTGCGCTCCGCCGGTCGTGAGCACGATGTCCGCGCCCTGATCCACAGCGTCGTACAGCAGGTATTCGAGCTTGCGCACCTTGTTGCCGCCCGTAGAGACGCCCGAGAGGTCGTCCCGCTTGACGAGTATCCTGCGCCCGAGCGCCCCGCCGAGGCGGGCGAGCTCGTACATGGGCGTCGGGAAGCGGCCGAGGTTCAGCTTTGGGATGCGTTTGGTTTCGATCTCCCCGCTCATTTCTCCTCCGAAAGGCGCGGCAAGCCCAAAATATCGAGCGTCGCAAAGTAGTCTCTGTTCGTTTCCGCGCGGCGGATGAGCCTGGTGCTGCCGTCCTCGCGCAGCAGCACCTCCGCGCTCCTCAGTTTGCCGTTGTAGTTGTAGCCCATCGAGAAGCCGTGCGCGCCCGTGTCGTGTATGACGAGCAGGTCGCCCCGCTCGATTTCGGGCAGGAGCCTGTCGACGGCGAAGCGGTCGCTGCTCTCGCAGAGCGAGCCGGTCACGTCGTAAACATGATCGTGCGGCGCGTTCTCCTTGCCGAGCACCGTGATGTGATGGTACGCGCCGTATATCGCGGGGCGCATGAGGTTCGCCGCGCACGCGTCCACGCCGATGAAGCGCTTGTAGGTATCCTTATGGTGGATCGCCCGCGTGACGAGATAGCCCGCGGGGCCGGTCATGTAGCGGCCGAGCTCCGTATAGATCGCGGGGCGCATGGGCGTGTTGCCGAACACCTCCGCGTAGACCTCGCGCACCTTCGCGCCCACGAAGGCGATGTCCGTGGCGCTGTCCTCGGGGCGGTAGGGTATGCCTATGCCGCCCGAGAGGTTGATGAAGGCGATCTCGGTCCCGAGCTCCTCAAAAAGCTCCCGCGCGGTCGTGAACAGGAGCTTGGCGAGCGTCGGGTAATACATGTTGTCCGTGTTGCACGAGGAGAGGAAGGCATGCAATCCGAAGCGCCCGGCGCCCATCGCCTTGAGCTTTTTGAAGCCCTCGGTGAGCTGCGCGCGCGTGAAGCCGAACTTCGCGTCGGCGGGATTGCCCATGATCTGCGTGCCGATGCGGAACTCCCCGCCCGGGTTGAAGCGGCAGGAGATCAATTCCGGTATGCCGCCGTTCGCGGCGAGGCAGTCGATGTGCGAGATGTCGTCGAGGTTGATGACGGCGCCGAGCCTGCGCGCGTAGGCGAACTCCTCGGGCGGCGTGTCGTTGGAGGAGAACATCAGCTCCTCCCCCGTGATGCCGAGCGCCTCGGAGAGCATCAGCTCCGCCCAGCTCGCGCAGTCCGTGCCGCAGCCCTCCTCGTGGAGGATCTGCACGATCACGGGGTTCGGGCAGGCCTTGACGGCATAGTGCTCGTGGAAGCCCGGGTTCCAGGCGAACGCGGCGCGAAGGTTGCGCGCGCGGCGGCGGAGCTCCGCCTCGTCGTAAAGGTGGAAGGGCGTGGGGTAAAGCTTCGCGATCTCCTCGATCTTCTGTTTGTCGAAGGGCAGGGCCTTGTGCGTCATGTGCACTCCTTACATCAAAGTTCTTTATATTCGCTCATCACCTGGTCGCGCTCGTACTCGCGGGAGCGAAGCGACCTGTCCTCATACTCGATCTCGCCGGTCTGGTTGTCGTACGGATCGGCGCGCCAGTGGATCATGGGCGGATCGAACGGATGCTGGAACTCGCAGTTGGCCACCATCCGGTACGGGTCGAGGTTGCCGAAATAATGCCAGCGGCGCGCCTCGTTGCCCGCGCGGTGCGCGCTTCCGCCGTAGGACGGGTCCGCGAACAGCCAGCCATGGGGCGCTATGTAGAACATCGCCCAGTCGTGCGCGCCCACGTCGTAGGGTTCGCAGCAAAGCCCGCTCTGCCAGCGCGCGGGTATTCCGGCGAGGCGGCACAGCGTGATGAACAGCAGCGCCTGCACGCCGCAGTCGCCCTTGAAGTTGCGCGCGGCGTTCTCCGCGATGTTCTCCAGCACGAAGTAACTGGGCATGAAGGAATACTTCACCTTGCCCGTGACGAAGCCGAATATGCGCCGCGCCTTCTCCACGGGATCGTCCGTGCCGCGCAAAAGATCCTGCGTGATGGCGCGAAGATACGGCGTGAACACGATGTGCGGATTCTCCTCGTTGAGGAAGTCGCGCGGCTGGACGGCGTCCGCCCGGATGGACGAGGGGTCGCAGTAGCGCGCCGTGTGGACGTAGGAGTATTCCACGAAAAACTCCCGGTTCTCGTCGAGCACGCGCTCAAAACAGACCGTGCGCTGCGGCGCGTCCAAGGGCGAAATATGCTTGGGCTCGTCGGAGAAGGAGAGAAGCTCGATCTCGCTCTGCTGCGGGCACGCGGCCGGGATGGGCAGCCACACGCGCGCGCGGCGGCCTTTCTCGAAAGCCGCGTCGCTGATCTTCACGCTCGCTTTTATGCGGATGTAGTTCGAAAGCTCGCCGCGCTCGCGCATCAGGCGCATCGACCGGTCGAGTATGTGCTCGCCCGCGGGCGCCTGCTCCGGCTCGGCGCCGCCCTTCTCGCGATGCCTTTGCACGGCGCGTTCCCGGATATCGGGATGCGTTTTGATCAGCGTGTTGACGAAGCGCTTGAAGTAGCGCTTTTCGCCGTTGAGGTAAATCCAGTCGATGCGGCCTTTATCCGCAAGCGCGTCGAACTCCGCCTTCGTAAAGCCGGAAACCCGGTCCTGCGCCTGCGCCATGGCCTGGTCGAGATCGAGCGTAAAATCGTCCTTGAGGCGCTGCATCATCTCGCGCTCGGCGACGAAGCAGCCGCGAAGCGGCGCGGGGATATCCTCTTTGAGCCGAAGGTCGATCAGCCGTACGGCCTCGTCGATGTCCCCCCATGCCTTGAGGCGCGCGATGTCCTCCGGCAGGCCCACGTTGAGATAGCGGAAGTTCTCGTTGATGTCGTTCATATACCCTCCTCCAGAAGCGTTTTTAGGCTTTCCCGCATATTGCCCGCGCGGCCGACGGTGCGGCTTGCGTGGAGCATGGAGCTTATGACGCTCTCGCTCACGCACTCGGCGACGGCGCGGAAAATCACATCCATATCGTTCTCGAAAAGCTGCTCCACGCGAACGGGCCCGTCGGGCGCGTCGTGGGGCAGGCGGTTTGCCGTGGTGAAGGCGAGCGCGATCTCCCCGCTGCCGTGGCTCGAGATGGTGCCCGTGTACGCAAGGCCTGATTGCGCGCGCTTCGCCGCGCGAAGGAGCTGGCGGCTCGAGAGCGGCGCGTCCGTCGCGAGCGCGATGATGACGCTGCCCTTATCCGGTTCGGAGGCGGAACGGCGCTTTTGATACATCCTCTCCCCCACGCCGTCGCCGCAGACGGTCAAATCGCGCAGCGTCCCGAAGTTCGTGAGCAGCAGCGCGCCCAGCGTATGGCTTTTTCCATAGAGGGAGAAAACGCGCGACGCGCTGCCGATGCCGCCCTTGAGGCCGTAGCAGCTCATGCCCGCGCCCGCGCCGACGGCGCCCTCGTCAAAATCCTCCGCCGCGCAATCGAGGGCAAGGCGCACGTGCTCCCGCCCGACGTGGAGGCCGCGTATGTCGTTGAGAAAGGAATCGTTGCACTCGAACACGACCGGGTTCACGGTGCCGGCCGAAAGCCCGATGTCCGCGTTTTCTTCGAGCATATGGCGCGCGAGCGCGTCCCACGCTGCGCCGACCGAGAGCGTGTTGGTAAACAGAAGGGGCGTTTCGATGACGCCGAGCTCCATGACCTGCACGAGCCCAGCGCTTTTGCCGAAGCCGTTGATCACGTGCGCCGCCGCGACGCATTTGTCGCAGAACACATCCCCCCCGTGCGGGATAAGGGCGGTCACGCCCGTGTGGACGTCGCCCTCGTGGAGCGTGCAGTGGCCGACCCGCACGCCGGGTACGTCCGATATGAGGTTTCGCCTCCCTTTTTCCATGCGCCCGAAGGCAAAACCGTATTTCGCGTCAACACCCATAATGTACACCCCAACCGGTTTATTTTAGCGCATCCAGCCCCGCGCGGCAAGCCGTCGCGCGGAATTTACGCATAGACATCCAATAATTCGAAGCTGTCCGTGCATAAAACGAAGTTTGCCTTCTCCCCTTCCCGCACGGGGGCGGGCCGCTCGCCGACGGCGCGAAGCGGAGTCGCCGAGGCCATGCGGGAGGCGTCCGCCAAAGGGATGCCGAAGGCGGTCGCGTTTTTCAGGCAATCCCATAAAGTCGCCGTGGAGCCCGCGATCGTGCCGTCCGCGAGCGCCGCGCGGCCTTCCCGGACGAACACGCACCGGTCGCCGAGCCCGTATTCCCCATCCCCCATGCCGCAGGCGGCCATGGCGTCGCTCACAAGGCAGAGCCTGTCCCGGTCAAAGAGCCGGTACGCCGCGCGCACCATCGCCGGGTGGACATGCAGCCCGTCGCAGACGAGCTCCGCCGTGACGCGGCAATCCTCCGCCGCCGCGGGGACCGGCCCCGGCGCGCGGTGGTGCATGGGGCGCATGGCGTTATAAAGATGCGTCGCGTGGCGCGCGCCCGCGTTTATGGCGGCGGCCGCCGTATCGTAATCGCAGTCCGTATGCGCGAGGGATACGCGCGCTTCTTTGGAAACCCTGCGGATGAACGCCATGGCGCCCGGAAGCTCCGGCGCGACGCAGACGATTTTGATCAAGCCGCCCGCGGCCTTCTGGAGCCGGGCGTAAAGCGCGCAGTCGGGCGCCCGCAGATGCTCCGCGTCCTGCGCGCCGCGCTTCTCACGGGAGAGGAACGGCCCCTCGAGGTTGATTCCGACAAGCCGCGCGCAGCCCGGGACGGGTTCGTCGTGCAGCCGTTTCGCGTTTTCGCACATGCGAAGGAGCCTCTCCTCGGGCAGCGCCACCGTCGCCGGGCAGAAGCGCGTGACGCCGTGCCGGTAGAGATAGCGCGCCATTTCGACGAGGCCGTCGAAGTCGCCGTCCGAAAAGTCGAACCCCGAATTGCCGTGCGTGTGTATGTCGCACAGCCCGGGGAGCAGGTACGGCGCGTCCGCGGGGGGGTCTTCATCCCATACCGCGCGCAACGACGCGACGACGCCGCCTTCTATGGCGGCCTCGCCGAAAACGAGCCTGTCGCGTCGATCGAACCAGAGCGCTTGGAGCTTCATTCTTCCCCCGATACCCGCCGGCGTGCGCCGACGATTTATTCTATCACGCGCGGGAGCATATTTCAACGAAGCGCGCCGCGCGAACTGAAAGACGCGCGCTTGTGCATCGCCGCGCTCATGTGATATGATACTACTCGCGGCTCAAGGAAGGACGTATTTATCATGGAAGGTACAGCGCCCCGCGGCTTCGCCGCATTCCGGAAAAAATTCATAGGCGACAGGGCGTTTTACGCGGCGCTCGTCTCGCTCGTGCTTCCGCTCGCGATCCAGCAGGGGATCACGAGCTTCGTCAACCTGCTCGACAACGTCATGGTCGGCGCGCTGTGCACGGAATCCATCTCCGGCGTCGCGATCGTCAACCAGCTTGTCTTCGTGTTCAATCTCACGATATTCGGCGCGCTTTCCGGCGCGTCGATCTTCGGCGCGCAATACGCGGGCGTGGGCGACCACGATGGGCTGCGCCACACATTCCGCTTCAAGCTGATCATAGGCGTGCTCATCACGGCGCTGGCGACGACGCTCTTTTCCGTTTTCGGGGAAGAGCTCATCGCCCTGTACATACACGACACCGCGGCCGGCGCCGCTTCCCCGGAGCTTACGATGAGCGAGGCGAAGGGATACCTTTCCATCGCGCTCTGGGGGCTTTTCCCGTTCATGCTGAGCCAGAGCTTCGCGAGCACGCTTCGCGAGACGGGCGAAACCAAAGCGCCCATGCGGGCGAGCATCGTCTCCATACTCGTGAACTTCGTGCTCAACTATCTGCTCATCTACGGCAAGTTCGGCTTCCCGAACATGGGCGTGCGCGGCGCGGCGCTCGCGACCGTCATCGCGCGTTTCGTCGAGGCCGCGTATCTCGTCGCCTACACCTACGAGAACCGCGCGAAGCATCCCTTCATCGCAGGCGCGCTCAGGAGCCTTCGCATACCCGCCGCGCTCGTAAAACGCATACTCGCCACAGGCGCGCCGCTTCTTGTCAACGAGTTCCTTTGGAGCGCGGGCACGGCGCTCATCAACCAGTGCTATTCCTACCGCGGATTGCAGGTCGTCGCCGCGACCAACATCACCTCGACCGTGTGGCAGCTCTTCGCGGTGATCATGTTCGCCATGGGTAGCGCCATATCCATACTGTGCGGGCAGAAGCTCGGCGCCGGGGATATACGCGGCGCGCGCGAGGAAAACACGAAGCTCATATTCGCGGACGTCGTGCTGCACGTGTTCGTAGGCCTTGTGATCGTCGCCTTCTCGGGATGGATCCCCCGGATATACAACGTCGGGGACGACGTGCGCGCGCTCACCGCGAGTATGATCGCCATATCCGGCGCGACGCTGTGGCTCCACGCCCTCACGCACGCGGCGTATTTCACCATACGCTCCGGCGGCAGGACACTCATCACGTTCCTGTTCGACAGCGGCTATACCTGGGCCGTGGCGCTGCCGCTCGCGTACGTGCTGTGCTACCGCACCCCGCTCGACATCGTCCTGGTCTACGCCTGCCTGCAGGCCTGCGATTTGATCAAGGTCGCCCTATCCATGCCTCTGCTCGTCAAGGGAACGTGGGCGAGAAATATCATTAGCTAATAACCAATAGTGAATCGTCAATCACTTTCCGCCGCGGCTGGGATCGGAACGCGAAGCGTTCGCGCTTTGCGCGCATATGGTTGTATTGTAAGCCGTTTTATAGTAAGTCGATTTAGTACTATACTTTCCGTCACGCGCCGGACCTGAGCTGTTTGAGCGCATAGGCCGCCGCGCCCTCCGCCGCGCGCGTGTAGAGCACGAAGCTTTCCGCCTGCGGGAAGCGCTCGGCGATGAGCGCGTTGAGCCGCGTGCGAAGCGAGCGGTTCTCCGTGAGAACGCTGCCCGTGAGCGCGAGCCGCCTCAGTTCGGGCGGCAGCTTCGCGAGCACCGCGAAGGCGAGCGCGGCAAGCTCGCCCGCCGCCTTTTCGAGTATGAGCCGCGCGGCCTCGTCCCCCGCGGAAACCGCCATGCCCAGGAAATGCGCGAGTGTGGCGATGTCTGCCTTGGGGCGCGAGGGCGCGCAGTAGAACGCCGCGATCTCACCGATGTCGTTCAGGCCGGAAACGTCGCGCACGATGTCCGCGAGCTTCGTTTCGGGGCCGCGCCCGTCGGACGCGCGCGCTATGGCCGCGAGCATGTCCCGGCCGATGGCGTAGCCGCTGCCCTCGTCGTCGAACACATGGCCGCGCCCGCCCGCGCGGATGAACGTGCCCATATGGCGCGCGCAGCACACCGAGCCCGTGCCGGAGATGAGCGCCGCGCCGTCCCCGTCGCCGAACGCCGTGTCGAGCGTGTTCCAGTGGTCTCCCACAACGGAAACGGGGCAGGCTATGCCCGCCTGAACGAGCGACTGCCGTACCTTTTCAGCCATGAGGGGCTCCCCGGCGCCCGCGCAGCCCGCGCGCAGCGCGAGGCAGGCGAGTTCGTGCTGTTGGAGCACCGCCGCAAGCCGGGACGCCGTGCGCTCCATCACGCCTTCTCCCGCGAAAGGGCTCAGCGCGCCGAGCCTGCCGCCTCCGACGCGCTCGCCGGTCGCCGCGTCGAGCAGCACGTATTCGGTCTTGCTGCCCCCGCCGTCGACCCCCATCACAACCCCAGCCATCGTTTCGCCTCCCGTATGCGCTCGAGCGAGCGTTCGTGCTCCGCCCGGTCCAGCTCCCCATCCGCAAGCGCTTTGGCGAGCGTTTCGACTGTCTCGGCCGCGAACTCCCGCGTATGCGAAACGAGCAGGATGTCCGCGCCCGCCTTCGCGGCCTCCTTCGCGGCGTATGCCGTGCCGAAATGCTTCGACATCGCGCCCATCTCGAGGCAGTCCGTCAGTATGAGGCCGGAAAAATCCATTTCCTCGCGAAGAAGCCCCGTGAGCAAGCGCCGCGAGAGCGTCGCAGGGCGTTCCGGATCGATGTTCGGGAAGAGTATGTGCGCGCTCATGATCGCGCGCGCGCCCGCGGCGACCGCCGCCGCGAAGGGGATGAGCGGCCCCGCGCGAAGCTCATCCAAAGTATAATCGAGCGTTGGCAGCGCAAGGTGCGAATCGAGCCGCGTGCCCCCGTGCCCCGGGAAATGCTTGGCGCACGCGAGCGCGCCGCCCGTCGCAATCCCCTCGAGCATCGCCACGCCCAGGCGCGCGGCCTGCTCCGGCGTTTTGCCGAAGCTGCGGTCCCCCACGACGGGGTTGCCGTTTTCGTATTCCACGTCGAGCACGGGCGCGAGGTCGAAGTTGACGCCGTGCGCAAGCAGGGTCCGCGCAATCAGGCGGCCCGTTTCATAGGCGCGCTCCCCGCCCGCCTGAGCGAGCGACGCCGCCGCGGGCGTGTCGAGCATGTCCCGCGGGAGGCGCTGCACCCTGCCGCCCTCCTGGTCTATGGCGACGAGCGCGCCCATGCCGGTGTTCTCGCGGGCGAGCGCGTCGAGCTGCGCGCAGAGCTCCCCGAGCTGCCGCGCGTTCTCGATGTCGTCCCCAAAAAGTATGAAGTTGCATAAACCGTATTCGCAGGCGAAGGCTTTGTAATCCTCCGTCATGCGCGGCCCCGGTACGAAGGTCATGAGCCGCGCGCCCGCCTGGCGAATCAGATCCTTCATTTCTCACCCTCCAGCGCGCGGATCGCCCGCGCGGTGTCGTAGCCGCACGCCTCGAGCGCCGCGCGCGCGCGCCCCTCCGCCGCGCCCGTAACCTGCGATACGATGCGCACGCTCCTCGCGCGAAGCTTTTCGTTGACGGCCTTCATATCCGTCATCACGCCGCCTTTCGCGTGGCCGAGGCGCACCATGGCGGCGGTCGAGAGCATGTTGAGCGCCATCTTTTGCGCGGTGCCGCACTTCATGCGCGTGGAGCCCGCGATCACTTCAGGCCCCGTGACGAGCGCGATCTCGACCTCCGCGGCCGCGGCGAGCTTCGTATGCTCGTTGGAGGTCAGCGCCGCCGTGAAGGCCCCGTCCCGCCGCGCCCGCGCGACGGCCGCGATCACGAAGCGCGCGCCTCCGCTCGCGCTGATGCCCACGATTGTGTCGAGCGCGTTGACGCGGAGCCGCCCGACCAGCGCCGCACCCGCCTGAGCGTCGTCCTCCGCGCCCTCTACGGAGCGGGTGAGCGCCTCCGTCCCGCCCGCGATGTGGCCCTGCACGGTTTCGGGGGGGACCCCGAACGTCGGCGAGCACTCGGCGGCGTCGAGCACGCCGAGCCTGCCGCTCGTGCCCGCGCCGATGTAGATAAGCCTCCCGCCGCGCGATATGCCCGCCGCCGCGGCGTCCGCGACGCGGGCGATGGCGGGAAGAGCCCGCCGCACCGCGAGGTGGACGAGCGCGTCCTCGTCGTTGATGAGCGCGATCAAAGTAAGTGTGTCGAGCCGGTCGATCGCGGAAAAGCGCGCGTCCCGCGCCTCGGTGATGGGAATATCCGTCATGCTTCCTCCCCTTGCGGAAAAAAGTCGATGCCCGCCTTTTTCGCCTGCGCGTGCTGGTGCCTGCGTTCGATTTTATAGCGCTTGCCGTCCTTGACGAAGTTCGCGCCGGTCTGCTTGAAGCGAAACGGCACGTTGGCCGCCTCGCATTGGCTGCGTATATCGAGCACCCAATCGTAGAGGCATTCCCGCGCGTTTTCGCCCGACTCGCCCCCGACGACGACCGAGCAAAACCACGGCCCGAGATGGGGCGAAAGGTCTATGCGCTCGAGCAGGGGCTCGCAGACGACGAAGCGCTTTTTGGCGGGCGCGGCGCGAAAGAGCGGCAACCGGTAATCCGCCGCGCGCCGGTTTTCGCAGGTGCAGCCGATCGCGACGTTGGGATAGCCCTCGCCCCAATCCGGCGGCAGGCAGGCCCGAATGCGGTCGATGCGCTTGGTGATGAACACGAAATCCAAGTCCTGCCGACCGCGCATCATGCGCCAGGCGTCGCCGCGCCACGCGTCCGCATCCTCAAGGAAAAAATCCGAGGTAAAGCAGGTGTACACTGTCGTGCCGGAAGGGATTTTATATTCGCCCCCGCGCCCTTTTCTGACGGGCAGATCGAACATGGCCGTGCACGCGATTGCCGAGGCGTCCCTGCCGCGCGCAGCGTCCTCGCGATAAACATAGCAGTTTTTGCAGCCCGCGCTCAGCTTGCGGCAGCCGTGCCACGGGTTCCAGGTTACATCCGGCATAGCAAAAGCATAGCACCAAAGTATCGGCCGCGCAAGCCGCATAAAAAATAGCTGTTGACAAAAGCCGCGCCGTTTGTATAATAATATATTAAATTGAATCGCACAAACCATTGAGCAAGAGGAGTAGGCAGGGCAGCGCCTTACAGAGAGCCGCGAGGGTGGAAAGCGGCAGCAGCGGGCTTTGACGAATGGACTTGCGAGGGCGGCCGAAAAGCGAAAGCCCAGTAGCAGCCGACGGAGTTTCCCGCCGTTACAAGGGAAGGGCCCGTGATTGCGGGCCGCATGAGAGGCGCGTTCGCGCACAAGTCGGGTGGCACCGCGGAAGTTTGAAAGAAGAGCTTTCGTCCCAACATAGGGACGGGGGCTTTTTTATTTTATCATCATCAAGGAGGAAACGATTATGGCACGCATCCCGCACAGGATCTATCTGGCTGAAGAAAGCCTGCCCAGGCAGTGGTATAATCTCAGGGCCGATATGAAGGAACTGCCCGCGCCGATGCTCAACCCCGGCACCGGCAGGCCCGCAACGGCCGAGGAGCTCTACCCCGTGTTCTGCAAAGCGCTCGCCGACCAGGAGATGGACGACGGGACCGCGTATGTCGACATACCCGAGGAGGTTATGGAGATGTACCGCATCTACCGCCCCTCGCCTCTGGTCCGCGCTTACAACCTCGAGAAGGAGCTCAAGACGCCGGCGCGGATCTACTTCAAGTTCGAGGGCAACAACACTTCGGGCAGTCACAAGCTCAACTCCGCCATACCGCAGGCGTACTACGCCAAGGAACAGGGGCTCAGGGGCCTCACCACCGAAACCGGCGCGGGCCAGTGGGGCACGGCGCTCGCCGAGGCGTGCGCGTACTTCAAGCTGCCGCTGACGGTCTACATGGTCAAATGCTCGAGCGAGCAGAAGCCCTACCGCAAGGCCATCATCGAAAACTTCGGGGCGAAGGTCATACCAAGCCCCAGCGCCACGACCAACGCGGGCCGCGCGATACTCGCGGAGGACCCGAACAACTCCGGCTCGCTCGGCACGGCCATCTCCGAGGCCGTGGAGGCCGCCGTCACGACACAGGGGTATCGTTACGTCCTGGGCAGCGTGCTCAACCAGGTGCTGCTCCACCAGAGCGTGATCGGCCTCGAGAGCGAAGCCGCCATGGCGCTCATAGACGAGTATCCCGACGTCGTCATCGCCTGCGCGGGCGGCGGATCGAACCTCGGCGGCCTCATCGCGCCGTTCATGCGCGACAGGATCAGAGGAAAGAACAAGACCCGCTTCATCGCGGTGGAGCCGGCGAGCTGCCCCTCCTTCACGCGGGGCAAATACGCGTACGATTTCTGCGACGTGGGCAAGATCACACCGCTCGCGAAGATGTACACGCTCGGCTGCGGCTTCAAGCCCTCGGAGAACCACGCGGGCGGCCTTCGCTACCACGGCATGAGCCCGATACTCTCCAAGCTCTACCACGACGGATACATGGAAGCCGTGGCCGTCGAGCAGACGCGCGTGTTCGAGGCGGCGGAGCTTTTCGCGCGGTGCGAAACCATACTCCCCGCGCCGGAAAGCGCCCACGCGATCCGCGCCGCCATCGACGAGGCGCTGCGCTGCCGCGAAGCGGGCAGGAGCGAAACCATACTCTTCGGCCTCTCGGGCACGGGCTACTTCGACATGACTGCGTACCAGGCGTACAACGAGGGCAGGATGAACGACAGCATCCCCGCCGACGAGGATCTCCGCAAGGGCTTCGACCAGCTTCCCAAGGTGGAATAAGCGCGTTTTGCCGGACATATATTCCGGCATGAAGCATGCGCGCGCATTCATAGAATCGTCGGGCGCGAACGCGCCCAAGGCCGCCGCGGCCGCCCTGTGCGTGCTCGCGGCGGCGCTTTCCTTCTTCGGGGACACGCAGCCGGACATACCGGGCCAAGCCGCGGCCTCTTTTGTCAACGACGGCGGCCCCATGATCGCGCTGACGTTCGACGACGGGCCGTATCCCGAGGTGACCGCGGAAATACTCGACGTACTCGAGGAATACGGCGTGACGGCGACGTTCTTCGTGCTCGGAAGCCGCGTCGAGGGCTGCGAGGAGGCGCTCCTTCGCATGGAGGCGCTCGGCTGCGAGGTCGGCAACCACACCTGGTCCCACGCGAACCTGACTGCGCTTTCGGCCGAGCAGTGCGTCGCCGAAATCGAATCCACCAACCGGGAAATCGAGCGCGTGCTCGGCCACGGCGCGGCGGTGGTGCGGCCTCCCTTCGGCTACTACAACCAGACGGTGCGAAGCGCCGTCCCCTATCCCCTCGTGCTCTGGACCATCGATACCGGGGACTGGCGCATGAGCGACCCGGCGGAGCTCGCAAGATATGTGCTCGCGCAGGTGAAGGAGGGCTGCGTGATACTCATGCACGACCAGCAGGCCACCACCGCCAAAGCCATGCGGGCCGTCATCCCCGAGCTCATGGGCGCGGGCTTCCGCTTCGTGACGGTCAGCGAGCTGATCGACTCGGAGGGAGAGCAGGCGGCGGCCGTCAAATTCCCGCCGTGATTGCATCCCGGGGCCGGTTTTGCTATAATACCTTTCAAAGCGCGGGGGACGGTTCTGTTTGTTCGAAGTTTCGGCCTGACCGATGAAAAACGGCAAACCGGCGGCTGTGGATTGCCTCGAACAAGCAGAACCGTCCCCGATTGCGATTATATGAGAGGTGTTATTATGTCGGCTTTGACGATGGATCAGGCCAAGCGGCTCATCGAAAAGAACGTGACGGAGCCGCATCTTTTGCTGCACGCGCTCGCGGTTTCCTCCGCGATGGGCGCCATGGCGGAGCATTTCGGCGAGGACAAGGCGCATTGGGAAGCCATAGGCTACCTGCACGACGTGGACTACGAGAAGTATCCCGAGGAGCACCTCGACCACGCGCGCGCCCTGCTCGAAGGCGAAAACATCGACGAGGCGGACATCCGCGCGATACTCTCGCACGGCTACGGCCTGCGCAACGACGTCGTGCCTCAGACCAACCTCGAAAAGAGCCTCTACGCGGTGGACGAGCTCACGGGCATCGTGCAGGCGGCGAGCCTCATGCGCCCCACGGGCCTTTCCGACCTCGAGGTGCCGAGCCTCAAAAAGAAGTTCAAGGACAAAAAGTTCGCCGCCAAATGCAGCCGCGAGGTCATCCAGCAGGGCTGCGACATGCTCGGGCTCCCGCTCGAAGAGGTCATGGAGCTCGTCATCCGCGGCATGCGGGAGCATATGGAGGAGCTGGGGCTGGGGGCGAAGGGTGCATAATCGGCAAGAGTTGCCGATTATGCAGCTAACATCTAATAGTGAATGGTGAATAACGATCTGAATTCAAAGGGCTTCCGCTTTCAGGAAGCCCTGATTTTCATAGAATATCCGGTGATCTCAGCCGATAAAAGCGCGGAGTGAAGCGGATTCCGCCCTTGCCCAATAAACCTTAAAATAGTCATTCACGATTCACTGTTAGTTATTAGTTTTTAGGGAATTGACAATGCTAATTGTCAATCCCCCAAAACTTCATCCCTCCGGCATAATCGCATACCTGTAAAACCGCGCCCGCGCGCGCCGTGAGGCGCACGCCCGGCACGGGCAGAAGCGCGTAGTTCTCGGGGCGGAAGAAGCCATCCGCGTCTATGGCGCCGAGGGCGGCGTAAGCGACGCCCCATTCGCTCGAAAAGCCGCGGAACGTGAGTTCGACGCGTCCGTCCGCGCGGGATGCGGCATAATCCGCCGCGATGTCGGCTTCTGGCACGACGGCATACTCGATGCGCATCCCGGCTGCGTCCTTGAGCAAAGAGCCCTCGCGGTGCCCCTCGAGCTGGCGGCGGCGCAGCATGCCCATCGCCGCCGGGGAGGAATCCACGGCGAGGTAATGCCGCCCGAGCGCTGAGGCCGCGGCCGCAGTCGTGCCGCTGCCGGAAAAGAAATCCGCCACGAGGTCGCCCTCCTTCGAGGAAGCGAGTATCATGCGGCGCAGCAGCGCCGCGGGTTTCTGCGTCGCGAAGCCCGTGCGCTCGGGATCGCGCTGGTGCATGTGCTCGATGTCGTCCCACACGTCGCTCGGGTAAATGGGCGTATCCTCATAATAGGTGTAGGTCTTGCCGCCGGAGCGGATGGAAAAGCACACGCGCCCGTCCGCGTCGACGGTGCGCTTCATGTTGTTGCGCTTCTGCGGGCCGCGCGGCATGCCCACGGCCGCGATGTCGAAGTAGACCGAGGGGGATTTTCGGTAGAAGAGTATGGTGTCGTGCTTCCTCGAATAGTGCCGCAGAGAGCGCCCGCCGGATTTGTAGGTCCAGATGATCTCGTTGAGGAAGTTTTCCTCGCCGAAGATCTCGTCCATCATGAGGCGCAGCTTCGCGCTCATCCTGTAGTCGATGTGCAGGTAGATCGAGCCGTCGGCCGCGAGCAGTGCGTGGCAGGCGCGAAGCACCTTTCGCATCATATCGAGATACGCTTTCTCGCCGAGGCTGTCCGAATAGACCGGCACGATGAGCTTCTGCTTCGCGCCCGCGGGCTTGATGGAGAAGGTTTCGCCCGTTCCGAAGGGCGGGTCGATGCAGATCAGGCGCACGCGGCCTTCATACTCGCCCATAAGCTCGGGCGCGAGCTCCTCCGCCCTGCCGAGCAGGAAACGGCCGGGGCCTCCCACCGGGTACGCTTCGCCCCGGACGACGAAATTCCGTTCCATACCGTCCCTCCCACATGATGATATGTTGCGTCCGGACATGCCAAGGCGAAAAGGCTTCCGCGATTCCCGGGGGATTGTCAAGCGGCCGCGGCCCCCTGGCTTTCATTCCGGCTTTGACGACATGCGCGTCAAAACGGATGAAAGCCGCAGGCTTTCGTACCTTCCGCGCTTTGCTGCCCGGAAACGCGCAGCGTTTCAGGCAAAGCGTGCACTCTCAAAAAAACGGCGAAGCCGCTTTTTTGATATGAAAACGCCCCGGGCGTGCCGGGGCAAGAACCGCATATTACGCGTCGGCGCGGCGGTTGTGCGCGTTCGCCACATGCGCCTCCATGGCGGCCTTGGCCTCCTCGGGCTTGTGCTGCTCGATCGCCTCGAAGACGCGCCTGTGCTCGCTGAGCGAGCGCGTCGGCCGCTCGGGAGTCGTGAGGGAGTTGCGGCGCACCTGCCGCGTGTTCTGGTGGAGCTGCGCGAGTATGTGCCTGAGCACGCGGCTGTCGCACGCCGAAAAGATGACGTCGTGGAACTCCGTGTCGAGGCGCGCAAGGTTGGTCGCGTCGTTCTTGCGCGTATACATTTCCATAAGCTCGATGATTTCGGTCAGCCGCACGAGGCTCTTCTGGTCGATGCGCTCCGCCGCCCAGTAGGCGGCCTGCCCTTCTATGAGATGGCGTATGGTGAAAATATCGTCTATGTCGTGGCTGGTCATGCCCTGCACCATAACGCCGCGGTTTGGTATGCTCACGACGAGGTCCTCGAGCTCGAGCTGCTTCAACGCCTCGCGTATGGGCGTGCGGCTCACGTCGAGCTCCTCGGCGAGTTTGGTTTCGACCAGATAGTCGCCGTTGCTGTATCTGCCCTCGATGATGTCGTCGCGGATGCGCGCGTAGACCTTCGCAGTCAGCGATTGCTTGTCGTTCGGGTCGAAATACATAATTCATCCTCCGTCGATATCGTCATTGTATTCGAAATGCAACGATTAAGCAAGAAGAACATGTATACAATCCTGCGTAAAACCAGCAAATTCCCGCGTTTTTCGCTCGTTTATGCCGCGCATAATAAGCCTGTCGGAGGAGGATTATGAAGCGGATTATTTTCCTGATTGCCATCGCGTTTTTTGCGCTCGCGCTCGCGGGCTGCGAAAAAAAGCAGTATGCGACCATAGAGGAGGCCGTGACGGACGGCGCCGTGCTCGGCGAGCGCGTCTCCATAGACGGCATCGACGTTTCGGGCATGGCCGTGCTCGAGGCGCGGCGCGTCGTCACCGAGGCGCAGCGCGCGCGCGTCGAAGCGCTTTCGTACATCGTGCGCGCGGGCGGCGAAAGCGTGACGATACCGGGCGGCAAGCTCGGCATCGCCTTCGACACGGACGCCGTGCTCGCCAGGGCGGCCTCGCTGCCAAGGAAGATTTCCCCCTGGGACGACCAGGCGCGGGAGTTCAAAACGACGGTTTCCGTCAGCGCCGCTTCCGTCGCCAAGCAGGCGCAGGAGGCCGCGCTCATGCTCAAGCGCGCGCCGACCAACGCCGAGGCGTATTTCGACCGCGAGGCCGAAACGGGCTTCGTTTACATGAGCGAAACCACGGGGCTCGAGGTGGACGCCAAAGACCTTGCGCTCTGGCTCACCGATAAGGCGCTCGCCCTCGAGAGCGGCGCCGTCGAGGCGCGCTCGGTCGACGTGCCCGCGGATTACACCATAAAGGACGCCGAAAACGACACGCAGCTCATCTGCGAGTTCTCGACCTCCTTCAAGGGCTCGACCTACTCCAAAACGAACCGCGTCCACAACATCGTCAAGGCGGCGTCCATGCTCGACGGGATCAGTGTGGAGCCCGGCGCGGAGTTCAGCATCAACGAGGTGCTCGGCCCGCGCACGGGCGAAACGGGCTGGAAGCCCGCCACGGGCATCAAATACGGCGTATACGTGCAGGAGTACGGCGGGGGCGTGTGCCAGGTAAGCAGCACGCTCTACAACGCGGCTCTCATGGCGGACCTCGAGATCACCGAGCGCACGCACCACTCGTGGCCTCTGGGCTACATCCCCGTCGGGCGGGACGCCACTATCAGCACAGGCGGGCCCGACCTGCGCTTCCTCAACAATTCAGGCGCGCGCATCTACATCCGCGCGTTCACGGATGAAAAGGAAAAGACCGTCACGGTGCGCATCTACGGAAGGCCGCTTGCCGACGGGGTCACGATACGCGTCACGAGCAAAAAGACGGGCACGCTGGAGGATCTCGGCACGGAGGTCACGGTGGACCCCGCGCTCGCGCCGGGCGAAACCGAGATCGACCGCGAATCGCACATCGGCGTCACCGCGGAAACCTATAAGGAATACTACGCGGCCGACGGCATCCTCGTCAAGAGGGAGCTCGCCAGCCGCGACAAATACCGTTCGATCAAGGGCCTCATGCGCATCGGCCCCTCGCCGACGCCGGGTCCCGCGCCCTCCGCTTCCCCGTCGCCCGGGGATACCGAGGACCCCGAATACTGGGATTGATCATTCCCGTTCTTTGAGGAAAGCGTAAAACTCCAGCTCCTTGGGCGCGTCGGCGTCCGCGTAACGCCCCACGGGCTGCGCGTAGACGGCGTATTCCTCCTGTCCGTCGAGCGAGAACGCCCTGTCGCACGCGGCCTGCGAGAACGCGCCTATGCCGCATGTGCCAAGCTCCATCGCCTCCGCGGCCATATAGAGCGCCTGCCCGACGTGGCCGAGGTCTATCATCACGACCCTGTGGGCGTAGATGCCGTAGCGCCACTCGGCGCGGTAGGGCACGAAGCTGAAGATGAACACGACCGACGCTTTGGCGGCCCAGCTCTGGCCCATGAGCATCTCCGATACCGTTTCCTCCCGGTTATCCACGGGATTGAGGAACTCGAGCGCGTGCGTCATGGGCAGATAATGGTACGCGCCCGGCGCGAGCCCTTCGACGGAGTTGACGACGAGATACGTTTCAAACGCGTGGCGCGCGCCGCCCGAGGGAACGGTGCGCAGCGTCGCGTAGCTTTTGCCGCGCACGGACTCCACGCCCTGCGAGGCCCAGAGCAGGAAGGAAAGCTGCAGGAGGGAGATCGCCTCCCCCGTATACACGCGGCGCGTGCGGCGCGCGCCCACGAGCCTGGCGTAATCGCCCGCGAGGGCAAGGTTGTCAAAGTCGTGCGGCAGGCGCAAGGCCCTCTCCCGCATCGCGGCCTTGACGAGCGGCGGCTGGGGAAGCCGCTGCTGCTGATCGGAAACGAAGCCGTCGTCCCCGTCCATGGCGCATTTGGTGAAGTTCCGCCCGAGTGCGATGCGGCGCGCGATTTCGGTTTGATCCATTCAAATTTCCTCCGGCCTTAGTTTCGTATAGGGGCAGATCCGGCTCAGCCAGATCCAGCACAGCGCGGTTCCCGCCGCGAAGGCGGACGCGAGCACGGGGCTCGTTTCGAGGAAGCTCATCATGTAGCCGCCCGCGAAGTTGAACGCGAGGTGCACGGCGACGGCCGCCCGCACGGAGAACGTGCGCTCGAACACGGCCGCCATCGCGAGCCCCACGACGAAGGCGTAGCAGATCCAGATGATCTGCCCGTGCATGAGGCCGAACACGAACGCGGAGAGCACCGCCGCCACGACGGGATGCATGGCGCGCCGAAGCCTCGTGTAGACTGCGCCGCGGAAGAACACCTCCTCCGCGAAGGGCGCGACGAACACCGAGGCGAGCAGCGCCAGCGGGCCGGCTCCGCCGAGCATGGAGGACGAGGTTTCGTATTCCTCCCACACGCTCTCGGGTATGGGCAGCATGCCCAGTATGCTCGAGACGACGCCCGCGAGGCATGCGCCGCCGACGATGAGCGGCAGGTACGCGAGCCCGGGCACGCCCTTATGGAGATGCGTTTCGCGAAGGAAGCTTCTTTTGCGCAAGACGAAGAACAGCCACAGCAGCCCCAGCGCAAGAAGGTCCGAAAATATCGTGACGACGAGGGCGTGGTCCATGAGATATTCCGCCATCTTGGCCGCGATGGCTTCCATATCGGGCAGGGAGTTGTCGTACACGTAAGGAAGCACCGCGTCCACGCCGCCGACGAGCGCGTAAACCATGCTCACGGCCAACTGCGCGCCCAGGAAAAGCGCCGTATAACAGGCGGCCTTGCCAAGCGCGATAAGCACTTTTTTTATCATCGCACACCCCTCTTGCCCAAGCGTCGTTCCGCCTTATTTTAGCATAGAATGGGGCAAATGCAAAACATTCCGCGCCGATGTTGCAATCTGTGGGCAATGTGGTATAATCGCTCACGAAAGCGGGCGGTACCTACGCAGAGCAATGGTTTCGGAGGGTTGTCAAGGGGCGCGTCCTCTGACTTAATTCCGGCTCCGGCGGCGTGTACGCCGGAACGGATGAAAGCGAAAGCTTTCGTACTTATCACGCTTTGACGGCCGTCGCGCGGCAACAGGCAAAGCGTGCAAGCTCAAAAAAGACGCAAAGCCGCTTTTTTGACACCAGGAGGAAGCATGCTCAACGACCAGTTGAAATACTCGAAGGAAGTGCGCTGGGCGCTCGAGGCCGGCACGCCCATCATCGCGCTCGAGTCCACGATCATATCCCACGGCATGCCCTACCCCGACAACCTCGCGACCGCGCGCGAATGCGAGCGCGTGGCGCGCGAATGCGGCGCCGTGCCCGCGACCTGCGCGATACTCCGGGGCAAGGCCCACATAGGCCTCGACGAGGAGCAGCTCGACTTCCTCGCGCGCGAAAGGGGCAACGTCGTCAAGGCCAGCCGCAGGGATATCCCGGTGCTCATCGCGCGCGGCATGAACGGCGCGACCACCGTCGCCGCGACCATGATACTCGCCTCCCTGGCGGGCATCCGCGTGTTCGCGACGGGCGGCGTGGGCGGCGTGCACCGCGGCGCGGAGCGCACGATGGACATTTCCGCCGACCTCGAGGAGCTCGCCAATACGCCCGTGGCGGTCGTGTGCGCGGGACCCAAGAGCATACTCGACCTGCCGCTGACGCTCGAATACCTCGAAACGCGCGGCGTGCCCGTCATCGGCTACGGCACGGACGAGGTGCCCGCGTTCTATACGCGAAACAGCGGCCTCAAGGTGGACTACCGCATGGACACGCCGGGCGAGATCGCCGCGGTCATCCGCACGCAGAAGCTCATCGGCTACAACGGCGGCATGCTCGTGGTGAACCCGATCCCCGAGGAATTTTCGATGGACCCCGCGGCGATCGATTCCGCCATCGCGCGCGCCTGCGCCGAGGCGGAGGAAAAAGGCGTCCGCGGCAAGGAGCTTACGCCGTACCTGCTCACGCGCGTCACCGAGCTGACCGGCGGGCAGAGCCTCGGGGCGAACATCGCGCTCGTGCTCAACAACGTGAAGCTCGCCGCCGCCATCGCCGCGCGCATCTAGCGGGCGAACCCAATTTCAAGCTGTACACGCGGCTCCCGAAGGGATACAATATGCTTGCAGCATATCCGTCCCCCGGGAGCCTTCGATGTGGTGAAACGGCGCGGCAGGACCCCGCGCGCAGCCGGCCGATATAAGCGGAGGAACTATATAATGAAAAGCGAATACCTGATCGTCCACAAATCCGCCCTGCCCGAGTGCTATGAAAAGGTCGTCGAGGCGCGGGAGCTCCTCCGGCGCGGCGCGGCCAGGGAGGTCAGCGAGGCCGTGAAGATGGTTGGCATATCGCGAAGCACCTTCTACAAATACAAGGACCTCGTGTTCACCCCGGGCGAGAGCGCCTCGTGCAGGCGGGCGATCTTTTCGATGCTGCTCAGCCACGAGCGCGGCGTGCTCGGGCGCGTGCTCAACAGCCTGAGCGACATGGGGGCGAACGTGCTGACCATCATGCAGAACCCGCCCATGGGAGAGCGGGCGAACGTGGTGATCTCGGTCGACATCAGCGACCTCGACCGCAGCATAGAGGAAACCGTCACGCGCCTGAGCGAAATGCACGGGGTCGAGCGCGCCGGCCTATTGGACATGGAGTAAGGCTCAGCCGAGCGATATTTTGGTATAGTCCCCGAGGAGCGCGGCTTCCGATTCGTCGTGCGTCGCGATGAAGATCAGGGGGAACGCCGCGGCGAGGCGCTTGGCGACGCGCTCCCGCAGCTCCGCGTCCAACCCCTTGAAGGGCTCGTCGAGCACGAGCGCGTCCCCGCCCAAACGCAGCGCGCGCGCGATGGCGACGCGCCTTTGCATGCCGCCCGAGAGCCGGCGGGGGTATTTTTCCGCCTCGCCGTCCAGTTCGACCAGGGAAAGACAATCCGCGACGCTTCTTTCGCCGTCCGCAAGGGCGACGTTTTCTTTCGCGCTCAGCCAGGGAAGAAGGCGGTCCTCCTGAAACACGACCGCGACGCGCTTCCCCTCCATGCCGCGGAATGTTCCGGCGGCCGGCGCGAGCAGCCCGGCGAAAAGCAGCGTCAGCGTGGTTTTGCCGCTGCCCGAGGGGCCGAGCAGCGCGACGACGCCCGCGTCCGGCAGGGACGCGGAAATGTGCTCCAATATCGTTTTTTCGCCCCGCGCGAGGGTCACGTCACGCAGTTCAATCATAATTTTCCCGTCCCCGCCGCGGCGGGCGTTCTTTGATTGTCGATTGTCAATTGTCAATTACCCTCTCGTTCGTGCGTCAGCTTTCCGAGAAGCTTCAGCATCAGCCTCTCCAACAGGATGCTCAATAAGATCACCGCCGCCGTCCAGGCGAACAGCTCCGGCGTTTCGAAATAGATCTTGCTCTCGTTGAGCCTTTGGCCTATGGAAAGGCCGCTGTTGGCGATGACCTCCGCCGCGACGCCGCTCTTCCACGCGAAGCCGAGCCCCGTCGTGCACGCGGCGGCGAAATCCGGGAAGGCCGAAGGCAAATACAGCTTCGCGAGGCGGCGCAGCTTCGGCACGCGGTAAGCCTTCGTCATTTCGACGAGCAGCGGGTCGGCCGAGCGGACGCCCGCGCGCACGTTGGCCCAGACGATGGGCGTCACCACGAGGAAGGCGATGAACGCGGGCGTGAGCGAGCTTGTCAGATACAGCAGCACGAGTATGATGAAGCTCGTCACGGGCGTCGCCTTGACGATGGAGCGAAGCGGCGCGAGGAATTCATCCGCAAGCCCCGAGAACGCCGTGAGCACGCCCAGGAGAGCGCCCGCCGCGACCCCCGCGGCAAAGCCGCCGACCACGCGCAGGAGCGTCATGCCTATGCTCGCGTAGAATTCGCCCGTCGACGCGAGCGCGAGCAGCGCTTTTGCCGTATCGAGCGGCGAGGGCAGGATAAACGCCTTGCCGACCGCCGCCGCCGCGATGTGCCAGACGGCGAGGTAGCAAAGCGTGATCCCGGTTGCCTTGAGGGCGCGGCGCGTCATTTTCCGTTGTAATAGAACTCGTCGCCCGGCAGCGCGCCGCCGACGCTCTTGGGATTCGCGTCGAAGAGGACCTTGAGCATGGCCCCGGCCATCTCGCGCGCGTCCTTGCCCGCGACGTAGACGATGTTGCTCTTGCCTATGGACGCTTCGCCCGCGGCGGCGGCGTCCACCAGGCCGTAGGCTTCCATCAGCAGCGAAGCCTTGGTGTGATGCTCGTTGACGTAATCGATCGAAGCCTTGTAATCCTCGAGAAAGGCCTTGACGGTCTTTTCGTTGGCTTCAAGATAGGCCTTGCGCACGACCAGGCAGCCCTGCACGGACGCGATGCCCGTCTTTTCCTCCCAAAGCCCGTTGAGGTCGAGCGCGACGCGCACATCCGCGTTCTTCATGGTGACGTTGGTGACCATGGGCTCCGGCAGCATGCCCAGCGCCGCGTCGCCGGAAACCATCAGCGTCGCCAGCTCGCTGTGCTCGGACTTATACTCGATGCTTACCTGATCCGCGAGGCCGTACTGCGCGAGCAGGTAGTTGAGCATGTATTCCGGCGTGGAGCCCTGGCCCGTGGCATAGAGAGTCTTGCCCGCGAGGTCGTCTATGGTCTGGATCGAATCCCCGTTTTCCAATATATAGAGCACGCCCAGCGTGTTGACCGCGAGCATGACGATCTGCCCCTCGGTCTTATTGTAAAGCACGCTCGCAAGGTTGAGCGGCACGGCCGCGATGTCGACCTCGCCCGAGATGAGCTTGGCGCTCACGTCGTCCGGCGCGGCGGAAAGCGCGATGTTGTATTTTTCCTTGAACTCGTCCCCCATGATCACGGCCATGCCCATGCCCGTCGGCCCTTTGAGCGCGGCGACGTTGACGGGCGTTTTGTTTGCGTTCGCGCCCGCGCAGCCCGCAAAAAGCATAACGGCCATGACGGCGGCGAGAAGTACGCATAGCAATTTCTTCATGTTTCCTGTTCCTCCATATGCAATAGATAAATGGTTTTTCCATCCCTGCGGAGCCTTCCCCCGGCTTCGAGCGCGTCGAGCACGCGGTAGAGCGAGGCGCGGCTTACGCACAGCGCGTCCGCGAGCGCCGAATACCCCATGGGCAGCGTCAGCCTGCCCTCCCGCGCGTTGAGCGCAAGGTAGTTCATGAGCTTTTCCGCAGCGCCCGGCGAGCCTATGCTCTCGATGCGCCCGGTCAGGAAGCGCACGCGGCCCGCGAGATAGCGCATGTAGTTCTCCGCGAGCGCGAAGTTCTCGAGCATAAGCGCGCGCAGCGTTTGCTCGTCGAACACCGCGAGCCTGCACGGCTTTACCGCCAGCGCCTCGGTGACCGGCCGCGCGTCCCGCACGAAAAGGCAGCTTGCGCCCGTCATCGCGGGCGGCTCGAGCACGCTCACGAGCACGCGGGATTCCCCCGCCGCCTTGTAGACGTGCGCCTTGCCGCAAAGGAGTATGCCAAGACCCCGCGCCTCCCCGCCCTCGGAAAACAGCGTTTCCCCCGCGGCGAAAGAGACCGCCTTCGCGCGCCCGGCCGCGCGCGCGACGAAGCCCCCGTCCAGCCCCTGGAAGAGCGGCGTTTCCGATATGAGCCTGAGTGTGCGCGAGTCCGGCATAAATCCTCTTTTTGTCTTATATGAGACAATTACAATATACCATCGTTTTCCTTGGGCGTCAACGGAAGCTGGAAAAATATATTTCCCGCACGCGGTTTCCCGCGGCGCAACCCGCGGATGCGCTCCGACGTTATAGTAGAAGCAACATGTAATAATTTGTTCATCGATTATTCCGTTGCGACGCGAATCGTCGCGGGGTTATACTGTTAAAAGATGGATTTTGGGGAGGTGTGGCCTTGGAAGCTGCTCCGATCATAGAGGCAAGAAACGTCAAGAAGGTCTACCGCGTCGGCTCCGTGGATATTCACGCGCTGCGCGGCGTGGACCTCGCGATCAGCCCGGGTGAAATCTGCTGCATCGTGGGACGCTCCGGCAGCGGCAAGTCGACGCTGCTCAACGTGCTCGCCGGGCTCGAGCACGTCACTTCCGGCGAGATCGCCATCGCCGGAAAGCGGCTCGACCGCATGACGCAGGGCGAGCTGATCGTATTCCGGCAGAAGCACGTCGGCTTCGTGTTCCAGTCGTTCAACCTGATGCCCTATTACACCGCGCTCGAGAACGTGGCCTTCCCGCTGACCTTCAAGGGCGTGCCGCGCATGAAGCGCGAGCGCGCCGCCAGGCAGACGCTTACGGAGCTCGGACTCGAGACGCATCTCAAGCACAAGCCCGCGCAGTTGAGCGGCGGCCAGCAGCAAAGGGTGGGCATCGCGCGCGCGCTCGTGGGCAATCCGGATATCGTGTTCGCGGACGAACCCACGGGCAACCTCGACTCCGCGACAAGCGACGAGGTGATGAAGTCCATCTGCGCGGTCATGCGCGAGCGGCGCAAGACCCTCGTCATGGTCACGCACGACCGCAACATGGCTTCCTACGCCGACCGCATCATCAGCCTGCTCGACGGCAGGGTGGTGGACATCAAGGTAAACGATCACAGCAGGGCTGATACTGACACTACGGAGGGTATGCACGAATGAAACTCAGGAGATTTTTAGCACTGTTCCTTGCGCTGGCGCTGGTGCTTTCCATTGCGCCCGCGGCGCTGGCGGTCGACCCGGTCGCGGCGAGCGCTTCGACGATTGAGGTCACGCTTGCCGACGCGAATTCCACGTTTGGCGTGGCGTATATCCTCGTCACAATCAACAACACCAGCGACGAGGCGATCGCCCTCACGGGCGCGGCATGCACCTCCAAGCGCGCGCTTCCCGCGACGCTGAGCCTTCCCGGCGGCGTGGCTTCGATTACGATCAACGCCGGCGATACGTACCAGATGCTCCTGAGCGCGGGCGTGGGCTCGGGCGTGACCGGCTCGATCACGGAGACGCTCGAATTCACCTTTTTCGTCGACAGGGTCGATCCGGCCGTCGACGGCACCTATAAGAAAAGCGCGAGCGTCACGCTCAACTTCGGCACGTCCACGCCTTCCTCCCCCGACCCCAACGCGCCCGCGGGCAGCGCTTTCCGCCTGAGCGCGTACGACGCGAACAAGAAACTCGTCCCGACGCCTTCGGGCGACGCGGGCGAGAAGATCACCATCCGCCTGCCGCTGTTTTGCATGGAAGGCGTCATCGAAAGCATAAGCGTCACGCCCAAGCTTTCCACCAGCCTTGACGAATGGCCGTTCGCCATCGAGCAGATGGATTATACGTATTACTACAACGGCGGCTCCGTAACGACCAACCAGATCATCGAGCTGGACTATACGCTCAAGCTCGCCAAGAAGGTTACCGCGGGCGTCAAGAAGGTGGACTTCATCATCACCTATTCGAAGAACGCCTTCACGGGCGGGGAAGCGCTGACACAGACCGTGAGCGTCTACGTCAACGTCGTCAAGGGCTATACCGAGCCGACGCCCTCGGGCGAGACCCCGCCGGTATCCCAGCCCAAGCTCATACTCGAAAAATACTCGCTCAGCGCCGACAAGATCTACGCGGGCGAGGAGTTCGAGGTGTACTTCACGCTCAAGAACACCTCCTCGGTCGAGGCCGTGAAGAACATACAGATCAGCATCTCAGACACCCTGGACACGGGCAAGATTCTGCCCGCCAAGGGCGGCTCCAACACGATCTACATCGACAGGATCGAATCGGGCGGGTCGTACGACGTGACCTACAAGATGCAAAGCTCATCGGACATCGACCCCAAGGCGTATAAGCTCGGCGTCGCGATGGCCTACGAGGGCGCGAAGAACGTGACCGGCTATACCGCGAGCGACACGATCTCCGTGACCATACTCCAGAAGATCCGCCTCAAGTTCGACACGCCCGTGTTCTACGACGAGTGCTATGTCGGACAGACCTGCGCCGTGTACCTGGCGATGTACAACATGGGCCGCTCCTCGGTCTACAACTGCATGATCGGCATCGAGGGCGACGGGCTCCAGCTCGAGGAAACCTTCTTCGGCGGAACCGTGGCCGCGGGCGGCACCATGAGCGCGGACTTCAACATCATCACCAACACGCCGGGCCAGATCGAGGGCTTCATCGTGGTGACCTACGAGGATTCGCTCGGCGAGCAGATGCAGGAGAAGATCCCCGTTTCGCTCTTCGTCATGGAAATGGGCGGCGGCGAGGTGATCGATCCCGGCTTCGAAATCCCGGGCAAGGAAGATCCCGGCATAGACGTCGGCGGCGGCGTAACACCGGGCATGCCCCTGTGGGCGTGGATCGCCATAGGCGTGGGCGTCCTGGGCTGCGGCGGGGCCGTGCTGCTGGTGCTCAAAAAGAGGCGTAACAGGCATCTGGAGGATGTATGAGATTCATCGATCTTCTGCGCACGGCGTTTTTAAACCTTTGGCGCCGTAAGCTGCGCGCCGTGCTGACGGTGCTGGGCATGGTCATAGGAACATGCTCGATCGTGGTCATGGTCTCCCTCGGCATCGGCATGAGGCAGGCCATGATCGACAGCTACGCGCAGATGGGCAGCCTCACGAACATCACCGTGATGAACTGGAAGTACAGCGATCCCGCGGGCGACGGCATGGGCAACTGGGAGGAAGTCAAGCTCGACAAGAAGGCCGTGGAGGCCATCAGGCAGCTTCCCGGCGTCGTGGCCGTCATGCCGCAGATCACCGCCTGGGGCATCGTCAAGAGCGGAAGATACGTTACGGACATCAGCATCATGGCCATCGACACGGAGCAGGCGGCCGCGTTCGATATTAAGCTCGAGAGCGGGGATTTCCCCTCAAGCCGCTCCTCCGGCGGCACGTATGAAATCGTGTTCGGCAACGGCGTCACGAGCTACTTCTACGATCCCAAGACGGGCAAGCAGGCGGTCGACCGCGACGGAAACTCGAAGATCACGATAGACTCGCGCTTCCAGCTCACGTTCGACTACAACAACATCTACAACTATGAGACCGACCCCAGCACGCCGCGCGGCAAGTTCTACAAGCTCGTGCCCTCGGGCGTGGTGAGCGCGGAAAGCAACGAATTCTCCTGGTACTGCCTGATGGACATCGAGGCGCTCGAGAAACTCGCCAAGGAAAACGAGACCTTCATGAACATCGACACGAAGAACTACAACCAGGTCATCGTCAAGTGCGAGAGCACGGAGGCGGTCAAATCCGTCAAGGCCGCCATCGACGAGATGGGCTACGGCACCAACAGCCTGCAGGACTGGATCGAGCAGAGCGAAGAGCAGATCCAAAAGACCCAGTACCTGCTCGGCGCCATCGGCGGCGTATCCCTGTTGGTCGCGGCCATAGGCATCATGAACACGATGATGATGAGCATCTACGAACGCACGAAGGAAATCGGCATCATCAAGGTGCTCGGCTGCCGCATGGGCAACATCGCGGGGCTGTTCCTCACGGAGTCCGCGTACATCGGCCTGTTCGGCGGCGCGATCGGCATAGGACTCAGCTACGGCATCTCGACCGCGCTCAATAAGCTGCTGGTAAACTCCGGCCTGTACAGCCTCATACCGGTCTATCTTGCCGTAGGCGCCGTGGCGTTCTCGATGGTGGTCGCGCTCGTTTCGGGCTTCTACCCCGCCATCCGCGCGATGCGCCTCTCGCCGCTCGCGGCGATAAGGAACGAATGAGCAATTGACAATCGGGATTGTATCAAAACGCCTCTCGCTTGAATTGCGGAGGCGTTTTTCATTTTCATTCCGGATGACAATTCAGCCGTGGGCTTCTCTCGCCGCCGAGGATTCCGCGGGCGGATCATATCCGCACCTACAACGACGACCCCGCCCGCAGGCGGCGTACTTGATTGTCAATGCCACATTTTCAATTGTCAATTATCCCATCCCCTCATAAATCAAATCCCTGATTGCCGGGTGGATTTGTTCGAAGGCAACGCCGTGGCCGAGCACGTGCTGCATATACACGGCTGCAAGCTTGTTCTCGGGGTCGATCAGGTTGTAGGCGCCCGCCGCGCCGTCCCAGCCGAATTCGCCCAGGGGGGATTTCGCGCTTCCGCCGCCGACGTGCGTGCGCACGCCCAGTCCATAGCTGTACACGCCTTCGGTCTTCATCTTGTTGAAGTCCGCGCGCTGGACGGGGGTGAGCCAATCCTTTCGCATCAATTCTATGGTCTCCGGTTTAAGTATACGCGCGCCGTTCGCGCCGACGCCGCCGTTGGCGAGCGCGTCGGGCAGAAGCATGTACTCCCCGAGCGTCGCGGCAAGCCCGCCGCCGCCCGACTCGAAGGCCCCGAGCGGGCTTAACAGGTTGCTCTGGCCCGCGACGGCGACCGCGCCCGTGTCGGGATCGACCTTGTGCTGCGTGCTCAGCCGGGCAAGCTGCGCCTCGCCGGGGAAAAACAGAATATCCTTCGCGCCGAGGGGCCCGAAGATGTATTTTTTGAAGTATTCGCCGAGCGCCATGCCGGAGATCACCTCGACCACGCGGCCGAGTATGTCGATGCACACGCTGTAGAGGTAGTGCGCGCCGGGATCGAAATCGAGCGGCTCCCTGGCGAAAGCGTCGATGAGTTCCTTCGAAGTGAGCGCGGCGCCGTATGCCAGTATCGTTTCCACGACGGGGCCCGTCTCGAAGTTGTAGTTGAAGCCGCCGGTCATGGTGAACAGGTGCAGTATGCGCAGCGTTTCCCGCGCGGGGCGGATGGTTTCGCCCTCCTTCACCATAAGTTCGGCGAACGGGGGAAGATACTTCGCCACGGGGTCCTCGAGACTGAGCCTGCCCTGCTCGACGAACTGCAGCGCGGCGGCCGCGGTATAAACCTTGGTCATGGAATAGACCCAGTAGAGATCGTCCGGGGAAACGGGTTTGGTTTTTTCCGCGTCCGAGAAGCCCGCGCTGCGGCGATAGACCTCCTCGTGGCGCACACGTACCGACAGATCGCACGCAGGCACGCCGAAGCGCCTTTCGAGCGAGTCGAGATACCCCGTCAGCTTCGTAAAATCCATAGCTGCAAGCCTCCGAATCAAATTGCCTTATTATACCATACCTTGCGGCGAAGCGGGACGTCAATCCGCCGCTTTTTTGCGCCGGTTCGCGGCGTCTACCAGCCCGACGAACAGCGGATGCGGCGCATCCGGGCGCGAGGTAAGCTCCGGATGGAACTGCGTGCCGACCATAAAGGGATGCTCCCCGAGTTCCATGATCTCCGCGAGGCTCTTTTCTTCATAGCGGCCTGTCACGAACATACCCGCTAGCGCGAAGCGCTCCTCATAGGCGTTGTTGAACTCCCAGCGGTGGCGGTGCCGTTCGCGGATGACTTCCTTCCCGTAAAGCCGCCTCGCGAGCGAGCCTTCCATAAGCCGGCAGTCGTACCCGCCCAAACGTTGCGTGCCGCCGATGTTGTCAAGGTTCTTTTCCTGGCCGGGCATGAGGTAGATGACGGGGTCGGGCGTATCCTGATCATCCTCGGTGGTGTCGGCCTGCAGAAGGCCGAGGACGTTTCGTGCGAACTCGATGGCCATCATCTGCATGCCAAGGCAGATGCCCAATAGCGGCACCCCGTTCTCCCGCGCGTAGCGGATGGCGGCGCGCTTGCCGGAAAGGCCGCGCGGGCCGAAGCCGCCGGGGATGACAACGCCGTCCGCGCGCTTGAGAAGTTCCGCCGCGTTTTCCTCGGCGACTTTCTCCGCGTTCACGTAGTCTATGACGACATCCGTGCGCAGAGCCGCGCCCGCGTGGTGCAGCGATTCCGCGATGGAAAGGTACGCGTCGTGGAGCTGCACGTATTTGCCGACGATCGCGATGCGGCAAGCGCGCTCCGGGTTCTCGCCGCGCTCGACCATCGCGCGCCAGGAGGCGAGGTCGGGCTCTCGCTCCTCGAGGCCGAGCTTTTTGACGAGTGCCACGCAAAGCCCGTTCTTCTCGAGCATCAGGGGAACCGCATAGAGCGAGGAGGCGGAGAGGTTCTCCACGACGCAGTCCGGCGCGACGTTGCAGAACTGCGAAATCTTCCGGCGTATGCCCTCGCCGATGGGCCTGTCCGCCCGGCATACGATGATGTCCGGCTGGATGCCGAGGCCGAGCAGCTCCTTGACGCTGTGCTGCGTGGGCTTGGATTTCAACTCATCCGCCGCCGAGATGTAAGGCACGAGCGTCACGTGGATGAAGGCGCAGTTCGCAGTGCCCGCCTTCCATTTGAACTGGCGGATGGCCTCGACGAAGGGCAGGCCCTCGATGTCGCCCACCGTGCCGCCGATTTCGCAGATCAGCACATCCGGCTGCGACGCTTCCGCCGCGAGTATGACGCGCCGCTGGATCTCATCCGTGATGTGCGGCACGAACTGCACCGTGCCGCCGGCGTAGCCGCCTTTCCTCTCGCGCTCGATGACGGTGAGGAAGATCTGCCCGGATGTGACGGAGTTCGCGCGCGAGAGCGTCTCGTTGATAAAGCGCTCGTAGTGGCCCACGTCCAGATCGGTCTCCGCGCCGTCGTCGGTGACGAACACCTCGCCGTGCTGGAAGGGGTTCATCGTGCCCGGGTCCACGTTGAGATACGGGTCGAGCTTGCAGATGCTCACCTTATAGCCGCGCGCCTTCAGAAGCCTGCCCAGCGCCGCCGCCGTGATGCCCTTGCCCAGGCTCGACACCACGCCGCCCGTGACGAAAACGTACTTGGTCATGCCACACCTCCCAAAAAATAAAAATAAAAGAATAGCGCCTCCCTCGAAGGGGAGACGCGCCGCAAAAATACGTTTTTGCATTGGGGTGCCCTTATGATTATATGACCGTGGCGCGCGGGTGCGCAACGGTTTTTTGGCGGGGACGGCATAACGATTGTTTATGCTGAAAATAAGGGTTTCTTTTGGGGTTACAGGGGACAGCTACCCGCCGATTTCCTCCCGGACCTCTTTTTCCAACCTTCCGAAGGAGATTTCCCTGTCCTCCCCCGCCTGCTGCAGGAAGCTCTTGGCGAGATCGTTCACCGTGGATTCCAGCAGCGTCATGAACTGCGTATAGGCGAACTCGCGTTTTTTGTCGCTTTCGTCTTCCCCATACACGCAATTCATCAGGGTTTCGATCATCTGATCCATGCCCCAGAGCTTCAGGTGCAGCAATTCGTGGACGATCAGCTCCTCGAGGTTCGTCTGCCTGGGGTTACAGACGTTGACGAGCAGTACGGCGGTCCTGTCGTCCGTGTCGATCTTGATGTCGCCGCTTTTTCGCCACTCCTTTTCGACGGGCCGGAGCTTGATATCCCAATCCATCAGGCGCAGAATGCTTTGCCATTTCTCAAGGTATCTGTGCATATCCGCGACGTTCGTGTTCATATCATCCTCCGCATGCGTTTTCAAGTTTATTATAACGATTCCCCGCGAAAAAGCCAATGGACGCCGAATAAACGCGCGCGGGCGGCCAGAGGCCGTCCGCGCGATGCAAAGTCGATTCGATTAAGCGTTGTGGCGGAGGATGCCCTTCTGCTCGAGCTCGAGGAGCTTTCCTGCGGGGTCCTTCACCTTGGCGAGGAAGATCATCGCCGCGATGACGTAGGGCTTGAAGGAGGCCTGCTTGTAGAGCGGGTCGCGGTAGCGGTCGAACACGCTCGCCGCAACCTCGCCGGCCTCGCAGGAAATATCCGTGATGTCGGCCGGCAGGCAGTGGAGATAGAGCGCCTTGCCGTCCTTGGTGAGGCGCATCATTTCCTCGGTGCACTCCCAGTCCTTGTGCTGCGCGTTCTGCGCGAGCAGGCGCTTTTCGAGCGCCTTGATGCCCTCGGAATCGCCGCGGCCGTACAGGTCGGTGCGCTCCTCCATGGCCTTAAAGGGCGCCCAGCTCTTGGGGTAGACGATGTCCGCGCCGCGGAAGGCTTCCTTCATGTCGTGGGAGATGGTGAAGCTGCCGCCGGACTCGGCCGCCTGTTTTTTGGCGAGCTCCGCCACGTCGCCCATGACCTCGTAGCCCTGCGGATAGGCGAGGGACACTTCCATGCCAAGGCGCGTCATCAGCCCGATCACGCCCTGCGGAACGGACAGCGGCTTGCCGTAGCTGGGCGAGTACGCCCATGTCATGGCGACCTTCTTGCCGCGCAGGTTCTCCAGGCCGCCGAACTCGTGCACGAGGTGCAGCGTGTCCGCCATGACCTGCGTGGGATGGTCGATGTCGCACTGGAGGTTGACGAGCGTGGGCTTCTGCTCGAGCACGCCGTCGCGGTGACCGGCCTTGACCGCCTCCACGACCTCGCGCATATAGGCGTTGCCCTTGCCGATGTACATATCGTCGCGGATAGCGATGGCGTCGGCCATAAAGCTGACCATGTTGGCCGTTTCACGGACGGTCTCGCCGTGCGCGATCTGGCTCTTGCCCTCGTCGAGGTCCTGCACTTCGAGGCCAAGCAGATTGCAGGCCGACGCGAACGAGAAGCGTGTGCGCGTGCTGTTGTCGCGAAACAGCGATACGCCAAGCCCGGAGTCGAAGATGCGCGTGGAGACGTTGCTTTCGCGCAGGCTGCGCAGGGCGTTGGCCACGGAAAAGACCGCGTCGAGCTCGTCGCGGCTCTTTTCCCAGGTCAGGAAGAAGTCGCCGTCGTAGAGATCGGCAAATTTCAGTCCCTCGAGGGTTTTGACATGTGATTTGAAATCGGTGCTCATCGTATTTCCCCTTCATCAAAAAAATCGGAATGGTTCCTGCGCCGCCCT